>Ga0070738_10007287_pt1 | contig 11142 bp, 10 predicted proteins | sample Coa_R2_2_FD_66446 | JGI IMG/M metagenome (GOLD analysis project Ga0070738, IMG submission 66446) | Surface soil microbial communities from Centralia Pennsylvania, which are recovering from an underground coalmine fire - Coalmine... | ecosystem: Environmental > Terrestrial > Soil > Unclassified ... | reverse complement strand
CATGAAGTTAGACGGTTCGTACTCCTTCGACGCGCCGCGTCAGCTGGTGTGGGACACGCTCCAGGACCCGGAGGCGTTGAAGAAGTGCATCCCCGGCGTGGAGACGTTCGAGCAGACCGGGCCGGACGAGTACGCCGCGAAGATGAAGATTGGCGTTGCGTCGATCAAGGGCGCCTACTCGGCCAAGATCAAGGCTTTCGACAAGCAGGAGCCGAGCCACTACAAGCTGGGCATCGACGCCAATGGGACGCCCGGGTTCGTGCGCGGCGAAGGAACCTTCGACCTCGTGGAGGACGGTCCCAGCAAGACGACGATCAACTGGTCGGCGGACGCGCAGGTGGGCGGCCTGGTTGCCGGGGTTGGGCAGCGGATGCTCGGCGGAGTCGCTAAGATGACGGTCGGCCAGCTGTGGAAAGCCATCGAAGGCCAGATCAAGGAGAAGCAGGGGGCAGCGTGATTCAGCCCGAAGCGAGCGCGAGATGAAGCCGGCCCAGTTCGAGTACCTCAACCCGTCCTCGATCGACGAGGCCGTGTCGCTGCTGAACCAGTACGCGGACGATGACGCCAAGGTTCTGGCCGGCGGGCAGTCGCTGGTGCCGCTCATGAACTTCCGCCTGGCCCGGCCCAAGTGGCTCATCGACATCAACGGCATCGAGGCGCTGGACTACATCCGCGAGGAGGGGGACTGGCTGGCCGTTGGCGCCATCACGCGCGAGCGGGCCATGGAGAAGTCGCAGCTCGTCGCCGACAAATGCCCGCTGCTGAAGGAAGTTACCCGCTGGATCGGCCACACGACTATCCGCAACCGCGGTACGGTGGGCGGCTGCATCGCCCACAACGACCCCACGGCTGAGTACCCGTTGGCGGCGACCCTGCTTGGAGCCGAGGTCAAGGCGCAGGGCCCGAACGGCGTGCGCAGCATCCCCATCCAGGATTTCCTGGTGACGTATCTCACGACCGCGCTGGAGCCGAATGAGATCCTCACCGAGGTCCGCTTCCCGGTCATGGCGCAGAACGTCGGCTGGGCGTTCCAGGAGTTCGCCCGCCGGCATGGCGACTTCGCCATCGTCGAAGTGGGCGCGATGCTCACCATGGACAACGGCACGGTGAAGGACGCGCGCATCGCCATTGGCGGCGCCGGTCCCGTGGCCTTCCGAGCTACGGACGCCGAGGAGGTGTTGAAGGGCCAGCAGATCACGGACGAGCTGCTCGAGGAGGCCAGCGAGAAGGCCGGCGGCATGACCGAGCCGGACTCGGACGTGCACGCCTCGGCCGAGTACCGGACACACCTGGCGAAAGTCCTCACCCGCCGAGCCCTGAAGGAGGCCCACAGCCGTGCCCATTAAGAAAGTCGCAGTCAGCATGACCATCAACGGCGAGCAGCACGAAGGCCTGGTGGAGCCGCGCAAGTTGCTGGTCGACTTCATCCGGGAAGAAGCCGGCCTGACCGGCACGCATATCGGCTGCGAGCACGGCGTGTGCGGCGCCTGCACGGTGATCATGGAGGGCGAGACTGTTCGCTCGTGCCTGACCTTCGCCGTCCAGGCCGAAGGCAAGGAGCTGTGGACGGTCGAGGGGCTGGCCGAGAACGGCAACCTGTCGCCGCTGCAGAACGCCTTCTGGGAGAACCACGGCCTGCAGTGCGGCTTCTGCACGCCGGGCATCCTCATGACCGCGGTCGAGCTGCTGCGCGACAACCCCTCGCCGACGGACCGGGAGATCCGCGAAGGCATCAGCGGCAATCTGTGCCGCTGTACCGGCTACAAGAACATCGTCAAGTCCATCGACGCGGCGGCCAAGAAGTATCAGGCCGGCGAGAAGGAACCCGTCGTCGCCAAAGCCTGGCACTGATCCCATGGGCGTCATCGACGTCCACCAGCACCTGATCAAGTACCAGAGCTACGAGCCCGGCTACCGGGCGCACTTGGAATCGACGCAGCCCGAGTACTTCGGGTCGATGATGGCCAAGTACTCTCAACCCGCCGAGATGGACGCCATGCTGGCGGAGGCCGGCGTTGAGGCGGCGTTCGTGATGGCCGAGGACGCGCCGCTCACCACCGGTCTCGCCAGCAGCGAGTACGTGTCCGGCTTTGTCCGCCAGACCAAGCGGATGCGCTTCTTCGCCTCGATCAATCCCATGACCAAGCTGGATGCGGCCAAGCAGCTGGAGCACGACGTGAAGGTGCTGGGCGCCAGCGGGCTCAAGCTGTACCCCAGCTACCAGTGGTTCTATCCCAACGACCGGGCGCTCTACCCGCTCTACGCCAAAGCTATCGAGCTCGGGGTGCCGGTCACGTTCCACACCGGCTCGTCCACGTTCGTAGGCTCGCGCATCAAGTACTCGGAGCCCATCCACCTCGACGACGTGGGGGTCGACTTCCCCGAGCTGGTGATCTTGATGGCCCACGCCGGCCGGCCGTTCTGGTACGACGAAGCCGAGTGGCTGGTGAAGCGCCATCCGAACCTGTACATCGACATCGCGGGCCTCCCGCCCAAGCGCCTCCCTCAGTATCTGCCGGACCTCGAGCGCATCTCCTACAAGGTGCTGTTCGGCTCCGATTGGCCGTCCATCCCGTCTGGCCTGGCGGCGAACATCGAGCAGGTCCGCGCACTGCCCATCTCCGAGGAGGCCAAGGAGAACATCCTCAGCGGCAACGCCCGCCGGGTGCTCAAGCTCTAGCGAGCTCCGCGCACGGCAACCCCGCCCGGCAGGCTCGCGCTCTGCACCGCCCGCAGGCCGGCCTGTCGGAAGAGGCGCTCCAACTCGGCCGCGCTGAGCGACTGCGAGTACGCGCCGGCGGTCCCCGAAGGCCAGATCACGCGGCGCATCTCGCGGGCAAGCTCCACGTCGGCGGACGAGAGCTCGGCGACCACCACGTCGAATGTCCCCTCCGGGAACTCCAGCGGACATTCGGGGCGCCGCTCGGTAACGGCATTGGCTCGCGTGTCTCTCCAGATCGTTTCGGCCAGCGCAGGCGGGCCAAGGGCTAGCCATCCCCGTCCGGGGATAATGTCCAGCCAGCGCAGGAAGGCGTGCAGGTCCACGGTCCTTCTATGATGCGCTGGTGAGGATTCGCGGCACGCTCGTCCGAGGCCTGGGCGAGGCCCCAGCCTTCACGCAGCTGCCGTGGGTGGTCGAGCAGTGTCAGGCCAAGCTTGGCTTCGCGCCCTACCCCGGCACAGTGAACCTGGAAGTCCTACCCGAGGACTTGCTCCTGTGGAACGAGCTCAAGGCGAAGCCCGGCTCCATCCTCACGCCCCCTGACCCCGCGTTCTGCGACGCCGTCTGCCACAAGGTCACCATCAACGGACGGCTGCAAGCCGCCACGATCACGCCGCATGTGCCGGACTACCCAGCGAACAAGCTAGAGCTCCTCGCCCCCGTGAACGTCATGGAAACCCTGGGTCTACACCTCGGCCAGGAATTACTTCTGACTACTTCCAAAGCTGATCGATGAACCCGCTGGCCTTGATCTTCTGGACGATGCTCATGTCCACGAACTGCTCGGGCTTGGCGGTCTTCGCTTCCGGTATGGTGTCGGCGGCGATGTCCAGGTTCTGCTGGATGCCGGGAAGGGACGGGAAGCCGTCCTTGCCCCACTGGTCCTTGTAGTAGTCATAGGTCTTGCCCACGAGCGTGGCGTCGTCCACGCCGCCGTACTTCTTGATAGCGGCGGTCGAGAGCGTCTTGTCGGTAATCGCGCGGTGCGAGCCCTCGATCGCTGCCTTCACGTAGCGCTCCACGACGTCGGGGTGGTCCTTGAGGTACTGACGGGTGGTGGCGATGGCCGCCGTCTGCGACTTTACGCCCAGAGTGGCGACATCGATCAGCATGTGCAGGCCCTCGGTCTCGGCCTGGAAGCTCTGCGGCGGCGAGAAGACGCCCGCCTGGACCTTGCCGGTCTTGATCGAAGCGATGGTCTCGGGTGGGCCGCCGGTGGCGATGAAGTTCACCTGGCCCTTGAGGCCCAGGCTGTCCACGGCCACCCGGCCCGCGACGTGGGTGATGGCGCCGAAGTTGGTCACGCCGATGGCCTTGCCCTTCAGGTCCTCGGGCTTGGCGATAGACGGGATGGCGTAGATCTGCTGCCCCAGCACGTCCACGAAGCCGCCGACCAGCACGAACTGGGCGCCCTTCAGGTCGGCCTCGACGATCTGCTGCGCGCCGACGAAGGCCAGCGGCACGTCGCCGCCCTGCATGGCGCTGAGGATCGGCGCCCCGGCCTCGATCCGCGCCAGGGTGACGTCCAGCCCCTGCTCGGCAAAGTAGTTCCCGTCCTTCGCCGCCCACAGCGGCGTCATGGTCGCGCTGGTCGTCGTATACGCGGACTTGATGGCTGTTGCCGCCGGCTTGGCCGCGGCCGATCCGCCCGTCGTTCCAGCGGCTGAAGCTGATGCGGCCGCTCCTGCTGAGGTCGAGCCCGCGGGCGTCTGGCTTGTTGGGGCCGCGGCCCCCGACGCGGAGGCGGCTGGGCTCGTCGCCGGGCTGGCAGGCGCGGCAGGCGGGGCAGTTGCCGACCCGCAAGCAGCCAGCAGCATAGCCGCGATCAGGCCGGAAGCAGAGCGAGCAAGGGCGCTGAAACGGAGCAGCCGGCATGGCAGCGTGCTCCGCCTCGGGGCGCAGGTGAGACCAGAGCGAGCGATGGCCCGTGAACGGAGCAAGCGGCGCAGCGGCGTGGTCGTCCTCGCGGCATGGGTGGGAGCAGAGAGAGCAGGGGCGTGCATGGAACAGACCTCCCTCGTTTAGTGGCGCTCAGCATACACCCACGCCGAGGGCGGCACGACTTCTGCTCGCTCTTCGCCAGGAGGTTGCTTTCCCCAATGAGAACCGCGATAACTGCAATCGGCGTTGCGATGACCTTCATGCTGGCGGTGCCCCTGGCGGCCTTCGCCCAGACGACGCCCGTGGTAACGCCGCCCCTCGGCTTGCCTTCCGGCGTTCCTCCCAGCATGTCCATGCCCACCTCCCTCGATCAGGGCCACACCATGAGCCTTCAGGTGGACAGCGACAGAGGCGCCGGCATGGTCTTCAGCCTGTCCTATCCCGGGCAGAATGCGTACGTGGTCATCCGCGCCAACGTCTCCGGCGCCGGCAGCGCCGACGGCAACGCGGTGGGCTTCGACGTCTATGACCCCGCTATCCCGCTTACCGCGTCCTCGATTCCGGTCGAGCACGTGACGCTGGCCTCCAACGAGGTCAATTCCAACCCGCAAGCGATGCAGTTCGCCTACTCCGGCAACACCGCTGGCGTGCTGAACATGCGCTTCTTCAACTACTCGGGCGACCAGCTCAGCGTCGACGTTACACCTCTTCAGACGCCGCAGGCGCTCAGCCTCACCGGCCTGATCCATGCCACCTTCCAGGCCAGAACCAACCAGGCCGGGGCGAAGCCTATCGGATAAAGGTGCTTAGAAGGGCACCTCGGTCCGCTCGTCTTTGAAGCGACGGGCCTTGTGATCCCAGCGCGGCAGGGCGTCGGTTTCCAGCAGCTCCACTCCGCAACGGATGCCGACGACCAGCCGCAGCTGGTCCTCCAGCTTCCGCGAGAACGCGGCGTCCACGCCGGGCACCGGTTCCACCCTGACGGTGATCTCGTCCAGGCCCTCCTGCCGGTGGAACACCACCTGGTATTCGGCCACCTCTGAGAAGGAGCGCACGCACTCCTCGATCTTGGACGGGTAGACGACCACGCCACGGACCTTTTTCATGTCATCCAGCCGGCCGATCACGCCGCCGTCGAAACGGCGGAAAGTGCGCCCGCAGGGACAGGGGGTGGAGGCGATACGCACGATGTCCTTGGTGCGGTAGCGCAGCAGCGGCATGGCGTGCCGGTACAGGTTCGTGAGGATCAGCTCGCCCTGCTCGCCTGGCCCCACCGGCTTGCCGGTATCCAGGTCCAGCACTTCGGACAGGACGTAGTCGTCGTGGATGTGGTCGCCGCCGGGTTGAGGCTCACACTCGAAGCCCCACGCCGCGATCTCCGTGAGCCCGGCGATGTCGTAGGTCTTGCAGCCGAAGGCTTCCTCGATCTTGTGCTTGACGGAGGGGATGGCGCCGCCTGGCTCGCCGGTGTGGAACGTGAGCCGGATGCCGGCTTCCTTGCGCAGGTCGATGCCCATCTTCTGCGCCTGCTCGGCCATGAACAGCGCGTAGGACGGGGTACAGCACAGTACCGTAATGGGATACGTCCGCATGTAGTTGATGCGCTGCTCGGTGCTCGCTCCGCCGCCGGGCATGACCATGCAGCCGATGCGCTCCATGGCAATATGCGCCGACCAGAAGCCGATGTACGGCCCGTAGGCGAAGGCCGGCAGGATCACGTCCTTGGGCCGCACACCCATGGCGTAGATGCCGCGCGCGTAGCTCTCGACGAAGCCGTTGTGCCAGTCGTCCCAGGTGTCGAGCATGGCCACCGGCAGACCGGTGGTAGCCGAGGTGAAGTGGACTGTGATGCAGTCCTCGAACGGCACGGCCAGGATGTCGCCCCACATCGGCTCGCGCGCCTGTGACTCGCGCAGCTCCTCTTTGGTGGTGACCGGCAGCTTGGGCAGGTCCTCGATCGACTGGATGTCCTGAGGCTTGACGCCCGCCTCGTCGAACTTGCGGCGGTAGAAGCGGGAGTTCTCGTAGGAATGCTGCATGATGTGGCGCAGCTTGTCCTCCTGGATGGCGCGCAGCCGGTCGGTAGAGGCTGTCTCGACGTCCGGGTTCCAGTAGCGGCCGTCCTCGGTGCGCTGCTGGCTGATGGGGCCGCTCAATGCTTTGACTCCACGAGCATTTGTCCCAGGCCCGCCCAGCGGCGGGAGAGGTTGTGCTCCACGTTGAGCAGGTCCAGCGCGCGGGCTACGGAGTGATTGATGATCTCGTCGATGCTCTGCGGGTGGTGGTAGAAGGACGGCACCGGTGGCATGATGATCGCCCCGTTCTCGGTGGCCTCCAGCATGGCCTTGATGTGGCCGCGGTGCAGCGGCGTCTCGCGGAACATGATCACCAGCCGGCGCCGCTCCTTGAGCGTCACGTCGGCCGCACGCAGCAGGAGGTTGTTGGCGTTCACGCCGTAAGCGATCCCGGCCAGCGAGTTGGCGCTGCACGGCGCCACGATCATGCCGTCATGCTTGTAGGAGCCGCTGGAGATGGTGGCGCCCACGTCCTTCCAGTCGTGGACCCGAGTGGCCAGCTTCTTCACATCCTCGGGATCCCAGGCGGTCTCCTCGCGGATGTTGAGGTCGGCGCTCGGGCTCATCACCAGCTCCGTCTCGATGTGGGGCAGCTGACTGAGGGTTTCCAGGAGGCGGATGCCGTAGACTGAGCCGCTCGAGCCCGACATCCCCACGACGATTCTCACGGCTTGGGCATCATAACAGTCGCCAGTACTTTTGGCCGCTCAATTGTTCGCGCGCGATCAATCACGTAAACATGCGCCTATGGTGCAGGCGCTCCGCAAGTACGGCCTGGCCGTGGTGCTCACGGGTATCGGGACGGCGGTTGTGATTGGCCTGAACCAGAACCTCAGCCGCAGCTTCTTCTCGGTCCTCACCTGCGCGGTCATCCTCAGCGCCTGGTACGGCGGCCTGGGCCCGGGCCTGCTGGCCAGCGTGCTGAGCGTACTCTCCATCAACTACTTCATCCAGACGCCGCGCTACCAGCTCGCCGTGGCCAACTGGGGCGACGGCGTCCAGCTCATCGTGTTCACCGCCGCCGCGGTGCTCATCAGCGTCCTGACGCAGAGCCGCGACCGCGCTCGACGCGAAGCCGGGCAAGCCACGGAGCAGGCCCAGCAGGACGAAGCCTTCGCCGAGCTTGCCCGCCGCGGTGCGGCCGAGCGCGACACCGAGCGCGTCATCCAGCTCATCTGCGAGCAGGCGGTCAAGCTGACCGGCGGCGATTACGCCGGCGTGCGCCTGCTGGACGAATCCGGCCAGGCCGAATGGCGAGGGATGTGGGGCAACCACTCCGATGCGTGGCGGAACGCGGGGGCGCGAAGCCGATCCGGCAGCGCCAGCCGCGCCTTCGAGGCCGGCAAGACCATCATCAACCGCGTTCAGGACGAGGTGCGCGCCGGCCGGCCGCTCCCGCCGACCTCGGTCCGCGTTGGCGAGGGCGCCGTGGTGGAGATGGGCACGCCCCTCCAGAGCAGCGGCCGGATGCTGGGCGCGATCGTGATCGGCTGGCGCACGGACGTCACCCCGTCGGCCGACCAGATACGTATCGCCGAGGTGCTGGCCGCCTATGCGGCCGCGGTGCTGGACAACGCCATCGCCCACGAAGAGTCGGCCAAGCGCCGCCAGGAGGCCGAGACGTTCGCCGCGCTGGTGCAGCAGGGGGCGGCCGAAACGGACCCGCAGCGTGCCATCTCGTTCATCTGCGAGAAGGGCTGCCAGATGCTCGGCGCAGATTACGGCGCGGTGCTGGTGGTCGAGGACGGCGTGCGCATATGGCATGGCGGCCACGGCGTGCGCGTGCCACGCAATGAGCCCACGCGAGGTCGAGGCACGGGGCCATCGAATCGCGCCCTGGAGGCCGGCAAGACCATCGTCCTGACGAGCATCCAAGACGAGCCGGATAAATCGCAGTTCCATGCCGGTGAGGGCGGCCGAGTGGCCGTGGTTGCCCCGTGCTTCGGCAGTCCCGGCTTCCGCAGCCTGCTGCACTTCGGCTGGCGCCGAGACGTCGAGATCACGCCCGATCAGGTGCGCCTGGCCGAAACGCTGTCTGGCTATGCCGCCGTCATCCTGGAGAACGCCCGAGGGCATGCCGCCCTGCAGGAGCGGGCCGAGACGGTCCGCATGGCCAACGAGCAGCTCCTGCGGGTGGACGAGATGAAAAACAACCTCATCAGCAATGTGTCGCACGAGCTGCGCACGCCGCTGTCGTCCATCCGCGCCTTTTCCGAGCTGCTGCTGGATCCGGACATGGAGCCGGCGACGCGCACCGAGTTCACCCGCATCATCAACGAGGAGTCGGAGCGGCTGACGCGGCTGGTGAGCAACCTGCTCGACCTGTCCCGCATTCAGGCCCGAGGGGTGGCCTGGAACTTCCGGCCACTGGACGTCCGCAAGGAGCTGGAGCAGGCGGTGGCCTCCTTAAGGCCGACTGCCGAGAAGAAGGCGCTCGACTTGCGGCTAGAGATCGGGGCGGATGTGGACACGCTGGTGGCCGACTCGGACGGGCTGCAGCAGGCGCTGGTGAACCTCATCTCCAACGCGGTCAAGTTCACGGCGGAGGGCGAGATCGTGGTCACCGCCGAGCGCCGGAACGGCAGCGTGCGGGTAAGCGTGCGGGACACCGGCCCGGGGATGGCCTCCGACGACCAGGAGCGCGTGTTCGATCGCTTCTACCAGGCGGGGAACCTGCTCACCTCCAAGCCGGCCGGCACCGGGCTGGGCCTGGCGATCACGAAAGAGATCCTGCTGCAGCATGGGACCGAGATCGAGCTGGAGTCGTCCCCCGGGCAGGGCAGCAGCTTCAGCTTCACGCTCCCGGCGTCCATCGAGTCGCCGGCTGTGATGGCCGAGAGTCGCCCATAATGGCTGGGCATGGGCCTCGACCCGTTCTTCTTCCCGAAATCCATCGCCGTCGTCGGAGCCTCGAGCAACCCGGCTAAAGGCGGCTACCGCATGGTGGACAACCTGGTCCGCGGCTACCAGGGGGCCATCTACCCGATCAACCCGGCCGCCTCGGAAATCCTGGGCCTGAAGGCGTATCCCTCGGTGATGGCAGTCCCCGAGCCGATCGACCTGGCGCTGGTGCTGATCCCCAACGTGCACGTCAAGGCCTGCATCGCCGAGTGCATCGCCAAAAAGGTCCCGGCGGTCATCGTCGAATCCGGCGGCTTTGCCGACGCCGGCGAAGAGGGGCGCAAGCTCCAGGACGAGATCGTGGCCCTGGCGCGTGGGACCGGGACCCGACTGTGGGGGCCGAACTGCGTCGGGCTGGTGTCCACCGATCCGCTGGTCTCGACCCAATTCATCATCGATGCCACCGGCCTGAAGAAGGGCAACGTCTCGTTCGTTGCTCAGAGCGGCATGATGGCTGCCGGTCTGCTGGTCCAGCTCGTCACCGAGCGCATGTTCGACGTGGCGCGCGCGTGCACCATCGGCAACAAGTGCGACGTCGACGAGAGCGACCTGCTGGAATGGCTGGCCGGCGACGAGGCCACGCAGGTCATCGGCCTGTACCTGGAATCGATCGTCGACGGCAAGCGCTTCGCCAGGGACCTGGCAGAGGTCGCGCGGACCAAGCACGTGATCGTCCTGAAGTCGGGCCGCACGGAGGTGGCGGCCCAGGCGGCCCTGAGCCACACCGGCAGCATCATCGGCGACGACACCATCCCGGATGCGCTGTTCCGCCAGCTCGGGGTGCAGCGGGTGGCCAGTTTCCTGCAGCTGCTGGACACTTGCAAGGCGGCGTCCACGCTGCCGCCACTGCCGGCTGGCAAGCGTATGGCGGTGCTCAGCGCCTCCGGCGCTTCGGGGGTCGTCTGCTCGGATCTCCTGGGCGTGCACGGCCTGGAGCTGGCCGAGCTCCAGCCGGCGACGGTCCAAAAGCTGGCGGAGATCTATCCGGCCTGGATGCCGCCGCGCAATCCATGCGACATCTGGCCGACCATCGAGCAGCACGGGCTCACCACGACGGTCAGCCACTGCATGGAGGCCCTGCTGGCCGACCAGAACGTCGACGGTCTGCTGTTCCTGCCCATCGCCTTCGACCAGTTCGAACACGACGACATCGGCCCGGCCCTCGATCTGGCCAAAGCCTCCCCCAAGCCGGTGGTCACCTGGCCCATCGGCGATGCACGCTACTCCAAGGGCTGGATCGAGCAGCTCGACGCGAAGCGCCTGCCCTGGTTCCGCGACCTGGAGGATGCCGTGCGCTTCATGCGCGGCCTCTACGACAGGTGTCGGACAGGCCGCCGCTCCGTGAGGGTGCCGCCACTGGGACGGTCCGTCCAGCTGCCCATCGGCAGGCGCAATTTGACGGAGCACGAGTCCAAGGAGCTGCTGGCCGAGTTCGGCATCCTCGTCACACGCGAGCGGGTGTGCAAATCGGAGGACGAGGCGGTGCTGGCGGCGCGCAGCATCGGCCTGCCGGTGGCGATGAAGGCGTCCTCGCCGGAGCTGCTGCACAAGACTGAAGCCGGC
>Ga0070738_10007286_pt1 | contig 11143 bp, 7 predicted proteins | sample Coa_R2_2_FD_66446 | JGI IMG/M metagenome (GOLD analysis project Ga0070738, IMG submission 66446) | Surface soil microbial communities from Centralia Pennsylvania, which are recovering from an underground coalmine fire - Coalmine... | ecosystem: Environmental > Terrestrial > Soil > Unclassified ... | reverse complement strand
GTCGCGGCGTTCCTGGCCACCGCCAGCCTGGGTGGCGTGTTCTCGAGCTGCTCGCCTGACTTCGGCATGAACGCGGTGGTGGACCGCTTCGCCCAGATCGAGCCTCGGGTGCTGTTCGCGGTGGACGGCTACACCTACGGCGGCAAGTCCTTCGACCGCCGTGAAGTGCTGCGCGAGCTGCTGCAGCAGCTGCCCACCGTAGAGCATGTCGTGTTCGTGCCCTACCTCGACGAGGAAGCGGCCTTCGACGATCCGAGAACGGTGCCGCTCGCAGAGCTCCTCGCTGCCCCGGCGCCCGAGCTGGCGTTCCAACCGGTGCCGTTCGAGCACCCCCTGTGGGTGCTGTACTCGTCCGGGACGACGGGGCTGCCGAAGGGGCTCGTCCACAGTCAGGGCGGGGTGCTGCTCGAGCACCTCAAGAACCTGGCCATCCACTGCGACGTGAAGCCTGGCGACCGGCTGTTCTGGCACACGTCCACTGGCTGGATGATGTGGAACCTGATCGTCAGCGGCCTAGCATGCGCGGCCACGGTGGTGCTGTACGACGGCAACCCCGGCTATCCCAGCCTCGAGGCCATCTGGCAGTACGCCCAGGACGCGCAGATGACCTGCCTCGGCACCAGCGCGGCGTTCATAACGTCGTGCGCCAAGGCCGGGCTGGCCCCAAAGGATCGCTTCGACCTCAGCTCCCTCAAGATGATCGGCTCGACCGGCTCGCCGCTGCCGGTGGAGGGTTTCGAGTGGGTGTACGACAGCGTGAAGCCTGACGTCTGGCTGGGCTCGATCAGCGGCGGCACGGACGTGGTCAGCGCTTTCGTGGTCGGCAACGTCATGCTGCCGGTGTACGCTGGCGAGCTGCAGTGCCGCGCGCTTGGCTGCAAGGTGCAGGCGTTCGACGAGCGCGGCCGGCCGGTGCTGGATCAGCAGGGCGAGCTGGTCATCACCGAGCCCATGCCCTCCATGCCGATTTACTTCTGGAACGACCCCGGCGGTAAGCGCTACCATGACAGCTACTTCGACGTCTACCCCGGCGTGTGGCGCCACGGCGACTGGATCCGGATCAATCGCCGCGGCGGATCGGTGATCGAGGGCCGGTCCGATTCGACGCTGAACCGCCAGGGCGTGCGGATGGGGTCGAGCGAGATCTACGCCGCCGTCGAGAGCCTGCCCGAAATCGCAGACAGCCTGGTGATAGGCGTCGAGCAGCCGGACGGCAGCTACTACATGCCGCTGTTCGTGGTCCTCAGCGACTCCCGGCAGATGGACGCCGCGTTGGAGGCCAAGGTCAAGGACACGCTGCGCTCGACACTTTCGCCGCGCCACGTGCCGGACGAGGTCGTAGCGGTGCCGGCCATCCCGCGCACGCTCAGCGGCAAGAAGATGGAAGTCCCGGTGAAGAAGCTGTTCCAGGGCGTGCCGCTGGCCAAGGCCGCCAACCCAGGCGCCACCGCCGACCCCCAGGCGCTGCACCATTTCGAGGAGCTGGCGAAGGCCCGCGGCCGCTGATCAGATGCTGAACTCCTGAAACCGCTCCGTGAGGCTGTGGGGCAGCTCGCGGTAGTAGCCGTCCATCCCTGAGTAGAGCTTCTCGGCCGGGAGCCGGCGTATGGGCCGGCGCTCGGCGGCGAATCGCTGGACCACTTCCGCCGCCGGCTTGAGCGAGCCGTCCGCGCGAACCAGGCCGAAGCTCCGTTCGTGGAGATGGGTGTTGCAGGGGGGCGCGCCGAAAAGGGAGTCGTCGTAGTCCCCGTAGCACCAGGCGAACGCGCCCAGCGCGCCGGCGGCGTGGAGCTTCTCGAGCGTCTCCTCGTAGTAGGCAGCGGCCTCGTCCTCCGAGGCGAAGTACTGGTGCAGCACGCCCACGCGGGTGGGAATATCCACGAAATGGCCCGCGGCGCCGGGCTCGGCGGTGCAGATGCCGAGCTCCTCGAACAGCACGGGCTTGCCGCCCATGCTCTCCGTGAGGATGCACAGGAAGGGGCAGACGTCCGAATCGAGCGGGGCCTTGGCCCAGCTGGCGTAGATCGAGTAGCCGTGCATGCACAGGAAGTCGTTGGATTCGGCCATGGTGAAGGGGCTGAGGCGGCGGTCGTGCTCCAGGTCCTCGGCGTGCAGCCCGCAGCTCACCAGCGCATCGCTGTGCCCAGCGTGGATGGCCTCGGCCAGCCGGCCGGCCCACTCGGCGGCCTGCTCCTCTGAAGCGGGGATCTCCACGTTGGAGGTCTCGTTGCCAAGGTCCCAGAACAGGATCGCCGGGTGCTGGCCGAAGGCTTCGGCGAGGGTACGGGCCTGGAGCTCCTGCGCTTCCAGCATGGCCGGATCGGCGAACAGAGGGCGAACGGCCCTGTCGACCACCGTCTCGTTGGAGACGATGGGGAAACGCGTCTGGTTCGGCGAGGCCACGTCCAGCGCCCAGTGCGGCAGCCAGTTGTAGCCGCTCATGTGGCCGGTGAACAGCGTCGGCACGCAGCGCAGCTTCAGATCGTCGGCGATCTGCAGCACCTTCTCCAGGTTGTTCATCTGCTTCACGTCGACGCGGTAGCGCTCGGGCTGGAAGTCTTCCCACAGGAGCGCGAACCGGACGGCTTCGAGGTGGAGCTCCTTGATCTGCTCGAACTCCTGGACCACCTCGTCGGCCGAGAAGTACTTCCACCAGTACATGGCCTTGCGCTTGGGCCAGTAGTTCACCCCGACCACAAAGTGGTCCCAGGGCTCGGGCGCGGCCGGCATTCAGTGCTTGCTGATGAAGTCCAGCACCAGCCGGTTCCAGAGATCTGGCTGTTCCCAGAATGCGGCGTGGCCAGCCTCGGGGATGTACTCGATCTGGCAGCCGGCGATATGCGCCGCCGCCGCCCGCATGACCACTGGCGGCGTGGTCTGGTCGGCGGTGCCGACGATGGCCAGCACCGGCAGGCGCATCGTCTCCAGCAGCGCGTAGGTCACGTGATTGCGAGCGGTCTGGCGGGGCGCCGATCCCTCACCGCTGGCATGCGCGATCTCCACCCACCGCCTAAGCCCCTCGGGGTTGGTGCCGCGATAGCACGCGCCCACTTCGCGCAGCTCCACGGGCAGCGCCTGGAACTCCGGCGGCCGGATGCGCTCCAGCAGCTCCAGGTGCTCAGGATCCTGCACCCCGCACGTGCCGTCGGCGATCACCAGGCTGCGCAGGCGCTCGGGGTAGCTCAGGGCGAAGTCGATCGATGGCGCCGCGCCGGCGGCGGTGCCGGCCAAGTGGAAGCGATCCAGCCCGAGCTTGTCCGCCAGCTGCGCCAGGTCCTCGCTGGCGCAGCCCGGCTGATCGCCCGTGCTGGGGTCGATTTCAGTCCGGCCGGCGCCGCGCCGGTCGTAGGCGATGCAGCGGTATCCGGCGGCGCTGAAGGCCGGGATCTGGTATTGCCAGGCGTCCGTGGTGCCGGAGGCGGCGTGCATCAGCACGATCGGCACGCCGCTGCCGCCGCTATCCGTGTACCACAGGCGCGCGCCGGGAATCTCTACGTAAGCCACTGGCCACTAGCGTACAGCTTCGGCGGCTGCGCCGCCGGTACAGTTGCTGCGTGAGGGTGGCCTGGCGCGCGGCCGCGACAGCCGCGGCCGTGTGCGCCGCGTTCTTGATCGCCGGCTACTCGGCCATCGTGCCGGCCTTCGAAGCGCCCGACGAGCCGGGCCACTTCGGCTACGTGCAGCTGCTCGCCGGCGGGCACGGCCTGCCGGTGCAGGGCGAGGGCGGCAACTACGATCCCGAGTTCAGCCAGCCGCCGCTGTATTACGCCTTCCAGGCTGGCTTGGCCCGGCTGATCCCGTCCTCCGGCGCCAGGGTGCCGGATATCACGCGCCAGAACGTCTACCAGAACACGACGGCCGAGGGCAATGTCAACCTCTACAGCCATCCGGCCGCCGAGGACTTCCCGTGGACCGGCCAGATCCTGCAGCTGCATGCGATGCGGCTGGCGAATATGCTGTTCGCAGCCGTCACGCTGCTGGCCACCTTTGGGATTGCACGCGAGGTCGGGCTCTCTTACGGCCTGGCCCTGGGCGCTGCCGCCACGCTGGCGCTGCTGCCGCAATTCGACTTCATCTCCGGCGCCTTGAACGCCGACAGCGCCATCACCGCCGGCTCGGCCGCCACCCTCTACCTGCTGCTCAGGTGGCTGAACCGGCCCGCGTCTGCTGCCGGCGCGCTGCTGCTGGTAGCGGCAACGGCGGCCGCGATGCTGTCCAAGCTGAGCGGCCTGGCCGTGCTCGGTTTCGTGCTCGCGGTCATGCTGGGGCGGGCCTGGCGGGAGCGGGACCGCGGAGCCGCCGGACAGGCGATTCTCACGGCCGCGCTGGCGCTGATCCTCGGCGGCTGGTGGTATGCCCGCAATCTCGGCCTGTATGGAGATGTGCTTGGCTGGCAGCCGATGCTCACGTCTATCGGCGCCATGCTGCGGCCCCACACCCTCAGCCTGCTGGAGGCGAGCGTCGCGCTTCTCGGGGCCTGGCCCACGGCCATCGGCGTCTTCGGCTGGAACAACCTCCATCTGCCGCCCGCCGCCTACGCCGCCGTCGCGGCCACCGGCGTAGCCGGGCTTGGGCTGATCGAGCTGCAGCTTGGACCGTTGCTGGCTCGCGCGATGAAGCCGGCCGCGATGCGCGGAAACGCCTGGGCTGCTGCGCTGCTTCGGCGGGGCGAGTGCCGCTGGAGCGCGCCGCCGGGGCAGCGTGCGCGGGTGCTCCTGCTGGGAGCTTGGGCCATCCTGTTCGCCGCGAGCCTGGTGCGCTGGGTGGAAGTGAACACCGACGCGGCGCAGTGGCGGCTCCTGCTGCCAGCCTTTCCGGCGCTGGTGGTCCTGGCAACGCTTGGTTTGGCGCGGCTGTTTGTCCCGCTGGCGCTCGTCCTGCCGGCGGGCCTGGGGGCGCTGAGCGCGGCTAGCCTCCTGCTGGTGGTCCGGCCGGCGTACACGCCCGATCCGCCGTACACCGGTCCCATCCAGCACCCGCTGCAAGTACGCTTCGGCGAGAGCCTGGAGCTCGCCGGCTACGACGACCCGCAGCCGCGCGATCCGTCGCCCGGCCAGCCTGTTCGCCTGATCCTCTATTGGCGCGCGCTCCGGCCGCTGGCTCTGAACGACGTGATCGACCTAGCGGCGCTGGACATTGACGGCGCGCACGGGCTCAAGCAGTCGACCTGGCCGCAGGAGGGGCGAGCGCCCACAAGTGAGTGGCAGGTCGGCCAGCTCGTTCGCGACGAGCACCTGCTGCGCGCCGGCGACGATGTCGCGCCCGGCGTGTGGACGCTCCAGCTTGACGTGTTCCAGCCGCTGCCGAAGGCGCCGCGCTTAGCGGTGGCCGGCGGCGGCACGACGGCCGAGGTTGGCCGCTTCCTGGTCGCTCCGCCGCGCGCCGCCGTCGGCGGCTCGCCTGAGGGCAGCTTCGAGGGCGGGCTCGCTCTCCTGAACCATGCTTCCGCAGTCCAGGATGGCAAGCTGAGGGTGAGCCTCACCTGGCAGGCGGCCGCACCCGTCGCGCGGGACTACACGGTGTTCGTGCATCTGCTGGATGGCCAGGGCAAGCTGGCAGCCCAGAGCGACAGCCAGCCCGGCGGGGGGCGTTTCCCGACCTCGCTCCTCGCGGCGGGCATGGCCGTCCCAGATATGCACGTGCTGGACGTGTCCGCCTTGCCGGCCGGCGGCTACCAGCTTGAGATTGGCCTTTACGATGCCCAGACCGGCCAGCGGCTCCAGACGCTGGCGGGCAGGGATGCTGTCATATACCCAGTGACACTGCCCTAGTCAAGCGCCTGCTGGTGCTACGTCGGCAGCGGTTTGTCGGGGGAGAGGACGTGGCCGGCGCGGCGGGCTTTCGCGGACAGCTCGGCCGCGATCTCGTCGACGCGCTCGGTCCAGCGGTCGGCCATCTGGTCGCGGATGCTCGTCAGCTCCTCGAGCTTCTCGGCGAAGCGCTCGCCGAGCTGGCCCTTGAGCGAGGCCAGCTCGCCCAGCTGATCGAGCGCCTGCGCGCCCACCTGGTTCAGGGCCGTCTGCGCCAGCCGCGCCAGGTGCACCTGCTCGTTGCGCAGCACCTCGAAGCGCTCCTTGAAGGCGCGCACCGCCATCGGCACCGTGCGCCCTTCCTTGATGTCGCGGAAGATGCTGCGGGCGGCGCGGTTGGCCAGCTCCTGGTTCGCCACCGAGCCGTCGGCGTTGACGGCCCAGGTGCCGGTCTCTTTGTAGAGCCGCGCGATTTCGGTGTAGAACTGCGGCAGCGGCAGCTTGGTCTTGAACACCGAGTGGAAGAAGTCGTACATGCCCGGCTCGTTCGTCAGCAGCGTGCCGTCCTGCCGGGCCCGCTCGTAATCCGGCGTGCCGGGGAGAGGCGTCAGGATGGTGAACTGCGGGACCTCGATGCCCAGCTTGCGGTTGATCTCGATGGTGTTGTCGAAGTCGGCCACGTCCCACTCGGGGAAGACGATCTGCGCGCCCCAGATCTTCACGCCGAGGCCTCGCAGGAATTCGATGGCGCGCATGTTCTGCTCGACCGTGCTGCCCTTGTTCACCCGCTTCAGCTCGGCGGGATCGAACGACTCCAGGCCCATCAGGACCATGTCCAGCCCGGCCTCGGCCAGCTTCTCGAACACGGCCTGGTGCTTCTTGCGCTTCTCGGCGCTCTTGGGCCAGACGTTGTCGGCCCGGATCTGCGCCCAGTACCGCTTGTTAATCCCCAGCCGAAGCAGCTCGCTCGCCAGCTCGTCTGCCCCGTCGATGTCCGAGAAAGCCAGGTCGTCGACGAAGTTGATGTAACCCGACGGAACGCTGGCTATCTCGCTGACCGTTCGGTTGGGCGACTCCACCAGGTACTCGCCCTGGTGATGATTCCAGACCGAGCAGAAGCTGCAGCGATAGCGGCAGCCGCGGGCGGTCTCGATGCTGTATACCCGCGGATAGAACAGGAAGAAGTAGTCGTCCCGGAACTCTTCGACGAGGTCACGCCGCGGCTGCGGCCGCTCGTTCATGATCGGCGAGTTGTACTTGAAGTGCGGGCGGATCTTGATCGGGTCCATGTTGGCCACGTACTGCCCGTCCGCGTCGCGGTACCAGACCTCGCGCACGTCCTCGAAGGAGCGCTTGGCGCTCCAAGCCTTCACCAGATTGCGGAATGGCTCTTCGCCGGGCCCGCGGACGATCGCCGATACCTCGGGCATGAACACGTCGGCCGGGCGCAGCCCGATGTGGTGTCCGCCCACGACGATTGGCACGTCCGGTCCAAGCAGCTCTCGGACTTCCTGCGCCAGCTTCTTGACCACCGGCACGTCGGCCGTGTACTGGCAAGCGATACCCACCAGGTCGGGCGGGTTGCGGCGAGCCTTGTCGCGCCAGCCGCCGGGACGGATGCGGTCGTCGTGGATCTGGACCGTCTTGGCCAGCTCGGACACCGCTCCTGCGACGTACTCCACGCCGAGCGGCTCGGTCTGCACCAGGCCCTGAAAGCCGGTGTAATAGCCGTTCTGCGGCACGATCAGGAGGACGCTGTCGAGACACTCGCGGTCGGCAACGTTGCGCGTCTGGATGACAGGGAGCATCACGTTCTCAGTCAGTATGGGGGTTTGCGAGCCAAATGTAAAACGGAAGCTGCAGCGGGCCTAACTTTCCGCCTCGTCCTCGAACAGCTCACCGCCTTCCGCCTCTTCCGTCATGCCCTCTTCGAGGCCGAACTCACCTTCTTCGCCGAAGTCGTCGTCATCCTCTTCCAGCTCATACCGCAGCAGCGAGTCGCGCATATACGGGCGCACGCCCTCCCCTCCCACGGACGTCGGGAACGACACCTTGCCGGCATTGGCCGGATGCTGGAACGTCTCGCGGATGATGGCTCGCACCTGATGGTCGTCAATCGACGTCACGGCGGCGGCGTACTCGTTGCCCGCGGTCATCAGCGGCAGCAGCCGCAGCGTGATCTTGGGCTCCAGCTGGCCGATGACCTGGTCGCGCAGGTCCCGAACTTCGATGATGCTGCCGCTGATGTGCAGCGACAGCTGATCGCCGGCGGCCATAGGCGCCAGCGTCTCCGAGCTCGCCACGTTCACTAGGGTGGTCACCGCCGTCTTGCCGGGCTCTTCGATGAACAGCGCCGGGTCGTACTTCTGCTGCACCGGCGGCGTCGCGCCCTCGTCCTTCAGCGTCTGCAGCCGCTGGACGTTCTTCTGGGCGATGGTGTTGGTCGGGTCGGCCGCCAGGGCGCGCTCGTACGCGTCCAGGGCTTCCGGATAGCGGCCCAGCTCCGTGAGCGCCTTGCCCAGCCGGTTCAGCGCCTCGGCGTCGTTCGGAAAGGCCTGGATCAGCCGTTCGTTGACTTCTACCGCCTCGTCCCACTTGCTCTGCCGGGCCAGGTTGATGGCCTGCTCGGTGTTCAGCCGGCGGAACTTCGCCCGCTCTTCGGGCGCCAGGGGGGCGGCGGTGGGATCCTGCATCGCCATCAGGCTACAAGCTCGCCCTGGAGCGCCCAGGGACTTACGCGTTCAACTCGCACTTTTACCTCTTCACCCCGCAAGTCGTGGTCGCCGGCGGGGAAATACATCAACTTGTTCTGCCGGGTGCGGCCGCGCCACTGCGGAGCGCCCGTGCGGTTCACCTTCGAGGCGTCGTCTTCGACCAGCACATCCACCTCCCGTCCAAGCAAGGCCTCGTTCAACTCACTCAGCACGTTCTGCTGAAGGGCTTCGATCTCCTTCAGCCGCGCCTTCTTCACGTCTTGTGGCACGTCGTCGGCCAGCGTCCTGGATGCTTCGGTGCCTGGCCGCACAGAGTAACAGGCCACGTGCACCGTATCCAGCCGCAGGTCCTCCAACATGCGATAGGTGTTGCGGAACTGCTCGTCCGTCTCACCGGGGAAGCCCACGATCACGTCCGTGGAAATAGCAACGTCCGGGATTGTGTCCCTGATACGGCCGATCAGGTCGCGATAGTAACCGGACGTATAGGTCCGGTGCATCGCCTTCAACGTGTCGTCGTCGCCGGCCTGGCAGGGCACGTGCACGTGCTCGCAGACCTTCGGCAGATCGGCGATGGCCTGGATGATCCGCGGCGTCATGTCGGCCGGATACGAGGTCATGAAGCGGATGCGCTTCAGGCCGTCGAGATCGTGGATGGCGTAGAAGATGTCGGCGAGGTCCGGACGGCCGCCGGGGAAGTCCTTGCCGTAGGAGTCGACGGTCTGGCCAAGCAGCGTGATCTCCTTGCTGCCCTGCCGCACCAGCTCCTGCACCTCGGCCACGATCTCGGGCAGCGGGCGGCTGATCTCCGGCCCGCGGCGGTAGGGCACGATGCAGTAGGTGCAGAACTTGTCGCAGCCCCGAATGACGTTCACGAATGAGGAGACGCCCATCGACCGCGGCTTGGTCGCTACCTCCAGCGCATCGCCCTCGTCCAGGTAGTCCTGGAAACCCTCGACGTCGGCCGGCTTGAGGAACAGGTCCACGAATGGGAAGCGCTTGGGCAGCTGGGCCAGGGTGTCGTCGCCCACCATGCAGCCGGTGAGGATGAGGCGAGCATCGGGCCGCTTGCGCTTGACGTTCACCATCTCGCCCAGCTTGCCGATGATGCGGTTCTCGGCATTCTGCCGGACGCTGCAGCTGTTCAGGAAGATGAGATCGGCGGCTTCGACGCTCAGCGAGCGCTCGTAGCCGCGGGCCTCCAGGATGTTGGCCAGCTCGTCTGAGTCGGCCTTGTTCATCTGGCAGCCGACCGTCCATTCAAAGTACTTAGGCATATCTAATCAGGTAGACCAGGGACTGCAGATAGGGCTTAACGCCGAAGGGGAGTGGACCTGAGGGGATTCGAACCCCTGACCTTCTCAATGCCATTGAGACGCGCTCCCAACTGCGCCACAGGCCCTTGCGAAACCGCGAAAGTGTAGCACGCAGTAGCTCGCTTAACCGGCCGGCGAATCCCGGATCTTGAGCGCCCGGACGAGGTGCTCCATCGACAGCCCTTGGACCACGATCGTGAACAGCACCACCGAGAACGTCGCGGCCAGCAGCATGTCCCGCTGCGGGAAGTCGCGCGGCAGGCTGAGGACCATGGCCACGGCCAGCGCGCCGCGCAAGCCGCCCCAGAACGCGACGTGCCGCCAGCTTATCGGAACGCGACGCTCCAGCTTGGAGACCACCGGCGCTAGGCCATAGACGACCACGGCGCGCGACATGAGCACCAGCACCACCGCAGCGACCGACGGCAGCAGGTAGGCCCGGTAGTCCAGCGCGTGCACCTGCTGGCCAATCAGCAGGAACACGACCGAGTTGGCGATAAACGCCAGATATTCCCAGACGTCGATGACCACGGTCCGTGCTCGCTCGCTGAGGCCCACCTGCCGGCCGTAGTTGCCGACCACGATGCCGGCCGTTACCACCGTGATGACCGGCGATACGTGCACCGCCTCTCCTATTAGATAGCCGCCGTAGGCCAGCACGGTCGAGAGGCCCATCTCGAACAGGTGATCGTCCGTGAGCGCCAGCAGGTGCGAGAAGGCGAAGCCCGCGGCTGCCCCGAGCACCAGCCCGCCCACGACCGTGACGCAGAACTGCGCCAGCCCGGCGGCAACGCTGGCCTGGCCCGTCTGCGAGGCGTTCACCGCGATCTGGAAGGCCACCAGCGCCGTGCCGTCGTTGAACAGGCTCTCGCCCTCGATCACCACCTCCAGCCGGGGCGGAACGCCCAGCCTCCGAAAGGTGGCCAGCACGGCCACGGGATCCGTCGCCGACAGGATCGCCGCCAGCACGATCGCCGTGATCGCCCCGACGCCGATCGCTTGGGCGAACAGCCCGGCGATGATCGCCATGCTGAGCCCCACGCCCACCACCGCCAGCAGCACGATCGGCAGCCAGGCGTCGCGCAGTTGTTTGAGGTCCAGGTTGATGGCAGCCTCGAACAGCAGCGCCGGCAGCAGCACGAACAGGATCGTCTGCGAGGTCAGCGTCACTCCCTGCAGCAGGTTCGTGAACCCGAGCGCAATGCCCACGACGACCAGCGCCACGGTGTAGGGCACGAACAGCCGCCGCACCACCAGCCCGACGAGAAACGCCACCAGCAGCAGTCCCACCACCTGCTCGACAACCGCCGTCTCCATTCGAGTTAGACGCTATCAGGGGATGTAAGCAGGCGCATGGCAGCTC
>Ga0070738_10007284_pt1 | contig 11149 bp, 8 predicted proteins | sample Coa_R2_2_FD_66446 | JGI IMG/M metagenome (GOLD analysis project Ga0070738, IMG submission 66446) | Surface soil microbial communities from Centralia Pennsylvania, which are recovering from an underground coalmine fire - Coalmine... | ecosystem: Environmental > Terrestrial > Soil > Unclassified ... | reverse complement strand
CTTCTGACGCTGCTCCGTGAGGAAGGCGTTGACCAGGATCCTGTAAACCCAGGCCTGGAAGTTGGTTCCCCGCTCGAAGCTGTCCCGGTGGAGGTAGGCCTTCATGGTCGCCTCCTGGACGAGCTCCTCGGCGCGGTTCGGCGAACGCGAGAGCCGGAGGGCGACGGCGTAGAGGCCGTCGAGCTGCGGCTGCAATGTCGCCATGAACTCATCGGGAGTGAGTGCGGGCTTGTTGGCGTTCTTATGGTTGAGCTTCTCGACCGTCATGGCTCCCCTCCTGGGCAGCGTCCGTTAGCTAGTGCTCAGTATAGCTAATCGTGAAGAGAAGTCAAGTCCGAGATCGAGACACGGTATCTAAGCTCCCGAGCGGTCCAGGCTTGGGCACGTCCGTGGGTCATGGAACCTCGACGTTTTCGCTCGCCGACGAGGTCGCGAGGTTATCGGCCCCTCAGCCGGGTCGCTTCGCGCACCAGGCGAGATGGAGGAACGGTCCGTCGAGGTCTTCCAGCAACCCACGCCGGACGCCGCCGATCACTCCCAGGGTCCACGGCACGTGTCCGAACGTCCAGTCGGCGGTCCTCAAGGCGCTCGCGTAGTCGGAGGCGTCGAGCTCGGCGCCCTCGCGCGCGAGACAGGCCGCGCGCGCGAAGAGGAGGATCGCGGGGTACTGCCTGAACAACAACCCGTAGCCCGCGAGCGCCTCGCGGACCTTGAACGCGGAGTCGGTCACGCGCCGGGCGGAGAGGTGCGCCACGAAGTAGCGCGTGAGCGCGGCATCGGCGATCGGGGCCGCCGGGTCGGCCTCGGGGGCGAGCTTCCTCACGTCGCTCACCCTCACGCGCTTGCTCCTGCCCGAGGGCACGAAGGACCCGCCGCCCGCGGCGAACGCTGCGCCCGAGAAGAAGCTCGAGAGCCGTCGCGACGTCCGGCGGAGGATCCCGGCGGTCACGAGGTCGGCGGGCTCGCGCCTCACCGCCATGCCGAGGATCTGCCGGAGGAGCATCCGCTCCGGGAACGTGGGCCGCTTCGTGCTCGCCCGGAGCAGGCCCTTCTTCACCTGCTCGCGGACGCCCTGGGCGAGGATCTCGACGAACTCGCGCCGCTTCTCGTCCTTCACCTGCGAGAAGGCCGACTTGGCGAACAGATCGAGGAACTTCGTCGCCGCGAGGATCCGCTCGGGGAACGCGCGCCCCGCGTCCTGGAGCTCGGCGGCGAGCAACGTGGCGGCGACGGCGACCTCGCTCCGCCCGTAGGAGCGCGCGGCGTCCCAGCGGACCGCCTCCGTGGCGGGCGCGAGGGAGATGACCTTCCCGAGCTCCTCCGCGAGTCCCTCGAGAGCCCGTCTCTCCCCTTGCACCGGAGCCCCGTCGCCCGCCGCGAGCCCCTTGCAGGCGAAGTGGCAGCCGATCCGGGGCCGCGGGTCTTCCTCGTCGCCGGCGACGACGGTGAACGGGAACAGCTTGCAGGCGAGAGGCTTCTCGGCCTCGCCGAGCTTGGCGTGGATCTGGCAGAGGTTGTTCTCGGTCCCGAGGAAGATGCAGGCGCCGTCTCTCCTCCTCTTGAGGAGCGTCGCGGTCTTGCCCCCGCCCCGCGCGACCTCGTCGAAGACGGGCCCCGTGTGGCCCGGAAGCACGGACGACCAGTCTCTCGACGCGTACTTCTCGCGCTCGCTCTCGGAGAGCGAGACCGGGAAGGAGCGGCAGCAGTCCCCGCACTGGTGGCACGTGAAGCGGGCGCCCGGCGGGAGGACCAGCGAGTCGGCGCGCGTCCTCAAGGCCGCGTCCTGGGCCCGGGAACCAGGGCCGCCTGAGCGGCCGCGAGCTCGTGGAGGAGGGTCGATCCCTCCTGGTAGCGGTCCTTGGGGTCGTACTCGAGGCAGCGCTCGATGATCGTGACGAGCGCCTCGGGGGCGACCGCGGCGAGCGGCTCGAGCGCGAAGCCTCCCCTCGTGAGGAGGCTCGCGATCTCGCCGATCGACTCGCCCCAGTAGGGCGGCTTCCCGGTGAGAGCGTGATAGAGGAGCGCTCCGGTCGAGTAGACGTCGCTCCGCGAGTCGGCGGCGGCCGACGTGCTCTCGCCCGACGCCTGCTCCGGCGCGAGATACGCGACCGCCTCGAGCGGCGCGTCGAGGAAGGAGGTCTCGCCGCCGCCTCCGTGGACCACGTCCTTCGAGAGGCCGAAGTCCACGAGCTTCCAGGCGCCGGCCGCGTCCCGGAGGACGTTCGCCGGGCGGACCGAGCGGTGAATGATCCCGCGGTCGTGCGCGAACGCGAGCCCCCGCGCCACGTCGAGACCGAGCGCGAGCGCTTCCTCGAGCGGGAAGGGGCCCTGGTCCTCGATCCGGTCGGCGGCGCTCCCTCCCGGCAGGAGCTCCATCACGATGTAGCGCCGCTCACCGGCGCGCCCGGCGTCGTGGATCGTGACGATGTTGGGGTGCGGGAGGCGCGCGATCGCGGCCGCCTCACGGAGGAAGCGCGAGAGGTCGCGCTCGCTCTTCTCGCCGTGGGGAAGGAGGCACTTGAGCGCGACCGGCCGGTCGAGCGAGAGCTGGAGGGCGCGGTAGACGACGGTCCCGCGCCGCCCTCCGCCGCCGAGCTTGGCCTCGATTCGATACCCGGGGATCACTTCGCGGAGGTGACCCTGGGTCGGAGGGACCGGGGGCTTCTCGGGCAGGGCCGCGAACGACGAGGTCTCGGACGAGCCCTCTCCCGAGGGACTCTCGTTCGCGGCCGGCGGGACGTCGGCGCGGCGCGCCCTCGCCTTCTTCCGCTCCTCGAGCTCCGCGAGCGTGATCTTCTGCTGCCCGAGCGTCCGCGCCACCGTCTGGCGGACGGCGTCGTCGGTCGTGCTCTCGGAGAGCTGGGGCGTCGCCGAGTCGCCCTCGGTCCGCTGGAGCTCGGCCTCGCGCCGCTCCTCCGCCTCGTCGGCGGTCTCGACGAGGACACGGATCTCGGTCATGCCGAGCTTGACCACGTCCCCGTCCTTGAGCGGGACCTCGAGGCCCTTGATCCTCTGATCGTTGACGAGGGTCCCGTTGCCGCTCGTGTCCTTGATCTTGAGCTCGCTCTCGGTGCACTCGAAGCGGCAGTGGACGCGCGAGACCTGCGCGTCCCGGATCCTCACGTCGTTCGAGAGCGCCCGTCCGAACGAGACGGTCGAGCCGGGAGTCAGCTCCAGGGCCTTGCCGGCCTCGCGGCCTTTGACGACGTAGAGCTCGGCGAGCACGTCCGGTTTTTACCCTCAATCCGCCGTCAGGTCCACCTTGGTCTCCCGCCACCCGCGCTCCGAGTGGTGGATCCAGGTTCGACCGCAGGAAGGACACGTCCAGTAGCCGAGCACCGAGGCGGCCTCGTCGCGCCGGAGCTCGAGCTTCCCGAGCCACTCGAGCGCGGCTCCGCAGGCGTTGCAGAGCGCCCTCTCCTTCGCCGTCACGCCCCGATGATACGATCCCGGGGCTCTCTCCCGGAGGCCCCTTCTCCATGTCCGAAGGAACGATCAAGTTCACGTGCGCGTGCGGCAAGGCGTACAAGGTGAAGGAGAAGTACGCCGGCAAGCGCATCAAGTGTCCCGAGTGCGGCGAGACGGTCGCGGTCCCCTCGGCCTCGGAGCCGGTCGCCTCGGCCCGCGCGAGCGCCGTCTCGCAGAAGGCCGTCGTCTCGACGAGCAAGCGCGTCTCGGGCGAGGGCTCGGCCTCCCCGGGCAAGTCGGCGCGCGTCGCGTCCTCGGCCCCGGCGCCGACGCGCCGGCCCGGGGGCGACACGCAGATCGTCGAGGCGCCCGACCTCACGCCGGACATGAAGAAGTACCAGCGCAAGCGCGACGAGGAGATGATGCGCGGCACGGCCAAGCTCGTCCTGTTCGCGGACGGCAAGGCCGTGAAGTCCTTCCGCCTCGACCGGGACCCCAAGACGCTCGGCCGTGGCTCGTCGAACGATATCCAGATCGAGGGGAAGAGCGTCTCCAAGAACCACTTGAAGTTCGAGTACATGATGGGGATGTTCATCTGCACGGACCAGCAGAGCGCGAACGGCCTCGTCGTGAACGGGAAGAAGATCCGCCGGGCGAGCTTGAAGGACGGGGACATCATCCAGCTGGGAGACGTCGTCCTCCGCATCGACTGCGGGAAGTGACCCGAGGAGCTCCCTCCCCGCGGCCCGCGCTTCGCGTAGCCTCCACGACATGGCGGTCTGGGATCCGGCCACGGCCGTACTCTCGATCGTGGGCCTCGCCCTGATCTTCGGCGGCGCTTGGCTCTGGCGTCTCGGCCGCGCCGCGCAGGCGCGGCGCCGGGCCATCCTCGCCTACGCCCGGCTCGACCGCCTCGCGCTCCTCGTCTGCGGGCTCGCCGACGAGCTGCGAGGCCCCGTGGAGCTCGCGCGCGAGCAGCTCGGCTCGCTCCGCGAGTCGCTCGAGGAGCAGCCTCCCTGCTTCGAGCGACCGCTCGAGCCGATCGACCAGGTCCTCGGCGAGCTCGACCGCCTCGACGCGATCGTGCGCGGGTTCATAGCGACCGTGCGCCCGATGCCCGGGCCGCCGCGCATGGTCGACGTTTCGGCGCTCCTCCGCGCCTGGTGCCTCGCTCTCGAGCCCGAGCTCGCGGCCCGGGAGGTGATCCTCGTCCTCGAGGGCGCGTCGCGGCCGGCGCCCGCGATCGCGGACCCCGAGGGCTTGAAGCTCATCTTCTGGCACCTCGTCAGGAACGCACGCGACGCGGCTCCGCGCGGCTCGTTGGTGAGGGTCTCGATCGAACGCGAGAGGGACTCGGTCAAGGTCCTCGTCGCCGACAGCGGCCCGGGGATCCCGCTCCGCAGGCGGGCGAGCATCTTCGAACCGTTCACCTCGACCAAGCCCGACGGCCGCGGCCTCGGCCTCGCCGTGACGCGGCGGCTCGCGGAGGCGATGGGCGCGACCGTCGCCGTCGCGGGCGGCCCCCCGGGCGCGGTGCTCGAGGTGACGCTCAGGAGAGCTCCGCGCGCGAGTCAGTTCTTCGCGGATCCCATAAGCCTGACCCGCTGAGTCACTCCGGGCATTTCTCCCGACCTCACCAAGGGCTCTTTCAGAACGCTTTCGTCGCAACTCCCCATGCCGGGCCGAGGAACCCCCGATCGGCGAGGGAGGCACGGGCTTTGTTCCTGTCCTCGTGTCCTACATTTGGGGGTGCCGGATGGATCAACGTGCTCACTTCTTCGGAGAGGTCGCGATCGCCAAGGGCTTCGCGACCCAGGAACAGGTCCTCGAGGCTCTCAAGGAGCAGTACCGCCTCCGTTGCGCCGAGAAGCGGCACCTCTTCCTCGGCGAGGTCATGGTCCACCTCGGCATGATCTCGCTCGATCAGCTCGTCGAGCTCATGGACGAGAGCGCGGGCTATCACGAGACGCCCACCGAGCAGCGGCAGAAGGTCTTCTTCGGCGACATCGCCGTGCGGAAGGGTTACGTGACGCCCATGCGACTCTTCCAGTGCCTCCAGCAGCAGCGCGACGAGGACGCCTCGGGGTTCGCGCACCGGCTCATCGGCGAGATCATGCTCGACAACGGCTACCTGACGCCCGCCGAGCTCGAGGAGGTGATCTCGACGGTCGTCGAGCTGGGCTACGCCGACTACCGCACCGGCTACACGCCTTCCGAAGGGACGCCGCTCGACGCCTTCATACCGGCGGGTGCCGAGAAGAAGAGCTGACGCGACTATTCCGCGATCCGCGTGAGGCGCTCGAGGACCTGCTTCTCCCGGCGTTCGAGCAAGGCGCCCGCGGCCGGCAACAGCGCGGCGTACCCTGCGACCGCGAGGAGGAGGAGGAGGAGCGCCACGAGCGGCCCCACGGGGACTCCCTCGAAGACGTGAAGCGTGCCCTGCGCGAGCTCGGCGAGGCCCGGGAGCGCGAGGGGAAGGCTCACGAGCGGGAGCGCGAGGAGGAGCTCGAGGACGCCCAGGAGCGACGGCTGCTGCCTCTGGCGCGCCGTCATGTCGACGGAGAAGCGGAACGGGTTCAGGATCGAGAGGAAGTTCCCGACCGTGCACGAGACCGTGTGCACGAGGAGGATCCCGAGGACGCCCGTGACGCACTGGCCCGGGCCGAGCCGCCGGAGCACCGCGATGAGCGCGAGCGTGGGGACGCCGATCGCGAGCGTCACGGGGAGGAGCGCGAGGTTGCGCCCGAGGAGGAGCCGCACGCGCGGGGTCGGGAGCAGCACGAGCTGCCGGAAGCCGTCCCGGTCGGTGCCGAACGCGTTCGACGTGTGCTTGTGGATGATGAGGAGGCTGAGCGCGGCCGCCATGATCGGAGCGAACGGCCGCTGCCACTCGAGGGTGGCACCGCCGCGCCCGAACGCTCCGGCGAAGACGAGGAGGAGGATCGGGAGCATGAGGAGGGACATCCGGAACATGGGCTCCCGCACGAGCATCCTGAGGCTCGCGGCCGCCATGGCCGTCACGTCGTCGGGGATGCCCCGGATCGTGAGCTCGAGGAGGCCACCCGTCCGGGGAGCAGCCGGCGCCGCGACGGGCCTCGGGGCGGGCGCCTCGCTCCCGCCGTCGGTGTAGTGACGGCGCGCCGTGCGGAGCGCCCTCAGGAGGAAGAGGGCCGCGAGACCGAGCGAGCCCGCGGTCGCGAGGAGCGAGATCGAGAGGCGCCCCTCGTGGAGCCCCCTCGCCGCCACGCCGGGCCAGAGCGGAGGGAGGACGTTCGACGCCACGTCGAGCGCGTTCTCGAGCTGCTCGTAGCGCGCCTCCCTCTCGGCGCGTCGGCGCGCTCGCGCGCGCTCCTGTTCCTTGGGGTCGCTCGAGACGACGCGATCGCCCTCGTCGATGTGCGCCCAGCGGACCCAGAGCTGCGGCAGCTGGGCGACGACGACGATCGCGAGGGGGACGAGCGTCAGGACCGTGCGGCGCGCGCGCTTGTTCTCCATGAGCGCGGCGAGCCAGCCCGAGAGCGCGTAGCTCGCCGCCGCGATCGCGAGGACGACGCCCGCGCACACGGGAAGGACGAGGAGCTCGAGGGGACCGCGGGCGACGGCCGTGCCCAGGGCGAGTCCGAGGAACGCGGGCCCCAGGATCGCGACGGAGGGACACGCGAGCGAGGAGACGAAGTTCAGGACGAAGACGCGGTCGAGCGAGATCGGGAGGTGGAGGAGCCTGCGGATGTCGAGCGCCTCGGCGCGCTGGAGGTCCGTGAGGAGGCCGATCCCCCAGAAGAACGCGAAGAACAGCATGACCCCGTGCCAGACGTAGCCGAGATGCTGCGGGCTCTCGCGGGCGACCTCGAGCCCGAGGAACCAGCTCCCGAAGAACGCGCCGACCCCGAGGGCGAGGATCGCGAGGAGCACGAGGACCGCGAAAGCTCCGCCGAGGCGGCGACCGGGCCGGAAGAGCTGGTTCTTGACGAGGGTCGCGCGGAGGAGGACGAGCCCCGCGAGCTGGCGCTCGAAGCCGCTCATCCCTCGAGCCAGTCGAGCTTGGGCCTCGCCGGGGCGTCGGCCCCGACCCTCGCTATGAAGCGCTCCTCGAGCGAGCCCGCGCCCTCGGGGATCGGGCCCTGCTCGACGAGCTTGCCCCGGACGATGATCCCGACGTGGGTGCAGAGCTTCTCGACGATCTCGAGGACGTGCGACGTGAGGAACACGGTCGAGCCGCGCGCGACGTAGTGGGCGAGGAGGTCCCGGAGGGCGCGTGATGCGACCGCGTCCACGCCCTCGAACGGCTCGTCGAGGAAGAGGACGAGAGGATCGTGGAGGAGCGCCGCCGCGAGGGCGAGCTTCTTTCGCATCCCGTGCGAGAACTCGAGGACGAGGCGCGACTCCTCGCGGTCGAGCTCCATGAGCGCGAGGAGCTCGCGCGAGCGCGCCTGGATCGTCTCCCTCTCGAGGAGGTGCATGCGTCCGACGAACGTCAGGTACTCGCGCGCCGTCAGGTTCTCGAAGAGCCCGAGGTTCTCGGGGACGACGCCGATCTTCCGCTTCACGTCGAGCGACTGCGTGGCGAGGTCGAGGTCGAGGATCCGGACCGACCCCCGCGTCGGGCTGAGGAGCCCGGTCAGCATCTTGATCGTCGTCGACTTGCCCGCCCCGTTGGGCCCGAGGAAGCCGAAGAAGCAGCCGCGCTCGACCTTGAGATCGACATCGGCGACGGCGACGAAGTCTCCGAACGCCCGTGTGAGCCCGATCGTCTCGATCGCGAGGGACACGCCCCTCGATCTTACCGGAACGAGACGAGCGCGTCGGCCGAGAGAGCCTCCGCGACCTCGGCCATGTTCGCGAACCGGTCCTCGCGACGGCGACGGGTCATCCGCGTCACGAGGTTCGCCGTCTCCTGCGAGATCGAGGGCCGGAGCGAGCGCACCGAGGGGACCTCGTCGAAGAGGTGGCGGCTCATGACGACGATCCCGCTCTCCTCGGGGAAGGGCGGGCTCCCGGTCAGGGCGTGGAACAACGTGACGCCGAGCGAGTACATGTCCGTCCGCGCGTCCACGTCTCTCTCGCCGCGCGCCTGCTCGGGGGACATGTAGCGCGGCGTCCCGAGCGCCGCGCCCGAGGCGGTCACGGTCGCGTCGACGCCGGCCTCGCGGGCGAGCCCGAGGTCGCAGATCTTCACGATCCCGCCCGGCGCGAGGAGGATGTTGTCGGGCTTCACGTCGCGGTGGACGACGTTCCGCTCGTGGGCGTAGTGGAGCGCGCGGGCGACCGCGGCTCCGACGGCGCGAGCCTCGTCCTCCGAGAGGGGGCCCGACTTGAGGCGCTGGCGGAGGCTCTCGCCCTGGACGAGCTCCATGGCGAAGTAGCGCTGGCCGCGGTCGGTCCCGAACCCGAGCCCGCGGACGAGCCCCTCGTGCTTCAGGACGCAGGCGAGCCGGGCCTCGCGGAGGAAGCGCGCCGCGTCGGGATCGCGTCGCGCGCGATCGCCCGCGAGCACCTTGAGGGCGACGGGCTCCCCGGTCAGACGGTCCTCGCCCTTGAAGACGGCGCCCATGCCGCCCTTCGCGATCCGCTCGAGGACGGTGTAGGGGCCGAGCGTGTCCCCCGCGCAGACGCCGTCGCGGTCCTTGCGCGGCGGTCCGGGAGGCGTGTGCCTCCCCGACGAGGAGCCCGCCCGGCGCTTCTTGCGCGGAGTCCTCTGCTCCTCCTGCGCCTCGGCGACGAGCCTCTCGAGGTCGGTCCGGGCGACGAACCCGCGCGCGACGAGGAGATCCGACAGCTCGGGCGGCTTCTCGCCCCTGGCGAGGGCGGTCCGCTGCTCGGCGGCGCACGAGGCGAGACCCGCCACGGGAACGGCGTGCCGGCGTATCAAGAGCTGGCACAGCACGGCGTCCCGGTCGTACTGCATAATCCCCTCCTTGATTTCGGACGGCGAACCGACGAAATTGAGTCCCAAGTCGGGGAACGGGGGGTAAACGGTTGAGCCTCCAGGGCATGATCGAGGAGATGGGGCTCGGAGAAGTCATCCAGGCCCTCTCCTTGAACCGCCACCGGGGCACCCTCCGAATCGAGGGCGAGGAGGGGATCTCCAAGTTCTTCTACCTCTCCGACGGCGAGATCGTCCTCATAAGGACGGTCAAATCGGAGCCGGTCCGCATAGGCGAGCTCCTGGTGCGCGCCGGCAAGATCGACCACGAGATGCTCGAGGCCGCGCTCACGCTCCAGAAGGAGACGCGGCAGCGGCTCGGCGACGCCCTGATCGCCCTCGGCCACGTGACGAGCCAGGACGTGGACCAGGTCGTCCGCGGGAAGTTCGAGGAGGAGTTCCTCGACGTCTTCCTCCTCGACCGCGGCCACTTCGAGTTCATCTTCGGCCTCTCCCCCGAGTCGCTCTTCTCGCCGGACGAGAAGCTCGAGCGGATCGCGCTCAACACGTCCTCCCTCATGCTCGAGGCCATGCGCCGCGTGGACGACTGGCAGAGCATGCGCCGCGAGCTCGGCTCGCTCGACGAGATCTACCGGAACCGGAAGGACGACCTCGCGCCCCAGATCGAGGAGTACTCGCTCGAGAACGTCGTCCTCGCGCCCAACACCCGGCGCGAGGTCTACGAGCTCCTCGACGGTCGCCACACGATCCGCGAGGTCCTCGGGCTCGCCCAGAACCAGGGCGCCTCGCGGCTCCACGCCTTCCAGTTCATCCACGCGTGCAAGCAGAGCGACCTGATCCGCCCGCTCGACGTCCAGGCGTGCCTCGCCCTCGCCAAGGAGGCCCTCGACAAGGGCGACGCCTCCGCCACGGCCAAGTTCATCCGCGCCGTCATGGCCAAGGAGCGAATCGAGATCGGCCTCATCAAGCGCTACATCGAGTTCCTCAGAAAGGCCGAGCGTCCCCAGCTCGCGCGACGCGAGTGCAAGACGCTCGCCGCGCAGTACCTGACCGACGGCTCGGTCGATCAGGCGATCACCCTCTATCAGCTCGCGCTCGACATCGACAAGCGCGACACCGAGGTCCTCGACCGCCTCTTCTACGCGCATCTCCGGAAGAGCGACGTGAAGAAGGCGATCGACGTGGGCTTCATGTTCCGCGACTACATGCAGCGCGAGAACGACCTCCCGATCGTCGCGCGCGTCGTGAAGAACCTGCGCGAGCTGGAGCCCGAGGAGCCGCGCGTCCTCGAGATCTCGGGCCTCCTCCTGAAGCGCCAGGAGCGCGTCGAGGAGGCGCGCCGCGAGCTCGAGAAGGCGCTCGCCGCCTACAAGCGGGAGAACGACTCGTTCGAGCGCCAGCAGGCGTGCGTCCAGGCCCTCCTCGAGCTCGATCCCAAGCAGGCGGCCCTCGCGCGCGAGAAGGAGAACCTCGAGCGCGACGTCCTCATCGCCGCCGCCCACGCCGCGGCCCGGAAGAGGATCATGGCGGTCCTCGCCACCGGCGCCGTGATCGTGGTCGCCCTCCTCGCCGTGGGCGAGGTCCGCGCCCGGCTCGAGCTCGCCGAGGCCGACAAGCTCGCCGCCACCGCAAACGACCTCCAGGGCCGGCTCGCCGCCTCGCGCATCTACCACCAGGCCGAGGCGCGGATCTCGACCGTCTACGGGACGGCGCACGCCAAGGCGGCCGCCCTCGACGCCCTTATCGACGCCGACACCAAGAAGGTCGTCGGCGCCGCGACGCAGGACATCGAGAAGGCCCGCAAGGAGAAGGAGGAGCAGGAGCGGAGGGCGCGCGAGCAGAAGACCCAGGAGGAGG
>Ga0070738_10007282_pt1 | contig 11153 bp, 7 predicted proteins | sample Coa_R2_2_FD_66446 | JGI IMG/M metagenome (GOLD analysis project Ga0070738, IMG submission 66446) | Surface soil microbial communities from Centralia Pennsylvania, which are recovering from an underground coalmine fire - Coalmine... | ecosystem: Environmental > Terrestrial > Soil > Unclassified ... | reverse complement strand
CCTCCCGCCCAGGGCGCCCTCCCGCTCTCGGCGCTCGCGGGGTCGCTCAAGTGGAACGTGAATGCCGACACCGACGGCCTCCCGGTCACGCTCGAAGGGATCCCGATCAAGGCCAAGGAGAGCGTCCAGGCCTCCGGCTCGGGGACGCTCAAGAACGGCGTGCTCATGTCGGCGAGCCCGGACAACAAGGTCCATGTGAAGGTCGACTTCGGAAACCAGAAGATCGGCGACGCCAAGAACGGGCTGACCCTCGGAAGCTCGACCGCCATCCTCGACGGCGCCTACACGCTCCAGGTCCCGCTCGACAAGACGTCGGGCCAGAAGATGGTCGTGACCTTCAATGGTCAGGGCTCCTACACGGCGTCGGGCAGCGACCTCCACCTCTCGCTCCCGAACGGAGCGTCGGTGCAGGTCGCCCACATGGACCTGAGCCGCACGGCGACCTTCGCCGCCCGGGTCGACGACAAGACCTTCACGCTCCAGGACGACGACGCCCACTACACCGTCGACGCCCAGGGCCCGATCTCGATCCAGAAGCTCGGACCGATCTCGAGGCTCGACCTCGACGGCACGATCCGCTCGCAGGGCACGGCGAAGGTGGGCTCGAGCGGCCTCCTCTCGCTCCAGGGCAACGCCACGGGCGACCTCCAGGTCGAGTCGAGCGGCATGCTCGTCCTCCTCGACGGCCAGAAGGGCTCCTACAAGGCGACCCTCACGCCGGGCTCCAAGGTGTCCGTGAACCTCGACCAGGTGAACGGCGCCGTCCAGCTCCCGCTCGACGGCAAGAGCCTCGAGTTCGAGGGCGCGCTCGCGCACGGCACCGCCACGGCGTCGGGAGACCTCGCCGGAGTCGACGTGAACGCCATGGGCGCCCACCTCCAGGCGCCGGGCGCGCACGCCGACCTGAGCGCGACGGGGCAGCTCGCGATCGGCGCCGACGGAATCAAGCCCGGGACGAACGACCTCCAGCTCGACCCGAACGCGATCTCCGGCAACGGCACGGTCACGGCCAAGCTCACCCCGCGGAGCGGCACGGTCACCCTCGCCGCCGGTCCTCTCACCGGCACGAGCCAGATCACCCCGGGCAGCCAGGTCGCGGTGAACGCGACCATCAACCGCCCGGTCGCGACGCCGACCGACAAGGCTCCCACGACGGTGGTGGACGGCAACGTCACGGCGAGCGTCGGTGTCCAGGGCGCCAAGGCGCACGCGAACGTCGGCAACGTCGATCTCGACGTGACCGGCGGGGCCAAGACGGACCTGAACGCTCACTTCACCGCCAAGATCGGCGCGGCCCAGGGCCCCGCCGCGGCGGCGACCGCGCCGGCCGCGCTGCCCAGGGTCCCCGCGGTCGCGCCCTTCCGGCCGGCGACCACGTCGACCGCGCCCACGTCGCCCGCCCCGAGGCCGGTCGTCGTCACGCCCACGCCCGTCGCGCCCGCCTCGACGGAGCCCCTCCTCGCGAATGGCAGCACGGGCCCCCAGGTGACCGCGCTCCAGAACGCGCTCACGAAGGCGGGGTTCCAGCCCGGCGCGGCGGACGGGATCTTCGGGCCCAACACCGAGGCGGCCCTCATGGCCTTCCAGAAGGCGCACGGGCTCGCCGCGGACGGGATCCTCGGCCCCAAGACGAGGGCCGCGCTCCGGCTTCCGTAGACCGTCTCATAGCGGCGGCCGCATGACGTGATGCCAACGGCTGCCACAGAGAGCACAGAGGTCACAGAGAAAGAGCCGTTTCTCTGTGTTCTCGGTGATCTCTGTGGCGATCAACTCGATCGATGACCGCCGTCAGTAAGGCTCGTCGTCGAGCACGTCGAGGACGCCGCCGTCCGTGTCGGGGAGCTCGACGCCCATGAGCTTGGCGACGGTCGGCGCCTCGTCGATCAGGCGCATGTGCTCGATCACGCAGTGCCGCACGCCAGGCCCGCTCGCGATGAAGCCGGTGTAGAGCTGGGGTCGAGTGGGAAGCCCGCCGTGCGTCCCGCGGAGGTCGTGCTTCGGCCACACGAAGTCTCCGCGCACGGAGCTCGCGATCCCCCAGTCCTCGCCCGCCTCGAGCCAGAACGCGGCCTTGGGGTCGGCTCCGAACTTCTCGACCTCCTTGGGCTCGAGGATGCGGTAGGGATGGGGTGTGGGGTGCCGGGGTTCGCCGCCCAGCTCGAGGATGGCGCGCGCTTTCTTTGCCGCCTGCTCGTCGCGCGCGTAGACGGCCATGGAGCCGCCGTGGGCGTGGCCGAGCGCCTTCCAGCTCTTGATGTTCCCCTGCTCGTCGAGCTCGACGAGCCCCGCCTTCACGAGGAGTGTGTTGGGGGCGACCGTCTGCTTCACGTCTGTGAAGCCGTGGTCGCCCACGATCACGAAGTCCGTCGTGTCGAGGATCCCGGCCTCCTTGGCGGCGTCGCGGATCCGCGCGATGTTCGCGTCGGTCCGCTCGACGGCTTCCTTCACCTCGGGCGCGTCGCGGCCGTGACCGTGAGCGTAGTGATCGACCTGCGGGAGGTGGACGAGGAGGAGGTCCGGCTTCTTCGCCTTCACGACGTGGGCGGCCGCCCTGGCGATGAACTCGTCGATCTTGGCTCCGTCCTGGAGCGTCGTCGAGTCGATCGACGAGACGCCGAGCGCGAGCGCGATCTCGATGAGGAGCCCGGGCGTCGAGTGCTTGAGGAGGAGGTCGCGCGTGCTCTCGCCGCGGACGCCCCAGCGCTCCGGGACGCACCAGTGAACCTTGGCGCCCACGGTCGTCGGCCACATGATGATCGCGACCTTCCGCCCCTGCTCCTCGGCCGCCTGCCAGATCGTCTTCGCCTTGAGGAAGCTCGTCTCCCAGAGCCACTCGGGCTCGCCGCCGTGCTCGTCGAAGATGGTGTTGGCGAGGATCCCGTGCCGCGCCGGGCGCACGCCCGTCACGATCGAGGCGTGGCTCGGATAGGTGACCGACGGGTAGACGGACTCGACGGCGCGGGCGCTCGCTCCGTGGGCGGCGAGGGCCTTGAGCGTCGGCGTGTCGTACCTGTCGCTCAGGTAGAACTCGGGCCGGAGCGCGTCGATCGAGACGAGGACGACGTGACGCTCCTTCGGCGCGTCGCCGGCGAGCGATGCGGGGATCGCCGAGACGAGGAGCGCGACGAGCGCGAGCTTCTTCATGGCCGGTCTCTTTCCCGGGGAGGATCCTAACCCGGGCCCATGAGCGAGAAGGGGCGCCCCTCGCGGGGCGCCCCTTCAAGAGCGGACATGCCAGTCACCGGCTAGGCCGGGGAACCCTTTCCGGGCGCCGGGGGAGACGTCCCCCCGGTCTTCCGCGCCTGCTTCTGGCGCTTCCCGAGCGTCCCGTTCTTCAGACGGGTCTGGCGGGCCTTGGCCGCCCGAGCCGCCTTCTGATCGGAGCTCTCGGCCGGCGCCTTCGCGCGAGCGCGGAACCCGAACTTCTCCAGGGTGGCCGGATTGCTCCGGTACTTGGCCTGGAGGTAGTTGAGGAAGGCGGCGATGAAGTCCGCCACCTCGACTGCGCCTTCACCCGCTGAGCGACCAGCGTGTGGAGGGCGGCCTCGGCGTCGTCCACCTGCGTGAACAGGCCGAGATAACCGGCGACCTTCTTGGAGAGGTCGTCCTTCGAGTACTGCACGGAGTCGAGCATCACCTGCTCGGTGGCCCCGATACAGCTCACGATTCCCGCGGTCATTGCCGTGAGGCAAGCCGTGGTCTCCCCAGGCCCCTGGGGAATGATGTTCCTCTTGTTGTTGATCATTGGGTTTCCTTTCTGGCATGTCCGCCACCCAGGTAATCGTTCGAGACCCCCGAAAAATCCCATCTTCGTGGAGGTCCTCGTCGGACGTGGAGTTGCGGAGGTCGGGGGCGTGCCGAGCGAGGTCGGGGGCGTGCCGAGCGCGGTCGGGGGCGACCCGAGCGAGATCGGGGGCGCCCCGAGCGAGGTCGGGGGCGATCCGAGCGAGGTCGAGGGCGCCCCGAGCGAGGTCGGGGGCGTCCCGAGCGAGGTCGGGGGCGACCCGAGCGAGGTCGGGGGCGACCCGAGCGAGGTCGGGGGCGTGCCGAGCGAGGTCGGGGGCGACCCGAGCGAGGTCGGGGGCATGCCGAGCGAGGTCGTGGACGTGCCGAGCGAGGTCGGGGGCGTGCCGAGCGAGGTCGGGGGCGCCCCGAGCGAGGTCGAGGATCAGTTGAGACGGATCACGGCCGTCCCGTAAGCCGGGAGAGTGACCGTGACCCCCGTCGTCGCGAGCGCGGCGCCCGTCGCCTGACCGAGCGGCGTCCCGTTGAGCGCGTCCGTCACGGTGTAGGTCCCGCTCGTCGAGAGCCCGAGCGCGGTCGGATCGAGGACCTTCACCGTGACCTGGTCCTGGTGATCGAGCCGCGAGGCGAGGAAGACGAGCGCCGGCCCCTTGCGCGCGAAGGCCTGGGCCTTCCCGTCCTCGACCTCGAGGACGGGGCTCACGCCGCACTCCTGGAGCACGAACCGCCCGAGCTCGCGCGCCGCGAGGATCGTGGACGAGTCGTACGAGTAGTAGAGGAAGTCGCGGAAGGGGCGCCCGGGCGAGGTCGCGAGGAAGACGACCTGGCCCATGCCCTTCGTCGCCGTCCAGCCGACGACGGGTCCGTTGGTCCCGATCGCGAAGGTCCGGTCCCAGGCGAACGGCTGGCCGCCCGGTCCGACCGTGTATTGACCCTCGTAGGGGCTCGTCGACATCCAGCCGGTCTGGCCCGAGACGGTGAAGTTGATCGAGGGCGGAGCGAACTCTCCGAGCGCCTCCTCGTAGGCGCCCGTCTTCGTGCCGTCCGAGAAGAGTCCGTCGGCGAGGAGCTGGGTCGCGACTCCCGGCTGCCAGCTGGCGTCGAAGCGTCCGGTGCCGAGGAGGTTCACGAGGACGCCGCCTCGCTGCACGTAGTCGTCGAGCGCCGTCGCGAGGTGGTCCTCCGCCGCGTCGGGGTTCACGTAGAGGACGCCCTTGTACTTGTCGAGGTCGCCCTTCTGGATCGACGCTCCGTCGAGGACGACGGGCTCGATCCCGGCGTCCTCGAGCCAGCCGAGGATCCCGGGCGCCTCGCGGGCCTGGATCCAGCCCGGGTGGCTGTTGATCCCCGTGATCGGGGCGCAGAAGCGCGCGCCGACGATCAGGGCGAACGGCGCTTCCACATCAGAGGAGGCGATCAGATCCTGGTTCACGACGTTCGACGCCCAGCGCTGGACGACCGGGTAGCGCGGGGTCGGGTTCCCGTTCTGGTCGATCGGCGCCATCTCGAAGTAGCGGCTCCCGTCGAGGTTGAGCCCGCCGTGGAACATGTAGATCGAGCCCATGACGCCGCCGTGCCCGAAGAACTCGAGGAGGACGTGGTCCGTCGTCGCGACGGGCATGGGGAGCGGGATCGAGAGCGGGAGGTCGAAGAGGCCACCCTCGAGCTCGGGGCCGAGTGCGCCCTTGGTCCCGGTCGCGTTCATGAAGCGCTTCGTGAAGAACGAGGCGAGGAACGGGTAGTCGAGCGGCGCGTCGAGGCTCCAGGGGAACTGCTTGGGGTAGGCGTCGATCCCCGGCATGCCGGCCTTGTTCTTGGTCCTCGCGTCCCAGAGGAGGAGGTCCATGGTCGGCATGGGATGCGGCGAGTCGTTCGTCGTGAAGAGGACGTCCGGCTCCTGGATCCCGAGGCTCTCCCAGGTCGAGCGGAGGAACTGCTGATACTCGGCGATCCCGTCCCAGCCGGCGTCGAACCAGTCCTGGACGCGCTGGTTGTCGCCGGCCGCCGTCGGAGGATCGGTGTTGATCCCGGTGAGCGAGCCGTACTTCTTCTGGAGCCAGGCCTGGTACTGCTGCTTCCCCCAGGTCGAGTAGTCGGTCGAGAAGCGCGACTTGAAGTAGAAGTTCGTCTCGTTGTCCACCTGGACGAAGGCGATCGTCGGGTGGACCTTGGTGTAGTACTGGATGATCGGCGCGACGATCGAGAACCAGCGCGCCGCGGCCTGCCGGAAGTCGGGCGAGAAGAAGGACGGCTGCCGTCCCTGCGGGCGCCCAAACAGATCGAAGGTGAAGAAGTTCCCCTGGGGGTCGAGGGCGAGGGCGTCCGGGTGGGCGTCCTTCCACCACTGCGGGATCGCGCCGAAGCTGCCGAGGCCGTAAGGCCATTCGGAGTTGATGAACGGCCCCGGCTTGATCGCGACGACGAGCCCCCTCTGGTAGCAGCACTCGAGGAAGAAGCGGAGGTCGCGGACGCCCGTGAAGTCGATCTGTCCCGACTGCTGCTCGTGGAAGTCCCAGGGCACGTAGGTCGAGACGAGGTTGCAGCCGGCCGCCTGGAGCTGGTCGAGGGCGTCCTGCCAGAGCTGCTGCGTCTTCGCGACGTCCCAGTTCGGGTCGCGGACCCGGTAGTACTGGACCTCGCCGCCGATCAGGGGGACGACCTTGCCGTCGATCGCGACGCCGCGCTGGGTCAGCTGGACGTGGGGGACCCCGCTCGTCGTCGGCGCGACCGTGCCCGAGGAGACCGAGCCCGTCGTGGACGAGGTGCTCGCGGCCGTGCTGGAGCCGACGAAGCTCGACCCCGAGTGACTCGTGCACCCCGTGACGAGCACGAGGAGCGTGGCAAGAAGCCCCCTCTTCACGTCGACCTGTTCTCCTGTCCCCGCGTCCCTTGCAACTCCCCGACCGAACGTCAGGTCCCTTTCCCTGGGCGACTTCTGCTTTTCACCTTCTTGTACTCTCGTGCCATCGTCAGCATTTGGCGGCGGGCGGTCACTGCCTGAAGCGCTCGCTCGGATCGCCCCCGAAGAACTGCCGGACGCCACGATCCCACGACGTGATCCCCCGCGAGGGGACGAAGATGAGATCGCCCGGCTCGAGGTACATGTCGGTGTCCTGGGCGGCCGCGATCTTGTCGAGGTCGACCCTGAAGACGCGGGGCGAGGTCATGCGGTCGCGGATGACGCGGATCTCGCTCGTGTCGGCCGTCGGGGGAATGCAGCTCCCCGCGGCCTGGAGCGCCGAGACGACGTTCGCGCCGCGCACGAAAGGCACCGAGCCCGGCCGCGCGACCTCGCCCATGACGTGGATCACCTTGCTCCGCATTTCCTTGAGCGTCACGGTGACCGTGGGCGACTTGAAGTGGACGGCGAGCCGCGTCGCGAGCTGGACGCGGGCCTCGTCGAGCGTGAGCCCCTGGAGCTCGACGCGGCCTATGAGCGGGAAGCTGATCGCGCCGTCGGGCCCGATCTCGGTCTCGAGCGAGAGGTCCTCCTTCCAGATCGAGATCCCGACGCGGTCGCCCGGGCCGAGGCGGAAGACGAACTCGGCGGGCGAGGCCTCGAAGGGCTTGGGGGCATAGGTGACGCACCCCGAGAGGAGGACGAGGACGAGGAGGAGCCGCATGGACGCGTAGCAGAACCTACGGGCGAGGGGGGTTGCAAGAGGCCGAAAGGACCAGCGCCTCGCATCGCTCGCCAGCCCCCGGGAAGCCGGAGCCGGCGTCGCAAGACTTTGCGGGGCCAGGGACGGGAACGCTCCGTGCTCTCCCTGGGACGTCTCCGGAAGGGAGGGTGCGTCATGCTGCGTCGGCGTCAAGAGAACCGTCTGCCGGAGTTCCCGGCGGCTCCGCGTCGCCTCAAGAACGGCGCGCCCACGATCCTCGTCTGTCTCGCGCCGCTCCTGATCCCGCACGTCTGGATCGGCCTGGGCCTGATCGGCGCCCTCTTCCTCTCGATCGGCGTCGCCGCCCTCGGGACGGACGTGGACGCCCGGGTCCTCGAGACGAAGACCCGGAGCGGGAAGAAGGGCACGGTCTACGAGGTCCGCTACGGCTACGTCGTGGACGGCGAGAGCGTCGAGAAGCGCGAGGACGTGAGCGCTTCGATCTACGCGCGCGCGAGCGCGCCGGGCGCGACGCTCCACGTCCGTCACTTCGACGTGGGAACGCTCCACGGGACGGCGATCACGGAGGACCGGACCGCCTGGGCGCAGGTGCCGCAGTGGATCTTCGTCGCCTGCTTCTGGAACGGGATCGTCTCCGTCTTCGTCTACCAGCTCTCGATCGCGCCGCTCCGCCGCCGCTCGCTCATCAAGAACGGGCAGGTGACGCAGGGCGAGATCGCGAGCAAGCGGATCGGCCAGAAGAACGCTCGGTTCGTCACGTTCCGGTTCTTCGGTCCGACGAGCGACGAGGCGATCATGTCCGAGATGGCGGTGACCAAGGAGGTCCACGAGGCCGCCGTCGCCGGGACTCCGGTCACGGTCCTCTACGACCCCCGGAAGCCGTCGCGCGCGATCGCCTACGAGCTCTCGGGCTACGTGGTCGCGATGTGATCCGAGCCACAGAGATCACGGAGCGCACAGAGAGAAACAGATGCCGCTTCTCCCTCTCTGTGCGCTCTGTGCGCTCCGTGGCAAGGAATCTTCGGCCGTCGGAGTGGGATGGTATCTTCTTCCCATGGCTCCTCTCGACGGCCTCTCGGTGCGCGAGCTCTTCAAGCCGGGCAAGGGGATCTCGTACGACGACTTCATCGTCCTGCCCGGCCATATCGACTTCCACCACTCGTCCGTCGACCTCTCGTCGCGGTTCTCGAGGCGCATAGCTCTCGGTCTCCCGTTCGTGTCCTCGCCCATGGACACGGTGACCGAGCACCGCATGGCGATCGCCCTCGCCCTCCAGGGCGGGATCGGCGTCGTCCACTACAACAACTCCATCGAGGCGCAGACGGACGAGATCCGCAAGGTGAAGCGGTTCGAGAACGGGTTCATCACCTCGCCCGTCGTGCTGTCCGCCGACCACACGCTCGCCGATGTGGACGCCATCAAGAAGAAGATGGGGTTCTCCGGGATCCCGATCACCGAGGACGGCACGCTCAGGACGCGCGTCGTCGGGATCGTGACGAACCGGGACATCGACTTCGAGACGGACCGCCGCCGCAAGTTGAAGGAGGTCATGACGACCGACGTCGTCACGGCGCCGGCGGGGATCTCGCTCGCCGAGGCCAACAAGATCCTCCGCACGTCCAAGAAGGGGAAGCTCCCGCTCGTGGATCGCGAGGGCCGGCTCGTCTCGCTCGTCTCGCGGCGCGACCTCCTCAAGAACCGCGACTACCCGGACGCGAGCAAGGACGACCGGAAGCAGCTCCGCGTCGCGGCGGCCGTCTCGACGCGCGACGAGGATCGCGAGCGCGTCGCGGCGCTCGTCGAGGCGGGCGTGGACGCGATCGTCATCGACTCGGCCCAGGGCGACTCGATCTACGAGCTCAAGATGCTCGAGCTCATCAAGCGCGAACACCCCCGGGTCGACGTGATCGCGGGCAACGTCGTCACCTCGACCCAGTCCGTGCGCCTGATCGACGCCGGCGCCGACGCGCTCAGGATCGGCATGGGCCCGGGCTCGATCTGCACGACCCAGGGCACCATGGCCGTCGGACGCGCCCAGGCGACGGCCGTCTACAACACGGCGCGGGCGGCCCGCGAGCGCGACATCCCGGTGATCGCGGACGGCGGGATCTCCTCGATCGGTCACATCGCCAAGGCGCTCGCGCTGGGCGCCTCGGCCGTCATGATGGGCTTCATGTTCGCGGGCACCGAGGAGGCGCCCGGCGACTACTTCTACGAGAACGGTCTCCGGCTCAAGCGCTACCGCGGCATGGCGTCGATCGAGGCCATGCAGGCGGGCGGCGACAAGCGCTACATGACCCAAGCCGACGACCGGAAGATCAAGGTCGCCCAGGGCGTCGCGGGCGCCGTGGTCGACAAGGGCTCGATGCAGGACCTCGTCCCCTACCTCGTCCAGGCGCTCCGCCAGTCGCTCCAGGACATGGGCATGAAGAGCGTCAAGGCGCTCCACGCGGCGAACGCGGACGAGACGCTCCGGGTCGAGAAGCGCTCGATCGCGGCCCAGGTCGAGGGCGGCGTCCACGGGCTCCACTCGTACAAGGAACCGCCGATCGGCTTCAGAGGGACATGACCGAGAAGATCCTCATCTTCGACCTGGGCTCCCAGTACACCCAGCTCATCGCGCGCCGCGTCCGCGAGCACCACGTCTACTCCGAGATCGTGCCGTTCTCGACCAGGGCGAAGGACGTGAAGGGCGCGCGCGGGATCATCCTCTCGGGCGGGCCGGCGTCGGTCTACGAGCACAACGCCCCCACGATCGACAAGGACATCTTCTCTCTCGGCATCCCCGTCCTCGGGATCTGCTACGGGCTCCAGCTCGGCGCCGAGCTCCTCGGCGGCAAGGTCGCCGCGGCGCCCCACCGCGAGTTCGGCCGCACCGAGTGCCGCTTCGACGCGAGCTGCGACCTCTTCTCGGGAGTCCCCGAGCGGAGCGTCGTCTGGATGAGCCACGGCGACCGGGTCGACAGCGCTCCCGGCGAGTTCCGCTCGGTCGCGAGCACCGCCTCGACGGCCCAGGCGGCGGTCGCCCACAAGAACGGCAAGTTCTGGGGCGTCCAGTTCCACCCCGAGGTCGCCCACACCGAGCACGGCGTGCGGATCCTCGGGAACTTCCTGACGCGGATCTGCGGCTGCAAGGGCGACTGGAGCCTCACGAGCTTCATCGAGGACGCGACGCGCGCCGTCCGCGCCCAGTGCGAGACGGGCCAGGTGATCTGCGGGCTCTCGGGCGGGATCGACTCGGCGGTCGTCGCGCTCCTCGTGGACCGCGCGATCGGCTCGCGGCTCACGTGCATCTTCGTGGACAACGGCCTCCTCCGGCAGGGCGAGGTCGAGTCCGTCGAGGCCGCGTTCCGGCCCCACTTCGGCGAGAGGCTCCAGGTCGTCCGCGCATCCGAACGTTTTCTGGAACGGCTCCGAGGAGTCACCGACCCCGAGAAGAAGCGCCACACGATCGGCCACGAGTTCGTCGCCGTCTTCAAGGACGCGGCGAAGAGCGTCGCGAACGCGCGCTTCCTCGCCCAGGGCACTCTCTATCCGGACGTGATCGAGTCCCAGGCCGCTCACGGCGGCCCGACGGCGACGATCAAGACGCACCACAACGTGGGCGGCCTGCCGAAAGAGCTCGGCTTCGCGCTCGTCGAGCCGCTCCGGTTCCTCTTCAAGGACGAGGTGCGCGAGATCGCGCGCGAGCTCGGTCTCCCCCGCGAGATCGTGCGTCGTCAGCCGTTCCCGGGGCCCGGGCTCGCCGTCCGGTGCCTCGGCGAGGTCACGGCGCCGCGCCTCTCC
>Ga0070738_10007281_pt1 | contig 11155 bp, 12 predicted proteins | sample Coa_R2_2_FD_66446 | JGI IMG/M metagenome (GOLD analysis project Ga0070738, IMG submission 66446) | Surface soil microbial communities from Centralia Pennsylvania, which are recovering from an underground coalmine fire - Coalmine... | ecosystem: Environmental > Terrestrial > Soil > Unclassified ... | reverse complement strand
ACGTGCCAGTCGAGCAAGGTTCATCGATTTGCGCGTCGGTGGGCCAATCTACGCGACGTTCCTTTCCGGATGTGAAACGAACCGAGGGTGGACACCCCACCCAAAGTCGTCTGGGTGGGGTGTCCACAGCCGTGGCCGCGGTTGGAGCGTCAATCGACGCCCTCGGCCTACTTGATCACGCGGATGCGAGCGACCTGGGTGTAGCTCAGGCTCTTGCGGTCCACCAGGCCCAGTGCGCTGAGGGTGAGTAGGGCCGCTGTGGCCAGTGCCATGGCGGCTATTTTGCGCTTATACATGATGGGACTGTACTCCTTGGGATTACCGGGTCCAGTGTACTTAACACGATCCGCCGGGATTGGCGTCATGATGTTGTGGTGCGAGGCCGCCCCAACGGGACGATGTCGAGTTGGCGCATACTTGTGTAGGGCGACGGCTCCGGCCACATTCCGGTGACCCGATCTCCGCCCCCACTTCTCAGTCTATGACTCAGATATCACTAGAATGGCGATAGAACGTAGCAGATAGCGCGACATCTTGTGACAGATAGTGAACAGCCAAGGCCGAAAGCGTGCCGGCTTCGGCGCCCACCGAGATCGCGGGCACGAGGCCCGCGATCTCAGCGGTTCTCCGGTTCTCAGTAACGACGACGCGGGCAACCCTGCGCCTACTGAGCGAGGCCCGGCGTGCTCCGCAGCGAGCTGTAGTTTGGCGCGAACACCGTCTGTTCGGCCACGAAACCAAAGCCCGCTGACGGACTGCAGGACCGCACCGTGTGTGGCGTTGAAGCCCGGGATGAACGTATTGACATTGATATAAGCGCACGGTCGGTGGGACCTCTCCACGGCCACGGGCAGGTTGCCGGTGACCACGCTGGCGATGCCGCTCGCGGAGAGGAAGTCGTTGAACTTGAGGTTGGCGCGGCTGAGCCCGGGCGCCACGGGCGTCCGGTTGCCCGGGGAATCGCCGCCCTGGCCGTAGAAGCAGGCCGTGACCTGCGTGGGCACCGTATTCGGGTTCAGGATCGTGAGAAATGTCTGGAAGTGATTGGCCGTGGTGTCCTCGGCGAAGATCCATCTCGTCGCCGGGGTATTGCTGCCCGCGCTCATGGTCAGCCCGTAGCCCTGGTTGGAGAAGGTGAGCGTGCGCTCGACGACCACCGGACTATCCGAGGTCGCCACTTGACGTGTCGCTGGCAGCGGTACCGCCATGAGCGGCTATCTCGTGAGATGTTTGCATCATCGGCCTGTCCTTCCAAGGATTGGCGGAACCCGTATGCCGGCGCCCTCGCCCATGCGGCGATGGGAACGCTGCCTTTCGTGCGTTGTCGCAATCCAATTGCCGCCCTTATCTCTCAGCGTATCAAGACGGCATCACCGTACCGGTGACGGAACTGGACCGCTGTTGTGACGGTCTGAGACAATCCCTGAACAACAGGGGGGAGTGTTCGCGCTAGGCAGGTCAGAACTCAGCCAGTTCTGCTATGCCCTGGACCTGGCGCAGTTGGGTTAGGGCTATCACCTCCAACTGACGGACCCGCTCTCCCACCTGCTGGTCTCAGCGCTGGGACTCACCCACGCCGCGTATCGGCCCCGGTGGTGGGGTGCTCAGGTCTCCTCTTGTGTGAAGAACACCAGAGCGACCTCGCGACGCTCCAGGTGCTGCAGATCCTCCGTGCCCACCGTCAAGTAGACCGTGTGGGCCGCGTGGTCCACGCGTTGTACCACCGTAATGGGCAGGTAGAGATCATGGCGCGTGAGCACGCCCTTTTCGACCAACATGCCGCCGGTGCGCGGGTCGTAACGTGTGATCGTCCCCACCGCCTCCCCACTGTGGGTGTTGACGTGCATGCCAGGGGTGATCTGCGCTAGCAGCACGTCGAGGGCCACGCGGTCTACCACCACCGGCGCCCCATCGTAGCCGCTGGGCTCACTGGTGAGCGCGGTGGTCTGCATCTGCTCGGGCCACCCCGTCTGCTCGGTCAGGGTCGTGCGGGGCGGCGGCGCGCCGTAGTCGCGCAGGAGTTCGCCCTTGGACAAAGATAGATAGATCTCGCGTGGGTCGACACTCGTGACGGCACTGAAGGGGATGTATAGATCCCGGGGCGCGTGCCGGCTATGCGCCACCTTCATCCAGCCGGTCGTCGTGTCATAGCGGTGCACAACGCCGAGCTTGTGCCCGTCCCGCTCATACACCGCCAGGCCCTCCGCGATGCACTCCTTGACCTTCTCCACGATCATGTCGGGCGACTCAGCCATGTACGGTGCTCCTTTCTGGGCGCCGACTCTACACCCGGCGCGCCCTGCACGCGACGCTCAGAGTATCGCACGGCTCCGATCACCACTCGTCGTCGAGTGTGCGGTCGGGCCAGTGCCGCCGTCGCTGCCTCTGTTCGGCGGGTCAAGCGCGTGCGCGGCAAGGGCAGACCATCGAGCGAGCCGAAGACGAGCTCGCGGATGCGGCCCTTTCCCGCGAAGAGTTGTGTGTGATCCTCGTCGTGTCCCGGTGCAACCGGACGGGGCGCGGCCGTGACCGTCATGGGCTTAGAGCGTGGAGTGATCGTCATCGCGCAGCGCCCGCTGGAGCGCGCCCTGGTGGTGCGTGAGCGCATCCTCGCCCCCCTCCTCGACCGTTTCCAGGATCTTGCCCTCCAGCGCTGTGAGCGACCGGAGCAGTGTGATCATCAGCTCGTCTTGCGCCTCCAGGTGGTGCAAGATGGCGCGGTTCTCTTCCTCCGCGCGCTGGCCCACGACATAGCCGTTGTGCGCGGCCAGCCGGTCTTTCTCGGCCTGACGGTTGGCGCTCATGAGCAGCACCGGGGCGGCATAGGCGGCCTGGAACGAGAGGACTAAATTCAACAAAATAAACGGGTACGGGTCGAAGGGTTTGAACACGACCTCCGCGATGTTGACGACGATCCAGACCGCGAGCACGCCGCTCTGGATGATCAGGAAGCGCCAGCTCCCCAACCGGCGGGCCACGGCATCGGCGGCACGCTGCCCGAGGGTCATGCGCTCATCGAAGAGCGCATTCACATCGTGGACCGCGTGCCCATCGTGACTCATCGGGGCGGGGAAGCGCTGACGCCAGTCGGCGACGCTCGGGACGGCCTCCGCATGCGCAGCGGGCAGAGGTGCCTCCTGACGCGGGCGTGTGGACGTGGACATGAGGGACCTCCGGCTCAATCTGCGCGAGCGGGCGTTGGCCCGCGCTGCTGAAGAATCGCAAGTTGATGATCACCCGCTCGGTTCCTCAGCGGTTGCCCGCGCGGGATGGTAAGCGCCGGTCGGCAGCTTTTTGGCCGATGAAAGCGCCTTGTAGGTCAGGCGCCATCTGGCCGCTCTCCTGGCTCCTGTGCATGTCGCTCTTGTACCTCTCTGCTCCCATGAGCGGCAACCGCACGGTGAACGCCGCGCCCGCGCCTTCGGCCGATCGGGCCTCCAGGCAGCCGCCGTGCGCCACCACCAGCTCCTGACAGATGTACAACCCCAGCCCCAAGCCCCCGTGCGCCGCAGGCTCGGCGTGCTCCGCCTGGGCGAAACGCGCGAAGATGTGCGGCAGCGCCTCCGCCGGGATGCCCGGGCCATCGTCCCGCACCACCAGCGCCGCCTCCGCGCCCGCCCGCCACAGCCCGACCTCCACGCGGGTGCCCGCCGCCGTGTGCGCGAAGGCGTTGCCGAGCAGGTTGAGCAGCACCTGCTCCAGCCGGCCCGCATCGCCCCGTACCCACAGCGGCTCGTGCCCGCAGTCCAGCGCGACGCTGTGCCCCCGCGCCAGCATCCGGGCGGTCTCCACCACCGGCGGCACCAGGGCCGCCAGGTCCAGCGGGGCGCGCTGGAGGCGCAGTTTGCCGCTCTGTATGCGCGCGACATCGGTCAGATCTTCCACCAAGCGGGCCATACGCTGCATCTGCTGCCGTGCCAGCGTGGCATAAGCGTGCGGGCGCTCCTCGGGATCGGCGAATTGAGGTAACCGTAGCAGCAGGTCGAGGCAGCCCTGCGCAACGGTAATCGGCGTGCGCAGCTCGTGACCGACGACGAAGAGAAAGTCATCGGTGGCCGGGCTGGGCTCTGTGGACAATAGCATGTGTGCCCTCCTACGCAAATACCCACCGACCTCAGCCTATACGACGGATGGTGCCACATGAGTGAGTAGTTGTGCACCAGACTGTGACGATGTGTGAACGGATGGGGGCGGTGCCGTCTCGCCGGACCGGCCTGGTCAAGGCTGGTTCACGACCGCGTCAGCACTCCCCTCTCGGCCGCGCGTGTCGTAGGCCACCAAGAAAGCATCCATTTTACCGGGCCCGTGATGGGCGAGTGCATGCATCGCGTCTATCTTACTGCTTACGGATGTAGCGGGGATGCTGCGTGTCCTCGCCCAATGTGCGACGCAGTCGCCACACGGACACGCCCAGCGGTGGCGCAACGCTCCGTTCGCGCTCTGTCGCCGGAGCGTACGTCAGCCCGGTACATCTATTTCATCGGGGACCGGCACCGGAACGGTCGCCGAATGGCTGTTGAGGTAGCCCAGGACGACGTGCAACGAGCCCGCGTTGACCACGCTGACGGTGCCTCTGTTTGGGAATACGATGGCGGCCCTGGCCACACCCCGCCCGTGCAGGCCGTAGATTAAATCGATCCGTTCCGCCTGATCGAGCTTGTACGCGCGCGTGCCGCCGCTTTCTTGCTGGATGAGCCAGGTTGCCATGGGGCCTCCTTCGCGACGTGCCCGGACACGGGCGTGCTGGATTGTCGTCGAATAGCATGCCTACAGGTGTTAGGATAGGTGTACCGGCTGCCAGCGTCGTGCGAGCGATCCGCATACGCTCTAGGGTGCGCGGCGCAGAGGGGCCAGGATTCCGGCAAGATCGGTCCCGCTCTCAAGCACGGCGCCAATGTAATACCCCGCGAGCGCGCAGCACACGATCATGATCGCCCAACCGATGCCCGTGGCGGCCCACATAATCCCAAAGACCACGCCCAGCACGGCCAGCATTATTCGCAGTGACATATCTCATTTCCTCTCTTCTCTTGGCCCTGTCTACCGCACCTAGCGTACGGTGCGCTGGGCCTTCACGTTCTGGACGACCGTGCGCAATTGCACGGTAAGGACGGGCAGGCCCGTGGCCTGCTCCAGCCGGTTGGCCACGGCCTGCTCCAACTGCGGCCCGGCCGTGGCCAACTCGACATAGGGACTGACCAGCGCTCGCCCACGCACGACCAGACGTCCTTTGACCATATCCACGCGGGCGTGCAGGTGCTCGATACCGGCGACCTTGCGCGCCCCGTAGGCGGCCAGGTCGTCCAGCGCACCGAAGGAGATCTCGGTCTGCCCCGGCCCGCTCCCCTGCAGCGTCAACAGGCGTGCTCGGCGGGGCGGAGGCGACAGCTCCCGGATGAGACCGAGAAGGGTGACCACGGCAGCGCCGATGGACCCGCCGATGACCCAGTTCCGGGTGGCGTCGGGCAGATTGGCCACATCCCGTCCAATCGTCTCAATAGGGGCGTATGGCCACACCTGCCGGACCATCGTCAGGGTCAGTACTCCCAGTACCAGGCCCAGCGTCACCAGGGCAGCGGCCAGCAGCACGGCCAGCAGTACGACGCCGAGCAGGTGGTTGAATATCCTCATTCTGTGGTCTCCTTTCGCGCGTCGTCTGCCGTGCACACAGCCTCGATCCACACGTGTACCGCTGTCACGGAGACGCCTAGATCCGCGAGTGCGGCGGCCACCGCGACACGCACGGCATCGGCCAGAGCCAAGAGAGGTACCAGGCTCGACACCAGGTGGACCTCGACCTGGAGCCCCTCCGGCTCGTGCGCTACCTGAACGCCCTCGACGGAGATCCCGCCGAGACCAAAGGTGCGCGCGATGGCATAGCGTCCCCGGCTGATTCCCGCGACGCCGGGAACGCCCCGCGCCGCCACCAGGGCGGCGCGGGCCAGGTCGATGTCCTCGCGGTCGCTGCGGCTTACCATGCTCACGACTTATCGCACGGCCGGCTGCTCGTGTTGCGGTGCGACCTGGCCCTTTGCGTTGTCCGCAAAGTACAGGTCGGCGACGTTGATATTCACTTCCTTGGTCTCCAGGCCGGTCATGGCACCCAGGCGCGACGCTATGTTGCGCCGGATGGCCTCGGCGACACGTGGAATGCTCGCCTCGTAGTCGACGACGATGCTGAGGTCCACGATACATTCCACGTCGCCGACCTGCACGACGACGCCCTTGTCCATCTGATCCTGCCCCGTCACGCGGTTGGTGAGCCCGCCGAAGGCCTGGGCCAGGCCCGTGGAGGTCATGTCGTGGACGCCCGCGACCTCGCGCGCGGCCAGTCCGACGATGCGCGCGACGACGGAATCATCGATCTTAGTCGTGCCGCCCACGCCGTTGGGGCTCGCGGAACGCACGGTCAGGTCCGTGCTTCCGTTGCGCGCGGGTGTCGGGGTGGAGGGGGCGGCACTCGTGGTGCGTGCGGTCTCTTGAGCGGTTTGAGTCATCTGTGTCTCTCCTCATCTATCATCAGGTCCAATACAGGCATTCTTGGTTGAGCTGCATGGAATCCTACCATGTGCGGCCATGATCGGCGGCGCGCCGGGAGCGCACCATGGTGGCAACCGCATCAGGCAACGGGTGCCGCACCGGCGCAGGCCCCGCGGGCCACCTCTCCTTAGCCTACAGGACAGACAGTGTCATTCGGAGTGACATCTGTGCTTGTGCCCGTGACGATGTGTGACAAGGTGTGAATGGGGTCCGCGCCGGCCCTCCGCTCAGTGGGCAGAGACGAAGCGATACCCCACGCCCCACTCCGTCTGGATGTAGCGGGGATGCTCCGCATCATCGCCCAGCTTGCGGCGCAGGCGCCGCACGAAGACGCGCAGCGAGTGCGCATCCTGGCGATACTCGGGTCCCCAGGCATGCTCCAGCAGGTACTGGTGGGGGAGGACCGTGCCGGGATGACGCAGGAATACCTCAAGCAGGCGATACTCGGTCGCCGTCAGCGGGACAACCGCTCCCTTGACGCGGACCTCATGGGTCTCCAGGTCCACCGTAATATCGGCCACATGTAGCGGCGGCTCGGCCGGTCCCGCCGCCCCCGTGGTCCTACGGATAAGCGCCCGCAGACGGGCCACGAGCTCCAGGGGGTCGAAAGGCTTGGTCACATAATCGTCGGCGCCCAGCTCGAGCGCGCGCACCTTGTCCAGCGTGCCGTCGCGCACCGTGAGCATCAGAATCGGCACCTGCGAGACCTCGCGCAGGCGCTGGCACACGGCGAAGCCGTCGAGCACTGGCAGGGCGATATCGAGGACCACGATATCCGGTAACGCCTCCGCGAAGAGCCGCAGCGCCTCCGCGCCGTCGGTGGCGACGGTCACCTGGCTGCCCGGCCAAGCCATGCGGATGCCGAAGGTCACCGCTTGCGCCACGTCGGGCGCGTCCTCGGCCAGCAACAGCTTCAGGGTCATGATGTGCCCTCCCCTCGTGACCGCGGCAAGGCGACAGAGAAGGTTGTGCCCACTCCGCGGCTGCTCTCCGCCCACATCCGCCCTCCATGGAGCGCCACGATACCGCGCGCGATCGCCAGGCCCAACCCCAGCCCGGGTCCGTCCCCTCCCGTGGCGCCGCGATAGAAGCGTTCGAAGATGTGCTCCTGGTCCTTCATGGGGATGCCGGGACCAGTATCGTGCACCGTGAGGAGCACTTCATCCCCCGCGACATGTCCGGCGATGACGATGTGCGTGCCGCCGGGCGTGTGCTGGTGGGCATTGGCCAACAGGTTGACGGCGACGTGCTCCAGTTGCCAGGCGTCGCCCTCCGTCACCAGCGGTGTGGGCAGGTCGACCTCGACGGTTTGGCCTTTCTGCTCGATCAGGGGCCGTACGGCCGACAGGGCGGCCGTCACGACGGTGCGCACATCAAGGGGCACACGCACGAGTTGCAAGGTGCCGCCCTCGATCTGCGTGACCGCCAGAAGATCGGCGATGAGCAGGCTGAGGCGTTCGATGTTGCGGCGGGCATTGTCCAGCAGCGCGCCTTCGTCGGGCAGTAGCCGGTCCCGCGCGCTGGGTCCCAGCAGGTCGAGGGCGGCGCGCGCGGCGGTCAGCGGCGTCCGCAACTCATGGCTGGCCAGCACCAGGAACTCGTCCTGGAGGCGGCGGTGCAGGCCGGGCACGCTGATGTCCCGGATGACCACAACGTCGTGCTCCGAGCCGTTGCGGACGGGCTGCCCGTTCGCTTCAAACCAGCGGGTCGGCCCCGTCTCCCCGGAGTCTGTTGAAAATAGGGTGAACTGCATGCTGAATGTCTCACCGCGCGTGGCCCGCTGCTGTGGCCATGCGTCGGGCTCCAGCGGCTGCCCCCGCTCATCATGGAGACGCAGCGGAGCGTTGGGACTGCCGAAGAGCTGATCGTAGGCGGCGTTCGCCAGCACGGTCGTCCCAGCCCGATCGACCACCACGACGGCATCCCCAATGCTGTTTACGATGACCTCCAGCCGCGCGCGTTCAGCCTCGAGCGCCACGGACAGTTCCTGCAACTCGGTCCGGCGCGCATTGACATCATCGTTCGTCGTCCGCAACTCCTCAATGGTGGCCTGCAGTTCCTCGTTGAGGGTTTCGAGCTCTTCATTGGTGGCTTGCAGTTCTTCGTAGAGTGTCTCGACCTCTTCCGACGATGCCTGAACCTCTTCCATGCGGGCCAGGGAGGTATCGCGATCACGCTGAAGACCTTTGATCGTCTTATTCAGATCCTTATTCGCCGCGAGGAGCTGGGTATTGCTCTCGATGACATGCTGCACCTGCTTCATGAGGCGAGTGGCTTCCTCCTGTTGCCGGGCCTGCCGGTGCAGGGCTTCAGCCCGTTGATCTGCGCCCTCCTGTTCCTGGGCCTGGCGCTCGTGCACCGTCCTGGTAATATCGAGGACCAGGATGACCACGGCCGCCACGGGCACGCCGGGAGCGCCGGGTGAACATAGGATCTGAAGAAATTTCTCCTCGCCGGTGATCGGATCGGCGCTGGCCACCTCGTCGACGCTGCTGAGCGCCGCGCCGGCCAGCGCCGCGTCAATAGCGGTGCGCAAAGGAGCCGCGGGCACGTGTTGGACGAGATGCAGGAGGTCCTGCCCCAACGCCGCGGTGTGTATGCCAAGCAGACGCTGGGCAGTGGTGTTGATCGCCTGGACAGCGTAGCTCCGGTTCACCGCCACCACGCCCACGGGTAGGCCGGCCAGGAGGCCGAATGATGTCTCACCGGAGAGCCATGGCCGTGACGACCGCCTCCGTCCGCGCGCCCGACGGGGCCGGATTCCAGCCGGCCGCGGCGCCTGAGACGGGCGTGTTCCAACCCGTGGTGGCAGGCTTAGGAGACCGCCCCCTCTGGCCACCCCGACCTGGCGACGATAGATCTTGAGCGGCGCATCGACGGGGGCAAAAGGAGCGGACAGCGCACTCGTCGTCTCAGCCTGACCCAGCACGAGATAGCCGTTGTCGCGCAGGGAGAAGGCGAAGACCCGCAGGGCACGGATCTGGAGTTCCGTGGTGAAATAGATCAACACATTGCGGCAGAGGACGAGGTCGATATGCAGGAAGGGCTCCTCCTGGCTCAGGTCGTGTTGTCCAAAGACGATGAGGCCGCGTACGCGCTTTGTCACGGTATAGGCCCCATTGACCTTGCTGAAGGAGCGGGCGATCAGATCGGCCGGCAGGGCGGCGAGCGCGGCGGCCGGATAGACGCCGCGGCGCGCAAAGGCGATGGCCTCGGCGTCCAGGTCGGTCGCAAAGATCCTCACGCTGAACTGCTCGAGCTCCTCGCCCAGTATATCCGCCACCAGAATGGCCAACGAATAGGCCTCCTCGCCGGTCGCGCAGCCCGCCGACCACAACCGCAGCTCGTTGCCGTTGGTCCGCGCCCGCGCGATAACCTCGGGCAGAACCTGCGTGCGCAGGTAGTCGAATACCGCCGGATCGCGGAAGAACTCCGTCACTTTGATCAGAAAGCTGCCAATCAGCCGTTGATACTCCTCCGGATAATCGCGCAGGTAGGCGATGTAACCGGCCAGGGTAGCGGTTCCCGTGGCGGCGATCCGCCGCGCCAGCCGGCGCAGGATGGTGGGCATCTTGTACGGGGTGAAATCGATGCCGCTGCGCGCGCGCACGTCGTCGAGGAAGGCGTGCAGGGTCTTATCTTCCTCCGGCGGCGCGGGCATGTAGATACCGTTCAGGAGGTCGTGCAGTAGCGGGCCCATCTTGCCGATATCCGCCACGATGTCCACGGTCGTCGGGGCGAGGGCGCGGGGCATCGCCGGGAAGAGGGCCGTCTGCGGGTTCTGAATCACCACCGTGCCGCCTGCCTTCTTGACCGCGCGCGCACCGACCGTGCCGTCCGCGCCTGTTCCGGTCAGTATGACGGCGATCAACCCCTCGCCGTATACGCGTGCGGCACTGCTCAGCAGTAGATCGATCGAGGGCTTGGAGCGCCCGGCGCCCTCCGTGCGTACCTGTACATCGTGCGCCGCGATCTCCACGTGCCGGTTCGCCGGCACCACGTACACCACGCCCGGTTCCAGGGGAGCGCTATCGGTCACGACACGCACCGGCAAGGTGCTGCGCCGGGCCAGGATGTCGCCGAGATAACTGGGGTGCTGCGGGTCAAGGTGCTGCGCAATCACGATCGGGGCGGAGAAATCGCGCGGCAGCGTTGAGACGAGCGTTGAGAGAGCCTCGACCCCGCCGGCCGACGCCCCGATCACCACGAGGTGGTCAAGAGTGCTCTGCGCTGCCATTGGTCACCACTCTCTCCCAACCACGGGAATAGCAAAAACCTGCTACCATACTATACCCCATGGATGAGGGCAGTTCTGACGGATCCGATCGGCCATCCCACGGTGTCAAGCGGTCTGACAAGAGTGCATCAATTAGCCACCACGGACACAGGAAGCACCCCCTGTGTCGGTCAGGCGCCATCTGGCCGCTCCCCTGGCTCCCCTGTGTGTCGCTCGCGCCCTCCTCTGCTCCTAATGAGTGGCAACCGCACCGTGAACGCCACGCCCGCGCCTTCGGCCGATCGGGCCTCCAGACGGCCGCCATGCGCCGCCACCAGCTCCTGACAGATGTGCAACCCCAGCCCCAAACCTCCGTGCACCGCAGGCTCGGCCTGCTCC
>Ga0070738_10007279_pt1 | contig 11159 bp, 8 predicted proteins | sample Coa_R2_2_FD_66446 | JGI IMG/M metagenome (GOLD analysis project Ga0070738, IMG submission 66446) | Surface soil microbial communities from Centralia Pennsylvania, which are recovering from an underground coalmine fire - Coalmine... | ecosystem: Environmental > Terrestrial > Soil > Unclassified ... | reverse complement strand
GCTTTGATCCTCGACGGAGAGCGTCGCGCCGCCGACGCGTACGCCCGGGACGCATTCGACCGCGAAGGGGTCGCGTTCCTGTACGAATCGATCGTCCAGCCGGCGCTCGAAGAGGTCGGCGAGCTCTGGTACGCGAACCGCATCAGCACGGCGCAGGAACACCTCGCGACGGCGACGGCGGAGGCGGCGGTCGCTTCGCTCTACTCGTCGTTCCGCTGGCCCGCGCGCGGCCCGCGCGCGATCGTCGCGTGCGCGCAAGGCGAGCGGCACGAGTTCGGTGCGCGCATGGTGGCCGATCTCCTCGCGCTCGACGGCTGGGACGAGCGCTTCGTCGGGGCGGACGTTCCCGCCGAGGCGCTCGCGGACCAGGTGCGTGACCTCGCCCCGAAGATGCTCGGCCTCTCGGTGACCCTCCGGACGCGCGTGCCCGTCGCGCGCGAGACGATCGCCCTCGCCCGGGCCGCACGCCCGGGCTTGAAGGTTCTCGTGGGAGGCCGCGCCGCCCGAGATGCGCCGCTCGGCGCCGACGCGGTCGCCTGCCGCGGCACAGAGGCCGTCGAGGTCGCCCGTGCCTGGAAGTGAGGCCGTCGCCGCGTCGTGGCGCGCGGCGCTCATGTCCGACCGCCACGGCTTGCCCGTGATCGCGATCCGGGGAGGCCGTGTCCACGAGACGACCGCCGCTGCGCGCGCGCTCTTCGGGGAACTCCCGGCCGACGCGCCCTTCGACGATCTCTTCGACGAGCGCACCCGCGCCAAGATGCGCGCGTTCCTCGCGGAAGGGACCTCGGGGCGCGCCGTGGAGGTCGCGGTGGGCCATGGCGACACGCCGCCCACGACAGTCAAGTTCCTCATCCTGGACGCGCCCGGCGAGCAGCTCCTCGTCGGCCAGCGCGGGGCCGGCTACACCGAGGGCGTCGCGGAGAAAATCATCACGGCGCACGCTCATCTCGCGAACGCGATGCGCGAGCTCGCCAAGGCGAAGGATACCGAGCAGCGCCTGCACGCAGAGCTCGAGGCGCTCGGGCAGGCGAGCAGCGCGGTCGTCGAGGCCGTCGCCGACCTGCCGAGCGCCGACGTCTCGACGGTCCTCCGCATGATCGCGCTCCAGGCGCAGACGCTGACGCAGGCCGACTACGTCGCACTCGGGATCGGCGACGATCCGGAGCGACCGTTCCAGCACTGGGTGGTCGTGGGCATGTCGCAGGACGTCGCGCGCAAGATCGGGCGCGTGCCGCGTCCGGTCGGCGTGCTCGGCCGGGTCGCGTGCAAGGGCGAGATCGTCCGCATGGCGGAGCGGCGCGACGGGCGCTTCGGAGCGCTGCCCGAGGATCACCCGGAGCTGGGAGCCTTCCTCGGCGTGCCCATTCGACATCGCGGGCGCCCGGTCGGCAACATCTACCTGGCGAACCGCCCCGGCCGCGCGGAGTTCTCCGACCAGGACGAGCGCCTGATACGCATGCTCTCGGCGCGGGTCGCGGCGGCGGTGGAGACCGCCGCGCTCTACGTCCGGACGAGCCTGCAGCGCGCGTGGCTCCAGAACGTCATCGACCAGATGCCCGACGCCGTCCTGCTCTACGACGAGACCGGTCGTCTCAAGGGGATGAACAACGGCGTCCCGGCGCTCTCGTGTCCGGACACGGAAGGGGCGACCGATCCGCTGGGCAACCCGCTCTTGATCGATCTGCGCGATTCCGATGGACGTCGTCTCGCTGCGGAGCGCTGGCCGCTCGTTCGCGCGATCGAGCAGCACGAGGTCGTGCGCGAGGAGCTGCTCGTGCACCGGCGCTCCGGGGAGCTCACGCCGGTGGCGATCAGCGCCGCGCCCATCCGCGAGGCGACCGGCGAGTTCTCGGGCGCGATGGTCATCGTGCAGAACATCTCCGATCGAAAGGAGCTCGAGCGCCTGCGCGAGGAGTGGTCCGCGGTCGTGGCGCACGATCTGCGGCAGCCGGTGAACACGATACGCCTCGCGGCCGAGATGGTGCGCCGGCGCGGCGACGACGCGTTGCCGGAGCGCGAGCGGCGCGCCCTCGCGGGCATCGACTCGGCGTCGCGCCGCCTCGATCGGATGATCACGGACCTCCTCGACGCCTCTCGCATCGAGTCCAAGCGCATGACCGTCGAGCAGCAGCCCGTCGAGCTCGACGCGTACGTCGACGTCGTGGTCGGCGATCTCGCCGAGACGCTCGCCGGCCGCCGCGTGCGCGTCGCCGTCGCGCCGGAGCAGGTCGTGTCGATCGACCCCGACCGGATCCACCAGGTGCTCGCGAACCTCGTCTCGAACGCGGTGAAGTACGGCGCGCCGGGCACCGAGATCTCCATCGAGGCGCTTCCGGCCGGCGCGATGGTCGAGGTCGTGGTCACGAACCACGGGCCCGGGATCCGGCCCGATCAGCTGCCGATCCTCTTCGGCAGGTTCTCGCGGACGCGCGGCGCGCGCGAGTCGCGCGCTCCCGGGCTCGGGCTGGGACTTTACATCGCGAAAGGGCTCGTCGAGGCGCACGGCGGTCGCCTCTGGGCCGAGAGCACGCCGGGCGAGACCACCACGTTTCACTTCACGGTCCCGCGGCTTCCGCCGCGGCCGCCCAGGGCGCAAGCTCCTTCGGCGTTCTAACCCACTCGCCCCAAAGCGGCGACAGCGCCGTACACGGGCAACATGCTCTCGCTCGGCTCGGCGCGGCGCATTGCCGTACCCTCGGTTCAGGAGCCGATGCTCATTCCCGCCGCCCGTTCGTCCGCGCCGTGGGGGCTCGCGATCCAGTGGATCGTCCCGGCGGTCGCCCTGCTTGCCTGCGACGGGCCTCGGGCGGACCGCGCGGCGGCCGTGGAGCCTCCCCCCTCGCGCCACGCGGAGTCGTTCGACAGCGGCGACGCAAGCCGGCCCGTCGAGTTCCTGAGCTGGTGGGGGCCGGTCGGCGAGTCGAACCCGACCGAGGCCTTGCTCGCGTTTCACAAGAGCCGTTACCCGCAGGATCTCATCGTCAACGCCAAGACGATCTTTGCCGGTCAGGCGCGCAAGACCGCCAAGGCCCAGCTCGAATCGGGCGACCCGCCGGACGTGTTTCAATCGACGATCGGCAAGGACCACATGCAGTGGGTCCTGACCAACGGCATCGACGGCCGAGGCGCGAAGATCCTCGCGGTGGACGACTTCATCGAGGACGCGGCCGAATGGCGCAAGGTCATTCCGGCGGGGCTCCTGGCCGAAATGAGCTTCGACGGCAAGCTCTATGGCGTTCCGGCGACCGTTCACCGGATCAACGCAGTCTTCTACAACCGGCGGGTGCTGAGATCGCACGGCCTCGCCGTGCCGTCGTCGGTAGCCGAGCTCGAAAACGCCGGCGAGACGCTGCGGGCGGCCGGGATTCCTCTGTTCGCCATCGGTGCGCGCGAACCCTGGCCGCTCGGTCATTTCGTGTTCGAGGGCTTGCTGGTCGCCCTCGAAGGCCCTGCATTTTACAAGAGCTACTTCAGCGGACGAGAGCGCGCCGACGACCCGCGCATCGTCGAAGCGCTGCGCGTGGCGCTGAGGCTCCTCCGATACGCGCGGGCCGACTCCGCGCGCCTCACGTGGCTGCAGGCTGGTGAGAAGGTCGCCAAGGGCGAAGCCGCCGCGACGGTGACCGGCGACTGGGCGGAGGTCTTCTTCGCGCCGAACGGGCTCGGCCCCGACGACGCGGTCGTCGAAGGAGCGTTCCCGGGCTCGGAGAATACGCTGGTGTTCACCGTCGACGTCTTCTCGGTCCCGGTCGCGTCGAAGAACCTCTCGGGCGCCAAGCGCCTGCTCTCCACGATCGGATCGCAGCAAGGGCAGCGGCTGCTCAGCCGCGTGAAGGGTTGCTTGTCTCCGCGCTCGGACGTCGACGCGGAGCTGGTCGGTCCCATGCGGCGACGCAAGTTCGAGCTGCTGCGCGACGGCCGGACGGTGATGGGGCTCGTCGGGCTCATCCCGCCCCGCTTCTACGAGGACGTCAACTGGGCGCTACTCGACATGATGGAGCAAGACGACGTCGAGCCGGTCGTCCAGACCCTGCGCGCCCGCTATCGCCTGCTCTCGGCTCCCGCCGACCTCGAGGTGCGCCCTTTTTGAGCGCGCTGCGAGCGCCCTCGAAGACTCCGGCCGTCCCGCGGCGACGAGCGAGGGCCCTTCGGGTCAGTGCTGCGAGTGGCAGATGAGCGCGGGTCCGCCGTTCGCAGGCTCGATGCACAGACCGCGGGAGATTCGCTGGTCGCCGGCCACTCGATGCGTCGCGCCGGCGAGGTCGCATCTCGACGGCCTTGGCGAGTCCCCTCGTCAACGGGAACCGGGCTACTCTGGGCGCCATGCCCTCGTTCGAACACACGCGGTCGATCGTGATCGCCGCGCCGCCCGCAGCCGTGCACGCCCTGGTCGCCGATCTCCACGCCTGGACCAAGTGGTCTCCCTGGGAAGGGCGCGACGCCGATTTGAAGCGTACGTACAGCGGCGCCGAGAGAGGCGTCGGTGCACGCTACGCATGGACCGGGAAGAAGTCCGGTGAAGGCTCGATGCTCGTCACGGGCGCGACTTCCGACCGCATCGACCTCGACCTCGACTTCCTGAAGCCGTTCAAAGCGAACAACAAGGTCGTCTTTCGCTTCGAGCCCGAGGGAAGCGCGACACGCGTGACCTGGACGATGTCCGGGACGCGCAACGTGCTCCTCGCGGTCATGGGCAAGCTCTTCTTCGACGGGATGATCGGCAAAGACTTCGACAAGGGCCTCGCGAAGCTCAAGGCCGTCGCGGAGGCGTGAGCCGGAGGGAGCTTTGCCTCGCGTCAGCACCGCGCTCGCGTGGAAGCGGACGCGCGCGTCGAGACCGCGCTCTACTCGCGCGACACGCCGCCGTCCAAGAGCGCACGCATGTCGTCGGCCCCCACGGAGCCATCGCGCGTCAGCTTCGCCAGCATGCGCAGCGGCGCAGACCACGACCTCGAAGATCTCGTCCTCGCTCATTCCGGACGCCCGCGCTCGCGCCACGTCCTCATCGCTGACCTCGCGAGCCCGCGAGCCGACCTTCTGCAGAAGCGCTCGCACCGGTTCCGCCGCCGCGCTCCCGTCGAACGCGGCGCGACGCACCGCCGGATCGGCCCTCCCGGCGCCCTCGGCGGCGCGGGCGAACGAGAGCACGCGGCGCCGTCGGCGGCTCCCACGCGAGGACCGAGCCCCAGGTGCAAGTGGTTCCGTCGTCGCCGCGCTCGTACCATCGACCGCCCACGCGTGGCTCGATGACTGCGTCGACCGCGGCGGCCTTGCCGATCTTGTACGCGCCGAGCGGCCACCACGTCCCGATCTTCTGCGTGAACACCCGCCAAGCAGTCGCCTGAGGGGCTCGCACGAAGAGGGACTTGCGGACGGAGTTCGGATCGACCTCACCGGACGTCATTGTCGCCTCCTCTCCCGCGCCGCCTCGCGCTCGGCGGCTCGCTTGAAGGACGTGAGCGCATCGTCCCAGAAGCCGTCGAGCCAGCGGCGCAATGCCTCGATCCCCCGGGCCTCGATCGCGTAGAGCCGCCGGGTCCCCTCCGAGCGGACCGCCACGAGGCCGGCGGCCTTCAGCACCTTCAGGTGCTGCGACACGGCGGGGCGGCTGACGTCCATCCCGCGGGCGATTTCACGCACCGAGCGTGTGCCGTCGCGCAGGCGCAGGAACACCCGACGCCGTGTCGCGTCGCCGAGCGCGTCGAGCGCCTTCTCCGCCGAGATCGTCGCCGCCATCGGTGCAGGGTCGAAGGTAAGCACAGGTGAACCGTAAGTCAATGCTAACCGATGGAGTCGGGTAGCGCTCGAAGATGGACCACCGTGATGAAGGCCATCGAATCGATCGCGCGAGGCGCACCCATCCTCGATGCCGTCCCGGCAATTCGCCGCGGGTGGGCGGCCGACCGCGTCGCCTGCAATCGAGTGTAATTGTCCTTCGGCTCCCAGCCGAGCTAGCTACCCGAGCTCATGCGGTGCGCGGTCGCGTGTCAGCGCGGCTGACAAGAACCTTGGGGGGATAGGGGAATCATGAACGGCTATCGAACGACATCGCCGTTCGCGATGATCGTGGCTCCGGGCCGAATCGGCTCCTTGCTCTTGGCCGTCGCCTCGGTCGGCTGCAGCGGCGGATGGGAGAATGACGCGCCCGCGCCACCGGATTTCGTGACACTCCGGGAGCTCAACGCCGATTCGCAGCCGGGGCCAGGAGCTTTGGGCGTGCTCGTCGCGGTCGCAGCCCAAGGGGGGTCCGCCGTGCTCCTCTCGGCGTCGCAAGGAACCATTGACGACATCGATGCGTCCACTTCGTGTGTTTCCCTGGTGGACGGCGGGCTGCAGGCCTTCGTGGTTGCCATTCATCCCACGAGCTCGGAGGCCGTGGTGACTGCCTCGCTGGGAGATCTCGAAGACGGCGGTGCAAGCGCCGAGACTTGCAGCGGCGTCCCGTTCCGACCCCTCGGACCGACGGCGACGCTGGTGGCGTCGCTCGGACGCGCGCCGGCCTCGCCGTCTGCGTCGGTCGAAGCGGGTGGGGGGGCTGCGCCGACCGCCGACGGCGGCCCCACGGCGGATGGGCCGGCAGAGGGCACCCTGTTCGATGCTCCGGCAAGCGACACGGCACCGGACGACGCGATGCCGTCGACCGGCGATGCTGCGAAAGGAGACGGACCGTGACCATCACCCGTCCGGCTTTCCTGGCGGTGCTCGCCGCCGTATCGGCATGCGGGTCGACGCTCGCCCTTTCGCTCGCAGGGTGCGGCGCAGGTCAACCTCGAAGCGATCTGGAGGTGCCCACGAGCCCGACGGACGTGCTCCGTCCGATCCCATCGCCGGAGCTCGGCCAGTTCGGGTGCAATGATCCGTTCGTCGTTTGCGTCAACGCATGCACCGGTCGCCTGGTTCACCCGAAGGTGGCGCCGCTCGTCGCGGAGGGCCAGAAGGTGACCGTTCGGATCATCGGCTGGGGCTCGTGTCGACCGGAGCATGTCGTCTGCACGGGTGACAACGTTCACAGCGCCGATGGCGCATTTCAGCCGTCTTCCGTCTCCTCGCCCAGCGATTCGGGGACATCTCCCACCCAGCAAATGGCCGCCGAGGCCCGCTCCCTCCCGATCAGCGCGAGCAGCGCGGCGACTCAGAAGCTCTTGACCAAGGTCGAGGGCGCTGCGCAAGGCGTCTCCGATGCCGGTCCGTCCGCCGAGCAGAGTGCGCTCCTCGAGGTCGCGCAAGAAGCGTTCGACGAGCAAGATCCCCTGAACGTGACGCGTTTGCTCACGCTCGCCGCGACCAAGGCGGGTCCAGCGGAGTCCAGGGATGCCATGAAGAGGGCTGCGATCGGCTCGACGGCCGCGGAGCCTTGCGCCGTTCCGCTCGCTGACATCGCGGCCATGCAGGCGCGGCTGAACTCGTTCGAGAACGACAATGGCGACCTGCCGGTATCCCTCGCCCAATGGAAGGCCGATGTACTCTCGACCCTGTCGAGCGCGAAGGAGGCGGTCAACCGCTACGAGGACGCGGCCAAGCAGGCCTGCCAGACGCCGACGGTCGCGGCCTTCCACGACGCCCGCAAGCGGGCCGCGGACGCACAGAGGGCGCTACAGCGCGTCGAAGCCGCGGCCGTCCGGGCACATCAGGCCGCGATCTATGAAGAGCAAGGGCTTCAGCTCGCCCATTTCGGCGATTGCGTGATGACGATGCCCTCGGGGGATACGACCATTCCCCAGGTCGTCATCGACGTGAAGATGACACCGCAGGCGATCACGACGCCGGGCGCTCTCGACGGCGGCGGCGACGCAGGACCAGACGACCCGACGGCCGTCAAAGAGGCCCTCGTCTACGTGAACGTCAGTCACGGCCGGTACTACTACGACGTGGGAGCTCTGACGGCCTTCGTACCGCTCGGCCAGCGGACGATCGTGACCCCGCAACGTCCCGGGCTGGCCGGCGACCAGATGATCGCCTTGAACGAGCAAGCCTCCCAACTGACGGCCATCGCCCTGAATCTGTACCCCTTCGGACATCGACGCGAGACGTACTCGTTCCTCCAGCGCATGGAGCCGGGCTGTCTCGGATGGGCAAAGGATCTCGTGGGCTTTCAGGTCGCGTTCAACCCGAACCTGAACGCGGCCACTTCAACGCTCTTCGCCGGGCTGTTGCTCGAGCCGGTTGCCGGCCTGTCGCTGAGCGGCGGCGTGGCGGTCCTGCAGGGCGATTTTCTGCAGACCGGTTACAGCGTCGGGATGTCGGCACCGTCCAATCGCAGCGATTACGTCGTGCAGAAGCTGATGCTGCGCGGCTACTTCGGCTTCACGATCGGATTCGAACTGTTCAATACGGCCGCGCGGCGCCTCCCGGCGTCGCTCCAGCCGACGGAATCAAACAACTGAATCGACCGGCGCCCGGCTGGGCCTCGCCGAACCCCGACTTGTACGCGACGCACGAGCCGACGCGGGCGCCGTCGGGTCACGGTCCGGTGCACACGAGGCTGAGGACCGCCCCCGCGGGGGGCTCGTCAGGCGTGAACAGGATCGCCGGGTCGCAGGCGCCCAGCTCGGGTCCCGAGCCGTAGCACCAGCCAGGTTCGCCGACGACGGGCACGTTGAGGACGCCGCCGGCACACGCCGCGTAGTCGACGTCTACGGTGGAGATCTGGTGTAGCTGGCAGATCGGCTCCGACGCCGGCGCCGCCGTCGCCTGCCGGAACCGGTCCACCAGCGTCGGCGGCGGGACGGAGAGGCCGAGCGCAGCGTTGTCGCAGAAGGCCTCCCCGTCCCCTCGCGCCGGGAACGCAGCCACGACCTCGCAGGGTACTTGACCCGACCGGCCGTCGACGGTGAGCGACTGCGCGAGGCACGTGCGCGGCGTCGGCGCCGCCAGGGTGCTCTCGATGCGATCGACGATCGCGTTCATCGCCGGGCGGTAACCGTAGAGGGGGTCGGTCGGGTCGCCGCCGGCGCCGTGCGTGTGGATGGGGCACACGCTCGAGACGATCGCCTGATTGCCCGCCGCCGACGTCGCCATCGCGTGCGCGATCGCGAGCGAGCGGATCGACGGGTAGGCCTTGCCGAATATCTGGTCGGTCGTGTGCGTCGTGCCCGACCTCGCGCAGAGCGGCGAGTCCTGACTGACGCTGCCGGCCGCGCAGTCGCACGCGCCGCTGAACGCGGGCGACGTGCAATCCTTGGGAGTTTCCCGGCCGGTCGTCGGATCCTCGTAGTGGAAAATGCACGCGAACTGCAGGTCCGCCTTGCCCGTGTCCCATTCGCGACCATTGAGCGGATCGCAGTCGTCGAAGGGCGATTGGGGCGGGCAGGTCGAGCTATTCGCCGTCCGGCCCTCGTGCGGGGAAGGATTGCCCCGGTCGCGCGAGGCGATGGAAGCGAGCATGTGGAAGTCGACGCCGTCGAAGTCGTCGTGCTCCGGATCCGACCCCGTGATGAACCTCCAGTCGTCGGCTGCGAGGGTGGCGCGCTGCGGGCAGTCGGCGGCGCTCGTCGCCCCCGGGCACTCCGGGCTCCCCGGAGCCGCCTGCAGGAGCTGATGCGGCACGCCGGCGATCGCGCCGTAGAAGACCATGTCCGGCGTACGCGGCCCGCGCTGCAGGCTAGAGAGCGCGCTCGGATCCGCGCTGCTCGTGGGCAAGCTCGCCGCGAACACCGGGTTGACGCAGTTCGCGTGCGCGTCCGCGTCGCCCACGTAGTTGCCCTCGGCGTCGACCTCGTGGGCACGGTCGGGCACGGTCGGCGACGTCAGGCCGCGCGTGTACCGCGACAGCGGGTAGCCCGGCGAGACGCCGAAGCGCTGCTTCTGGTTGAAGAACCGCACCCCGATCGCGTCGTCCGAGGGATCCAGATAGCCGAAGGCCCCGAGCGGCGGGTCGTTCGGGCACAGGGTCGCGAAGCTGCCGGAGTTCATGACGCTCGTGAAGGCACACGAGGTGCACCCCGGGTCGCCGGGCCCGCTGGCCGCACACGGGGTCGTGCCCTGGGGGGCGCCGCCGCTCGGCGAGTGGGGCCATGGGTAGGCCTCGAACAGCCAGCCCTCGCCGCCGACCGACAGCGGGTTGACCACGGCCTCGTCCCTGTCGGTGACGACGATGACGGCGAGGATCGAATCGGGCCGCAGGAACGCCGCGCGCTGCTGCAGGATCACGTCGTCATAGCCATCGAGCGTCGCGCTGTTGCCGAAGACGGGGTCGCGACCGATCTCGGTGAACGGATCGGGCTGGACCAGAAAGCGGTACCAGGCCTCGTTCGGCGCGGAGAACACGCATCCGTGCTCGTGGACCCCGCGGATCATGTCCGTCAAATCCCCGATGAGCGTCCCCGGCTGTCCGGCCGCGCCCAGTACGGTCTCGGGGTTTGGCGGGGCCGGGCGACCGGCGTTGGCGGCCGTGGCGGGAAACCACGACAGGAAGTCGTTCGGAGCGGCGGCGGCGATCGCGTGCTCGTCGGCGCCGCCTCGGTTCACGAGGTGGCCCTGGTCGTCCTCGTGGGCGTTGAGCGTGCCGTCGACCGGGCTCACGTCGGTGGCCGGGCACTGGTTGCCGCTGCGGCCGCCGAGCGACGATGTGACGATGCCGACGTGCATGTCGTGGACGGGCGCGAACTCCGGCGCTCCGACCGCGCAGGTGCCGTCGCCGGCCGACGTGCCCACGACCGTCCCGTCGGCGCCGACGCAGTTGGGCGTCACCAGGCGGCGCATCAGGTCGACGGCCGCCTGGGCGAGCAGCTCTTGCTTGTCCGCCATGCCCGGCTGGTTGCCGATCGCGAAGAGCAGATCCAGCTTGTCGCCGCCTTGCGGACGGATGAGCGGCAAGCCGGCGGGGCTCGTGACGCCCGCGGTGGTGCCGCCATCGGGGCTGGTGAGGTCGAGGACTTTCGGCCTGCAGCCGACGGCGATCGCGACGCACAGGAACGGAGCAACCAGGGCGGTCTTGCGGGGGCTCATCGTGCTCTCCCCAGGTTCGTTCCCGATCGCCGCCACCCTGAGCGTTCGCGCTACGGGGCAACCTCGCGCGCCTCCGAGGCGCGTCGCCGGATGAAATCCGTCGCGCCCGTACCGGACAGCGAATCGAGCTCGCGGCGCGCGTCGCCCACCCGGCCCTGCGCCAGCCACAGCTGTGCACGCGCCAGGCGCGCCGCGTCGCGCGTCGCGGGCTC
>Ga0070738_10007278_pt1 | contig 11160 bp, 10 predicted proteins | sample Coa_R2_2_FD_66446 | JGI IMG/M metagenome (GOLD analysis project Ga0070738, IMG submission 66446) | Surface soil microbial communities from Centralia Pennsylvania, which are recovering from an underground coalmine fire - Coalmine... | ecosystem: Environmental > Terrestrial > Soil > Unclassified ... | reverse complement strand
GGCGTTGAGAGTTTGCGCCCAGCGATTCGCGTCCCGCACTGCGGCACCCCGAAGTGGAAGCAGATTGTGCAATGTGTGCCCCACATCTTCTGCTCCGTCTAGAACGTGGGGCTGTGGCAAATAGACAAGCATTTCTGAAGGTGCTTCTGTGTCCGGGGCCAATAGGAAGTCGAAGGTCACTCCGTCAATCGTGCGAGTATCTATGGGCCGGTCAATTGTTTCGTTTGGCGGAATGATTGGTCCGGCTCCGTTTGCTCCTCGATACACGAACTTGCCCTCGCCCTCATCGACATTCCCCTTTTCTCCAACCGGCAAGGGAAATCCGAACTGATATTGCGAACGTCGTCCCGTCAGGTTCGCGGCTACACCCGCTTCCCTGGTGACGGCTTCCATGAATCCCGCTGGCGCAATCACCGCGACTTTTTTGGAATCCGCGTCGACCGGCGACACCAGACCGCTTGCGCCCCCAAGGTGATCAATATGACTGTGGGTGTAGATCACGGCTACAACCGGTTTGCGTGGGCGGTGTGCATAATAGAGCTTCAGAGCTTCGCGCGCCGCTCCTGGAGTGAACAGAGCATCGATGACGATAATCCCTGTCCTGCCCTCCACAATCGTCATATTCGACACCGAAAGCCCACGGATCTGATACACGCCTTCGGTTACCAAGAACAACCCGTTGATTGCGTTCAGCCGGGCTTGGCGCCAAAGATTTGGATTGACGGTCGGCGGTGCATCATGTTCGAGGAATGCAAATTGATCTGGATGATCCGTATCAGGAGTCGTCGCGATGAAGCCGCGCGTCGCATCCTCGAAATCCTGTCGATCATCGAGCGGCAGATGCGTCTGCACAGCTCGGTTGGCGGCACTGACAGTAGGTTCTGCGGGCTTCGGCTCCTGAGGCTGTGCAATCCGCACCATACAAGCCAGGAGAAACCCAAGGCTCCATCGTGTCCATCGCCACCTCAATGAAATGGTTCCCAATCGACACAAGCCTTTCGTGTGGGACATACGACCTTTGAGTAGGGGCAGGCACTCATCGGAACTGACTAAAGACGAATCCGTGTGTCTGGGCTTTTGAATGGCAGGAGAAACACATCGTCCCCGAGTCCTGAAGCGCGTTGTGGGTCTGATCATTCGCCCAGAATCTTTCGAAGCGCCATCCCCCCGTGCTCTTGTAGAGATGTGAATTCTTCATCATCACATCGACTCTCTTTCGTTCACCCGCGACAATGACCCCGTTCTTTGGCTTGGCCTCGCGTAGTTCGTATACGATCATCGAACCATCGGGAAAGTCACCTGATGCGTACCCCTTCGCGGCTTCCTGGTTCGCAAAGATGTCATGCATCCCTTGTTCGCTTATAAGCTTTGCATCGGCATCGGGCAGTACGACTCCGGTGCCTACGTGCACCCAGCGTCGGAAATCCTGGGGATATTCGATGGATTCAGCCCATAAGGAGCTAAACAACAGCACTGCAGCAGCCACAAACAGCACGATCGCTTTCGATTTCACGCTTGGCCTCCGCTTCGGAACCAGTGTGGACTGTGGCGGTGTCCCACCTAAAGGAGGCTTTGACCAATCGATGGAATTCTTTGACGAATGGGTTGAACGAATGGTTCAGAAAGGGTTCGTTACCAAGGTTCGAAGGCGCTCCGCGTAGGTTCGCCCTGACTGCAAGCACAATCCGTCTTTTAAGGTGACTACATATTCGCCGCGAGGGCCGATCTGTATATGTTGAATGCAGCCGACGTTCACCATAATTGAGCGGTGAATGCGAAGGAATATCTCCGGATCGAGTGATTTCTCGAGAGCATTCATAGTCACGTGGAGCATGTGACTCCTTTTGCCGGCGTGGAGTTCAACATAATTTTCCGCCGCTCGTATCCAGTCCACCTCCTCGACATTGAGGAATGTAGTTTTTCCTGCCGACCAGAGCGCAAAACGCTTCACGTACTTGTTGGGTGACGCGATGGTTTCGAGAAGCCCGAGAATTGCCCGACTAGCGTCGGCCACGTTCGCGCGAAGACGTTCTTTGGCTCTGGCCATCGCCTGCATAAAGCGTTCTTCGATTACCGGTTTCAGCAGATAATCGAGCGCATTGATTTCGAATGCATGGATGGCGTACTGATCGTGGGCAGTCACGAACACGACGCCGGGCATCGCTCGCGCACCGATGGTCTCTACCACGTCGAAGCCGCCCATCTCCGGCATTTGAACGTCGAGAAACACGAGATCGGGATGGGTCTCGCGAATCGCCATAACAGCATCATGTCCGTCTCTCGCTTCGGCGATGGCTGACACGTCAGCATCCTTGGCGAGCAAAGCCCGCAAACCTTCCCGCGCCAAGGGTTCGTCATCAACGATCAGGGTTGTCAATCGCATACGCATCCATAATCTCTGAATGTCGGCGAAAGGGGAATTTCATGGTGACAATCACCCCTCGGCCATTGCCGTTCTCAATCTCCAGACTTGCATCCTGGCCGTAGAGCTGTCGCAGCCGTTCGCGCGTATTTGTCAAGCCAATGCCCTGGTCTTTGCCGGAACCTTCCGGGAGTCCGGGGCCATCGTCTTGAACGCTGACCTCGACACGGTCATCGACCGCGGCTCCACGAATGCAAATTCTGCCCGCTGACGAGCTACGCCCAATGCCATGACGAATTGCATTCTCGACCAAGGGCTGCATTATCAGTTGGGGGACCGAAGCCTCTCGCGCGACTCGGTCGACCGCAATTTCGACCCGCAGACGATCCGCGAAACGCACCTGTTCAATCGACAGGTAGAGTTGCAAATACTCAAGTTCGCGTTGCAACGAAACTGTCTGAGCGTCTACGTCCTCCAGCACGCCACGCAGAAGGTCGCCTAGGAGGCCGAGCATGTGTTCTGCGTCTCGGCTCTTCTGCTGGCGAACAAGCACCGTGATCGCGTTCAGCGTATTAAAGAGGAAATGAGGCTGCAGTTGCATCTTGAGCGCGTTCAGTTGAGCGTTGACGAGCTGCGACTGCAACTCGGACGCTCTGAGTTGGAACTGCAACACTTCCTCTGAGCGCTCCTGATACCGGTGATAATAGCGAACTCCCCACTGAGCGCAGAGAACGATCCAATAGTCCAGTACTCCGCCATGAAAGCCACGGACTAACGACTGACCGATGATAGTCCCCAACCCCTTCGTGACTGACGGAAACAGATGCAAGAGGGAATACAGTACATTTTCCGCGCTCAGCTCGAAGATCGAGAAACCTGCACTTAGTAGGAGATGGACCCCGAGCCAGCGCGACCAGTTGCGGCGTTCAACAGGAAATCGTCGGCCGAGCCATAGTATGACAGGGGTCAGAAGCGCCCAGATGTAGACTCCCAAAAGCCACGCCAGCAGGTAACGCCACCAGGGAGTCGGATCATACGAAACGAGCCTTTGCGTCACGCCCTGGCTGAAGAAGAAGAGGCCGAGGAGAGTCCACAGCATAAAGTACAGGGGATAATTCTGCACGTCGCGTTTTAACGAATTCTTCACGCCGCTGGCACCGACCACACGAGGATATACGCCCATCAATTCTGCCATGCATCAGCTTTCTCGCTCGGGACGGCCAACGGAAGTGGCACGCTCACGGGCGGCTCCGTCAGTTCCCGGAGCGATCCGCAGCACCCCAAGACGTTGCAGCGAACTGTCATAGGCGCGACATGTATTCTCCGGGGCCCGCTGCGGCGCCAGGTCCACGATGAACGCTGTCCGGTTGTCCATTTGTCGTTTTTTGTCGCCAAGAAGGCTCTCCTTGCAGACATAATGCAACGCGAAGGTTGATTATGCGTCACTAATCGATGAGCAAGACCTTCCCATGCGAACAAGTTTCGAGTGAGCAATAGGTACTCGGGCATTACGGAGATTGAGGTGCCTTTGATTCACAAGAGCTTTCACGGTTGAGAGGAGTGAATGAAGATTCAACGAAGAACTTTCTTGACGGCTGGACTGAGAGGATGGCAACGCAGAGCGTAGCGGATCGGCTCAATGCTCCAACAAGGCACGTACGCGCTTCCGAAAACAGATTCAGATTGTTCCGCTCGCGTTCGGTACCCCAACCACTAGCAGTCTCGATGCTGCGCTTTCGTGCCTCAGCGCAGAGGAACGGGCACCAAGGAGTCGGGGATATTTAAGGGAGTTGGGAAGTGGGCAAAGCAGCCGCCAAAGACGGTCAGAGCAAGAATGGTCGGAGGAAGTGTGATTTGAGCGACTATTTAAATCGCTAGACATGCAGGCAGGCGATTCCCCACGACCGGCCCGGCGAATGGGCCTGCACAGCAGTTTTAGGCCCAGCTATGCGTCGGCTCAGGGTGACAATGGACGGGCAAATTGCCGTCCTCGCGGTGGCGGAGAAAGGCTCATTTGAAGCGGCTGGGAAATACCTGGGCATCGGCAGGTCCGCTGCCCGTAAGCGCGTTCAGAGTATAGAGAGCGAAACCGGAACTCCTCTCTTCCGCATGGTAGGAAAAGTAATGCTTCCGACCGAAGCCGGTAGCCTTTACCTTCTCTCGGCGCGAGAATCCGTCAGGCATGCGTGGCTTGGCTTGGACCGCGTACAAGCATTTGTCAGAGCGCAGACGAACGATCTGCGCATTGGATACTCGACTTATCTCAATACGAAGTTGCTGGATGTAATTCGGCGCATTCCTCCAACAGGTATTGGCTCGCCACTGGTGACGAGAGAGAGCCTAATGACATATCAGATAGTGGAAGGCATCCTTCATGGAGATCTCCATGTGGGATTCGGAATTCTCCCAGTCATGGAGCCCGACTTGTCGACTCGTCTTCTTTTTGAAGAACCTCTCGTGGCTTGCCTGCCCGTGGGTCATCGCCTCGCAACAAAGTCCACTATCCGACCAGAAGAGTTGGCGGATGAACCGATGATATCGACCATGCGAAAGATGCTTCCGGGAAGACATGAAGAAATCGTCAGGCACTTTGAGAGTCTTGGCGTGTCGCTCCGATTTGTAGCCGAGGCCATTTCCCTAAAGGAGGCGTTGTGGCTAGTGACGCAGCATGTCGGCATAGCTTTGATGACCAGATTCTCGGCAACGTCATACCGCTCTGAGGTCGTCATCAGATCATTCTCTGACCGACTGCTTACTGTAAAGAGCGGGATCCTCACTCGCCGGGATCATGACCAGAAACTCATAACAGATTTTGTGGATTTGGCGTGGGCCGAGACGGCGGCTCTACGTGCGAATCCCGGCTGATCCGGTAGGCACCTACTTGCAAGACCGATTTAATCATCCATTCGGAGGAACAATTCATGCGCTTCCTATCTTTAGCCTTCATGTGCAGCATGCTCGCCCTCACCGCGTGCAACAGCACGAGGAAGCCGAGCGGTGCCAATTTCAGAACAGCCATCAATCAGTATCTGGCGAAACACGGCGAAGCCTGTACGATGATTAGCCGGAAGTTTCCTGTGGATGTCACTGAATCCGAGCAGAGGCTTCAATCCGATACTGCTATCCAGATGGCCGTGCTGGAACAAGCTGGCCTCGTGTATTCGAGCAATACGACCGCTGTCGTTCATGGAATGCTAGATGCCCTGCACGGCCCCACTCCACCGCAGCCTGTGAAGCGCTACGAACTCACTGCTGCAGGGCAGAAACACTTCCAAAAGACGCCCGGCATCTTGGGGCAAACGACCAGCTTCTGCTATGGAGAGAAGACGGTCGATTCGATCGTCAAATGGACGGAGCCGGCGACGATGGGTGCGGCTACTCAAACCGAGGTTACCTACACCTACAAAATCTCAGACCTGGCTCCCTGGGCAGAACGGTCCGATGTGCAGCGTGAGTTTGGGGATGTGCGAGCGACAGTCAGCGGAATATCAAGATCGAACGAGATCGTCGACCTCCAGTTGACTGATCAGGGATGGGAGGTTCCGGCGCCTTGAGAACCTCGGCAGAACTGTGTCATTCCCCGTTGGCGAACTCGTTGGACGTGCGAACCTCCGTAATGTGTCGCCAGCCATCCTGATTGGCGACGTGCGCGATCAGATCGATGGATCGCCTACATTCTTCCGTGACGTCCTGCATCGGGACGCCGCCTGAGCCGCGCATGGCGAGTTGGGCGAGGCGTCGCAACGCATCCCCGGCGCTATTCGCATGAATGGTCGAGAGCGACCCGCGATGTCCGGTATTGAGCGCGTCGAGAAACACACGCGCCTCGGGGCCGCGAATCTCGCCTATGATGATCCGATCCGGGTTATGACGGAGATACGCTCGAAGCAACTCGGCGAAGTCGATCCGACTCCTGTGGGTATCGAGCTGGACCTCGGCCGAAACGACATGGGGCTTCTTAATATCAAGTTCAGCGACATCCTCAATGATCAGGATGCGCTTGTTATCGGGTATGAAAGCGGCCAGCACGTTCGCAAGCGTCGTCTTTCCTGATGAGGTGCTTCCAGAGATCAAGACGTTATCGCCTCGACGGACGTGTTCTGCCAGAATATCTGCCTCGGCTTCGGTGAGGGCCTTGCGCTCAATCAGATCGTGGATGGTGTAGCCCTTCGCGGTGAACCGACGGATCGTCATCATTGGGCTTGGATTGACCACAGGCGGGACGAGCGCCGCCATGCGGCTGCCGTCCGGTAGGCGCAGGTTCAGGATCGGCGAATCTGCATCCAGCTTCTTGCCGAAGCGGTTGGCGATGACTTCAAGGCCAGTCATCAATGCTCCATCTTCAAAGCGGATACTCGGCTGTCGAATGATCTCTCCTCCCTCTTCTATCCATACGGAGCCATCGGGATTGACCATGATCTCGGAAACGGTGCGGCTGGCGAGCAGATGCTCGATGGGTTTAATGAACGGGATGATGACTTCAAAGCTCACGCGGAAATCCTCTCTGGATCGAAGGCGATCCGCTCCTGCTCGAACCATGACATGGTGACGGGCATAAAGTCCGGCTTGAGATAGCAGTAAGTCGGCGGCACCGGGCTGATGCCATCGAAGGCGACGACCACCGACTGCGCGTTCCTGAGATCGAAGAAGACCTTCTCCTCGAAGAGCGGCTCCTTATGCTTCTGGTACTGCTTGGACGCGGAGACGGAACCTTTACTGGAAGAGGTGCGGCCACTCAGCCAGCCCACGTTGGCGTTGGTCGATGACTCGGAGACCGTATAGCTGATACGGGTACGGTCGGCCTTGCCGCACAGCTCGGAAGCGTACCGGGCCGTCTCGGGGTCGGTTGTTGTGAGAAAGACCTTATTACGCAGTGCCTGCAGCAGTGTCTTCACACCTTCGTTGGGTAGCGCGTCCTTGAGGCTCGAAATGCTCTGCGTGGCGACGATGGGAATGCACTTCGGCTGACGCGAAATCGAGAGCCAGCGTTCATCGCCGGTGGGGTTGTCACCGCCCACCGTCGCGAAGTTCTGATATTCATCGCAGATGAAGACAGTCGGACGGAAGTGCCGCTCCGGGTGAGCATCCATCCGGGGGATGCGGAGTTGTACGGCACGCTGGTAGTCGATCTTCATCATGGTGCCGATGGTCTTGGCGAGAGCCGGGTTCAGCGCAACTGGAAAGTTCAGGCCGACGACGGTGCCTGATTCGATCAGATCGTCGAAGGGAGGCAGAACGCGGCCAGCGGGATCGTTGGCGCATGGCTTGCCATCGTAGAGTTCTTTCGGTGGGCAGAAGACGCGGCGCACGTCGGGATCGGTCTCAAACAACGAGAGAAAGACCGCGATGCCCTGGATGATGCTTGTCTTGACCTCTGAGCGAAAAAACTTCCAGTGCTCCCAATACCAATACTGGATGCTGTCGAAGCGGTCGCGCTGCTCCGGCCGGTATGGCTTGCGAGTAAAGACATCGAAGGTTGCGGATGTCTGCTCGGTGAGCAGCCTCTCCAGCGCGTCCGTCCACGCAATCAGGTAGAGGGCCGCGTCTTTATTCCACTCGAAGCCAAGCGGCAACAACAGGCTTTCGTATTCCCGGTACGCATCCTTATTAAGGCCGATGTAGCTCGTCGTACTGAAGCGAGAGCCAACCTCAGTCAGCATGTCTTCGAGTTTGCCTGCGCTGATGACGGTGCGGAAGAGATCGACCATCGTAAGGTATCCATCGCGGATGCGATGGAGCAAAATCACGTACCGGACCAGATCCGTGTAGGACTGCTGCCAGAACGGTTCCTTTCCCTTGCCCCATATCGAGGTGATGATGGAGGCGACGTTGAATGCCTGTGCGTAGGCATCGAGTGAGTTGTTGAGTGGGTTATAGCGGATGTCGCCGTCGAGCGAGACCTCGACATAGTCCCGTTCCCGTCCGCACCATTTGAGGATGCGCTGAAGCTGGCGGCAGAGATCGCCTTTCACTTCGAGTACGATGCCCGACAACCGCCGCGCTGGATCGTCAGCACAATACGCAAACAACTGGCGCATAGCCGGCAAAATCAATCCATACGTCTTGCCCGAACCAATCGAGCCGAACGATGCGATGCCGGTGTACAGTCCGCGCTCTGGTATGGAGAGCCATTGCGGAGCCGGGCTGGGCTTGGGAACGAGCTGACGGTGGACCTCGCCGAGTACCAGAGAGAGCTCCGTCCTGGTATGCAGGTCCGGATATGGAGGCAGGGACCCCGCAGCCAATTCCTGCTCACTCCTATATAGATGGACGTACAGCAGCGAGAAGATCATGGAGCAGGCCAGGAACGGAGTTGAATACAGAAAGAGGTCGTAGCTCCAGACCACAGCGTGAAAGACCGGAGGTCGCTCCAGCGCGATCAAACGGAGGAGCCGGTTCGCGGTGTCTATCGGGAACAAGCTATTGAGGACGATGCCGCAGGCCGCGCTCAACCCCAGCGAAAGCAGGAGGCGGTACTCGACCAGCGGGCGAACGAGTCTTTGAAGAGGCGGGTGTTGGCGCACGATGGGTCTGCCTCCTCTATGCGTGAGCTGTCGAGCTATCTGGTTTCGCAGTGGTTTCGGATATGGACTTGGTCGGTGTCGGCGTCGACTTCACGCTGCTGACAGCCCGCGCTGTACCCGTTGTGAGGGTGGCCTTGTACTTCAAGAAGTCCTCTTCCTGAGTCAGCGCAAAGCGCAGCAGCTCGTTGACGATGTACTTGCGGTCGTTGTTCGACCAGGTCGATAACAGGTCGATGTCCTGCGAGATCGTGTCCTCGATATTGGTCTTGAGCAGCACAAGGTTGATCTTGCTGGCTCCATGCTCGATCTTGAATTTGCTCATCGGTGGTCCCTCTCTAGCCGCGGTGCGTCCTTTTCTGGTACTTGTTTCGGACCGACTCAGGTACTTGTCGCGGTCCATGCCTGGTACTCACTCCAGCCGAGTCTGGTACCGTCTCCGGATCGGATGAGATATCGAACATGGACCCGAGTCGGTACCGGATGGAGTCAACAGCAGGACGGGGGCGGGAGCGACCAGCGCGGCGGAGCCGACGCGGAAACCCCGCAGGCGTGGGTCGCTCCCGCCCCGGCACACACTTCTCCTTGACCCCGACTCTCGGTGCAGGTACTTGATTTCTCATTGTTTGCCTCCGATTGGTGTGGTCTCGCCAGCGGTCTGAAGCATGGTCTCGCGGCCATCTTCGGATTGGCGTTGATGATTCGTGGAGTCGGTGGGATAGTGATACGGAAGAACCACGGTCGAGAACGCCGCGCGCGGCGACTTTTGCAAGAATCGCTGCCGGATTCTGTCGGCGCTGGTGCTACGGTTGTTCCACGCCGCCTGCAGCGCGCGGTGTTCAAGCGAGGTGTAAAGGTGCTCTCCTTCGCACAGAAGTTGGAGGTCGCGGGCGCTGGTGACGCCGCCCTTCGCGTCATAGCGAAGGCTGGCGGCGAGGTATTCGAGGAAATGCTCGACGCCCAGCGGCGTCATCGGAGTAACGCCGCGTAGCCGATCCGCAGGGAGAAAGCGGTTGAAGGCGATGCGAGCGCAGGCGCTGCTGGCCTTCGCATCGGCCACATGGATCAGCTCGAATTCGCCGAGCGCCTCAAATAGTGCCTGGTACTGTTTGAGGAAACGCTCGAAGCTGGTAGTCGTGACCTGGCCCTCATCGAAGAAGGTGAACTGCGGAACGCCGGCGTTGGTGACGAGGATAGGAAATCCATCAGGAAAATGCAGCCGCCGCCCGGCATAGCCATGCGGCAGAAGCTCGGTGGCGATGCCGCATTGCGTGGTGAAGAAATCGACTTTGCTGGCGGCATCTTCGAGGACATTGGCGCGCAGGTTGGAAAGAATGAAGTCGAGTACCATGAGCCGGGACTTGATGTGCCCGTCGCCCTTGATGCGCCGGTTCTGTGAGTCGGCGCGTCCCAGCGCCTCGTACACAGGCTTCGAGGTCAGATGGTAGATGTGCCAGCCGTGGCCGCACTCAATCACGCGGATGTGCTGGCGCTGCGTGGCCTTTCGGAGAAGCTGCGCGACCAGAGTTCCACCCTCCCTGCCGGCGAAGCGGTGGTACTGCCGGCGCAGGAAGTAGCCGGAATGCACGGCGACCAGGTGGAGGAACGAAGCCTCCCGCTCCAGATAGCCGATGGACTCAAGCGACGCGATGGGATCGTAGTCGAGTGTCATAGGTCAAGAATGTTCTCCATGAGGTGCGAGTCGTCCTCGATCTTGGCGGTGAGCGAGGAGCGGTCAGCGCGCGAGGCATAGTTGCGGAAGCCGGCCTGCGCCTTCGAGCGCAGATGCCCGGCATGGTAAGCAGCGGTCAGAACCTCGATGTCCTGATGGCCGCTGCGAGAACCCTGGTCCTGATCGTTTTCACGGGGCAGGTCGTAATCGATTCGAGCGTCGGGAATCTGTATCTTGCCATCTACGAACGGCAATTCGTAGCGTTCGGCGACCTGCTGTTTGATCTCAGCCATGTCACGCTGCGGGTCTGCCTTGCGTTCGCGATAGATTGCCTTTTGAACGTCGGCCTTGATTTCGAAGTCGAGGCGCACACGGAGATTGGTGCCGCCGTTGCGCTCGATGCGTTCGGCCTCCTTTTGATAAGCGCGGTAAATCTGTGAGTCGTGTTCGACCTCGCGGGGCTTGACCAGGCCGGCGTAGACCTTCTGGTCTTCGGGAAGACTGCCATCCTTAATAAGGAGGCGGCGACCGTCTTTGGTGAGCGTGACGACTTCGACGCGCTCGATGGTGCGCCTACGCCCATCGCGGCGAAGGTTAACGTGCTG
>Ga0070738_10007277_pt1 | contig 11160 bp, 8 predicted proteins | sample Coa_R2_2_FD_66446 | JGI IMG/M metagenome (GOLD analysis project Ga0070738, IMG submission 66446) | Surface soil microbial communities from Centralia Pennsylvania, which are recovering from an underground coalmine fire - Coalmine... | ecosystem: Environmental > Terrestrial > Soil > Unclassified ... | reverse complement strand
CACCTTCGTCCTGCTGCTGGCGGGCTATCCGATCGTGACCGACTGGTTCCAGAGCTGGACGCCGCAGGCATTCGTCGAGGCGATCGCCTCGCTTTCCTTCCTGACCCACTTCCAGTCGATCACCAAAGGCGTGATCGACGCTCGCGATCTGCTCTACTTCGCCATGCTGATCGGCTTCTTCCTCTTCACTACCGCGGTCGCCCTCGACCTGCGCAAGGCGGACTAGGAGCGCCTCATGACCAAACGCTCGACACTCGGCTGGGGCGCGGTCGCGGCGCTCGCGCTGACCTTCATCGGTCTCACCATCCTCTGCAACTACTCGCTCGCCGGCTGGCAGCTCGATCTCACCCAGAATCGCCTGTACACCATCTCACCGGGCACCGATCGCATCCTGAAGAGCATCAAGGAGCCGATCGATCTCTACTTCTTCTATTCGGCCAAGACGGCGCAGCAATTCCCGCAGATCCGCCCCTACGCCCAGCGCGTGCACGACCTGCTGGAGGAGCTCACCCAGCGCTCGGAGGGGATGATCCATCTGCACGTCATCGACCCGCAGCCGTTCTCCGTGGAGGAGGACCGGGCGGGGGCGCTCGGGGTCACCGGGACCGCCATCGATGAGGCCGGCACGAAGTTCTTCTTCGGCCTCGCCGGCACCAACTCCACCAACGGGCAGCAGGCGATCCCCTTCTTCAACCCCGACAAGCAGCAATTCCTCGAGTATGACGTCGTGAAGCTCATCTACGAGCTCGCGCATCCCACCAAGCCGGTGGTCGCTTGGCTCTCCACTCTGCCGATGACCGGCGGCTACGATCCGCAGAGCGGGCAGATGCGCCAGCCCTGGGTGGTGTACCAGCAGGCCGAGCAGCTCTTCGACTTGCGTACGCTGCAGCCGACCGCGTCGTCGATCACACCGGACGTGCGCGTGCTCGTGCTCGTCGACCCGAGGAATCTCTCACCCGCCACCCAATACGCGATCGACCAGTACGCGTTGCGAGGCGGCCATATCCTCGCCTTCGTCGATCCGATGGCGGCGGCCAATCAGGCCGGCGGCAGTCCGATGCAGTCGATGGGCGCCGACAGGTCCTCCCACATGGAGAAGCTGCTCGCGGCGTGGGGGGTCGACTTCAACCCGCACGAGGTCGTCGCCGACCGCGGGCACGCGCTCACCGTCGCGATGCGCGAGGGCGAGCCGCCGGTCGAGCATCTCGGATACCAGGGCCTGGATGCGCCATCCCTGTCGCAAAGCGATGTCATCACCTCGGGTCTCACCAACGTCAACGTCGAAACCCCCGGGTATCTGACGCCGGTGAAGGGCGCGAACGTCAAGTTCGAGTGGCTGCTGCGCTCGAGCGCCGACGCGGAGCTGATGCCGTCGCAGCGCTTTGCGATGCTCTTCGATCCGGCGAGCCTGCTCGATGGCTTCAAGCCGGCCGGACAGCGTTACATCATCGGGGCTCGCGTCACAGGCATGGTGAAGACCGCGTTCCCGGACGGACCCCCACCGGGCGTGACGTTGCCCGCCGGCCAGCGTGACCTCAAGGCATCGGTGAAGCCGCTCAACCTGGTGATCTTCGCGGACACGGACCTGCTGTCCGACTTCCTCTGGGTGCGCGAGGAGGAGCTCTTCGGACAACGCATCGAGCAGGCCATGGCCGGCAACGGCACCCTCGTATTGAACGCGCTCGACAACCTCGCCGGCAGCTCCGACCTCATCAGCGTGCGCGGCCGTGCCGGCTTCACCCGCCCGTTCCTGCGTGTCGAGGCGCTGAAGCGCCTCGCCGACGCGCGCTTCCATTCGCAGGAGGCGCAGCTGCAGCAGGAGCTGCAGCAGACCGAGCAGCAGCTCACCCTGCTGCAATCCAAGCGCAACGACAAATCGGCGCTGATCCTGACACCGGCACAACAGCAGGAGATCGAGCACTTCGAGACGGAGAGGCTGCAGATCCGCAAGCAGTTGCGCGCCGTGCAGGCCGGCCTGGTCAGTGACATCGACAAGCTGGGCACGGAGCTCAAATTCATCGACATCATCGCCATGCCGGGCGCCTTCGCGCTCGCCGCGCTTCTCGTCGCCGCCTTGCGCCGTCGTCGTCCCGCCGCCGTCCCGGGCAAGAAGGGCAAGCTCTCATGACTGCACGCCGCGTCAGCATTCTTTTCGCCATCGGTATCGTCGTCCTCGCGCTCGCCGCGTGGGTGTCGACCCGCAGCCAGACCGGCCAGGACTCGATCGCCGGCACCGCCGTCCTTCCGGGGCTCGAAGGCTCGGTCAACGACGTCACGCAGATCCGCATCAGCAAGGCGGACAAGACCCAGACGACCCTCGATCGCAAGGCCACCGACTGGATCGTGGCCGAGCGGGGCTACCCCGCCGATTCCGGCAAGCTCCGCAAGCTCCTCCTCGACCTCGGATCGCTCAAGGCCGTGGAGCCGAAGACGAGCATCGCCCGCAATTACCCGGTGCTGGGCGTCGAGGATGTGACTTCCCCCAAAGCCACCGGCGCTCGCATCGACGTCATCTCCCCGGGCAAGACCTGGTCGATCATCGTCGGCAACTCGATGGACGCCGACGATGTCTACGTGCGCGTCGTCAACTCCAGGCAGAGCCTGCTTGCCAGTCCGCTCGTCCTCGCCGAGGCCGACCCGAAGCTCTGGCTCGATCCGACGATCCTCGATATCAACCAGAGCCGTGTAAGTGAGATCGACGAGCAGCCTGCCAAGGGTCCGCGCTTCAGCGCCGCGCGCAGCGCCAAGACCCAGGCTAACTTCACCGTCAGCGCAATCCCCCGCGGCAGGGAGCTGACCGGAGCCGGCGCCGCCGACACCATGGGCAGCGCCCTCTCGGGCCTCACGCTCACTGACGTCCATAAAGCCTCCACGCCACCGAAAGGCACCGGCCTCTCACACGCCGTCTTCAAGACCTTCGACGGACTGGAGATCGAGGTCGACGGCTACAAGGAGGCCAACGATCACCATATCGACGTGTCCGCGCGCGCCGCTCGCAAATCCGCCGATGCTGAAGCGCAGCAGATCAACTCGCGCGTACAGGGCTGGGACTACGTCATTCCCGACTACCGCTACGACGAGATCTTCCCGTCGCTGGACAGCCTGCTGAAGCCGCTGCCCGCCAAACCCGCCGCGACGAAAGCGCACGGGCCCGCGCCCCGCACGAAACAGCCGTAGGGGCGGTACGGCGCCCCTATCTCGCCCTGGCCAGCAAAAGCAACGTCACCGCGGCCAGCAGCGCGGTAGGCAGCCAGGCAAGTATCACCGGATCCAGGTGAAAAACGATCGTTCCACTCTCGATCAGCCGCTGCAGCAGAAAGAACGCGAGCCCGATCACCAGCCCAAGCATCGTTCTCGTGCCCGCTCCGGATGAGCGCATCGACCCGAGCGCGAACGGAACCGCGAGCAGCACGGAGAAGGCGATCGCCACCGTGCGTGCAATCTTCGACCAGAACGCGAACAGGTACTGCCGCGCATCGAGGGAATTGGCATTGAAGTAACCGATGAGTTGCCGGAGCGCGCGCAGCGTGAGCTGCTCCGGGTCCTGCACCGCGAGCCCGAGGAACCCCGCCGTCACGTTGGATTCCAGGACCTTCTGCCCAGCCGGCGTCGTCGTCACATTGTCCCCGCTGAAGCGCGACTCCGTATAGCCGCCGAGGAGCCACCTGCGCCGCCCGCCAGCCGTCGCGCTCGCGGCATGGCCGATAGCCACGAGCGTATGCTGCGGCGACAGCTCAAACACCTGCATGCCGACGAATTGCCGCGACCCTGACTGCCTCGCCACGTTCAGGATCAGATCGCCGTCACGGACCCAGGCGCCGGTGCCGCCGCCAAAGCCGACGCTGTTGTATTGACTGAACGCCTTCTGCTGGTTCGCCGTCTCCTGCAACTGCGGCGCCACGAACTCACCGATCGCCGCCTCGAAGGCGATGAGCAGCGCCGCCGCAAACAGCACGGTGCCGGCAATGCGCGCGACCGATACTCCGGTCGCGCGAATGACCGTGATCTCGCTGCCGCGCGCGAGCTGCCCGAGCCCGATGAGCGAGCCGATGAGCGCGGTAATCGGCAACAGCTGATAAACCTGCTGTGGGAGGTTGAGCAGCGTGTACCACATCGCGTCCACGACCGTGTAATGGCCTACACCGATGTCGCCCTGCTGGCTGATGAATACGAACAGGCCGCCGAGGATCAGCAGCACCAGCATGACGAGCGCCACCGCGCCGAGCACGGTGCGGATGATGTAGCGATCGAGCACGCTCACGCCGCCGTCCTCATCCGGTAGCGCAAGCGCTGACCGGCCTGGGGCCCCAGGATCACGGCGAGCGCGATCAGCACGGCGGCCACGTGAGCCCACCAGAGACCTACCGCCGCGGGAATGGCACCGTGCGCGATCCATGCCTCACCGGCGGAAATGAGATTCGTGTAGATGAGATACACCACGACCGCAAGCCACACGCGCGCGTAGCGGCCCTGGCGCGGCCTGAGGCGCGCCAGCGGCACGGCGATCACCGTCAGGATGATGCACATGAGGGGCATCGAGATCCGCCACTGCAGCTGCGCCTGGCGCTTGGGATCGGCGGAGGCGAAGAGCGCCGCGGTAGGCTGAGCGTCGAGATCCGTAATGACCCCGTTCGCGGGCGGCACGCGGATCGGGATCGACTCCTCCTCGAAGCGTCCTAGGCGAAACTGCGGGGAGCCTGGAATGCCCTCGTACCGCTTGACGCCAAAGAGCTCGATCGTCTGGATGGCTCCATCAGGAGACATCGTATGCAGCGCGCGTTCCGCCACGTCCACCTCCACACCCTGACCCTCGTTACGCTCCAGGAACACGTTGTGGAGCGTTCCGTCGGGGTCGACCTTCTCGGCATAAACGACGGCGCTGCCGCCGCCGAACGCACGGAAGGTACCCGGCTGCAGCGGAGCGAATTGCCCGGAGCGCACGGCAGCATTGCGCAGAGCCAGCGCCCGGGCAGTCGCGTCCGGGGCGACGATCAGCGTCAGCGCCGCGAGCCCGATCGCCGCCACGACGCCCAAGGCGATCACGGGACCATAGAGGGTCAGCGGCCGGACTCCACAGGCCAGGGCCGCGGCCAGCTCGCTGTCGTGGTACACCCTGCCGAGGGCGAGAACGATGCCGAGCAGCAGTCCCACCGGCACGAGAATGCTCAGGTACTGCAGCATCCCCAGATAGATGAGCTCCAGCACCGCCCCTTGGGGGAACTGGCTGACGGCCGCCCGCTCGAGCACGGCCGCCACCTGGTTGGCGAGCAGGATGACGAGCAACACGCCCATCACCACCAGCCAGGAAGTGATGACTTCGCGCAGAATGTAGCGTCCGAGGATTTTCCCCAACCGATGACCTGCCGTGACTTTCCCCGCCGGACCGCCGGTGGGTGGGTTACACTAAAACAACTAAAGTTAAAGCAGACGGTTGCGCGCCTCAATGGCCCGCGCCGGCGGGCTGAAAAAAATACTCCGGCGCGATGCCGGTCTGGGGATACGCGATGCGATTCGAGACCTGGAGCAAGGGAGTCGCCACACTGGAGGTGGACTGCCTCGTGGTGGGCATCTTCGAGGAAGGCGAGCCTGATGCGCAGGCGCGCGCCGTGGATTCGGCGAGCGGCGGGCGGCTGCAGAAGCTGCTGGCCCGCGGCGATTTTTCCGGCAAGCCTGCCGAGACGCTGCTGATCGTGGACATCCCCGGCATCGCCGCGACCCGCGTCCTGCTCATCGGCCTCGGCGGCAAGAAGTCATTCGGCCGCAAGGCTTGGCGAAAGGCGTGGGCCGCTGCCGTCGGGGCGCTGGTGAAGACCGGGATCAAGAGCGTTGCGCTCGCGCTGGACAGGCCGGAGGAGAAAGATCTCGACGACTATTACTTCGGCCGCGCGATTGCGGAGATCGTCGGCGCCGGACTCTACCGCATCAACGATCTCAAGAGCGGCAAGAAGCCCAAGCCTGCGCCGCTTCAGCGGGTGCTCGCCGGTCCGGTGGCCAAGAGCGCCGCCGCAGCGGTAAATCGCGGCCTGACGCACGGCGCGGCTGTCGCGCAGGCGTGCGGCGTGCAGCGTGATCTTGCGAACCTGCCGGCAAACGTCTGCACGCCCACCTTTCTGGCGGAAGAGACCCGGGCGCTCGCCAAGCCATACCGGTCGCTGCGGGTGCAGGTCCTGGATGAGCCGGCGATCCGCCGCGAGAAAATGGGTTGTCTGCTCGCGGTGGCGCAAGGCAGCGCCCAGCCGCCGCGCTTCATCGTGATCGAGCACGGCGGCGGCTCATCCCGCGCCAGCCAGGCGGGCGCGGCGGCGGCCGGCAGGGCCGCCGCCCGCAAGGCCGGCGCGCCCCCCGTGGTGCTGGTCGGCAAAGGGGTGACCTTCGATACGGGCGGCATTTCCCTCAAGGACCCACCCGCCATGGACGAGATGAAATTCGACATGAGCGGCGCGGCGGCCGTCATCGCCTCCATGACGCTGGCCGCGTCACTCAACCTGCCGCTGCGGGTCGTCGGCCTGATCGCCGCGGTCGAGAACATGCCCGGCAGCAAGGCCGTGAAGCCGGGCGACATCGCCACCAGCGCCTCCGGCCAGACCGTCGAGATACTCAACACCGATGCCGAGGGTCGCTTGATTCTGTGCGATGCGCTGCACTATGCCCGCCGTTTCCAGCCGGCCGCCGTGGTCGACATCGCGACGCTCACCGGCGCATGCGTCATCGCGCTCGGCCATCATCACTCCGGCGCGATGGGCAATGATCAAGCTCTCGTGACGGAGCTGGTCGAGGCGGGCGTACGCGCGGACGATCGTGCATGGCCGCTGCCCGTCACAGAGGAGTACGCGGAGCAGCTCAAGAGCAACTTCGCGGACTTCGCCAACATCGGCGGACGGGATGGCGGGGCGATCACCGCCGCAGCGTTCCTCGGCAAATTCACACAGGGGATGAAATGGGCGCATCTCGACGTCGCGGGCACCGCTTATCAGGGCGGTGCGCAGAAGGGCAGCACTGGGCGTCCGACCGCGCTCCTCGCGGATTTCCTCATCCACCGCGCCGCAATCTGACGCGCCACGGGTCGAGTCATGCCCGACCGCGACGGCACCTCAGTTTCTGCCGCCTCGAGCGGCGCCGGTTCCTCGCCGCCCGACTCGTCCGCCGCTGAAGGATCCGCCGGCGCAGCGGACGCTCGGGACGGCGGACCTCCGGGAACACCTCCGCGGGTCGATTTCTACCTCATCGAGGAAGCCGCACCGACCGCGCGCCTCAAGCTCGCCTGCCGACTCGCCGAGAAGGCCTATCTCGCCTCCCAGCGCACGCTCATCTGGCATTGCGAGCGCGCCGAGCTCGAATCGCTCGATGAGCTGCTCTGGACCTTCGCCGATGGCAGCTTCGTGCCGCATGAATGGCTGACTTCCAACGGGCTCGCGGAGGCTCCGGTGCTGCTGAGCGCAGGCACCCCGCCGGCCGCGGCGTTCGATTTCGTGGTGAATCTCGCGGCGGATCCGCCGCCTTTCCTGCAGCTCACGCGCCGCGTCGCGGAGATCGTCGATGGCGATGAGACGCGCCGGCGGGCGGGCCGCGTGCGCTTCAAGGCGTACCGCGAGCTCGGCATCGAGCCTGGCACGCACACGGTACGCGCGGAATAAGGGCGAGCGCTCGCTATAATGCCCTGAAACTCAGGCAGGGCCCGTCGCGCAGATGGACAAAGTGTACGCGCCGCACGAGATCGAGCGGCGGATCTACGATCGTTGGGAATCCCATGGCTGGTTCGCCCCCCGCGGTCACGGCGCGCCGTATTGCATCATGATTCCGCCGCCCAACGTGACCGGCACACTGCACATGGGTCACGCGTTTCAGCATACGCTGATGGATGCGCTCATCCGGTACCATCGGATGCGCGGCGACGATGCGCTGTGGCAGCCGGGCACCGACCACGCTGGCATCGCGACGCAGATGGTGGTGGAGCGGCAGCTCGAAGCGCAGGGGCGCAAGCGCAGCGAGCTTTCCCGCGAAGCCTTCATCGAGCGGGTCTGGGAATGGAAGGCACAGTCCGGCGGCACCATCGCCTCACAGATGCGCCGCCTGGGAGACTCCGTCGACTGGTCACGGGATCGCTTCACGATGGATGCGGGATTGTCCCGCGCCGTGATCGAAGTCTTCGTGCGTCTGCACGATGAGGGCCTGATCTACCGCGGCAAGCGCCTGGTCAACTGGGACCCGGTGCTGCTCACGGCGCTCTCCGATCTCGAGGTGCAGAGCGAGGAGGAAGAAGGTCAGCTGTGGCATCTTCGTTACCCCCTGGAGGATGGCCCCGGCCATCTCGTGGTCGCGACGACGCGCCCTGAAACCATGCTGGGCGACACCGCCGTCGCGGTGAATCCGGAGGATGAGCGCTACCGCCACCTGATCGGCAAGCGCCTGCGCCTTCCGCTCGCGGGCCGCTCGATTCCTGTCATCGCAGATGCCTACGTGGACGCCGCCTTCGGCTCCGGCTGCGTCAAAATCACGCCGGCACACGATTTCAACGACTATGAGATCGGGTTGCGCCACGGCCTGGAGCGGATCAACATCCTGACACCGCGCGCCGCGCTCAACGACAACGTGCCGGAGCGCTTTCGCGGCCTCGATCGTTTCGAGGCCCGCCAGCGCGTCGTCGCGGAGCTCGAAGCGGCCGGCCTGGTGGAGAAGATCGAGAAGCACAGGCTCATGGTGCCCCGCGGCGATCGCAGCGGCGCGATTCTCGAGCCCTACCTCACGGATCAGTGGTATGTCAGGATCGCACCGCTCGCCGCTCCGGCAATCGCCGCGGTGCAGAGCGGGCGAACGAGATTCGTGCCGGAGAACTGGGCCAAAACGTACTTCGAATGGATGCGTCACATCAAGGATTGGTGCGTCAGTCGTCAGCTGTGGTGGGGACATCGCATCCCGGCATGGTACAGCCCGGACGGCAATGTTTACGTCGCGCGAAACGAGGCGGAAGCACGTGCCAGATATCATCTCGGCGCCGACGTTCGGTTGGAACAGGATACGGACGTCCTTGACACGTGGTTTTCCTCTGCGCTCTGGCCGTTCTCCACGTTGGGATGGCCCGATCGGACGGCGGAGCTGGCGAAGTTCTATCCCACCACGGTGCTCGTGACGGGATTCGACATCATCTTCTTCTGGGTCGCGCGGATGATGATGATGGGCCTGAAGTTCATGAATGACGTGCCTTTCCGTGAGGTGTACATCACCGGGCTCATCCGCGACGAGCACGGTGAGAAGATGTCGAAGTCCAAAGGCAACGTCATCGATCCCCTCGACATCGTGGACGGCATCGAGCTCGAGCCGCTCATCGCCAAGCGCACGAGCGGTCTGATGCAGCCGCAGATGAAGTCGAAGATCGAGCAGGCGACCCGCAGGGAATACCCTCACGGCATCGCGCCGCATGGCACCGACGCGCTGCGCTTCACCTTCGCCGCTCTCGCCTCGCCCAGCCGTGATATCCGCTTCGATCTCGCGCGCGTCGCCGGCTACCGTAATTTCTGCAACAAGCTGTGGAATGCGGCGCGCTTCGTGACCATGACCGCCGACGGCTCGCACACGGAGCCGCCAAGCGGCGAGCCCCCACGCAGGACAGATGGGCCGGGCGTGCCGCGGTCAAGCGCTGCCGGCAGCGCGGCTCAAAGCACCGGCGAGCTCTCGGTCGCCGATCGTTGGATTCGCTCGCGCTTCGGGCGCACCATCGCGGCCGTCGAGCAAGCGCTCGCCGAGTATCGCTTCGACTACGCCGCCACGGCCCTCTACGAGTTCACCTGGTACGAGTTCTGTGACTGGTACCTCGAGCTCACCAAGTCCGTGCTGCAGTCGGAAGTCGCCTCGCCCGCGGCACGCGCCGGCACGCGGCGCACCCTCCTCGAGATCCTGGAGGCGCTGCAGCGTGCGCTGCATCCGATCATGCCCTTCATCACGGAAGAGATCTGGCAGCGCGTCGCGCCGCTCACCGGCCGGGCCGGCCCCACGGTGATGCTGGCGCCCTATCCCAGCCCCGCCGAGTTCCCCATCGACGAGGGCAGCGAACGGGAAGTCAATTGGCTCAAGTCGTTCATCCTCGCGGTTCGCCAGATCCGCGGTGAGATGAACATCAATCCCTCTCGCCGCATTCCTCTGCTCTGCCGCAACGCCTCCGTGCACGACATCGAGCTCATTCGGCGACATCGAGCCTGGCTCGAGCGCCTCGCCGGCATCGACTCCGTGCGCGCCCTCGCCCCCAACGAATCCCAACCCCAGGCAGCCACCGCCCTCGTGGGCGAGCTCACGCTGCTCGTCCCGATGGCCGGGCTCATCGACGCGGCCGCCGAGGTCGAGCGCCTGGGCAAGCTCCTCGCCCGCGCGAAGGCCGACCTGGACAAGGCCCGCGCCCGTCTGGCGAACGAGCGCTTCGTGCGCAACGCCCCCGAGGCCGTCGTCGCCACCGAGCGCGAGCGCCAAGCCGACCTGGAGCGCACCGCGGCCGGACTTGCGACTCAACTCGAGCGCGTCCAGGAGCTGCTGAGGGCGGAAGGCGTATGAATGCGGCCGCGGCGCAGGACCGCGATGCAGCGGCCCTGCAGCGCGCGCTCGAGGCGCTGGAGACCGTGGTTCTCGGGAAGCCACGGCAGGTGAGACTCTGCCTGACCTGCCTGCTGGCGCGAGGACACCTGCTCATCGAGGACGTGCCCGGCTCGGCACAACAACACTCGCGCACGCGCTGGCTCAGGTGCTCGGCTTGGCGTGGCAGCGAGTGCAGTTCACCAGCGACCTGCTGCCGGCCGCCATCATCGGCGTGTCGATCTTCGACCACGCCCGCCAGCAGTGGCAGCTGCGCAGCGCGGATCCCGGCCGGCACGCCGATCGGCTGGGACGGACCTACAACCGGCTGTGCCGCAAGCTCGCGCGGATGGGGTTGCCGCGAGCGGCGCATCAAGGACCGCTCGCATACGCGCAATTCATCGGTCGGTATCGGCCCGATCGGACGCCTCGGGTGTGGCCGCTGCTGGAGGAATACGCAGCGCTGCGTTTCGGCCTGCCCTCTAGCCCAACTTGAGCAGAATCAGGCATAGAGGCCAGCAAGATCAATAGGTTACGCGAAAAGTCGGCACTACAATCTGGTGCGGCGGGCGCTGCGGGATCAGGCGCTGAGGACGGCGGGCA
>Ga0070738_10007275_pt1 | contig 11165 bp, 8 predicted proteins | sample Coa_R2_2_FD_66446 | JGI IMG/M metagenome (GOLD analysis project Ga0070738, IMG submission 66446) | Surface soil microbial communities from Centralia Pennsylvania, which are recovering from an underground coalmine fire - Coalmine... | ecosystem: Environmental > Terrestrial > Soil > Unclassified ... | reverse complement strand
GGGGTGGGGTAGGGGGTGTCGGCCGGGGCTGTGTGACCGGCGGGGCCTTTTGCCGGAACGAACCCAACCCGCCTTTCTGGGCCGCCCCCCGGCCGGCGGGGGCCGATTTGCCGGAACGAACCCAACCGCCCGGCCCCCGTCGCCGACGGCGGGGAGGGGTCAGGCCGTCGGCGACGGCCCCCGATCGGGGGCCGCGGCGGGCACCGCCGGAAGGGCTTCGGGCCCGGGGCTCACCTCCCACGGGACCCCCGGGCCCGGGCGGGTGTCGTAGTACGACGGTGGGACTGGGATCACGAGCGTCAGCTTCCCACCCCGCACCTCCGGGTGGGCTGTCACCGCGGGCGGGGGAGGCGGGGCGGCCGGCGGTTCGACGGGCGCGGCCCCGGCCGGGGCGGGTAGAGCGGCCGGGGCCGGGGTAACCGAAACGACCTCGACGGTTTCGAGCCGGGGCGGGGGGGCGGCCGGGCCGGGGTCCGGCCCGGCCGGCGGGTTGACGTTCACCACCACCACCGGGGCGTCTGCCCCCCCGCCCGCCTCGGGGGCCTCCTCCCCGCCCGGGCCTCCCCGGCCGGCCTCGAGCAGCCGGACCACCTGGCCCAGCTCCCGGGTCAGGTGCGCCTCCTCCCGGCTGGCCCGGTCCGCCACCCCGGCCGCCCACCCCGCCGTCGCGTCCCCCGCCGCCCGCCCGGCCAGGGCCCGCCCGGCCGCCACGGCCAGGGCCCGGAGCTTCGCCTCCTCGGCCCGGGCCGCCCCCTCGACCGCCTCCACCCACGCCCCGAGCTCCGCCTCCGCCCACGCCCGGGTCTTCGGCCCGGCCACCGCCGCGGCCGCCCACCGCCGGGCCTCGGCCGCCGGGACGTCCGCCCCCACCCAAACCGGCAGGGCCTCCCCCCGCCGCGGGCCGAGGATCTCCGCCAGCTTCCCGGACTCGTCCCGCCCGATCACCGCCCCGGGGGGCGGGTCGTCCGGGCCGAGGACGGCCGCGACCGTCGCCCGGACCCGGTCCGCCCGGCGGCGGAGGTCGGCCAGGTGCCGCCGGGCGGCCGGGTACAGGTGCCCCTCCCCGCTGGCATCGGCCGCCGCGGGCTCGAGCCGTTCCGGGTCGGTCGGGAGGCCCAGGGCGGGGGCGGCGGTCAGGGCCTCGGCCCCGGCCCGGACCCGGGCGGCCCGGGCCTGCCGCCAGAGGAGGGCGGCGGCCCGGTCGGCGATCAGCCCCTCCCACTCGTCCCGGGGGGCGAAGTGGTCGCGGGCGGCGGCCCGGACGAAGTCGAACTCGTCGGCCGACTCGCCCAGGACGGGGAGGACGGCGGCCCGGGCGAACAGCCCGTGGCGGGTGGCGTTCTGGGCGGCGGCGGCCTTCCCGGCCGGGGTCTTCGGGCCGGTCGAGCGGAGGGCGTTGCGGCGGTTGGCCTCGATCCGGGCGGGGCTGGTCATGGGCGGGGTTCCGAGGGGCGGGGTGTGGGGAGGCCATCCTAGCCGACCGTCGCGGGGCGGGATCAAGCCCTCCGCCGGCAGAATTATGGGGGAGCCACCAGAAACGACGGGGCCACTGGTGGCTCAGCGGCCTCGGATCAGCCACCCGGGTCCGACCTGTCGGTGCGGCCCCGCCTACCAGCCGGTCAGTCCGTCGAACCATGGCCGGTAGCCCGGGGTCGGCGGCGACCTGCGTCCCGCCGGAGACGATCCTCCTGCGCCGCCAGCGCCGTGTGCCAGTCGGCCCCACGGGTAGACCGATACCAGAACGGGAGTCGCCGCCGGTTCACGCCCGCGTAGGACAGGATCTCTCCGATCCGGGGCGGGGCGACGTACGCTCCGTACTGCCGCCAGATGTAGGCGGTCAGGCGGTTTAACGTCCACACTCCGAACCTCTGCCCGGACTCCCGAGGGGGCCGGGCGGCGGCCCGGACGACCGCCTCCCAGACGGCCCGGGTCACGACCGACCGTGCCCGCCCGGCGCGGTTCAGCGTGATGGCGGCCGGGCCCTCGCGGTCGTACCGGTCGACCCAGCCCGTCACCACGCCCGGGGCAACTCCGGCGTGGGCGGCGACCCAGTCGAGCGGCATTCCGGCCCGGACGAGTCCGATCACCCGTGCCCGGCAGGCCGCCGGGCCTTTGCCCCGGGCAATGGCCAGCAGGATCGGGTCGTCCGGGGCGGCGGGCGGGGGTTGGATCGTCGGGCCAACTGCTGGAACAGGTGCGTGCATGAGCGATTTCCTCCGAAGGGCAGGAACGGTCGCGGCGGGGGAACGTCCCCCGCCGGGGGTACGGTCATGGGCGGTCCGGCCGATCGGTCCGCCGGCCCACTCGGCCCCGACCCGGCTTCCGCGTCCGAGGCCCGGGACCCTCTCGCGGCGCGACGCCGCCGTCGGGTTGTACCACCCCCGGCTGGCCACCTCGAAGGCGAGCCGGGTGATGTACTGGGAGGTCTTCTCGAGCAGCCACGGCGTGGCAGCGAGGTCCGACCTCATTAACCCGAAGTGCCGCTGCATCGTCCGGATCAAGCGGGTCTAAGGCGGGCGGGTCGGCCAGTCCGCTCACCCCCGGAGCTCGAACCACCGGACCCAGGCGCGGACGGTGGACGGGGCGGCGTCGGCCCGGGCCGCTGCGGCGCCCACCGATCCTCCCTTCCCAATGACCCTGACGGCGGCGGCCCGCCTGGCGACGGTCGGGTCGTAGCTGAAGCCGAGCAGATACTTAGCCATTTCAACCCGGCGTCGTCGAGGGGGAGCGCTGGGTCGATCAGGTCATGTCGGGTCTCCGGTCGCGTTAGAGGTTCGGGCAGTCACAAGTGGGCCGCGGGCGCGCGGCGCTCCGGGCGACGGCCGGCCGAGCGGGCGGACGGCCGCCGGGGGCGGGTGGATCGGCAACCCGTGACGGCATGGGCCGACACGCATCGACCGGTGCAGCCGTGAGCGGGGGACCGCCCGAGGGACACCAGGGTTCGATAGCGGCCTGATCCGGTCACTGCGCGGGGGTGTCTCCGCACCAGGGGGGGGGGTGACTGCCCGGAACGGGAGTCCGGGCGTCGCCCGGGGGTGGCGGGGGGCGGGCGCTCCGCCCGGTGCGCACACTGGGCCAGGAGGGGGTCGCCCGTCGTAAGGCTCGGGGCGGGGTGGGGCGACGCGTGCAGTGCGTGGGGAGGTCCGACCGGGATCGTCTCAGGGTCAGACCGGTAGCCCGGACGGCCCCGGCCGGCGGTGTGTCGGGAGTCCGCCTGCCGGTGGGGAGCGACGGCGGGGAGGGAGTCGCTGGTCGTCCGCCTACTCCGCCCGGGGACCGCCCTGGCGGGGTGGCAGCAAGGGAAAAACGCGGTGTGACGGGCGGAGCCGTCGGTCCTGCTTTGGGTAGGCCGGTCATGGTGGTCGGCCCGGCCTTCCCGTCCTGGCCGCCTTCCCGAGTGGGGGGAGGGGCTGGGGGAGGATCCATTCGCTCGGCACTTGCTGCTGGTTGTCGGGTCCGTGCCCGGGGTGTGCCGTCCGGGGGTTGGCCGGCGAGGCAGCGCTGGTAGCGGGCGTGGCCTGCCTCCAGTGCCCCTTGGGCCCACTCCCGGTCGTACAACTCCTGGAAGCCATGCCGGGCGAGGACCCTCCGGAGCCGGGCGTAGAACTTCCCGGTTACGGAGGGGAGGCAGGCCCCGAGGTAGTCGAGCCAGCCCCGGGTGACGGTCTCGGCCTGGGCCGCCGGGGTCGGGTGGCGGTGGGCGTCCGCCAGCCCGGCTTCCAGCGCGTCCCACGCCTTGTTAGCCACTCGGAGGTCCAGCCGGCCGTCGGGGGTGATCCCGACCGTGTAGCCCAGCCACTCTACCCGTTCCCCTCGCCCCGTTTCCGCCATCAGGCACCGGCCCGTCTCCCCGCCCGCGGTCGTTTGGACCTTGAGCGGGAGTCCGGCCGAGGCCGCCAGTCGCTCCAGGGTTCGGGCCGCGGCGTCCGCCTCGGTCCGGTCCTGGCACACGAGCAGCACGTCGTCCACGTAGCGGATGAGCAGCACCCGGGGGTGCCGCCTCCGGAGCGGGGTGTCGAGCGTGTGGTGGAGATAGATGTTGAGCAGGAGGGGGGAGAGTGGGCCGCCTTGCGGGATCCCCCGGCCTCTAGTGTCTCCGACGACGGCTTCGAGCAGGGCCAGCGTCCGGGCGTCTCTGAGGTAGTACCCCAGGACGTCCATCAGCCGGTGTCTGGGAACGTGGTCGAAGGCTTTCCGGAGGTCGGCCGCCACTAGGGCCCCCGGCCTGCTGCATGCGCGTCGGCTGAGGAGGGCGAGGGCGTGGTGGGCGGACCGGCCGGGCCGGCTCCCGATCACCTCCTCGGGGAGGAGGTAGTCGAGGTAGGCCTGGAGGCTGATTAGGGCGGCGGTCTGGAGGATCCGGTCGGCCACGGTGGGGACCGACAGGACTCGCGTCCCGCGGCCGCCGGGCTTAGGGATCGGGACCCGTCGGTATCGGCCGGGGCGGTAGACCCCGGCCAGAACCAACCTGCGGATCTCCCGGGCGAGCGCCCCGACGGTCCGGGCGTCGAGGTCGGCCGGGGAGACCCCGTCCGACCCGGCCGCCGGTCCGCCGAGGGTCCTGACCCTGGCGGCCGCGGACAGCAACGAGCGAGTGTCGGCCAGCCGGTCGAGCAGGTCGGCCAGGTACTGGTTCCTGGCGGGCCCGCCGTGCCGGGCGGCCTCGGCTCCTTGACACCTGATCCGGCGCAAGTAGTCGGCCCGGGAGCCCTCGTGGGCCCCGACCGGCACTTTCCTGGATCGGGTGCCGGCGACGTTGTGGACGCCCCCTCGCCGGGTGGGGCAATGGTACATGTTCAGTTCCTCCGTCGCGTCCCGACCGTCCTCCGGCCGGGCGATAGCTGGATATCGCCTTAGCGGGCGAGCAACCGGGCGGCCGGGCCGGTGACGGTCCAACCCCGGTTGGCGTATTCCCGTAGGCGGTCTTTGGACCGCTGCTCTGCGGCGTCCGGGCGGTTATCGGCGACGTCAACCAAGGTAATTTCTCCGGTTCTCCCACCCCCCCGTGTCCGCGGAGGGAACGTAGGAAAGGTCACTGGGCTAGCCCCGCGGGCATCGACCACGATGTCGACGCCCCAATCCCGGGACAGGTAGGCGTACGCATCGGTCAGGATTAGCTGGTCCGTATCGACCCTGTGGATCTTGCTCCTGATGGCCGACAGAACCTGACACCCGGGCATGCACCGGCGAAGTGCCAAGGCGTGCTCTGTGGACTCGACGAGGACCCCCACCTTCCGACCCGCCGGGCCGGCGAATCGGTCCAGCCCGAAGGGCTTCAGGGCCGCCTTGTCGGCTGACACAAACGCGTTTGCAACCCGGGCGACGAGGACATTCCGGCTGTCATTCATCCAGAGTTGTTTCCTCCGTTTGGCGTGATCACCCTCGTCTGCCGCCCAGCGTCCCGACCGCGGCGGGGTGAAGGCGACTACCCGGACTATCATGCGGTCATCGGGAGGGTCGAATACCCGGCCAAACATACCGAGGAGCCGGAGCAGGTCTCCGCCCCGCGGGTCCACTCCTGCGGGCAGGAAACCGAAAGCTGGAACGCACCACCGCCAAAGGTGCCTGTAGTGCCTCCGCCGCCATTCCCCAGTCTCCCAGACCAGGCGGACTGGGGGAGGAGCGACACCGAGTAACGGTTCCGCGTCCGGGACGATCACGCGGTCGAGAGCCCAAAAAGGGTACGCGTCGAGGCAGAATAGGGTGGTGACGTGAACCCGCGGCGCATCGACGGAAAGAGTGTCGAACTCGTGATCTCGGACGACTGGCTGGGTCAGCCCGGCGGCCAAGAGGCGGTTCCTCCATCGATCCACCTCACTGTTGTTACGGGCAGCGACCACGGTCCGGGACTGCTCCTGGTTGCGACAGAGCTCTGGGACCAGACGATCGGGTGCGGACCTGGCGTTGTCCCGAAACACCCCGCCGGCCGGGCGACCCCGGGGGCTCGGGGCCGATGCCGGGCTGGGCCCAGCCGGGGGACTGTAGCCAGGCCACCGAACCCGTGGCCGGAAGCCGGCTTTTTTTAGCGCGTCCGCGACGAGTGGGGCCAGTTTGGCCGGGAAGTAGATCTGTCCATTTGCGAAATGCCCGAGCCAGGTCGCCCGACGGGTCAAGTGGAGTGGGCCACCGTCCGAGCTGACGCTCACCTCGTGGAACGACAGCGCCTGCTTCACGACCCAAGCGCCGGTCCCGGAGACCCAGGCGTAGGTCCCGAAGTCGTTGAGCCGGATGTCTATCGGCGGGCTATCGGTCATTGTCCGCCTCCTCCTTGGGTGAGCCACCCGGATCAGAAGCGACCGGCTGACTTGAACCGAGGGACGGCCGGCGGGCGGAGGCCCCGACCCTTTGCTCATCCGGGCCGGCCGCGAGCGCGACGCCGGACACTTGGCCACCGAGGCCTCGGCCGACCAACCGGTCGAGCTCTTCCCGGCGGATGAGCAGGCGACCCTTCGGCCCCGTTCCGACGACTCGGGTGGCGGCCAGTCTCCCCGCCTTGATCCATTCGCGGATGGTGTAGGGATCCCGGCCGACCTCTCGGGCTACTTCCTCGACCGTCAGGACAGGCTTCCGTCGGTCAGAGAGTAGGGCGCGGATGTCGCGGAGTTCGGCGAACATCCGTTCGAGCAGGGTGTCGAGACCTAAGGGCGGGGTCGCACCCACGCCCGTGATCTGACAAGTGACACTCGGTGTGTTGGTCATTGCCTCCACCCCTGAAGGGGACTCGACCGCGAACCAGAGCGGTCGGGGGATGGAGACACCCGGCGGGAATGAGCCAGGTCGCAGTGATCAGGAAGCTTGTTGCTGAAAAGGGGACGACGACCGTGAGTCGGTCGGTCCGACGTGCGAGCCGGAGCTCACGCCCGCCGGATGTCCCCGTTAAAGACGACCCTCAGAAGGGCCGAACGTAGTGGTGGTTGTCCCGGCGGGAACGCGAGACCGAGGGGGTCATCGGTCCACCACTTACCGTATCGTATCACTCCCGGATCAGCCCACAACCCCCCCCCTCCCTCACCACCGTTCAACTTCTTCCACAGAGACCCCCCGGATGTACGGCCCGAGTAACGGAACCATCGCGTGTTCGACGTCCTCCCGTACCCGCCCGAGAAAGTCGTCGGTGAAATCTCGCCGGACCTCGACCAGGATCTCCGACGGGGTGATCCCGACCACCCGTTCCCCGGCGGCCACGAGGGCACACGCCGCGACCCCGACCGCCTCGGCCGCGTCCGTCTGGAATAGGGCCCGGGCCGCCGGCCAGGACAGCCGACTGAAGACCCGCCCGGCCGCGGAGACCCCGTCCTCCGACAGGAGCGTCCGATACCAATCCCGCAGACGGTCAAAGTCCAGGCCCGGAGGCGGCCGCCATTCAGGGGTGTACGTCGGCGGGGCTGCCTGCAAGGCCGCGACCGCGTGACTTACCTCTTCCGGCGAAGAATGCATCAACCTTTCAGCCAACCCGGTCTCGACGAAACGGCGGAAGAACCCTCCGTTCGTCCGGTATTCCAACTCGACTTCCGGGGTATACCCGGCCCAGCGGCGGAGTCGGTCCTCCTCGACCGACAGGCGGCGGGCCAAAAGACTGAGTGACCGGTCGTCCAGGTGGGCGGAAAGAGCCGGGTCGATGCCCGTCACGGCCCGGGCGAGTTCACCCACATCAGCCCGCGTCCGGTCCTCCCCGGCGGCGGCCGGGTAGAGGACGGCCAGGGCCGCGCGGCCGACCCCAGCGGCGACCAGTTCCAGGAATGCACCCGCGGCCGGTGGGGGTGGGACGTTTCGTGCACCGGCTTCACGCAACCGCTCCGTCACCCACGTCCCGGGACAGGTCCCGTTCCTGACGGCCGCCGCGAACGCCCCGTCTGGCCATTCCCTGGCGAGGCGTGCGGCCAGAGCCACACCCGGTATCTCGGCCAGACCGACCCGGACGAACACCCACCCGCCCCGGGGGACAAAGACGGGGGGTATTCGCCCGCGGGCGACGAGCCGGCGGTAAGCAGTCAGGTCCGAGAGTGCGGCGATTCCCCGTTGGATCGGCCGGTGGGTTGATCGAAACGGCGTTCCCCCCGCCGACCTTACCCGCCTTTTGAGCATGTCCGCCGCCTGGACCTCGTACGCGGTGAGCAGGTTCTCCGACCCGAGGTCGGTCAGCGGCCGGTTGAGGAGCAGCATGTCCTGTCGGCCGTTCTCGTCCGGCGGCCACAATGGCCACCGCTCCCCCCGGGCGTCCCGCAGGTAGCGGACTTCCTCGGCCAGTGCGTCCCGAAAGAGATTCGCGTCCTTGATCCAGCGGTGGTTTTCGGACACCGGCTGCCGGACGGCCCGTCGGAACCTCTCGGACCGGTGGAGCGACCGGGTCCCGGCTTCGATAACGGTTCGGCATGCCGAGACGAACGTCGTGAGTTCCCGGTCGTCGATCCGCAACCCGGCAGTGGCGGCCGCAGCCCCCGCGACACGTCCCTGGGTGACGGCCCCGATCCCGAGCGGCCCGAGCCCGTTCCCGCGGTCCAAGGTATCGGCAAGCTGAAGCCTTTCCCAGACACGCCGGCCCGCCCGCGCCACCCCGACCGGGTCCAAGCCGTCACAATCCGGGGACAACTCGGCGTGGAGTGGTTCGCGATCCCGGAGGGCTTGTTGAGCCGACCTCAGACAGATTAGCCGTCCGGTCCGTGCGGCCTTGGCAAGAGCGTCCGATAGACCGGCCAATTCGTATGGGAAGGCGGCCGCGTCCGGAGTGACCACCACGACGCCGGGATCCTGCCTGAGTATGACTGGGAGCACCGCCGGGGCAAGTGGAGTAGCGCCGCGCGAAGGGCTAGCCAGTTCCATGCCGGTATCGGGGGCTGGGACGAGGCCCAAAACTTCTTCCCCAGAATGTGTCGGGATCGGTTCAGGGACTACGGGCGGTGTCATTCGTCTCGGCCTCCGCGGGTCTCAGCCTCGAGTCGGAGCGAAAAACTGGTGATCGCCGCCCGCCGGGCGGCCGGGAACAGGTGCCGGTACCGCCGCCGCATGGCCTCGGTGGTGTGCCCCATGAACTCGTCGATCACCCGCTGGTCCACCCCGGCCGCCGCCAGGTTCGAGGCGAAGCTGTGCCGGTACGTGTGATACCCGATCTTCGGGCGATCGTTCCGCCCCGGGATGCACCAGTCCGTCCCCCGGAGGGGTTGCCAGAACCGCTCCTCCGCCGGGTGTCGGTCCATTGCCTCTAACTTCCCGTCGTCGCACGCCACGTACTGGCCGTGCGGCCGCCGCCCCTGCCAGTCGGCAAGGACGGCCTTCAACTCGGGGTGCAAGTCGATCCGCCGTTTGGTCTCCACCGCCTGCCGGGACTGCTTCCGACTCCGGGCCCAGATCCCGTCCCGGTCGAACTCGATGTCCGCCCAGCGCAGCCGCAGAACCTCACCCCGCCGCATCCCGGTATACGCCGGGACCGCGTGCAGGATGAACGAGACGGGGTGTCGAGCCCGAGCCCGGACCAGGGCCAGCACCCCCGCGATCTCGGCCGGGGTCAGGTACAGGCAGTCCCAGAGCGCCCACTCCTCGGCCGGGCTCAACCCCCCGCGGGCGATGACTTCGGTGATCTCGGCCGCCGTCCGGAACGGCGGCAGGTCGCCCCCAGATTTTACCCGGGTCAGGGCAGCGGCCGGGGATCGGGTCAAGTAGCCGTATCCCACCGCCCACCGAAAGAATCCGGCCACCGTCGCCCGCTCCTTGGCCACCGTGGTGGGGTGCCGTTCCCGCAGGCGAGTTTGGAGGAACCCTTCCAGGTCCCGGGGTTCGACCCGGTCGAGCGGCCCGGCGGCCTTCCGGCCGAGTTTCGCTTTGAGGTTCCTGAGGTGGACCCGGATGGTCGTCCGGTTCGACGGGGCCATGTGGGCGAGGCACCCGAGGTACTCCTCGATGGCTTGGTCGACCGGGGGGCAGGTCCTGGGCTCGGGGGAGGGGGCGGAAGCAGGGCGAAGGGTCCCGCCACTGACGATGAACCCCCCGGGATCCACCCCGTCCGGGACGGCCAGCAACCCGACCGTCAGGCGGTGGATCACCCGCTGGACCTCGAGGATGGCCGCCTCGGCGTCCCGCCGGTCGGTTGTCTTGAGGGACTTCTTGTACTCTTTACCGCGGTACCGGAACCGGGCGACGAACACGCCATTCTTGCGGGACAGGTGCGCCATGGGTGTGGGTCTTGACGGACATTTGGGTCAGTCCAACCCGGGCGGGGTGCTCCCGCCCGGGTTACCACACGGCGACACACGGTCGTCACACGAGGCACTATTGCGGCACCGGCGACAATTATAAGGACCGGCCGGGGCCGCTGGCCGAGCCTGAAACTCTGTTCAAGAAGGGGGTTGCGGAGCCGAAACGGCAGAGAAGGAGGAGTTACCCGGCTAGGATTCGAACCTAGACAAAGAGAACCAAAATCTCTTGTGCTACCGTTACACTACCGGGTAATCGGCCGTTAATTTATCAACCCGCCTGCGGATTCTCAACCCCTTCCCGCGGGGGTCGCGGGTAGGCGGGGTTCGGGTCCGCCATCCGGACCAGGAAGGCCAGCTGCTCGAACTGGATCGACAGGTCGACCGTCACCAGTTTCACCTGCGGCGGCAGCCGGAGGAGCACCGGGGCGAAATTCAGTAGGCCCCGCACCCCGGCCGCGATCAAAGCGTCCGCGACCCCCTGCGCCGCCTCGGACGGGACCGTCAACACGCCCAGCTCGGCCCGCAACCCCGTCACCCGGTCGGTCAGCCGGGACACCGGCTCCACCGTCAGCCCCTCGATCACCTGGCCCGATTTCTGGGGGTCGTTGTCGAACAGGCCGACCACCTCGAACCCCTGCTCCCGGAACCCCCGGTACCGCAACAGCGCCCGGGCCAGGTTGCCGACGCCCACGATCACCGCCCGCCAGGTCCGGTCGATCCCCAGGGCCCGCCGGATCGCCACCCCCAGGGCCGCGGCGTCGTACCCCACCCCCCGCTGGCCGAGGTGGCCCAGGGCCGCCAGGTCCCGCCGGACCTGGGCGTCGCTCACCCCCACCGCCCGGGCCAGCTGCAGGCTGGACACGGTCGGGGACCCGGCGGTGCCGGTCAGGCAGCGGAGGTACTGGCTCAACCGCTGGGCCGTCGCCCGCGACAAGGACTGACTCGGTTCACTCGGTCGCCGTTGGCCCACCGCCG
>Ga0070738_10007273_pt1 | contig 11167 bp, 9 predicted proteins | sample Coa_R2_2_FD_66446 | JGI IMG/M metagenome (GOLD analysis project Ga0070738, IMG submission 66446) | Surface soil microbial communities from Centralia Pennsylvania, which are recovering from an underground coalmine fire - Coalmine... | ecosystem: Environmental > Terrestrial > Soil > Unclassified ... | reverse complement strand
GTCCCCGCCGTGGGCGCCGACGGCCGGGAGCCCCTCGTCCACGTCGTCGCGCACTACGACAAGATGGACGTGCGCCCCGACACGCTCCTCTCGAGGCTCCTCCTCGACGCCCTCGATCCGCTGCTCTCGTGGAGCTACCTCTCGAGCGGGGCCGTGGACGACGCGAGCGGCTGCGCCGTCGTCCTCGAGCTCGCGCGCGAGATCGCGGAGCACCCGCGCGCCGAGACCTACCGCTTCGTCCTCTTCGGGGCGCAGGGGCCGTCTCTCCACGGCTCGCGCTCCTACGTCGCAAGCCTCACCGGCCGCGAGGTCCGGCGGACGCGGCTCGTCGTGAACCTCGACTCGGTCGGCGTCCGCGAGGGCCCGAACGGCGTCCTCGAGAGCGTCGACAACCCCGGCCTCGTGGACGAGGCCGAGCGGGTCGCCGCCCGCCTCGGCTTCCCGCTCGAGCGCTGGACCGCGTCGGGCCCGTTCTGCGGCGACGACGAGCCCTTCGCGAACGGCTCTCCCGCGGGCGACGTCGCCTTCGGCCTCTTCTCCAACGGCCTCAGCGGGCTCATCCCGCAGCGCTCGTGGTTCCGCGGGCAGACGAGCCTCCCCGTCGTCACGTTCTCCTCGCGGAACGCGACGGGCGTGCTCGACGCCTTCCCCTCGCTCTTCCTGCCGCTCCCGGTCGGCGACCTCCACGGGCCCGCCGACGATCCTTCGCGCGTCGATCCGTGGCGCCTCTACGAGCAGTACGAGATCGTGCGCGCCCTCACGTTGCCGAAGGAGGAGCCGAAGCCCGCGGCCGCTCCGCCCGAGGCTCCGAAGAAGGTCCCGACCGCGAACGTGGAGGTCGAGGCAGCGAAGGCTAAGGATTCCACCGCGCGCCCGCGCTGAAGTACTCCTCCCACAGCGTCCCGGAGAGGAGCTCGGCGTCCGCCTTGCGGCCGTCCGTCCAGCCGACCGTGTCCTTCTTCCCGGCGAGGAAGCGGTCGAGCCAGCCGCCGAGGTAGGGGAACGCGATCGCCCGCTGGAGCGGGCCCGGGATCGGCGTCACGCCCGGGATGGTCGGGAAGGTGTAGGTCCAGGTCGCGTAGGGCCAGACGGGAGAGGGCTGGAGCACCCACTGGCCGGGCGCGAAGATGTAGTTGAGGTCGTAATCCGCGGGGCAGTTCGTGTGGCACCCGCCCTGGACGACGATCGAGCCCTTCGCGACCGAGACGGCGCGAGCGAGGACGACGTCCGAGCAGGCCGCGGCCGGCGCCACGAGGTCGAGGCTGCCGTCCATGGCGAGGATGGGCACCGAGATGAGCGCCGCGAGGTCGAGGAACGTCGCGTCGCTCGCGTTGGGCCCCTCGATCGCGAGGACCTTGATCCGCGGGTCGAGCGCCGTCACCTGGGTCGCGACGGCGCCTCCGAGGGAGTGGCCGACGAGCGCGAGGCGGGTCGTGTCGATCTCGTGGAAGACGGGGCTCGAGGGGGTCGCGTTCTGGGCGACGAGGAGGTTGATCGCCGTCTCGGTCCAGCCCGCCCACTCGTCCGCGACGACGGCCGAGTTGTCGCCGTGCCCGAAGATCGCGACGACGTAGCCGCGGCCGGTCAGGTACTTCGCGACCTCGGTGTAGAGGCTCGCCCCGCTGTTCCAGCCGGGGATGATGATGACCGTGGGGCTCGGCGTCCCCGGGAGCGCGCCGGTCGCGGGCCAGACCTCGAGCGTCGTGAGCCTGTCGGACGCGACGAGCTGGACCGGCTGGGGCGCGAGCGGCGAGCTCCGGGCCGGCGCGAGCGTGGCGACGGCAAGGGCGGCGAGAGTCGAGAGCACGACCGAGGCGAGCTTCGGCGACATCCTCTCCCTCCGACGGGCGGCGAGGATATCTGAACGAACGTTCGTTCTCAAGGGGGATGTGGCGGACGAGCAGGCGCTGCCCCGAGCCTCAATGCCGGTGCGTCGCCTCGAGCTCGCGGAGCGCATCCCGGCACCAGATGGCGAGCTCGGTCTTCTGATCGAGCCCGGCCAGGGCGCGCTGGTAGTCGGCGAGCGCCGTGTCGTCCTCGTGGAGGATGTGATGCGCGTAGCCGCGGTAGGCGATCGCCTCGGCGCGCGCGGGGTCGATCCGGATCGCCTCCTCGGCGTCGAGGAGGGCGCGCTGGCCGTGGCCGAGGGCGGCGTGGGCGACGCTCCGGTTCGCGAAGACGTACCACGCGTTCGTGGCAGTCGCGTCGAGGAGGATGGCGCTCGTGAGCGTCGCGATCGCCGCTTCGTGCTCGCCCGTCCGGCAGAGCTCGCACCCGCGGGCGACCAGGACATCGAAGGAGGGCGCGCGCTCCGTTACGGGGACGGTGCGAAGACCGCTCCGGGGATCAGGGTCGGGGAGCTCCCGCCGCTCCGGGGCGTCGAACGACTGCCTCTCCGTGACGGTGGAGAGGTCGCGGACGAGCAGCACAGAGGCGGCGAGGACGAGCACGACGCCCGCGCCCGCGACGCACCAGGGCCACCACGTCCTCTGGCCCGGAACGCGCTCCCGGCACCCGAGCGTCGGGCAGCGCCGGACCCCGGCCCGGCACTCCGCGTGGAGGACGGTGCCGCACGCCACGCACTGCCACGCGCCCGCCGCGACGAGGACGTCGTGGCAGAGCGCGCAGCGCGTGATCGAGTGGAGTCGCGGCTCGAGGCGCATCGACCTCCCCTTGCGACATCCTAGCGGGAGGTCGAGCGCTCGTTAGGGATGGCTAGAGGGCGCCGACCTTCGCGATGACGGGGATCTCGCCGTCGCCGGTCTTGTAGAACGCCTCGGAGCAAATGCGGCCGTTCCGCTTGAAGTTGTGCTGGCGGCAGTCGCCCTCGCAGAAGACGCGGATCGTGCAGTAGACGCGGCCCTTGTTGCGCTCGATCTCCTGCTTCTTGAGACGCTCGCGCTTCTTCTTCCTCTTGCGGCTCACGTGAGACCTCCGTTCGCGTTCGCTCGCACGGGGACCGCCCCTGGGGGCAACCCATCTCTTGGCGTCGGGCGACCAGCCCGGCGCTACTCGTGGGCGAAGCGGGCGGTCATTCTACGTGGGGACGCTTCGAGCGCAAGCCTTCGTGCGCCGGGGAGATGGCCGAGACGACCGAGAGCCCGCGCGGCTGTCCGAGCCGCTTCCAGTCGACGTCGCGGTAGCCGAGGCTCTCGAGGATCTCCTTCGTCTCGTCGTAACTCCAGGTCCGGCCGCCGTCCGTCATGACGAGCATGTTGAGCGCGAACAGGGACGCGAAGGCCGGCATCGTGTGGGCGCTCTCGGTGAAGAAGTCGTGGATCAGGAGGAGCCCGTTCGACCCGAGCGAGTCCCGGAGCTTCATGAGGAGCGCGTGGACGCGATGGTCGCTGTGGCCGTGGATCACGTGCGAGACGAACGCCACGTCGTAGGGCCCGCCCAGGTCGTCGCGCGTGAAGTCGCACGGCTTGAGGGTGATCCGGTCGCGGACGTTCGAGGGCTCCTCGGCGAGGATCTCCTTCGTCGTCTCGAGCGTCTGCGGCAGGTCGAGGACGGTCGCCTTGAGGGCCGGGTTCTGCTTGCAGAAGTGGATCGCGAACGTGCCGGGGCCGCCGCCCACGTCCACGAGCGTCTCGCGCCCCGCGATGTCGAGCCGCGCCGCGAGGAAGGGGGCGTTGAGGCTCCCCGTCGCATGCATGGCGCGGATGAAGCGCCGCGCCTCGTCGGCGTTCGACTGGAACATGTCGGCCGCGCGCGTCGGGCGGCCGGTCTTGATCGCCTGCTCGAGCTTGCCCCACGGCTCCCAGAGGAGGTCCTGGAAGTGGAGGTAGTCGCCGAGGTAGCCGGCGCCGCTCCCGGGGACGAGGTGCTTCTTGGCGAGGTTCGAGCAGGCGTAGCGGCCCTTGCCGTCCTTGGCGAGGAAGCCCGCCCCCGAGAGCGCGTCGAGGAGCATGCCGACCGCGCGCGGGTCGGCCTGGAGCTCCTTGGCGAGCATCGCGGCGTCCTTCCTGCCCTCTTTACCGAGGGACGAGAAGACGCCCATCCTGTTCGCCGTCAGGAGCGCCTGCGTCAGGAAGAAGACGTTGGCCCGGTCGACGAGCTGCTCGGGCGTCGTCGGCGGATCCCAGAGGTCGGCCACTCAGTCCTCCCGCGTCCTCATCATGCCGGGGTCGATTCTAAGCTCGGTCGCGCGCGCCGCACTCACCCAGGGGCTTTCGTCGAGGTCGTCGCCCCGCTCGGCCTCGGCCTTCCGGTGGAGGGCGTCGGCCCAGGCGCGGACGAGCATCGACTCGAGGAACGCATTGAGCGTCGTGAAGCGGTGCTCCTCGCCGCCCTCGGCGGCGAGGACGACCTCGTGGGGCTCGCCCTTCCTGAAGGCGTAGGTCCCCACGTAGTCCCTCGCGAACCGGTCGCCCTCGATCTCGTCTTGCCGCATGAGATGGACATGACCGATCCGCCCGCCGTTCGCGCCCGGCAGGAGCGCGCTCTCGCCGGGCTCGAGCCGCGCCTCGAGCTCGAGGCCCATGCGCTCGCCCTCGGCGACGTAGGCGGCGAACCGCTCGCGCCAGCCAGGCTCGGGGAAGCGAAGCCCGGGGAGCGGGATCGCGATCTCGCGCTTCATGGAGGGCGAGAGTATCCCTCATCCTTCTCCGGTGGAAAGGGGGAGCGAGTAGGCGTCCGCGATCCGCTCCGCGCAGGCCTTCTCGCCGTAGTCGCGGCGGACGAGGTCGCGCGCCGCGTCGCCGAGGCGAGCCGCCTGCGCCGTGTCGCGGAGGAGCTCCGTGACGGCGCGGGCGAAGGCGGCCTCGTCGCCCGGCGCGAAGGCGCGGCCCGTCTCGCCGTCGCGGACGACCGCGGCGTTCCCCTCGTTCGCGGCGACGACGACGGCGAGCCCGCGGGCGAGGGCCTCGAGGAGGACGACCGAGAGACCCTCCCAGCGCGAGGCGAGGACGAGGACGTCGAGCGCGGCGTAGACGGTGTCGAGGTCGGAGACGAAGCCCGCGAAGTGGACGCGCTCGTTGCCACGGGCGAGCGCGCGGGCCTCGGCCTCGAGCGGGCCGTCCCCGACGAGGACGACGCGCGCATCGACGGCGCTGGCGAGGCGCACCACCGCGAGCGGGTCCTTCTGGGCGACGAGCCGCCCGATCTGGCCGACGAGCCGGCCCTCCCGGGGCCAGCCGAGCCTCGCGCGCGCCTCTCTCCGCGAGGCCTCGTCGCGCGCCACGGCCGTCTCGGGGACGCGCACTCCCGTCGGCCCGAGCAGGATCGGAGCGTTCGGGGCGACGCGGAGCGCGCGCAACCTCTCTCGCTGGGCCTCGGTCGAGGCGAGGAGGACCGAGGTCCCGCGCCCGTAGAGCCGCCAGAGCGCGAGGTAGATCGGCCAGACGGTGCGCCGGCGGATCGTGTCCGTGTGGGGCGTGAAGACCAGCCTCCTTGTGCCTGCCCTCCTCCGCGCCGCGTGCCCCCAGAGCCCGGCCTCGAGGGCGTGGACGTGGAGCACGTCCGGCGCCTCGCGTCGGAGGAGGTCGGGGAGCGCTCCGAGCGCCGCGCGGGGGAAGAGCTTGCTCCGGAGCGGGACCGTGAGGACGCGGGCCCCCGCCGCCTCGAGCTCGCGCTTCGACTCGGAGAGGTGCTCGGGCACGACGAAGAAGGGATCGACGCGGTCCCGGGGCAAGGAGCGCGCGAGCCCGAGCACGTGGCCCGTGATCCCCGAGCGACGCGGCTCCCAGAAGAGCTCGGCGACCCTGATCATGAGCCGCGCAGGAACCGGACCGTCCGCGCGAGGCCCTCGTCGAGGCCGACGCACGGACTCCAGCCGAGGTCGGCGCGCGTCCGCGAGAGGTCGAGCTCGACGTCGCCCGGCTCGACCCTGCGCGCGTCCTCGGGCCAGGCGACGCTCGTGACGCGCCCCCGACCGGCGGCGCGGACGACGGCCTCGGCCATGGCGCGCACCGTCGTCGTCGGGTCGGCGCCCACGTTGTAGACGCCCTGACCCTTCTCGGCCGCGAGGAGGAAGGCGCGCACGACATCATCGATGTAGACGTAGCCGCGGCGCTGCGAGCCGTCGCCGTAGACGGGCACTTCCTTCCCCTGGAGCGCGAGATCGAGGAAGTAGCGGACGAGCCCGTAGGCTCCCCCGGCCCTTCGCTGCCTCGGACCGTAGGGGTTCGCGATCCTCAGCGACACGAACGGGATCCCGTGAGCCTGCTCGTAGACGCGCCCGTAGGTCTCTCCGAGCGCCTTGTGTGCGGCATAGAGCGAGAGCGGGTTCGCCGCGAGCTGCGAGCTCGGGAAGATCACCTTCGCCTTCGAGCGCTTCGCCCGGAGCGCCTCGAGGAGGTTGAGGACTCCGCGTCCGTTCGTCTCGAGGTCCTCCGTCGCGCGGGCGAGGCTCGTGAGCGCGCCCGAGACGCCGGCAGCGAGGAAGACGAAGCCCTCCTCGGGGACGAGGCGCGCGACGGACTCGGCGTTGCAGAGGTCGAAGCGGACCCGCTCGCTCCGCCTGAGGGCGCCGCCGAGCTCGGGGTCCAAGTCGCGGGGCTCGGTGCGCGACGCGGCGCGCACGCGCGCCCCCGCCTTCTCGAGGGCGACGACGAGGTTCGAGCCGAGGAATCCGGTCGCACCCAGGACGAGCGCATCTCGGCCGCGCAGTTCCACGGCAGGAACTTACGCGGAGCGTCGTCAGGGCGCTATGAACGTCTGGACGGCGAGGAACGTCGCGAGCGACGAGAGCCCCACGAGGGCGAGGCTGCCGACTCCGAACAGGAGGACCGGCGGGACCTGGAACGGCGCGCGTGGCGCGTCGGGACGCGGAGCGTGGATCCCGCGCCGCGGCCACACCTTGCCTCGCGGCTCGAGGCGCGGCGTCGGCTTGGGAGCGCGGGCGAGGAACTCCGCCATGCGGCGCGTCGTCTCGGCCTCGACGGCGAAGACGCAGCCGCAGACCCGGCAGCGGACGAGGTGACCCCGGAGGACCGGCCGGAGGCGGTAGGCCTCTCCGCAGGCCGTGCAGGTCGTCGCGATCGCCCCCGTCATGGTCACCCTCTCCGCGTTTCCCTGCCCGGAGAGGAGCGGAGGGCGTGCCGCCGCGAGGGCGTTGCCGCGCATGGACTTTCGGCGGTCGAGCCTGTCCGGGCGAGGACGATCGGCCCGCCGCGTCTCCCTTCCCTCGCGCATCCCGGGCCGCGCGGTCTCCATCCCGGGCCGCGCGGTCTCCATCCCGGGCCGCGCGCTCTCCATCCCGGGCCGCGCGCCCGTCCTCCCGGGCCGCGCGCCCGTCCTCCCGGGCCGCGCACCCGTCCTCCCGGGCCGCGCGCCCGTCCTCCCGGGCCGCGCGCCCGTCCTCCCGGGCCGCGCGCCCGTCCTCCCGGGCCGCGCGCCCGTCCTCCCGGGCCGCGCGCCCGTCCTCCCGGGCTGCGCAACTCGCGGCCCTGGAGGACGATCCGTCCTCCCGGGCCCGTCCGCGCTCACTCCACGCCGCTCGCCGCCGACCACGGGCCGCACACTCCGTAACGCAGTGTTCCTTGTCGCGACGCGTCAATGCCGCTAAGCTGGACGCAAGGTCGGGCTGGACCGGCAAGTCCGGCGGAGGCAAGGCCGATCGACAACAACGGAAAGACTCCGGGGAACACGCTCAACGCGATCTGCTTCGGCGGCGGCGGCCTCGTGGGCACGGCCAAGGCCCTGGGGCACCTCGTCGGCCTCGATCAGCTCATCCGTGATCCGTCGTGTCGTAACGAGCTCAAGCCCTCCTTCTTCGACTACATGGCGGACGCCCAGGTCCCGCTCCGCGAGTGCGAGGCGCGACTGGACGAAGTGTTCGCGCTCATCCCGCCCGACGTTCGTAATGGCCGGCGCGACCACCTCCCGCGCTACTTCAAGGTCGCTTGCGGTATCTCCGGCGGGTCCTTCCTCGCCTCGGGCGTCGTCTCCGGGATCCCGATCGTCGAGCTCGTCCGCGAGGCGCTCACCTTCCCTGTCACCGCCTACTTCACGCCCGACGTGAAGGAATACCTCCGCGGCATGAAGCGCCTCCCGCTCGTGCCGCTCAAGGTCGCGAAGGTGATCGCGAACGACCTCCGCCGCGGCCCCGAGCGCGTCTACCGCGGCAAGGGCTCGCGGTGGGCCATGCCGATCATCCGCAGGGCGGCCCGCCTCGGCTTCGAGCTCCTCGCCACGACGCAGGACATCCTCCCGCGCGGTCTCTTCACCGGCGAAGGGATCGAGCACTACATAGAGGACATGGAGAAGCGCTTCGGCCTCGCGAACACCTTCGAGGAGGTGCGCGAGCGCGGGCGCTACCTCTTCATCATCGCGGAGCGCTTCAACGCCTCTCGACTGCTCTCGGCGCCGCCCGACGAGCCCGACTCGACGATCTACTTCGGACTCCCGCCCTACGACAAGACGCCCGTGTCCCGGGCCATACGAGCCTCCTGCTCGATCCCGGGGGTCACGACGCCCTTGGCCTTCGAGGACGGCCCCAGGGGCGGGAAGCTCTACGACCTCGTGGACGGCGCGATCGGCAAGACGATCGGCCGCCGCACGATCATGAACACGCTCCCGATCGAGGTCGTCGTCACGATCAACCCGATCGTTCCCTACAACGGCCCCCTCAACAACATCTTCGATCACATGGAGCAGCTCTACCGGAAGCTCATCTACAGCCGCCTGAAGGCGGTCGAGGGCCACATCGAGGACGAGGTCAAGGCGCGCACGATCCACCTCGAGTCCAAGCCCGACGAGTTCTTCTACAACATGCTCCGCCTCGACAAGATGAAGGAAGGCCTCTTCGAGGGCTACTACCAGACCCTCAAGTACCTCGCGGAGAACTACGTCGAGATCGGCGAGAAGCTGAGGAGAGGGGGCCTCTGTCTGGTGCCCCGGACGGAGATCTTCAAGCTCGTCACGAAGAGCTCGGTCGTCCGCGAGCGCGCCTACATCTTGAAGGAGAACAACAAGGAGCGCGCGAGCCTGCCGCGCCGCCTCTCGAGCGCGGTCTCGACGCTCTTCATGAAGGCCGACCCGCACCCCTCGCGGCCGCACACGTTCTCCAAGGCGGCTGACTCGACGCCGACGAACGGCGTCCAGCACGGGGCCGCCCCCACGCCGCAGGAGCCTCCCACCAAGGGCGTCTGATCTCCTGCGCAATCGACGGGGCGCATCTAGAATGAATCCGCGATGGGAGACCGGGGAGCCTCGATCCTCGAGCGGCGCCTAAGGAGCGTGGCGCGCCGCCTCCGAGCGGCGCGGGCGCTCGACGAGGGCGCTCGCTTCGCGCTCCTCGCGGCGCCGCTCGGGCTCGGAGTCGCCGTCGTCCGGGTCGCGCTCCCCGAGGGCACGCTCGCTTCGCTGACGCCGCGGCAGGCGCTCGCGGCCGTGCTCGCGCCGGCGCTCGTCGCCGGCTTCGCGGGAGTCATGCGCGGGATGCTGCGGGGAGTCTCGCGGGCCCGCGCCGCGTCGCTCGCCGACGAGAGGGGCGCGCAGGGCGCCGTGTTCTCGACGGCGATCGAGCTCGAGCCGGGAGCGCACCCCTGGCGGAGCCTCGTCCATGCCGAGGCCGAGGAGCGGGCGCGCGAGCTGCGGCCGGGGGACGTGGTCCCGCTCGGGCTGCCGACTCGGACGCGGCGTCTCGCGCTCGTCGTCGCCGCGACCCTCGCCGTCCTGTTCTTCCCGGTGGAGAGGCTCCGAGCCGAGGCGCACGAGGTGGAGAAGCCGGTCGAGAAGCCCGCCCTCGAGGCGCTCGGCAAGGCGGGGCAACAGGTCCGCGACGCGAGCGCGGCTCTCCCGGCCGGCGAGGCGCGGCGGTCCCTGGACGAGGCCGGCAAGGAGCTGCGCTCGTTCATCTCCGACCTGGACGCGGGGAAGCTCGGGAAGCGGGACGCGCTCTCTCGACTGGGCGACGCCGAGGAGCAGCTGCGGGTCGAGATGGCGCGCGAGGACGCGCGACGCGACGTCCGGGCCGCCCTCGGGACGGACCGCGAGCTCTCCTCGTTCGCGAAGCTCGGGTCGTCTCGCGGCGGACTCGAGAAGGCGAAGATCGCCGAGGTCGCGAAGGAGCTCGCGGCCGATCCCAAGGCGCGCGAGGCCGCGCGGAGCGCGCTCGAGAACGCGGCTCGCGACGCGGCGGCCGTGCCCGAGCTGCGCGAGAAGCTCGAGCGGACGGCGCGCGCCCTCGAGGCGGCGCGCTCGCCGGAGGACGCCGCCAAGATCGCGCCGCAGCTCGAGGAGCTCGCGCATGCGCTCTCGGAGCAGCCCGGGGCCGAGAAGGACGCGCGCGCCCGGCCCGAGCTCGAGAAGGCCCGGCAGGCGCTCGAGGAGGCGCGGGCCGCGGTGACCGGCGAGAAGGCGCCCGAGCCCGTGGCCGAGAAGCCCGCTCCGGCCCAGGAGAAGCCGGCGCCCGCTCAGGAGAACCCGGTCGCCCCCAAGCCCGAGGAACACCCGGAGACGCCGAAGGCTGAGGAGAGCGGGATCCCGCCCGAAGCCCTCGCCCGCATGGCCGAGATGATCCCGCCCGAGCTCATCGCCAAGGCCATGAAGATGAAGCAGCCGAGCAGCGAGGAGGGGGGCTCCGCGACGCCTCCTCCGATCTCGCCGGAGGACGCGGCCAAGGTCCTCGAGAAGCTGAACCCCAAGACGCTCGAGAAGCTCGCCAAGGCCGCGCTCGAGGCCAAGCTCCCTCCCCCCGCGGAGCGGGGGGACGGTCGGGGTGGGGGGCCCCCTCCCATCTCCCCGGAGCAGGCCGCCGAGCTCGCGAAGAAGCTGCCGCCCGAGGTCCTCGAGGAGATCCAGAAGGCCGCCGCCTCATCTCCTCCCCCCCGCGAAGCGGGGGGGAGCGCCGCGACTTCTCCTCCCCCCCGCGAAGCGGGGGGGAGGCCGGGTGGGGGGGCCGCGGGAGCAGGAACAGGAGCAGCAGCAGGAACCGGAACGGCAACAGCACCAGGAACGGGAACAGCACCAGGAACAGGAATGGAAGCCGGAACAGGAACAGGAACAGGAACAGCTCCTGCTTCCGGCGCCCCCCACCCCGACCCTCCCCCCGCTGCGCGGGGGGAGGGAGTAGCAGGAACGGGAGCCGGCTCTGCTTCCGGGGCCCCCCACCCCGACCTTCCCCCCGCTGCGCGGGGGGAGGGAGATCGCGGAGGGAACACTCCCGGGGGCCCGCGTGTATCACCCGGTGAGGCTACGGCTCCGCCGGATCCGAAGGATGAGC
>Ga0070738_10007272_pt1 | contig 11171 bp, 10 predicted proteins | sample Coa_R2_2_FD_66446 | JGI IMG/M metagenome (GOLD analysis project Ga0070738, IMG submission 66446) | Surface soil microbial communities from Centralia Pennsylvania, which are recovering from an underground coalmine fire - Coalmine... | ecosystem: Environmental > Terrestrial > Soil > Unclassified ... | reverse complement strand
AGCATGATGGCCACGCACGCCTTATCGTCGAGATGGCGCGACTTGATGAAGCCGCTCTCGGTGACGACCACGCGCGGATCCAGCGAGACGAAGTCGCCGACCTCCACGCCCAGGGCGCGTACATCGTCGCGCGTGGCGACGCGCTCGTCCAGCCGCACCTCCAGGGTCTCGTCGCTGCGCCTGGCCTTATCCTGTATCGTTCCATGGACGTGGTGCGAGGCCTTGGTATTCACGATGGTGCCGCTGATGCGCCGGCCGCTGAAGGTGTGAACGACGCACGTCTCACCCTCGATGGCTGCCCAGGGATAGCTGCCCAGTTGGGTCAGCTTGAGGCGCCCTGTCTCCTCTTTGATCTCCTTCACCATGGCCCCCAGCGTATCGACATGGGCGGCCAGCGCCCGCACCGGCGCGTTATCTCCGGCCAGGGTGCCGACCAGCGCCCCTTTGCGCGTCCTGCGGTACGGCACGCCGAGCGCGTCAAACTCGCGGGCGACGTAGTCGATGGCCTCGCCGGCCATCCCGGTAGGGCTGGGAATGTTGCACAGATCGACCAGGACCCGGGTCATGTACGCGAGGTCGGCCTCGGAGGTTGTCACAATCAGATGTCTCCTTGCTTACAGATGATCCGCTTACGGGTAGAGGCCGCGTACCTGCAACGCTTCGGCCACGCGCTCGACGGCGATCAAAGTGGCGGCCTGCCGGATGTTCACGTTGTCGCGTCTCCGTCGCTCCAGCACCTCTTCCGTGGCCCGCGTCATCACGCGATCCAGTTGCTCCACCACCTGCTGGACGGTCCAGAAGTTCTCCTGGAGGTCCTGAACCCACTCGAAATAGGAACCAACCACGCCCCCGGCGCTGGCCAGGATGTCGGGCAGCACGTGGACGCCGCGCGCGAACAGGTTAAAGGCCGCGCGGGCGCTGATCACGCCGTTGCCGCCCTCGACCACCAGCGGGGCGCGCACGTCGCCGACGTTGGTAGAGGTGACGGTGTGCTCATTGGAGCACAGGACCAGGATGTCGCACTCCGTGCCGATCACGGTGTCGCGGTCGACCGTGCGCGCAACCGGAAAGTCGGCGACGGTGCCCCGCTCGGCCTTGTGCCGGCGCAATTGCACCGTGTCGATGCCGTGCTCGGCCACCACGCCGGCCGTCGAATCGGCCACGGCGATGATGCGGGCACCATCCGCCGCCAGCGACTGGCTCACCACCGTGCCCACGTTGCCGAAGCCCACCACGGCAACGCGCGCGTCCTGCAGGCGCACCCCCAATTCGTTACTCGACACCTTGATTACCGTGGCGCAGCCACGCCCCACGGCGTCGCGCCGGCCCTCCGATCCGCCGATCGCCAGTGGCTTGCCCGTGACAACGGCCGGGACCGAATAGCCGACGTGCATGCTGTAGGTGTCCATGATCCAGGCCATCTCGCGCTCGCCTGTATTGAGGTCCGGCGCGGGGATGTCGCTCTCGGGGCCGATCAGGACGGAGATTTCGGTGGCGTAGCGGCGCGTCAGGCGCTCTATCTCGGCCACGGAGAGCCGGGACGGGTCGACGTTGACCCCACCGCTGGCTCCGCCGAATGGGATATTGACCACGGCGCTCTTCCAGGTCATGACCATGGCGAAGCCCTGGGCCGTGGCCAGAGTTGAATTGACGTCGTAGCGAATACCGCCTTTGGCCGGGCCCCGCGCGATGGAGTGCTGCACGCGATACCCTTCGAAAACCTCCATGCTGCCGTCGTCACGCCGTATCGGCACGGTCACGATGAGCGAGCGTTTGGGGCGCCGCAGGTTGCGGCGCATGCCGTCTTCTAGCCCCAGGCGCATGGCGATATCGTCGAAAAAGGTCAGCTCGGTATCCAACACGGAGCCATCGCGATCGCCAACCCGGGATTCGATGCTGGGTGCAACCATCTGATCAGTCTCTCCTCGTCGAGGACCACTACAACGCATCTCTGCTGCTGTACACATGGTACGTCCCGGCGGACAGGGCGGCAAGCTCATGGTATTCTTGTGGCATCGCCGGGTACAATCGGACGTCCACACACGAGGAGAAGATCGACATGACCACCGATGCCGTGGCTGCGCAGCACCGGCGCATTCTGGTCCTGAGCGGGCCCAATCTGAATCTGCTAGGCCGGCGCGAGCCGGGCATCTACGGCGCCGCGACGCTGCCGGCCATTCACGCGCGCCTGGAGCGGCGCGCCGCCGAGCTGGGCTATACCGTTGAGCCCTTCCAATCCAACCACGAGGGGGCGCTTATCGATTTCCTCCAGATGCACATCGACGATGCCGCCGGGGCGATCATCAATCCGGGCGGCTATACCCATACCAGCATCGCCCTGCACGATGCCGTCAAAGCCGTGCCTTTCCCCGTCATCGAGGTCCACCTCTCCAACATCCACGCCCGCGAGGAGTTCAGGCATCGGTCGCTCATCGCCCCCGCCGCGCGCGGTCAGATTGCAGGTCTCGGCTGGTACGGCTATCTGGCCGCGCTGGAGGCGCTCATCGCCCTGGCGCGCGATGAGATGCCCTAGCCATCTGTGCAGGACATCAGCGCGCGTTGCGCGGCGGCACCGACAGGGCCCTGGCGCGCGATGAGATGCCCTAGCCAGATGGCTAGTTTCCCTTATATGTGGGAGTGGTACGATCTAATCATGGAGAGATGGCCGGGATATGGAGCGCAGCCCTCTGTACTCGTCGCGCTCCCCCGGCCGTTGGATAAACATGTATTGCACCAACTGCTATCACTTCAACTCTGAGGGTGTCCGTTACTGCGCGCACTGCGGCGCGCGCCTGCGGTCCGACAGCCGGCCTGCCGTGGCCACGTTGAGCACCGATGAGACAACGGACGCGCCGGGGTCCGGCGATTCCTCAAGCGACTATGACGGGGGCGTTGCCTGGGCTGCGGGCACGCCGGCACCCTACTACGGCACCGTCGTCCAGGACGCGTCTCCTCGCTCCCGGGCGCGTGGCCGCGGCGTCCTGGGGCGGCTGCTGGCGCCCCTGGCGCCCATCATCTTCCTGCTCAGCAAGCTACAGGGCCTGATCTTACTGGCCAAGTTCGGCAAGCTCGGGCTGACCGCCGTGACCATGCTGCTCAGCGTCTTCGCCTATGCCGCGGCCTGGCAACTCTCCTGGGCGGCGGCTATCGGCTTTGTCGTGTTGCTCTTCATCCATGAAATGGGGCACTGGGTGGTGATGCGCCTCAAGGGCGTGCCGGCCAGCGTCCCGATTTTCATCCCGTTCCTGGGCGCGGTCATCAACATGCGCGGCATGCCGCGGTCGGTGAAGGATGAGGCCGAGATCGGCATTGCCGGGCCGATCGCCGGGACGGCCGGCGCGCTGGCCTGCCTCGGGCTGGCTAACCTGTATGGCGGACATCTCTGGCCCTTCCTCGGCGCGATCGGGCTGTTTCTCAACCTGTTCAACCTGCTGCCCGTCTCGCCGCTGGACGGCGGGCGCATCGTCGCCGCCATCTCGCGCTGGCTGTGGATCGCCGGCCTGGTTGGGTTGGTGGCGCTGTTCTTCTGGTGGCACAGCCCGTTCCTGCTGTTCATCGGCCTGATCGGCGGCGCCGAGACCATCGCGCGCTTCCGTGGCCGCTACGGGCCGGCGACAAAGGCGGGCTACTATGCCCTTAGCTCGCTGCAGCGGGTCACCTTTGGCGTCATGTACTTCGGCCTCATCGCCCTGATTGTGCTCACCTTGCTCAACAACCCGGCGGTCAGCATGGGCTGATGCGCGGTCAGCGCACGCCCTCTAACGTGCTGATCGACCGGGTGTAGGGAGAGCCGGCTCCTGTACGACTGGGGGATTGTGGCACCTGCCCGGCCGGGCCTACACTGACCCCATGAGTGTGCAGCCCAAGGACGATGCCCTTCTCACGCCGACTACCGTGCGGCTATCCCGCGGCACACGCCGATCGACCAGGGCGCGCAAGGTAGCGCCACTGCCCGAGACCAGGGCCGAACGCGTCTTTTCTGCCATCGTGAACCTGGGGTACATTGCCGGCCCGGATCGCAGCCTGGGCGACTATCTCGATTCCGTCGCCGCCGCGGTCTGCGATGCCGTGGAATGCCGCGTCTGCGTGGTCTATCTCCTCGACCGCTTCGACGACGCCTACTACGCAGAAGCAACCTGCGGCATCAGCCTCGAAGAGCGCCACCAGGTCCTGGCCACGCCCGTGCCCACCCACGTGGCGAAGCGCCTGATGGAGCCGACGTATCGCCTGGACTCGGGTTACTATGTCCCCGGTGCGGCCGAGGTCTGGTCCGATCCGGCCGTGGCGGCGTGCTTTCTCATGCCGGAGCTCGAGACGCCCCCCTGGCCCGCCGAGTGGCAGCCCGGCGACGTGCTCCTGATGCCACTGGATCTCGACGGCATAACGCCGATCGGGTTCCTGTTGATCGACGATCCCCTGGATGGCCGCCTGCCGGGCCGAGAGTTGCTCCACGGCCTTGCCGCCCTGGCCACGAGCTGCGCCAACGCCGTCGAGAGCGCGCGCCTGTATCGGATGCAGCATGAGGAGGCGTCGATTTCCTCGGTGCTGTTGCAAGTCTCCAGGGCCGTCGGCACGCCCAACCAGGAACTGCTCTTCAGCCGCACCTCGGCCATACTGGCCGATCTCCTTGGTGCGGACCACTGCGCCGTCTGGCACACCGAGGATGGGATGACGCCGTTGCGGCCGGTCGCCGCCGCACCGGATCTGACCGGACAGGCGCCCGCCCTGGACGACGTGTGGGACGGCGCCGGCGAGCTGCAGGCCTTGCTGGCGCGCGGCGAGCCGTTGGTGGTGGAGAACGCGGGCGACGACGATGCGGGGCTCCTGGCCCGGCGTCTGGACCTGACCTCCGCGCTGATCATCCCGCTCTTTTTGCAGAACGTGCTGGTCGGCGCGATCACGCTCGGTTGGATGGGGCCGCCCCATCGCTTCCGTGTGCGCGAGCTGGATATCGCGCGCGGCGTTAGCCGCCTGGTCGGCGTGGCGCTGCAAAACGCGCGGCTCTATCGCGATGTGACGCGCCAGGCCGAACGCAATGCCGAGCTCTACGAGCGCGAGCGCGAAGCGGTCCAGCGGCTGCAGGAGCTCGACCAGTTGCGCAATGACTTTGTCTCCACCGTCTCACACGAGTTGCGCACGCCCCTGACCGGCATCAAGGGTTTCACGGAGACCCTGCTCAGCTACTGGGAGCGCATGGACGAAGAACGTCGCCGGGAGATGGTGCGCAAGGTCAACTCCTCCTCCAACCGACTGGAGCGCCTGGTGCAGGACCTCTTGCTCATCTCGCGCATCGAGTCGGGAGGGTTGCCGCTGCGCAGCGTCGCCACACCGTTGCGCCCGCTGATCGAGAGCGCGCTCCAGGAAGTAGAGGCCAAGTATCCGGACCAGGAGATACAGGTACGTCCTGCCGGGCAGGAGTTGACGGTGCTGGCCGATCCGGACCGCACGCTACAGATCGTGGTCAATCTGCTCGATAACGCCGCCAAGTATTCCGACGAGGGGACCCCCATTCGCGTCCGCTGGCGCTACGACGAAGGCATGGCCAGAATCTCCGTCGTGGATCGCGGTCCGGGTATCGCCGCCGGGGATTTCGCGCGCCTCTTCACCCGATTTGGCAAGCTAGAGCGGGTGCCGCGAGCGGGTCATGGCGGCACCGGACTTGGCCTATACATCTGCAAGAATCTGGTCGAGGCGATGGGCGGCGACGTCTTCGTGCGCAGCAAGCTGGGCTGGGGCTCCATCTTCAGTTTCACCCTTCCGCTCGCCGACCCGGACGTGGATTGATGGACCACCCTCAGGGCGATAGCCGCTCGATGAGCCAGGTGCCGTCGGGCCGGCGACTGTAGCGGAGGCGATCGTGCAGGCGATTCGGCCGGCCCTGCCAGAATTCGATCTGATCGGCGATCACGCGGTAGCCGCCCCAATAGGGCGGTAAGGGGATGTCGCCGTCGCCGTACTCCTCTTGCAATTCGCGCAGACGTTGGACCAATACCTCCCGCCCGGCGATCACGCGGCTCTGACGAGAGGCCCAGGCGCCCAGGCGGCTGCCCAGCGGCCTGCTCTGAAAGTAGTCTTCCGACTCCTGGCGCGAGACGCGCTCCACCCGGCCGACCACGCGCACCTGCCGCTCCAGTTTCGCCCAGTGAAAGACCAGCGCGGCCTGAGGATTGGCGGCCAGTTCGTGGCCTTTCTGGCTCTCGTAGTTGCTGTAGAAGATAAAGCCCTGCGCATCGACGCCTTTGAGCAGCACGACGCGCGCGGACGGGCGGCCGTCGGGGGTCGCCGTGGCCAGGGTCATGGCGTGGGGCTGGACGATACCCGCAGCCTGCGCCTCGTCGAACCAGATAGCGAATTGCCTGAAGGGATTGGGATGCAGATCGGCTTCGTTCAAACCGGCGCGCATGGACTCCCGATGTGAATCTGAGATTGTAGTAACATCCATTCTTGCAGGATCGTTGGGTTCTATGTTTAGCATAACAGGCACGCAATCTGAGGAGTGCCCCGGCACGCCCACCACCGGGTTCATGGCGCCGCTGAGATACAATGGAGCTACGCCGCCGAGCAACCAGCCGGCGCAGCAGAGGTCAGACCAGGGAATGGTGCAGCATGTCTACGCGCGGACCCCGGCAGCCGGGTGAGCCGGCAGGGAGCTCGGGCCGGCTGCGCTCCGACAATGCCCTTCTCGCCATCGACGCGCTGATCGTCCTGGTGGGACTGGGCATCGTGGTCCGCGGGCTTGTGCAGATCGGCTCCGTCTACTACATCGCCCTGGGCGTCGTCTTCGCCATGTATGGGCTGTGGCGCCTGCGCCAGAGGCTGCGGGCGAGACGCCAGTCCGGCTAACCCGCCCGGATGCAGGAGTCATCGCTGTTGCTCACTCCTGCATCCGGGCCTTGTCGTCCTGGGCGGCGAAGACCCGCCGGGCCACGATCAGCGCGTCCCAGGCCGCGGGGAAGCCGGCGTAGACGGCCATCTGCAGCAGTACCTCGACGATCTCCTCACGGCTGGCGCCGTTGGCCAGCGCTCCGGTGATATGCCCTTCCAACTGCATCGTGCGCCCCAGTGAGGCCAGCGAGGCGATGGTGCAGAGCGAGCGCGTGCGTAGATCGAGACCCGGCCGCGACCAGACCTCGCCGAAGACGAACTCCTCTATGAATTCGCGAAAGGCCGGGTCGAGGCGCTCCAGGTGTGGGATGGTGCGCTTCTCAAATGCCTCGCCCCAGATGCTTGTCGCCAGCTCCCGCCCGCGTGCTATGCTATGCTCATCGGCCATGCCGCCATCCTTCGTCGTTCTCTGCCCATCGTCAGCTTTCAGCTTACGGGATGGCGCGGCTACTGCCCGACAAGTCGTAGGCGAGAGGTGAGCGCGAACCTGTTGCAGACCCTACTGGAGCGCGGACGTCGCGGGAACCCCGTGATCGCGGCGCATCGTGGCGCCTCCGCGCGCGCGCCCGAGAATACCCTGGCGGGCTTCCTGGCGGCGCTGGACGACGGCGCCGAGATGGTCGAGCTTGACGTGCACCTGAGTGCCGATGGCCGGCTGGCGGTGATACACGACGAGACCACCGAGCGCACCACCGGCGTCCGCGGCGTGGTCGCCGAGATGACCATGGCGCGCCTGCATGAGTTGGATGCCGCCCGCTTCATGGGCAAGGCCTGGGCCGGACAGCCGGTGCCCGAGCTCGGCGAGGTGCTGGACGCCGTGCGCGGCCGCCTGCTGGTCAACGTCGAGATCAAAGGCCCGCCCGAAACGGCGCCGGTGCTGGCGCAGCGCCTGGACGAGCATGAGATGCGCCAGAGCGTGATCGTCTCGTCGTTCGATCCTCACGCCGTGGCCGCGGCCACGACGCTGCAGCCCCCGCTCCTGGCCGGGCTGCTGCTGGACGGCCCCATCGACGACCCGGTTGCCGTCGCGGGCGCCGCCGGCGCCTCGTTGGTGCACGTGGCATACCCCTACATCACGGCAGACCTGGCGCGCCGGACGCACCAGGCCGGCCTCGGCCTCGTCGCCTGGACGGTCAACGAGCCGTCCGAGATGCTGCGGCTGCGCTCGCTCGGCGTGGACGCCATCATCAGCGACGATCCACGCCTGCTGCGCGACACGCTGGCGGGTGCTTGACGCCGGGGTCCTAGGCGACGATGTCGACCGCCGTGCCGGGCGTGGCCCACTGGTAGAGTATCGCCATCACGTCCTTCGGCACGTTCACGCAGCCGTGCGTCCCGGTGTAGTCTTGCCCGGGCGTGCCCAGGGTCGCGTTGGTGCCCGGGCCGAACACGTGGCGCCAGGGAGCGTCGTGGATGTAGTAGCCGGGGTCCTTGAAGTACAGCGCGTACTGGACCTTGGACGGCGGGTAGTAGAACTTGGAGCCCTTGGGCCAGGAGCTGATGAAGGTGAAGGGGCTGCGCCTAAGCCAGACATGGAAGACGCCAATCGGCGTGGGCAGCGCCGGGTTGCCGGTCGTCACCAGCGTGGTCAGCAACAGCTTGTCGCCGTCGTAGGCCCACAGACGTTGCTGGGAGAGCGAGACCACGATGCGCTTGGAGGTCACCGTGATATGGCCCCAGTCGTAGACAAAAGCGTTGCCGAGACGGTCGGTTGCTTTCAGATAGACGCCGTACTCTCCGGCCGGCACGATGTTGCCGTTGTTATCGCGGCCATCCCAGGTAATGTTGAGAGGCACGCCCGCCGGCATCAGCTTGCCGGGCACAATGTGCCGGATGCGTACGGCATCCTCGGGAGAGACATAGATGCCGACCGTCACCGTGGCCACCTTGGTCAGGGTGAAGGAGAGGCGCAGGCCCTCCACGGCCGGGTTGAAATAGAACGCCGACAGATGGGCATGCTTCAGCTTCGGCGGGGTCACGTCGATGCGAACGGGCAGGGTCGCGCTGGGCCCCCAGTTGCCGACGCCGTTGACGGCGCGCACGTGGAAGTAGTAGCGGCCCGTGTCTAGCCCCATGATGGAGATCTGCTGGGCGCGCGTGCGCACGGTCGTCAGGGCCTGTCCCCTGGGATTGGTGTCCAGCCGGTAGCTGTAACCGGCGATGCCCGAGGGGTCTGACGGGGCCGACCAGGCGAAGGTGATGACGCCCCCGCCGTAGGTCTTGTTGGGATGGGGATCGGTGGGAGACGACACGACTGGGGCCGGCGGCGGCGTCACTTGTACGCCAAAGGCCGTGGTGTCGTGGGCGAACTGCATCCAGGGGCTCGCGCCACCGGCGGAGGTCAGCCGGGCCTGCCAGTGATAGTGGCCCGCTGCCAGGCCACGCACCCTGATGCGGGCAATGCCCTGCACCACCGGGGCCGCGGCCGTCTTGACATTGCTGAAAGCCTGCTGGGCCGGCCGGACCTCCACCTCGGCGCGGAAATCCTGGGTCGAGTAGGGCGCCATCACCAGCAGCGTCACCCCGGCAGAGCCGGTCCAGCCGTTGGCGGCGATGCGCCGGCCGGCGGCGGATTCCTGGTCCAGCCCGACCGGCGCGGGCGGAGGCGGGATGGGCGTGATCGTCGGGGTCGCCGTGTGCGTCGGGATGGCGGTGTGAGTTGGCGCGGCCGAGGGAGCGGGTATGGTGGTCGGACGCGGCGGTACGGCGGTCGCGCTGGGCCGGCCGGCCGTTGGGCTCGGCGTCGTGGCGACCGTGCCCGGCGGCACTGACGCCGATGCGCTGTCCGGGGTGGCGGAGGGTAAGAACGCGGTCGCCGTGGGTGTGGAGGCAGAGCCGATCGGCGCTCCGGCCACGCTCAGCAGGCGTTGCAGGGTGCCGTTGCTTCCGGCAGCGCCGGCTATGTAGGCGACCACGGCAACCGCGAGCAAGAGGACAAAGCGCCGCATCGGGTCTGAGCTCTCCTTCGGGAGACGCGATGATTCCGCCGTACAGTGTAGCGCCCACACGCCGATAACTCAATCAGCCAGCGCATCATCGCAGCCCCTCAGGATTGGCGGGATGATGCCGATGTAAGAGAATAGAGAAGATTGCGACGAGCCTGCCCGCCATCGCGACATCAGCTAAGGACTCACGATGCAGACGCAGGCTACCCTTGACCGTCAATCCATGAGCACGACCGCCACCGGCGTGCGCAATACGACTAAAGAGCAGCGGATGAGCCAGCACACAGGTGACCCCTCTCCTTCCGCCCGCAAAGATGAGAAGGAGCCGGCCTCGTTGTGGGAGGCCGCGGACATCGATGCCAATGTGCCGATCGACGATGCTGTGCGCGCCTATTTGCGCGAGATCGGCCGGGTTCCATTACTCAGCGAAGAGCAGGAACGGGCGCTGGGCGACGACCTGCACCGCGGCAACCTGGAAATCGCCCGCTCCCTGCGCTCGCTGCATGCACGCATCCGCCTGCTCCATCTGCGGCGCGATGCCACCCCGATCCTGGAAGTAGCACGGGAGTGGGCGGCGCTGCTTGATCAGGATGCCGCACAACTGGCTGATCTGTTCCGCACTCTGTTTGCGAACCGGGCGGTCGACGACGCGGAGATCGCCGCGGCCGGACTGCTGATCGACGAGGCGCTAAACGACCGCGACCACTGGCGCGGGGGGCTGGAGAGCCTGATGCGTGCCATCGACGACCGCGACCCGCGCGTGCTGGAGGCCCTGCAGCGGCTGACCCGCCTCGGCGGCTATCAGGGCGACCTCACCCCGGCCCTCGAATCGCTGTGCGGCCACCTGACCTTCGAAGAGCGCGAAATGGGAACCTCCGAGGAAGGCGAGACGGAGATCGTGCGCTTGCCGCGCCTGGATGACCTGCCGTATCAGGAGCATCCGGCCGCGCAAGGGGCGACCCGCCTGCTGGGCCTGGGCCGCTCCGAGGCCGACCGCCTGTTCGAATTGGCCCAGGCCAATCAAACCGACATAGAAGATCTGGCGAACCACCTGGCCGCGCTGATGGACGAGTCTACCGAGGCCGCACGCCTGGCCCTGGAGGGCTGGACGATGGATAGCGCCCTGGTGCAGCGCGCCCAGCAGGCCCGCAAGCATCTGACCGAGGCCAACCTGCGCCTGGTGGTGAGCGTGGCCAAGCGCTACGTGGGACGCGGCCTGCCGCTGCTAGACCTGATCCAGGAGGGGAACTTCGGGCTGATGCGGGCCACCGAGCTCTTCGATCCGTCGCTGGGCTATCGCTTCTCGACCTATGCGATCTGGTGGATCCGACAATCCGTGCT
>Ga0070738_10007271_pt1 | contig 11171 bp, 11 predicted proteins | sample Coa_R2_2_FD_66446 | JGI IMG/M metagenome (GOLD analysis project Ga0070738, IMG submission 66446) | Surface soil microbial communities from Centralia Pennsylvania, which are recovering from an underground coalmine fire - Coalmine... | ecosystem: Environmental > Terrestrial > Soil > Unclassified ... | reverse complement strand
GTCGGCCTCAATTACCTGACGCTGTCGCGCTCATCCGGCACGCTGTCCGGCGGCGAGAGCCAGCGCATTCGCCTGGCCTCGCAGATCGGCTCGGGCCTGACAGGCGTGCTCTATGTGCTGGACGAGCCCTCGATCGGCCTGCACCAGCGCGACAATGCCCGGCTGCTGGAAACGTTGAAGCGGCTGCGCGATCTCGGCAACACCGTGATCGTGGTCGAGCATGACGAGGACGCGATCCGTCTCGCGGATTATGTGCTCGACATCGGCCCCGGCGCCGGCATGCATGGCGGCCATATCGTCGCGCAGGGCACACCGGCCGAGATCATGCGCAATCCGAAATCGCTCACCGGCAAATATCTCACCGGCGAGAATTTCGTCGCCGTGCCCGAGCGGCGGCCGCCGAACCATCGCCGCACCATCAAGGTGGTGAACGCGCGTGGCAACAACCTCAAGAACGTCACCGCGGAAATCCCGCTTGGCCTGTTCACCTGCGTCACCGGCGTCTCCGGCGGCGGCAAGTCGACGCTTCTGATCGACACGCTCTACCGCGCCATCGCCCGCAAGCTCAACAACGCCAGCGAAGGCGCCGCGCCGCACGACCGCATCGAGGGGCTGGAGCATATCGACAAGATCATCGACATCGACCAGTCCCCGATCGGCCGCACCCCGCGCTCCAACCCCGCGACCTATACCGGCGCCTTCACGCCGATCCGCGAGTGGTTCGCCGGCCTCCCCGAGGCGAAGGCGCGCGGCTACGAGCCCGGCCGCTTCTCCTTCAACGTCAAGGGCGGCCGCTGCGAGGCCTGCCAGGGCGACGGCGTCATCAAGATCGAGATGCACTTTTTGCCGGACGTCTACGTCACCTGCGATGTCTGTAAAGGAAAACGCTACAACCGCGAGACGCTGGAGGTCCTGTTCAAGGGCAAGTCGATCGCCGACGTGCTTGACATGACGGTCGAGGAGGCCGCCGAGTTCTTCAAGGCGGTGCCGCGCGTGCGCGACACCTTCCAGACCCTGCACCGTGTCGGCCTCGACTACATCCATGTCGGACAGCAGGCGACCACGCTGTCCGGCGGCGAAGCCCAGCGCGTCAAGCTGGCGAAGGAGCTATCCAAGCGCGCGACGGGACGCACGCTCTATATCCTGGACGAGCCGACCACCGGCCTGCACTTCCACGACGTCAAGAAGCTCCTGGAGGTGCTGCACGAGCTGGTCGCGCAGGGCAACACGGTGGTGGTGATCGAGCACAATCTCGAGGTCATCAAGACCGCCGACTGGGTGATCGATCTCGGCCCCGAAGGCGGCGACGGCGGCGGCGAAATCGTCGCCTGGGGCCCGCCGGAAGACATCGCCAAGGCGCCAAGAAGCTATACGGGGAAGTTTCTGGCCCCGGTGCTGAAGAAGGCGAACAAGCCGCGGAAGAGCGGCGGGGCAAGCGAGGCGGCGGAGTAAGGGACTAGCTGTGGATAGGACCCAATATTCCTTTATCTCCCGCCCAGTTCTATGTATGTTCTGATTGTTGGGAATCGTTCTTTTCTGCTGACGACCCTCGCAACGCCAATCGCGGAAACCCTCAAGGCTGACGCGCGCAAGCGTGCCGGCTGCAAAGGTCGCCGACACAACAGGTGCGTCATCGACGCAATCGTGTCGGAAGCGAAAGGCGGAGGTGCCAATGCCTACGGTGCGTAAACTAGAACGGGCTAAGCACATTTGTAAGGACGGCGTCGGTGGCGGGGGTCGGTGCCTCAATACCTCCCGTTCATGTTTTGTTCTGGTGGCTGTTTTCGCCGCCTGGGCTTACTTTGGCGGGGCCGCGGTGGGGTATTCCAGCGATGGGGCTCTTGAAGCGGAAGCTGCAGCGACGGTTCGGCTGACGCGCGCAAGCGTGCCGGCTGCAAAGGTCGCCGACACAACAGGTGCGTCATCGACGCAATCGTGTCGCCACTTCCAACAGGCTTAGGGTGCACCGGGATGTTCGAACCTGAGCCTGTGGGTAGTGCTTCTCGGCCAAAGCCCATCAAGATCCTGTCGAAGGCTAATCTGCTCCAAGCGTGGAGCTTTTCACGCGATTGTACGACTCGCGCGGGTAGCGCCGGCGTCGACAACGAGACTGCAAAGCAGTTCGCTGCGAATCTCGATTCCAATCTCAACGAGATAAAGAAGCGATTGCATGAGGGCTCCTATGGGTTCTCAAGGTTGAGACCCGTGTTCATACAGAAGCCTGGCACGACCAAAGAACGCGTAATTTGCGTCCCCACAGTTCGCGATCGGATCGTGCAGCGCGCGATCATGAACTATCTCGCTTCCACGAAGAAGTTTCCAATCTACAACGAATCCTCATTCGGATTTATCAAGGGACAAGGCACCAATCCCGCCATTAGGAAAGCGGTCGAATTGCGCTCGCTGTACGATTGGTGCGTCAAAGCAGACATCGAGTCATTTTTCGATCGGGTGCCAAGAGCTTTTCTGAAGGAACGGGTTTCTGCGGCTCTTCAACACCACAGTCTAGTGCCTCTAATCCACAATGCTATTGATTGCGATGTCAAAGGTACACCTCACGACGTCGCCAGAGCTGCAGCTCAAGGGATAAGGGGAGGAGTAGGCATACGGCAGGGAATGCCTTTGTCGCCCCTGCTTGCGAATCTGACGCTTGCAAGATTCGACCGAGCAGTGGAAGCCGAGCGAATTCCGATGGTTCGATATGCTGATGACTTGCTGCTGTTCTTCGGAAGCGAGGACGAAGCAAGGCTGGGTCAGGCTTTCGTTGAAGACCAACTCAAGCGAGTCGACCTGAGATTATCTCAAACAAAGACGATGATGTTCGGGCCAAAGGACCACGTCACCTTTCTTGGCCTTGAAATCGCATTCTTGGACGGTTTGGAAAAGTATGTTGCGCGCGTTTCGCGACCTCAAATTCGTAAGATCCAAGACCGCCTCGAGACCGACTACTCGTTTGCAGTAATGCAGAAGTCGGCGAGCACGCTTAGCGAGACCACAGTCCGCTTGTCGCGCTCAGTTGCCGCGTATCTGGGCGTTTACCGAAACGCATACGATTTCCCAGTCTTGCTAACTGAGCTGGAGAAAACGATGAAGATAGTTCTTGCCAATCTGTACTCAGACATTTTCGGCATAGATTCCTTGGAGAAATTGGATGAACGAGCCAAGCGCTTCCTTGGGATAGATACGGTGGGAGTGCCTAACACCGGCCGCGACCTAGAGTGGTCATAAGCCGCGGCTTGTCGAAAGCGCGTCGGCTCATATTAACTTAAGCCGCCTTCACAATCCCCACCACCGCCCCCTTCCCCCGCACCTCCGCCTCCTCATACTCCGCCGCAGCAATCGCCCGATCCAGCGCCGCGCGCAGCTCCTTCGCCGTCTCCAGCGTCAGCTCGATTCCCGCTCGTGCCCCCGGCTCGAGCCCCGTGTTGATGAAGTCCAGCGTGATGACGTCGCCTGCCGGCGCGTGGCGGGCGTGGTCGTAGGCGACCACGCTGTGGGTGAGCGGAAACCAGTCGTCGCCGCGCTTGGCCATGCCGTCGGCCGTCGCGATCTCGATAATGGATGTGCACATGATGCGCCTCGTCACTTCGCTGGTGTTGTGTCTCTCACTCGGGGTCATTCCGGGGCGCCCGAAGGGCGAACCACGCTGCGCAATTGCGCACCTGGAATCTCGCGCGGTAACCTCTAGATTCCGGGTTCGCCGCTGACGCGGCGCCCCGGAATGACGGAATAAAACGTCTAGATCACTTCGCCAGATGCTTGCCGAAGAACGCAAACACCTTGCCCCAGGCGTCCATGCATTGCTCGGGACGGTAGAGCGGCCGGTGCCAGTAGAAGAAGCCGTGGCCGGCGCCGTCGTAGCGGTGGAATTCGTAGGTCTTGCCGTGCTTCTTCAGCTCGGCCTCGTGCTGGTTGACCTGCTCCGGGCTCGGCGCGCGGTCGTCATTGCCGAAGATTCCGATCAGCGGGCACGAGAGGTCCTTGGTCATGTCGATCGGCGCAACGGGAGTCTTGTCGTTGAGCTCCTCCTTGCCCATCACCACGCGGCCGCCCCACAGCTCGGCGCAGGCGTCGACGTCGTTCCGCTGGCAGGCATAGATGAAGGCGTGGCGGCCGCCGGAGCAGGACCCGAACAGGCCGACCTTGCCGTTGTGGTTGGGCTGCGCGCGCATCCATTTCACCGCGCCCTCGGTGTCGCCGACCATCTGGGAATCCGCAATGCCGCCCTCGGCGCGCACCTTTGCCGCGACGTCATCCGGATTGCCCTGGCCGGCGCGCTCATAGAGGTTGGCGCAGATTGCGAGATAGCCGTGATGGGCAAAGCGGCGGGTGGTCTCGATATAGAGCTCGCTCCAGCCCGGCAGATGATGGATCAGCACCACGCCGGGAAACGGCCCCGCGCCTGACGGTTTTGCGACATAGGCCGTGATCGGCGTGCCCTTGTCGCCTGATACCGTGACGTTCTCGCAGGTCATGCCTCGGTAGAATGACATTCTGGTGCTCCTTCACTTGCGTCCTTGGCAATACCGTCATCCTGAGGTGCCGTCGCGAAGCGGCGGCCTCGAAGGGCGACGGCCCGGCTGGCGGGGCCGTCCATCCTTCGAGGCTCGCGGAGCCTGTCATCGGGCCGCGCTTCGCGCGGACCCGTTGGCTCGCGCCTCAGGATGACGGTTTGATAGCGTGTCCTCTGGCTATTACGCCCACAACATAACCCAATCCACGCCCCTTCGCACAAAAGGCGTAATGTGCTTTTGCTATATGTGCCCTGCTGTTTCCGCCCCTCATGCAATATTCCCCGCTTTATTCCCTCGTCATCTTCGATCTCGACGGCACGCTCGCCGACAGCTTTCCGTGGTTCCGGCGCCACGTGAACGGCGTCGCCGACCGTTTTGCCTTTCGCCGGATTGCCGACGAAGACGTCGAGAGCCTGCGCCATGCGGACTCCCGGGAGATCCTGACGCGGCTGGAGGTGCCCACCTGGAAGCTGCCGGCGATTGCGCGGCACATGCGGCGATTGAAGGCGCAGCACATCCAGGACATCCCGCTGTTCGATGGCGCCGAGGCGATGCTGCGAACGCTGTCGCAGGCGGGCTTCCGGCTGGCACTGGTTTCCTCCGACAGTGAAGCCAATGCGCGCCAGCAACTGGGTGAACTGGCCGCGCTGTTCTCCCATTTCGATTGCGGCGCCTCGATCTTCGGCAAGGCGCGGAAATTCCGCCGGGTCGTCAAGCGCGCTGGCCTTGCCCCGGACGCGGTGATCGCGATCGGCGACGAGGTGCGCGACATCGAGGCGGCGCGTTCGGTTGGCATCGCCTGCGGCGCCGTGCGCTGGGGTTTTGCCTCAAGCGAAGCGCTGCGCGCACGTGCGCCGGATCTGATGTTCGAGCGGATGGAGGATATTGTGCGGGAGCTTGCCGCAACGCGCAGAAAGGCCGAATAGACCGGACCAAAGCTCGGGCGCGAATTGCGTCGCGGATGTGGAGTCGTGCTTCCGCTGTCATTGCGAGGAGCAACGCGACGAAGCAATCCAGGGCCATGCATACGACTCTGGATTGCGGCGTCACGCCTCACTCCGCCAGCACCGCCTCTACAAATCCCTTCGGGTCCTCGAAGAATTCGCGCATGGCCTTGTAGTGATCGGTCTGTTTCAAGGTGGTGGGCTCCAGCCCGTGCTTCGTCAGCCGCAGCAGCTTGGCATCCGGATAGGCCATCAGCATCGGCGAATGGGTCGCCATGATCACCTGGCAATGGCCGATATCGTCCATCCGCCGCAGCAGCTTCAGAAACTCGATCTGCCGCGACGGCGACAGCGCCGATTCCGGCTCGTCGAAGATGAAGATACCCTGGCGCTGGCAGCGTTCGTTGAAGAAGCGCAGAAAGCCTTCGCCGTGGGAATGCGACAGGAAGTCGGGCGGCGGTGGATGAAAGGGATCCTCAAGCGCCGCCTTGTCGAGATATCGCGCGACCGAGAAAAAACTCTCCGCGCGAAAGAACCATCCATTGGTGATCTTCGGCAGCCAGCTCGCGCGCAACGCCTTCGACAGCCCGCCGCCCATCACCTCGAGTGCATCGGCGTGATCGACCGGTGTATAGCCCTTGCCGCCGCCGGCCTCGTCATAACCGGCCAGTGCGGCGATCCCCTCCAGCAACGTCGATTTCCCCGTGCCGTTTTCGCCGACGATGATGGTGATGGCGCGCTCGAAGCGCAGCTCGAAATCATCGGCGAGAAAAGGAAGACAGAACGGATAGGCCTCGCGATCGGGGACGCGCGCCGGATCGAGCCAGAGCCGCTTGAGATAGGGCGCCGGAAGATTGATCTCGCGCTTTTTCGGCATCCAGGCCATGCGTTTACGATCCCGATCAATGCGGCAGGTCGCCTACTCCGCCAGCGCCGCCTCGACAAAGCCGGTCGGATCCTGGCAGAACTCGCGGACCTCCTAAAATGATGGGTCTCCCGCACCGACACCGGCTCCAGGCCATATTTCGACAGGTGCAGCAGTGTCGCGTTCGGATAGGCCATCAGGATCGGCGAATGCGTGGCCATGATCACCTGGCAGTGGCCGGCCTCGTCCATTTGCCGCATCAGCTTGAGGAACTCCATCTGGCGCGCCGGCGACAGCGCGGATTCCGGTTCGTCGAAGATGTAGATGCCCTGGCGCTGGCAGCGCTCGTTGAAGAAGCGCAAGAATCCCTCGCCGTGCGAGTAGGATAGAAAATCAGGCGGCTGCGTGCTGGTCGCATCCAGAAAGCGTGCCACCGAAAAGAATGTCTCGGCCCGAAAGAACCAGCCCTGGGTGACCTTCGGCAGCCAGGCCGCAGGAAGCGCCGCGGAGAGTTCGCCGCCCATCACCTCGATCGCCTCCGAATGATCGACCGGCCGATAGCCCTTGCCGCCCCCGGCCTCGTCATAGCCGGCCAACGCCGCAATTCCCTCCAGCAACGTGGATTTGCCGGCGCCGTTCTCGCCGACAATGATGGTGATGGCACGGTCGAAATTGAGCTCGAAACCGTCGCTGAGGAAGGGAAGACAGAATGGATAGGCTTCGCGGTCGGAAATGGTCGCAGGGTCAAGCCAGAGCCGCTTCAGATAGGGCGCCGGCAGATTCGTGTCACGTCGCTTTCTCGAACTCATGACCCTGTGGCCCCACCACCTGGCTGGAAAGATGCTCCGCTGTAATTGTGGCACATCCTCGTGAACACAACAAGAACATTTATGCTCAGGTGGTATCCGCGCTCGCGTTCAGCCCAAGGCCTCAACCTACGCCTCAACCTCCAGCACCAGCTCCATGGTCATCAGCACCGGGTTGTCGCCACGGACCAGCCGCCCCTCGGCGAGGCCGCCGGTGTAGTCGACCAGCGCGATGTCGAGCTGCGCTTCCAACCCGCCTGCTCCACCTGGCACGATATGCCCGTTCGTCACAGTCAGCTCGGTCGCGAACGGATCGATGCTATGACCATCCGTAAAGCGCGCGCCGATGGTCGAGCCCACCCCGCCGCGGATTCTTGCACGCGCAATGCCGTTGTCGCGGCAGAAGGCCTCGAGGCCATGCGCAAAATCCTGGTTGGGCCGCAGGCGCAGCGCAAAGGCGCGGCAGGCGGCGTCGGCGCCTCTCGCCTCGCACGCGACCGGCCCGAACAGCTTGAAATTGGTCTCGGGGTCGGGCTCGGCCTTGAACATGGCGCCGTCGATGCCGAAGGCCTCGACCTCGAACGGCTCGGCGACGACGGTCTCCTCAGGCAGGATATGGCCGCCGCTCACCTTGCAATGCGCTTCGAGCCACAGCCCATGGCAATGAAAGAATGGCGCGCCGTCGCGCTCGCCGAGCGTCATGGACGCCTGCTTGAGCCAGACATTGCCCTCGGGGCGAAACGTCTCGCTGTAGAAGGCGGCGTTCTCAGCCGTGTTGGACAGCGCCGGCATCACATAGGCAAACGGGCCAAGCGCCCCGCCCTTGATGTTGAGCACGCCGCTCGCAAAGCCCTCGGCCGCAAAGCCGCGCCGTGCGGCTTCCAGCAGCGGAATGCCCGCTTCCAGCGTGAAGGAGAAGCCGCGGCCGCGCGCTTCCACCCATTGGATGCGCTCTGCGGCCGGCGTCCCCGGTTGCTTGATCTGGCGCATGGCTTGCCCGCGTCAGCTCGCTTGCCTTGTCACGTCGAGCAGCCCGCGCGCCTCGAGCTCGTCGCGCACCATGCGTTTTGGAATCTTGCCGTAGCCGGATTTCGGCAAGGCGTCCCAGAAGAAGAAGCGCTTCGGCATCTTGTAACGCGGCACCTTGGGCCCAAGGAACGCCGCCATCTCCGCTTCGCTCAAGGGCTTCGCCCCCTCGCGGGCCACGCAGACGGCGACGCCGACCTCGCCCCAGACCGGGTCGGGCACGCCGAGCACGGCCACTTCGCCGATCGCAGGGTGGGTGAGAATCTTCTCCTCGATCTCGCGCGGATAGATGTTGGAGCCGCCGGAGATGTACATGTCCGAGGCGCGGCCGGTGATGTAGACAAACCCCTGCTCGTCCATATGGCCGAGGTCGCCGGTCCGGAACCAGCCGTCGCGAAACGCTTTCGCATTAGCCTCCGGATTGTTGTAGTAGCCCGCGAACACAGCGGGGCCGATGACGCAGATCTCGCCGGTCTCGAAGGCTTTAAGTTCGCGACCCTGATCGTCCTGGATCGAGACCTGCATGCCCGTCCGTTCATAGCCGCAAGAGCCGATGCGGGCCTCCGGACCATCCTCCTCGAGGTGCAGCGCCGCCGGCAGCACCGTGATGTTGCCGGTGACTTCGCCGAGCCCAAAATACTGCACCAGCACCTTGCCGAGCTTCCTCAGCGCCGTCTTCTGATCCTCGCGGTACATCGGCGCGCCCGCATAGATCACATAGCGCAGCGAGGAGTGATCGAACTGGTCGACCGCGGGATGCTCGACCATCATCTTCAGGATGGTCGGCACGGTGAAGAGGTTGCTGACGCGATGCCTCTCGATCAGCCGGAAGGCTTCCGCGATGTCGAAGCGCTCGGTCGGCAGCAGGATGGTCGGGACACCGCGCGCGGCCTGCATCAATTGATGCACGCCGGCGCCATGCGACAGCGGCGCGACCACCAGCGACGCATCATGTTCGGTGGTGCCTGGCGTGAGGTCGGCGAGGTGGTTGGTCACCACGAAGCCCATCTGGCCGTGGGTCAGCACCGCGGCCTTGGAGCGGCCGGTCGTGCCGGAGGTGAAGAAAAACCAGCAGGGATCGTCGTACTCGACGGCGGCGTTCGCAACCGACGCGCCCGCATGGGCTGCAATCGCATCCCGCAGGGTGCGCTCGCCGAACGTGCCGTCATTGCCGATGCGCCAGATGAATTCGGGACCGGAGACCGCGGCCGCATGCTCGGGAAAATCGCCGTGGCACAGATAGGCCCGGGCGCCAGAGGCTTCGGCCAGATAGGCGACCTCGTCAGGCATCAGGCGGAAATTGGTCGGCACCCACGCCGCGCCAAGCCGGAAGGTCGCGAACATCGACCAGAACATTTCCTCGCAGTTCTTGGAATGCACGAGGATGCGGTCGCCCTTGCCGATGCCGCGCGCGGCAAGTGCGGCTGCGAGTGCGGACACCTCCGCGTCGATCTGGCGCCAGGTCCAGGACTTGTCGGCCCAGATGAAGCCCGGACGGTCAGCAAGCCGCCGCGCGTTCTGGGTCAGCATATGCGCGAGGTTCATCACCCGGCGCGACATCCGCAATGGCCCGCCTGCGGGAGGCGTCGTTGAGTTGCTCTCGGTCATTTCCGCCCCATGAGGACGCCGGCCGCAATCAGCACCAGGCCGAGCACGCCGGAGACAACGCCATGCTTGAGATGCACCCGTGTCACGCCGGCCTCATGGCCCGGAAAGAAGCCGGGCAGCTGGTCCGCCGGGACCAGGACATAGACAGCGGCAATGATCAGGAGAACGACGCCAAGCAGGGTCAGCACAAGCTTCATGAACGTTTCCTCATGCACACGGAGCGCTTGGGTGCGCCCGCCTTGAGACGATGAGGCTCTGTTTATCGCGGCAGGGCAAGCCCGGGCAAGGGAGATGGCCCCCCGCATTTTCGCATCGAGGCACCGCAATATCGAACCTCGCTCTCCCGCATTTGCACCAAGTCCCTGTACCGCCCCGCAGACAGCGATACGATTCGTCGATACGCAAACCCACAACCATTTCGAGGATGATAATGCCGACACGCCGCATGCTCGTTTTCGCCGCCCTCACCGCTCTCCTCCCGCTGGGCGATGTTTCCGTCGCGCACGCCGCGCCGCCGGCGGCAAGCGATCCCGTCGGCATCGTGACGGAGATCTACACCCGCGTCGCCAAGGGCAAGGGCGATCAAGGCGGTGGCTTTGTCACCGACAGCAAGGCGGCAAAGGCAAAATATCTCTCAAAGCCGCTGGTCGCGCTGTGGGCCAAGGCGGATGCGGCCACGCCAAAGGATGAGGTCGGGGCGATCGATTTCGATCCCGTCACCAACTCACAGGATCCGGACGTGAAGTCGTTCACGCTCGCAACCGAAAAGCTCGATGCGGACAGGGCCACTATCGCGGTGACGCTCGCCGGCCATCGCGCGGAGCGGACCAACCCGGCCGACCAGGTCATCCGTTATGAGTTTGTCCAGGAAGGCGACAAATGGAAAATCGACGACATCAAAGGCGCCGTCGACGGCAAGCCGTGGTCGCTCCGCGCGCTGCTGACGCAGTACCTAAAGGACATCAAGAAGACCTGATGCGCGACGCCTCGCGCGCCATGATCAGTAGAGTGTAGGGTGGGCAAAGCGAAGCGTGCCCACCATGCTTGGTGATTACCGGAAACATGGTGGGCACGGCGCATGCGCGCCTTTGCCCACCCTACGAGGCTGCACTGCGGCAGAGCAGCGGCACTACTGCCCGTGCTTGAGCATGTCCTGATCGGTCAGCTCCCAGTCCTGCCACAGTTGCAGGGTCGAGAGCAGCACCACCATCGCGCCAAAGGCGGAATGGTAGAAGCGGAGCAGGCCCTCGCCGTGATAGCCGAGCACATAGGGCGACAGGATCAGCCAGAGCCCTGCGATGATGCTCGCGACCTCCTCCCAGCGCTGCAGCGACACGTATTCGAGCTGGGCAAGCCCGAACACGACGAGGCCGACCATCACGGTGTTGAGGATGACGACACTGCCGAT
>Ga0070738_10007269_pt1 | contig 11178 bp, 9 predicted proteins | sample Coa_R2_2_FD_66446 | JGI IMG/M metagenome (GOLD analysis project Ga0070738, IMG submission 66446) | Surface soil microbial communities from Centralia Pennsylvania, which are recovering from an underground coalmine fire - Coalmine... | ecosystem: Environmental > Terrestrial > Soil > Unclassified ... | reverse complement strand
CGCAAGCACTTCGCGGGGCTGTGGTCCTAATGCCACTACATCTCCCAGGCCGATAATCTGGTCGATCTGCTCCTGCTCTAACTCACGTAAGACGCTTTCCAACGCGACAAGATTGCCATGAATATCGGCAATAAGCCCGATTTGCATATATTTACTCTTTATCTTCTTGTTAGTTTCCTAACACATCTCCAAGGAGCGATTGCTGCTCCAGTACATCAGCAGCATGAATAACCCGTTGAGGACGCAACTTTTCATGAAAGACCTGCCGTTTGAGAAATGCAGCGAAAGCTGTCATCTCTGCCCGCCCGCGTTCTAAATAACTGATCTTGAGTCGCTCAGGAATATCATCGATGGAATCGGCAAACCCTGGCTCTATCCTGTACAGTCCCGACGCCCTGAACTTCTTAACGAGGAGGCGCAGCGGGCCGGAAGCATTAGCATATCCATAGAACGCATCCAGCAGCGAGGTGAGACGGTGGTAGAATGGGCTATCTTGCTCGGCCCTGGTTATCAACAGGCGGAGTTGCACATCGGCAGCCAGCCAGCGATCATACGCCGCCTGCGTTCCGGCCTCCTTCGCCTGCTCCTCCAATTCGCACACGCGCAGCCAATGGGTATCGAACACACGAGATGTTTCCTGGTCGATCACCGTTACCCAGGGGTAGGGCGATCCGTGATCGAGGTGCCCTTCGCAGGACTGGTAGGTCGTGAGGCCAGCAAGATTCAGGGCCACAACGGTATCGAAAATACCGGGGTCTACGCCAAGGCCAAGCTTGTCCTTGAACTGGGACACCCGCTCACACACGGCCTGATAGATCTTCTCAGAGGACGAGAGTTGCTGGACAATCATGCTTCCACCTCGTCAGACTTCAACAAAACCATCGCCACCGCACATATTGCAGGTGTCGATATCGCGGATTTTTCCGGTACCCCGGCAAGCCAGGCACCTGACTTTGCGCTTCTCGCCCCAATCATTGGTGATTTCGCGCTGCCCGGTGCCATTGCACATCTCGCAGGTCTCGTCAACACCCACTTTGCCTGTGCCCTGGCAGTCAGGGCACGTGATCTTCTTACTCATATCATTCCCTCCCACTAGAACATCGCTAAAAAGATTGTGGCCCCAGTATACCAGAGGCGTAAAGAATCCGTCGAGGCCGCATTTTTGGTGGGCGAGGTGTTCAACCCTCGCCCAGGAATCCTCACTTTTCTGTTGAGGGTGTTTAGCCAATGAGGTCGGCGAGTCGATCAACCTGATCGAGATCGGGAATGCAGGGAAAGCACATCAGTTCGTCAACACCAATATCGGTGAAAGCCTGGATGGCCCCTTTGACGGCTTCGGGCGTGGATGCAACAGAGCTGGCGAACCGCTCAACGGCTGGTCCCATAAAGTCGTAGTAGTGACGAATGTAGGCGGCCGAGCGCTCGGCCGCCTGTGGACCCAGTCCCCAGTATGTGCAGGCGACGAAGCGAGGTTTGCCGGGCCTGCCTGCCTCTTTCCAGGCCCGCTCGGCCAATTCATAGTTCTGACGGGCTGTGGCAGGTGCCCCACCCCCGGCGATAAAGCCATCACCCCAGCGTCCCAGGCGCTTGATAGCTACGGGAGTGTTGGCACCAATCAGCACTTCCGGGCCACCCTGGCGAGCCGGGGGCGGGCCAATTGGACCAACCTCCTCGGAAAGCCTCTGTCCCGTCCAGATTCGCTCCATTGCCGCAAGCTGAGCCTCAAAGCGCTTGCCACGCCCTTGCAGCGGCTCGCCGATGGCCGCATAGTCGTCGGCCCGGCCTCCGATGCCAAGACCAAGCGTCAAGCGACCGCCTGAAAGCGCGTCGAGCGTCGCGGCCTGCTTGGCGAGAACGACAGCGGAGCGCAAAGGCGCAAGCAGAACCGTTGACATGACGCGAATGCGCTGCGTGACGGCAGCGGCGGCAGTCAGTAAGGTCATCGTTTCGTAATTGGGATAGACCAGGCGGTCGATACTGCCCAGGCTGGAAAAAGGGCCGCTATCCGCGCGCCTGGCCCAATCCAGAAGAATATGGGGCTGTATACCAGGATGAGTTCCCGGCAGACCTATACCAATTTGCATGTTCCTCTCCTTGTGTCAATGAAAATATTCCCTCCTCTATTTTATGTAGCGCCAGCCAAATTGATCAATCGCCTGTTCTCCCTACGATGCAAATCAATAAAAAAGAGAAGATGACGTGGCTTCACACATCACCTTCTCTTTTTTATTGGTTTGTAGGACTCATCGCTTAGTAGCGGCGATATCCATAGTAGCGACGGCGACCGCTCCAGGAACGGTAGGTGAGAGCGTGCCAGATTGCTATGAGAATGATCGCGCCAATTACTGCGCGGATCAGTGGAACACCATCCAGGTAAACATCACCCAGGCCGGAGATAATCAGCACCTGGGTCATCAGCCAGACACCGATTAGCCCCGCGATAATGGCTCCGATGATACCAAAGGGCATGCGCCAGCCCACAATAAACTCGGCAATGATTCCCACGATTGCTGCAACCAGCAGATAGACGAGGAAACTTGCGCTGAATGTCCAGACATTGTTCCCGATATGAATAGTGACGCCCGATGCCAGAACCAGGCGGTGGTAAAGAAGGGTTTCCATCGAGTTTCTCCTTAAACGTGCAGGAGACCCCCTCTATTCCTAAAGGGGTTTGTGAGACATATCAATTCCTGCTTTTGTCATCCATCGATCAAAACTTGTAGAGAGATTTTTGCCGATAGAAAGCTATTTCTCCTTCTACCACGAGGAAATGAACAAAAAAGTGACAGCCCTGGAGCGAGCAAAACCAGGGAGCTACCTCAGATCTCCGCGAGGATAGCCACATCGTATCCGTCTAACGAGATGGCCTCTGTGACCTCCCGCCCGCGCAGCAGATCATGATAGCGTTTGTCCTTCGGCAGCGCAACCTGGGCCGAGGTGGCCAGGTGATTGAGAACGAAAAGCAGCGGGCCGCGAACAGTCTGGCGCACAGTGGCCTCGACCCCTTCCGGCGTAGAAAGCACTGGCTGTATCTGTTGTTCCTGGAGCAACAATTCGTAGAAGTCGTCGAAGAAGCGTGCTTCCGGCTCACTGCCGAGATAGTAAGCCTGGCCCGTTCCAAACCTGTTACGCGTGACGACTGGCGTGCCAGCGTAGAAATCGTCGCCGTAATTGGCCAGAACTGTCGCCCCCTCGCAATGCGTAATCGCGCACAGGTGGCCACAGGTGTAGGTTGCGCCGCTATCTACGAATACAATGCTGTTGCGCTGATCGGGATACAGAGCGTCGATCTCTTCGTTCCAGATGCCCAGAACCTGTTTCAGCGGGCCGGGATAGCCTTTCTCAAAGACAAGATCGCATTCATCGACCCACCCGCTGAGATAAGTGGTCACAAATGTTCCGCCTTGCTCGACAAACGCGGCGATGCGCTCGGCTACTCCCGGCTTGAGCATGTAGAGCAGAGGAGCAACCAGAATGCGGTAGCGGCTGAAGTCCGAATCGCTGAAGACAATATCGACCGGCACATTACGCCTCCAGAACGCGGCATAGTGCTGGCGCATGGTGGCTATGTAGCGTTTATCGTGGATCGGCCCGCTGCTGGCATCGAGAGCCCACCAGTTGTTCCAGTCGAAGAGCAGAGCAACCTCTGAAGGAGTGACCCCGCCCAGCGTGCGATCCTTGAGGCTCGCAAGCTCAGTTCCCAGCTGCTGCACCTCGCGGAAGACACGCGTATCGCTGCGCCCGCTATGCTCAACAATCGCCCCGTGCAATTTTTCAGCCTCACCGCGACTGCGCCGCCACTGGAAATACATCACAGTCTCTGCGCCGTGCGCAACTGCCAGATAACTCCACAGACGCACTACCCCTGGGCGCTTTAAGGTATTGTACGCCTGCCAGTTCTGATTGCTGGGCGATTGTTCCATCAGCATAAAGGGTTGCCCATCGCGCAGGCCGCGTTTGATATCGTGAAGAAAGGCGATATCGCTGGGCGTATCGTCTGGGCGAGGATAGCAGTCCCAGGCAATCACATCGACCTCTTTGGCCCAGGCGCGATAGTCCAGCCCTGGATAAACTCCCATCATATTCGTAGTAATGGGAAGATCAGGGGAGTACGCGCGGATGGCGTCGCGCTCGCTTTTGAAGCATTCCAGCATCATATCGCTCTGGAAGCGCTTGTAGTCGATTACCAGCGCGTGAATGGAGGTCTCGCCGTTGTCATAAGGAGGCTCGATTTGCGACCAGTCCGTGTAAACATGACTCCAGAAAGCCGTCCACCACCTCTGGTTCAGCTCGTCCAGGCTGCCATAGCGCTGCTTGAGCCATTCGCGGAAGGCCGCCGCGCAGAGATCGCAATAGCAGGCCGCAAGATATTCGTTTGAGACGTGCCAGGCAACCAGCGCGGGATGCTTGTGATAGCGTTCGGCCAGTTTCTGCGCCATCTGGGTCGCGAGGCGTCGGTAATTGGGAGAGGTAGGACAGTAGTTGACGCGCCCACCATGACGGCGGCGCCTGCCCTGGGCATCGACGCGCAGGACATCGGGATAGCGCTGTGACATCCAGGCCGGCTGAGCCGCACTCGGCGTTGCCAGGCAGACATAACGCCCGGCAGTGGCCAGCTTCTCAAAAATAGCGTCGAGCCAGCCGAAGGTGAAACGTTCCTCCTCCGGCTGTAAAGACACCCAGCTAAAAACGCCTATCGTTGCAACCTCAAAATGACATTGCTGCATCAGGCGCATATCTTCATCCCACATGGAGCGCGGCCACTGCTCTGGATTATAGTCCCCCCCGTGCCAGATAAACGGTACACGTGGATTTAGCGGTGGAAATGGCTGCATAAGCGTCTGCTCCTCATCTTAATTCTTCCATTTCACCAGGACAGCTCCATCCTGCATCCGTGTCCAGGTGGTATTCGCTTCGTCCTGGCCCTCTACGCATTGTATATCATTCACGAAGGCCGCCGCGACCCTGGGAGTACCACTCAGTGGGATCAGACGCAGGGTCAGTTGCTGCCTGGCCCCTTCAACGGTCACGCGCAATTGATTATCAGCCAGTTCAGCGGAGATACGCGTCAGGCCGTCTGTGTCCTGGAGATCAAACGTTCCCCGCTCCAGCAAATACGCGTCCACTGCTATCTCCTCGAAGGGTCCATCTGAGGTAAAAGGAACCGGCTCGGTTGTCGGAATGAGCGCATTGGCACGCACATAGAGAGGAAGCTCCTCCAGCGAGGCCTGGACGGATATCATACGCGGGCCGGTAAGCACTTCACGCGTCCAGAAATCGATCCAGCGCCCCTCAGGTAGATAGACGTGGCGCTCTCCGGTCTCGTTGTAGATTGGCGCTACGAGCAATTCAGCCCCAAACATATACTGCAAATCCAGCGCATAGGTCGTCGGATCGTCAGGGAATTCGAGCACCATTGGCCGCAGGATCGGTAAACTTGTCTGTGCGGCAATACACGCGTAGGTATAAATATATGGCAACAGCCGGTAGCGCAGGCGGGCATAGGCGCGAAAGAGGTCCAGCGCCTGCGGGCCAAATTCCCAGGGCAGGCGCGAGCTATTGCCATGCGCGCGGATCAGGGGCGAGAAAAAACCGAACTGCGCCCAGCGCGTGTAGAGTTCGGGGCTGGGATGACCGGTAAATCCGCCTACGTCGTGGCTCCAGAATGCGTGCCCGCACACAGCCATGCTCAATCCACTACGCAAGGTTGAGGCGAGCGCGGGAAACGTGCAATTGACATCGCCGCTCCACTGCGCGGCATGGCGCTGACCACCCGCGTAGGTTGAACGCCCCCAGGTCAGTCCGGCATGGCCCGTTACCTCAGTCGTCACTTCCGCCACAATATCGTTGTAGAGCAGCGAATAGAGGTTGTGAAAGCGCTCACCTTTGATACCAGCGTAGTTGACCGCGTCTACGGGAATGCCCTCTCCAAAATCGGTCTTGTAGACATCAGCCCCGATCCGCAAAGGCTCCCGCAGCATCTCTTTGAACCAGGCCACGGCCTCGGGATGGGTGACATCGATAATGCCGACCGGCGGATGGAAACCACCCCAGATATCTACCACGTAGGTTTCTCCCTGTGCGTTCTTGAGAAAGTAGCCCTTCTCGCTGCCCTCAGCGAAACGTTCGCTTTGAATCCCGATATAGGGATGCATCCACAGGCACACCTTGAAGCCCATAGATCTCAACTCGGCCAGCAAGCCTGCGGGGTCAGGAAATAGCTCGTTGTTCCAGAGCAACTCCGACCAGCGGCCAAAGCGCTGCCAGTAGCAGTCAAGGTGCAGAACATCGCAGGGAATATCATACTCGCGGATCAGCCGGGCACGCCGCAGCACTTCATCCGCGCTATCATCCAGAAAGCCGGACGAAATCCATGTGCCCAGGGACCATTTGGGCGGCAGAATAGGAAAACTCACCAGCGAGGCATAACGCGTGATGATGGTTTTAAGGTCCGGGCCGGCGATCACGTAGTAGTCAAGTGCGCTGTCGGGATTGAGCAAGCTGAAGGTCGCGGTATTGCTCGCCACCATATCGAAATCCACAGCGCAGGTGCTATCGACGAAGATGCCGTATTTGCGCGTACTTACGAAGAACGGCACGTTTTTGTACGAGCGCTCGCTAAAGGCACCGCCGCAGTCATAGTTCCAGGTGGTAATGCGCTGCCCGCGTTTATCAAAATCGGTAAACTTCTCGCCCAGGCCAAAGAAATGCTCGTCAGGCTCGGCGGTAAAGGTATCGTGAAAAGCTACGCGGGTGCCGTTGACCGCGCTGAAGCCAAAAGGCAGGACGGTCAACTTCATACGCACAGCGGTAACTTCGCTGGAATTCTGCGAGAGGAGCAGGCGTCCGTCAGACCTATAGAAAGCGAGGTGAAAGGGCTGGAGCGCGACCTCAAGAGTAAGCGAGGCGTTGTGCAAACGAAGATGCTGTCCGGTTTGCTCAATGCTTACTTTGCTCCCATCAGGCGGCAACTCCCTGGCCAGGCGCACACGCTCTGGATCAGGCTGCTCACCTTCTAGCAACACGCGGGCAATACCTTCGGCAACCAGGGAGAGAGTGATAAACACTGTGGCCCCATTGCGCGTGCTACCTTGCAGCACCACCCCTCGCGGGTGCCGCTCTTTTACCTCCGCCTGCACGACATACTCCGGGCCTCCATCGTCATCCGCCTGGCGCACAGGCAGGCGGGGAGGCTCGGTCATATAGACGTTATACGGGAGTAACGGAACCTGATCAACCATGAAGATCTACTCCTTCTTCACTCAAGGAACTGAATGTATGTATCGGTTATGAGAAATCTATCTTGCCTTTCCGCTTTGGCGAGAAAATCCGCGATGAAGCGGTTGAGCAAAAGCAGGATATGAATACCTATACCTCAGGTCATGCTAACATAGGAATGTTGAGAGGACCAGAGAGCACGTTGAGAGCGCTTTCATCACTCCGCCAAAAAAATTTTTCTTGACTCCTTATAACCAGGCAGGGTCATTGAAAAGCTGCCTTTCATCCTGATCACGCAACTTTTAGATGACCCTGTAATCCCTCTTGACAACGGGCAGGCTTATCGGGTAAGCTCATTGGCAAAAGCGCTTTGAGAGCGATCCCAAAAGCTATTGTACACCATATTTTATCTAAAGTAAATGCCTGATTGTTTAGCAAACGTAAAGGGTTGGAAATGTCACAACTGACGATTGAAGACATTGCAAGGTTAGCAGGGGTTTCTCGGTCAACTGTTTCGCGCGTGATCAATGGGCAGCCAAGCGTGCGGCCCGCCGTGAGACATCGAGTCCAAGAAGTCATCAATGCCCATAAATATACACCGCAGGCCGCAGCTCGCCAGCTTGTCACTCAGCGTACACGTACCATTGGCCTGATCTTGCCCGATCTGGCTTACAACCTTTTTGCGAATCCAATCTTCGCACTGATGGGTCAGGGAGTGAGTCAGGTCTGTGTACGTAGAGAATATGTTTCTATGCAGTTGATGGGCCAGCGGGACAGAGAAGAACAAACGCTTTTCGGCCTGTTGCGCTCACGCCACTTCGATGGCGTGGTCCTGATCAGCGGTGAGTATGACGACCCGTGCCCCGCCTTCCTGAAAAACTCCGGCATTCCCTATGTGCGGATTGGACGCGACCCGAACCACGATGACCTGAAGTATGTCGATATAGATAACGTAGAGGCCGCTCGCAGCGCTGTCAAGCACCTGATCGGGCTGGGACATCGCCGTATCGCGATGATCAAGGGCCTGATGAGAGACACATCGGCGGTGGACCGCTACGAGGGGTATAAACAGGCGCTGCTTGAGGTAGGCATTCCGCTGGACGAGGAGCTGGTAGGTGATGGTGACTGGACCGTAGCCTGCGGATATAACCTGACTCAGCGCTTCCTGGATCTGCCCTCGCCCCCGACTGCCCTCTTTTCATCCAACGATATTATGGTCGCGGGTGTGGTACGAGCGGCGCACGAGAGAGGAATACGAGTGCCAGAGGACCTGGCTATCGTCGGTTTCGACGACCTGGACCAAACAACCATGATCTTCCCGGAATTGACCACGATCCGGCAGCCCTGCGTGCAAATGGGGGTGCGCGCTGCCGAAATACTCATCGATCAGCTCGAAAATGACAATACCGAGCCGGTTCACGAGCTGCTACCGACCACGCTGGTCATTCGCCAATCCTGCGGCTACTACAAACAACAATCCGCTGCGCCGTAACGGGACCAGCATAGAGAGAAGCGTTGTGTTATGACAAGTGTTCGCCTGGAACAGATTGTAAAAGAATATGATATGGTCGATCAGGTCACGTTGACCGGCTATAAAAATCCACCTGCTCTGCGCAGCGTGAGCCTGGAAATTCGCGATGGCGAGACCCTGTGCGTTGTCGGTCCTTCGGGCTGTGGCAAAAGCACGCTGCTGAAAGTCATCGCGGGTCTGGAATTTCCCCAACGCGGGCGCGTCTTTTATGACAATTTCGACATGACAGAGATCAAGCCGCAGGATCGCGGCGTCGGCATGGTCTTCCAAGACTACGCGCTCTATCCCACCATGAAAGGGAAAGGCAACCTGGCCTATTATTTCCAGCAGCACGAGCGGACCGAAGAAGAGATGGAAGAGCGCGTTCGCCACACATCTAAATTGATGGGAGTGGATTTTGAACTCCTGCTGGGTCGCACCACCGAGACGCTTTCAGGCGGAGAGCAGCAACGTGTGGCCATCGCGCGCTGCATTGTACGCGATCCACTGGTGTTTTTGATGGACGAGCCTATCGTCAACCTCGATGCCAAGCGGCGCGAGCAAACGCGCATCGAGATCAAAAAGCTTCTACGCAAGTTTCACATTACGACGGTCTATGTAACACACGATCAGCAAGAAGCGGTCTTTATGGGCGACCGCCTGGCAGTTATGCGCGCAGGGGTCATCGAGCAGATTGGCACATTCGATGAACTCTACTATACCCCCGCTAATCTTTTTGTCGCCATCTTTATTGGCACGCCGCCGATCAATATCCTGCCCGCCGAAATACATGAGAGCAGAGTGAGCATAGGTGAGCATAGCTGGGCGCTGCCGGAGGCACCGGCCGCCCATCTCAAGCCAGGAAAAGTACGTATAGGAGTGCGCCCTGACAACTGGCAGCTCAATACCCCCGACGGAATGGTGCTGCCGGTGAGTCATATCGAGCGTATCCCGACCGAGCGAGCGGCCTTTATTCACGGCTCGCTGTCTGGAAGGAATGTGGTAGCGCTCACTTCCCTGGAGCAGCCGGAAGTCGAGAGCGTGCGCGTCACTCCTGAGTGGGAACGCGTCATCTTTTTTGAGCCAGAGGGCGAAGGGATAATTTATACCCCAGGGCCTCCTGAGTTCTTTTAAATGAATATCCTGGGTCCAGAGGGAGAATAGAGCGTTATGAGTACAGTGAACGGTACAGCAAACCATATTGTTGTCGAGCACCTGGTGAAGCGTTTCCAGGACAAGGCGGCAGTTGACGATGTTTCTCTCGAAATCGGGCAGGGTGAGCTTTTTGTGCTGGTTGGCCCTTCTGGCTGCGGCAAAACGACGACTCTGCGTTTGCTAGCGGGCCTGGAACCTGTCACCAGCGGGCGTATTTTCTTTGGTGAGCGCCTGGTCAACGACATCCGGCCCAAAGAGCGGAATGTGACAATGGTCTTTCAGGACTACGCCGTTTTTCCGCATATGACTGTCTTTGAGAACATCGCCTATGGGCTGCGAGCAAATCACGCTCCGAGGGCGGTGATCCGCGAACGCGTGCCAGCAGCGGCCAGGATGTTTCGTATCGATCACCTGCTCAAACGCAAACCTCGCCAGCTCAGCGGCGGCGAGCGGCAGCGGGTGGCCCTGGCGCGCAGCATGGTACGCGACGCCAGCCTCTTTCTTTTCGATGAGCCACTGGCCAATCTGGATGCCCAGTTGCGTCACCAGGCCCGCGAAGATATTCTCCTGTTGCACCGCGAAAAAGGGCAACCAGCGGTCTATGTGACCCACGATCAGTCCGAAGCGATGGCCCTGGGCGACAAAATCGCGGTGATGCGCGACGGCAAAATTCAGCAGCTTGGCACGGGCCTGGAGCTGTACGAGCGTCCGCAAAATCGCTTCGTCGCCTTCTTTATCGGCACCCCTGGCATTAACCTTTTTGAAGTCGAGGTTCAGTCCTTTGGAGGAGATCTTAGCCTTGTGCATGCGGCGTTTACCCTCGTTCTCCCGCCAGAACTGCACGAAAAAGTCAGGCCGTATACAGGGAGGCAAGTCGATCTGGGTATTCGCCCCGAAAGCCTGCAATCGCCACGCACCGCCGGCTTTCCGGTCGATGAAGGAAATACGCTGCGCGGCGTGGTCAATGTCATCGAGCCAACCTCGACAGGGTGCATCGTCTATTTGAGTACTCAGGAGGAGGCCCCCAGGGATTTCGTCGCGACTTTCAAATCGCGCCTGCCGGGCAGCTACGTCGGCAGAGAGGTCCCACTGGCAGTCAACACGCGAAAGATCCATCTCTTTGATCAGGAGACCGGGCGTTCGCTGCTCTATAGCTGAAACATATTGAAGGGAATAGTGCGAGCGTGAGTAAGCTTGAAGTGCAAGGGTTAGTCAAACGTTTCGACAGCAATCTCGTTGTTGACCAGGTGAGCTTCCAGGTTGACGATGGCGAATTCTTCGTTTTGCTCGGCCCA
>Ga0070738_10007266_pt1 | contig 11179 bp, 7 predicted proteins | sample Coa_R2_2_FD_66446 | JGI IMG/M metagenome (GOLD analysis project Ga0070738, IMG submission 66446) | Surface soil microbial communities from Centralia Pennsylvania, which are recovering from an underground coalmine fire - Coalmine... | ecosystem: Environmental > Terrestrial > Soil > Unclassified ... | reverse complement strand
TGATTCTGTTAAATATGTATTGAGCTCCACAACCCGTCGTTCGTTTGCTTTCAAGGCTAAGAGATTCCGTACCTCTGCCAGAAGTTCCCGATCATTAAATGGTTTGGCTAAGTAAGCATCTGCACCATATTCTGTGCCTTCAATCCGGGCTTCCTCATCAACTTTTGCTGTTAGTAAAATGATAGGCGTTCCTTTCAACATCTCCTCCTTACGGATGGAATGTATCATATCTAATCCAGATACTATAGGCATCATCAAATCACTAACAATTAAGCTAGGGAAAATTTCTTTGGCTATTTGAAGACCTTCTAAACCGTTATGAGCTGTCTGCACTTGATAACCATTAGCACGTAGAATCCCAGACACGTAGGAGCGAAGATCTGGGTTATCGTCTACCACAAGAATAGAGGAATTGGGGAGAGTGATGGGAGAATCAGTGCTTTTTCGTTCTTCCTTACGACTCGTTTCTTCTGCTAAAAATTCCAAATCAGCCAATTCTAAGCCAGCACGGCTGATGTTCACCTCACACGGTGCTTCTATGATTTGCTGGGAGGGTAAGTGATCAGTCCCACAGACAAGCCATACACTAAAGGTTGCTCCTTGATTGTAAACTGATTCTACGGTCACTCTACCACCGTGGAGTTCAACTAACTCTTTGACTAAAGCCAAACCCAAGCCACTACCTTCATAGGAACGGTTTTCTGAACCTTCAGCTTGGCGAAAACGCTCAAAGAGGTGGGGAATTTGTTCTTCTAGAATGCCAATTCCGGTATCTTTGACTTGAAGAACACAATAGTTATCATCTGTTGGCTGCAAAGAGACACTGATAGTACCACCTTCTGGAGTAAACTTCATTGCATTCGATAAAAGGTTGTAAACAACCTTATCGAATTTTTCCATATCCAAGTACACTGCTGGACATTCACTCATTTGGGTTACTAAGTGCAGTGACTTTTTCTCACAATAGGGACGAAATGACTCGACAATTTGGTGAATAAATTCTACTAGATCGCATCGACGGAAAACAGGCTGCATCTTGCCAGCATCTAATCGTTGAAGATCTAGCAATTGGTTTACCAGTCGCAATAAGCGACGGGAATTCCGCAGGGCGATGACACTTTGAGGGTAGGACAGTCCTTCCTGGGTTGCTACTGCTGACTCTAAAGGTCCTTGAATCAGGGTTATTGGAGTACGGAATTCATGGGAGATATTTTGAAAAAATTCAGTTTTTTGTTTATCTAATTCCAATAAGCGCTCGGCTTGCTCGCGGGTTTTTTGGTAAAGATGCGACTGTTGGACGGCGATCGCTGCTTGAGATGCGACTGCTTTGGCTAATTCAATCTCAGAGGGAAGCCATTGACGTGCTTTGCTTCCTTCACGCAGGGTAATACTACCAATACTTTTCCCATCAGCTAGCAAGGGAACTACCATAAGCGATCGCGCTGGCTTCTTTAAATGTAAATCAAACCCTTGAGTTTCTGAGGGAGCCTGGTTCATGTCGGTAATTACCACAGGCTCTTGTGTTCGCAACATTTCTTGTAATATAGGATTGCCCTGAATTGGCGCTTGAGACTGGGGTAAAGCCGAAACATTAGTTTGCTGAATTCCATGACTATTTTGAGTCTGTGGCTGTTGGAATCTGTCATACAAGCCAACACACTTGACAAACTTATCTTCCTCTGTCCATAAAGACAAAACACAACCATCTACCTGTAAGGCTTGTCCAAGTTGTTGAGTGATAGCGGCAAATATATCTTGAGGATCTAGGCTGGAGCGAATTGCGCTAGTGATTGTATTAATTAGCGCTTCTCGTTGTGCAAGAGCACGTACTTGCTCATAAGCACGAGCTTGAGACAAAGCCAAAGCTGCCTGATCGGCGACCATTATGACCAGTTGCACCTCGTCTTCACTCCAGACGCGAAGCTGCTCGCACTGGTGTAAAGCCATGACTGCCATCAGTTCCTGTCGGCAAATGAGTGGTACTATCAAGCTAGAGCAAATATTCGCTGTAGCAAAAGCCACTGCTCGACTATTCATCTCAAGAGTGTGGCTTTGGATTCGCCTGTCGCTTGTTACATCGTTAATAACGTGAATTTCACGAGTTTCCCACACTGTTTGAACTAACAGAGAGGAAGGGCGCAAAGATGTTTGAGTCTCCACCTCGACGTGTGGAGTTTGGCCTTCTTCTAAGGAGTGAGCCTGTGTTTTTTCTGGATCTTCACTCAGACGGGTAAAGCTTGGCTTTCCTCTAAGAAGTGAGCTTGCGGGAAAACTAGAAGACGGAAAAAAGGTTTTAGGTGTGTGTTCTTCTTGCCCTTTCTGTTTTTCCCAATCTCGTTGTTCTCCAATATCACTAATTGTTTTTTGATAAATAAATCCTTCATTCACCAATTGGTTATCTTGAAAGGGACGCAAGAGGCAAACATCCACCTCTAGCATATGACCAACAGTGTCTACTATTGTTTGCAGAATTTGCCGATAGTCTAAAGCACTGCGAATCGTATTTGTAACAGTGTTCAGTAGCGATTCCTGGCGAAGTGTGCGGGTTAGTTCACGAGTACGAGCCTTCAGAACATTATGTGTATCCAAGGCTTGGCGTACTACTGTTTTCAGTTCCTCTGCCTCCCAAGGTTTTGTGACATATTTGAAGACTTTTCCAGCGTTAATCGCTTCCACCAAATCTTCAACATCAGTATAGCCAGTTAAGATTATGCGGATAATATCTGGATATTGAGTTGCTGTTAAACTCAGAAATTCTGTACCGCTCATCTGTGGCATTCGCTGATCGGAGATGATAACCGAAATGTCCCCCTCTTGTGTCAGCAAATTCAGTGCAGCTGGACCAGAACTTGCTTTAAGCACCTTGTAGTCCCGGTAAAAGGTGCGATAAAGCAAATCAAGATTGTCAGGTTCATCATCGACAACCAAAATTTTTGGCTTACTGTTTGCTTGGGATTTCATGCACCGCTTTCCTGCTGCATGAGCAGTTGGATAAAGAATAATCTGATCAGGTAGAGATTTTTCTCTTGTCAGTTAAGAGCAGAGCATTTCGAGCGATTAGGCTGTTGGCCATTAGCATGTGCTGCATGCAAGAGGTTTCACTCACAGCCGTTTACCTCAATAGCCTGTGTTAACTACGGTACACCCCAGTTAAGTTGATGATAAGTTGTAGTCTTACAGAAAAGGTACTTATTTGACAATTCTTGCGCCACCTCAGACGAAAATCGGTTACTAATATTTACAGAGCCATTAGCTGGCTCAATCCCGCTAAGGCTGCATCTTAAGTTTGCCCACTGTAGCAGTGCTGCTAACACCTCTCGATAAATTTTATTTATGACAATCATGGTAGAGTCAGGAATATGACAACAATAATCGATGGGAAAAGTATACTATTAGACAAATAGCTACTTCCAATTTAGCAATTAGGGTAATCAGCTTGCTATGGATTGCCGATTCTCAGGAATTTATGATCCTAAGGTTTTTGATAATTGGCTCACTTATTCATATAGCGGAACCTAGACAAATACGTTAGCCCTGTATGTCAGTACACATCTACGGTAAGTGAAGTAGCTATCTCATTCCATTGAGACTTTTCAAAAAGGTTGAATGGTGTTTTAGGATATTTGACAAAAGTTCTATTGCATAAAATTAATACTAAGTTAGCCTTGATACCCTGGTCTTTTCACCCATCTCACCAACAGCCAGTCACAGATGTCGTCAATCAGGCTTCGAGCCATTTCCAAATCCGTCCGGCGACATCTACAGATTTGACTGGTGTTGCCCAAATCATTGCCGAAAGCTTTCACGCCCAAAATGGTATATGGGGATGGACTTTTCCGTTGATACGTTTAGGTATCTATGAAGATTTAAGGCACCGATTGGCATCACCATCTCCTCATCAAGTTTGTTTGGTGGCTGTTGACACAAATCATGCAGCAAATAACTTGGTTGGGACAGTGGAACTTGGGGTCCGTTTTAGTGATGCTTGGAGACAAGTGAGTAGAACCTTTCCTTATTTGTCTAATTTAGCTGTCCATCCAAAATACCGTAGGCAGGGTGCTGCCTCAGCGTTACTAGCAGCTTGTGACAAGATTGCTATGAGTTGGGGATTTCAGGATTTATACCTCCATGTTTTAGAAAGTAACCATCAAGCACAGCAGCTTTATTTTAAGCAGGGATATCGGGTGTATGAACTCGAATCTCATTGGAATACATTTTTTGTGAGACGCTCTCGCCAGATGTTTTTACACAAACATTTAAGCAAAGATTAATCCATTTAAAATATTCCCTTTGTATATTGACTAGCTTGACATTTCGATCATGTTTGGCAATTCATTTTTATAAGTATTGTAAAACGAGAGAAGGTGCTAAGTTTTTTGTTACATTATCAAATCAAAAAATAAGTTTGATATGATTTTACGCTATTAAATAGCGATTTCTGTAGCTTTTTATCAAATTGTTAAAATTTTTATTAAACTCTCAAAAATTTTATCATTTCAATATAGATTTATTTTTTACTAATTGTTTTTCTATGGTCTCTTTATTATAAGATATACTTAATAACGATGAATCTCTAAAAGGAAACTGTATATTTTTCACGAATGATGCTGCTTAATATCTTAAAAATTGTCCTACTTAGAAACATTTTTAATAAAAAATATTCCTAGATATAAAATCATCTATTATTGAGGTTTCCGTAAAATTACGCTGATTAATTCATTTAGTCATTACAATAACTTTTTATTATAAATATTCATCTTTATAGAAACTTTAAAAAAACAGTTCTACATTTTAAAGACAAATCGAATGAAATCTCATAGAATATGATTACCTAATTACCGACAAAAGGTTGTTTATCCCTAAGCTTAAGTTAAAGAGACTCTGAATTTCTTGACTTATACAATCGAAAAAGATAAAAAATCTGATTGAATAGCAAACTCTCTACCGCAGTGCAGACTAGTACCAAATTTATCCAGAGTTTCAGAACACATGGATAGCGAAAAGCGTCGCCGCTATCAAACTGCTATGGTATCCACTTATCCCTCCGACATCAGTTTTCTTGACTATCTTGTCATGCCAGATGTAACTGAGCGAGCATATGCCTCTGATCTCCTAACAACGCTGCTCAGTGGAAAGGTTTTCATTGTCAACAGTCGTAGGCGTAACGGGTTAATACTGTTCAAAAACTACCATGCAGAGTTTGCTGGTCCAGGGGCTGCAGTAGGTGGTGATTATGACCGTAATTGTCAAGGAGTGTTACCCATAGGAAATCTGTCTTTGTTAACTCCTGAATCTCATGAGGAGCGTCAGAAAGCCTATTTAATCAGGCGGCAATGGATTCGGTTGATTAAACAAATTACAGAAAATCCAGTACCTGGGCAGCGTGTTCAGAAGATTCTCGATCAATTTGAGCAATACTTTCCACCAGAAATCGTAGCTCAGTTGCCAGACGCTGCCTTCGCTCTTTTGGTAGGAGTCTTACCACAAACAGTGGGAACTGTACGTCGTTTAGGGAGCGATCTAGAGAGTAGATTTGATTACTGAAAGGAATGGAAATGAGCTAGCGTACGGATATTTTCCTCGGGCGTACCAACAGTAATCCTTAATCCTCCGCTAATTTCCCTCACCAGAGTGCCAGAAGCTTTAAGTTTTTGGTGAAAGCTTTTGATAGCCACCTCTGTTTGGTGAGAACCATTTGGTTTTAGACGTACAAAAATAAAGTTAGCAGCACTTTCTGTGATTTGAAAAGCTGGGTTTTGAGATAAACCATGGATGAGCTTACTACGTTCACTCAGCGTTTGGGAAATTGACTCTAGTAAAAGGTTGCGATTTTGGAGGGCAATTAATGCTCCAGCAATAGAGAAGCTAGAAAGATTGTAAGGTAAGCGAACTTTTTCTAGGATGGCAATCAACTCAGGATGAGCAATGCAATAGCCAACCCTGAGTGCAGCTAAACGGAAAGCTTTAGAAAATGTACGTAGCACCACCCAGTTAGGGTACTGAGGTAACTCATTCAGTAGGCTAGTTTGGCTAAATTCAAAGTAAGCTTCATCAATTACCACTAAAATCTGCGACGAAAGACTTTTTAACCATGCTAACTCTGCCTCGGTCAAGGGGTTGGCTGTAGGGGAATTTGGATGCACCACAAAAACAGCCCTAATGGGAGGATTTTGAGTTTGCTCTATAGCCAAATTTGCTGCCGGTAAATCAATTTCGAAATTACTTTCATTTCTACCTACTGTGGCAACTGGAATACCAAGAGTTTTCGCTAAAATAGCGTACATCGAAAAAGTAGGTTGAGCTACTAGAATAGAACCTTCTCCACCTAAACATGTAGCAATCAATAACGAGCGTATCAGCTCATCTGAACCGTTACCTACGCTAACATTGTCAGTTGTATAGGGGGTTTTCAGCGCTTGAGTAGATTCATTCACATACTGAGCGATCGCTTCTTTAAGTGTTTCATGTCCTCCATCAGGATAACGATTGGTTTCAATGAGTTGTTGATAAGTCCAAGCCAGCTTTTGTTTTAACTCAGGTGGCAAATCATAAGGGCTTTCATTTGTATCTAAGCGATCAAGTTGAATTGGTGATTGAAGAGGTTGGTCATTATCACTATTGGGATGAGGCTTATAAGCAGCAAGCTGGGCTAAGTCTTTGCGGATAAATGACAGCATAATTAACAGTTAGTTGATAGTATCGTCAGTAGGGGATTTAACCCCCCCAAAAGTGACCCACTTGAAAGAATTCAAGCTGAATTCTAACTCCTGAGTTTTCTTATTCTTACCAGATTAAGGTATCTCACAGAATAATCGAATTTTTTGCCAAATTGTAAAAAGTGCATCAGTTAGCGTGTGGTCACTATCAAGTTCTATCAATTCCACCCAAGGACGCGATTTGGCAAAATCACGACTAGCTTGAATCGGAATAACTTCATCGTTGCGTCCATGTATGATGAGAGTGGGAATAGGCCGTTGTAACAAATTCTCCTGGTATCGAGCAGCATCTGTCACAAACCTGTAACTTAGAGGTAAATATGCCTCCTCTCCATAATGGTAGACCGCGAGTGATTGTTCCTTTTGCCAGCGCTGCAGTTGTTGATCTCCTATTTGAGATAACCAATGAGATAAAAACCCAAAAGCTGGTGCTAACAGGATCAAGCGTTGCACTTGCTGGAGTTGCTGTCCCACATGAGCAGATATTAAACCACCCAAACTCGAGCCAATAAGCGTAACTGGACGAGAATCACAACTCATTTGTGTCGCCACCTGAGTTAACTGGCGAGTTATTGTCAAGTTTAAAAAATCACCTGCATTAAGATCAGGAATTTTTAGTTTTATTTGAACTTCCGCAAAACGTTCTTTTATATATTGAGCTTTCGTAGACTTAGGGCTCGATGCAAACCCATGAAGGTAAATATACTGCATGACTGGAAATACTCAAGAGTCTTGTAGGGGCGTGCCTTGCGCCCCTACTCTTTTCATCTCATCGTGACGAATTCTTCTGCTACTGTGGGATGAATACCAACAGTGGCGTCAAAATCTTTTTTAGTTGCGCCCATTTTCACAGCGATCGCTACACCTTGAATAATCTCGGCTGAATTGTCTCCCACCATATGAGCACCAAGCACTCTGTCAGTATTGCTATCTACCACCAACTTCATCATTGTTCTTTCTTGAGTGCCTGTCAAACTATAAAATAGGGGGCGGAAACGAGTGCGATAGATCTTGACCCCATCATCTCCGAGTTTTTGTCTTGCTTCAGCTTCGGTTAAACCGACTGTCGCTGCTTCGGGTGTAGTAAACACAGCTGTGGGGACAGTTTCGTGACTAAAAACACGGCGGTTGTTGCCAAATTCACTATCTGCAAACGCGCGACCTTCTCCTATTGCTACAGGAGTTAAATTCATTCTGTCAGTGACATCACCCACAGCAAAGATATTTGGTTGTGAAGTTTGACTATATTCATTAACAGCGATCGCATTCGTAGTGGCATATCCATGTCCTTCGACAGGACTAGGCACGAGATTTATTCCAGCATGTTCCAAACCTAGTCCATCTATATTGGGAATTCGACCAGTCGCCACCAATAACATATCGGTAGTGATTGTTTCTTGCTGTTCTCCTGACAAAGCTAGCTTTAACCCTTGCGGCATGCGCTCAACTGCTTTTAGCATTGTATTCGGAATAATCCGGATGCCATGATTGATCATCCCTTCTTGAATGCCAGTGCGAATATCTTCATCAAATCCATTCAAGATCAGGCCTTTACGAAAAATCAGCGTCACCTCGCAACCTAAACCACGCAAAATACAGGCAAATTCCGTACCTATATATCCAGAACCAATGATGGCGACATGCTTGGGTTGTTCTTTGAGGTGAAATATTTCGTTAGAGGTGATGCCATATTCTATACCAGGGATATCTGGTTTGCTTGGTCGTCCCCCAACAGCAATTAAAATTTTGTCTGCTGTAACTTGACGTCCACCCACTTCTATGGTGTGAGGGTCTAACAGTGTAGCGCGGCTTTGAAAGAGTGCCACCCCTGCTTTTTCTAGAAAGTTAATATGCATTTGTGATAGCCGTAGAACTTCTTTGTTCATAGCTGTCATCAAATATTTCCAATCCAATTCGGCTTGACCAACTTTCCAGCCATAGCCACCCGCATCATGAAATAATGCAGGAAAGTGAGAGCCGTAGACCATGAGTTTCTTGGGAATGCAACCGCGAATTACACAAGTGCCACCCACCAAATCTCCTTCAGCGATCGCCACTTTTGCCCCGTAGCTAGCAGCGCGTTTAGAAGACGCCAACCCTCCAGAACCGGCACCGATGACAAACAGGTCATAATCATAGGTCATAAACTCAATTTTTCCTTGCGAAAAATTTAAAAAATTTGGTACCAAAAACAGTAATCAATTATCAGTTATAAGTTATCAGTAATCAGTTATCATCTCCTTTATTGATAACTGATTACTGTTCACTGTTTACTGATTACTGTTCACTGATTTAACTTCTTCCAACAGATAAAACTCTTCACCTGTTGTTGGATGAATACCAATAGTTTTATCCAAGTCTTGTTTTGTCAAACCCTTGCCCATAGCAACAGCAAGACTTTGAATGATATCTGCTGCGTGTTCACCCACCATATGAATTCCTAAAACGCGCTCAGATTCACCCTCAACCACTAACTTGATCGTAGCTTGTTCGCCTGCTTTCGTCAGTTGAGACAAAAGTGGTTGAAAGTATTTGCGATAGCATTTGACAGATTCACCAAATTGTTCCCGTGCTTTTGCCTCACTCAGTCCTACACTTGCTGCTTCCGGACGGGCAAAAACTGCAGAGGGTACACAATCATAATTCAGTTTTTGCTGAGCTTGACTAAACACTGTATTAACCACTGCAACACCTTCTGCTCTCGCAACTGGTGTCAATTGTAAACGGTCAGTGCAATCACCTATTGCAAAAATATTGTCTTGATTGGTGCGATTGTATTCATCTACTTTGATGGCACCTTTTTCACCTAACTCAACCCCGACCTTTTCCAATCCTAAATTTTTGGTATTTGGGGCACGACCTGTCGCAGTAAGGATAGTATCTGTGGCAATAGTTGTTGATCTATCAGCATTAAGGAGTAATAGCAAATTTTCCTCTGAGTATTTAATTTGCTTTACGCTACTGTTGCCAATAAAGCGAATTCCTCGTTTGGTCAAGCCTTCTTGAACTGCCACACGAATATCATGATCAAACCCTGATAAAATCATCTCCTCTTGTTCGATAATAGTAACTGCACAACCGAAAGCATTCATCATACTGGCAAATTCTACACCAATGTAGCCGCCGCCCAGAATTGCTAGTCGTTTGGGTAGGTAAGGGAGATGAAACATTTCACGAGAGGTGATGGCATATTCTATACCTGAGATTTTAGGCTGGATGGGTTGGCTACCCACAGCAATAACAATCTTGTCGGATGTTACTGTGCGTCCAGCAATCTCAATAGTATGAGTATCAACCAAAGTTGCTTGATTGCGAATGAATTCAATTCCAGCTTTTTGCAACTGTTCGTAATATGACTGGTGAATCCTGTCGATATGTTTATGTACTGACTTAATGAATTTCGTCCAGTCAAAAACAGTTTGACAATCACTCCACCCATAGCTATACGCCATTCGATTTTGCAGGGCGAAGTCCGCGGCTTGGACAATAAGTTTTTTGGGAACGCAACCGCGATTTACACAAGTACCACCAATGGCTTCTCGTTCGGCAACAGCGACACGGACACCAAAACTAGCTGCTTTTTTAGCTGCTGCTAGCCCTCCAGGACCAGCACCAATGACAAACAGGTCGTAATCAAATGTCATGGCTTTTGGAAAGAATGAAGAGCGAAGATGAATATTCTTCTATTGTCGCTGTTCCCCGTAACACCAGCATCTATCTGAACTTTGATTTTTCTTGCTGCCAACTCGGATTTATCGCCATAAAACCCAAGTCTCCTTACTTTCCCATCCACAGGAAAAATTGATTTGCATATAAATTAGCCCAAACAAGCACCTCTCCCCCTTGTCCTCTGCTCCCCTATCCCCGGTATTCGCTACCTACGGATTCTTTGCTAGTCTGGAGGTAAAGGGAATTCATGACGCTTCTAGGTATCATCATATGTCCACCAACTCTCCTCCTCTCATTGAAACCTATATCCCGGAGCGCTGGGTCGGTTGGAGTATGGAGTTTATTGGGGCAGGCTATACGGGTTTGTTGATCAAAAACGGTCGTCTAGTGCGAACATTGTCTCCAGGACGTCACTTCAACTTCGCTCTACCCTTGCTAGAAGAATGTGAACTCATTCTGGTGGACACCAAAATTCGCAACCTAGAGATTGAGTCTCATGGAGACTTTTTATCTAAGGATCAGTATTTGATCAATGTCTCCCTGAACATAATGTATCAGGTAGTAGACCCAAAGCGAGTGGCTTTAGAATTATCAGAACCGATTACAGCCCTTATCAGTGCAATTAAAGATACTTTGGGAGAGGCCATTGGCCAACTACGTGTTGAACAGTTGACAACTCAAGGTAGAGCATACATACGGCAATACATCCTTGAGCATACTGAGGTTTCCTATTCTTTAGGCTTTGCTTTAGAAGATGTGCGAGTTAACGACATCAACTTCCCTGAAGCTCGTGG
>Ga0070738_10007265_pt1 | contig 11179 bp, 10 predicted proteins | sample Coa_R2_2_FD_66446 | JGI IMG/M metagenome (GOLD analysis project Ga0070738, IMG submission 66446) | Surface soil microbial communities from Centralia Pennsylvania, which are recovering from an underground coalmine fire - Coalmine... | ecosystem: Environmental > Terrestrial > Soil > Unclassified ... | reverse complement strand
CACGGCGTCGGCCAGCGCGATCGCGGCATCGAACTCGCCTCGATGTCTCGCAAGATCGGCTGCGATGATGGTCGTCATCGCGCGCTGGTTGTTGTTGCTTTCAGGGAATGCTTCGGCCAGCTCGTCCAAGGCCCGCTGCGCGTTATCGACGCGGCCAATCCTCTCTTCGGTGCCGGCGAGGTCGATGTACGCGATGAGAAGACCGCGGGCATGGCAGCCCTGGAAAAGCTCGATCGCCGCGCGGAAATGGCGCCGGCTATTTTCGATGTCAAAAACAGCTCCTAAGGCGACGCCGAGGAACGTATGAGCGGCGGCAGTGACATTCTTACTTCCCACCGCGCCGGCCAACTCGAACAGCCGGGGGGCACGTGCGATTATCCTGGGCCAGTCCTCGCAATATACGGCCAGATCGACCTCGGCCAAGGCGGCACGCATGGTGAGAAACGTCGATCCCGCCGCGGCATCGTCAAGACGGCGCAAGCAGTCCTCGGCCTCCTCGCGGCGGCCCAACGACGCCGAAATATCGGAATGGGTCACGAGTGCCGAGGCAAGCGTCGCGGGGTCGTTCGCCGCCGTCGCGCGGGTCGTTGCTCGTCCGATCATCTCGTGCGCGGCGAGCTTTTGGCCGGAATAGTTCAGCATCAGCGCTTGCCGCGTTAGCGCGATAGCCTCCCAGCGAGCGTCTCCGGCGGAGAGACGGTAGAGACGCGCGAGAGCACGTCGGGCCTGGTCGCGCTCCTCGAGGTTTTGGTGCAGGATTGCCCGCCGGTAGATGACCTCCCGCGTGGCGTCGATATCGCCCAGCGTGCGCGCGATGCGATCGAGCTTACGAAGTACTGCGGCCTGGCCCGCGCGATCTCCGGTTCGCCCCAGAACCTCGTCGACGATGCTGAGCAGCTCGTATCGGCGCGCAGGTGCCCTGGGCTTAAGCTCGATGCCTCGGCGCGCATACGCAAGCGCTTCGTCATTGGCAAAACTGCTTTCGGCCCGGCGGGCGGCCTGCAGATAATAGTCGGCTGCAGAATCTGGTTCGCCGCCCAGGTCGAGGTGACGAGCCACGAATGCGAGCAGATCCGATAGTCGTGAGGCATAAAATCGCTCCGCAGCGCGCCCAACGCGACGATGCCAGCGCTTGCGTTCGCGCTCCGGTACCGACTCGTACGCCGTTGATGCGATGAGGTCGTGCGCGAATTCGTACTCGAACGTGCGCGCCCCGAGAGTCTGGCGCACGACGCGCCGTGCGATGAGCTCGTCCGCCGCTGCGGCGAGGCGCTTTTCACTCCAGCCGATTGTCTGCGCGATAATCTCTAAATCAAACGCGCTACCTACCACCGAGGCAACTCGCAGTACGAACCCGGCGGGCGCTGAAAGGCGCTGCGTGCGCGCGTCGATGCTCTCGCGCAGCCGCATCGGCAGCGTCTCCGTCGTGATCCCCTGCGATTTGACGGCGTCGACGAGCTGCGCAAGAAAGAGCGGATGGCCGCCTGAGCGCGCGGCGATGCGGGCGGCTTCGGTTCGTCGCCCAAGCGATCGTTCGACGATCGCACCGACGGCGACATCGGAGAGAGGCCCAAGGGGGATCATGCACGGCTTCGCTCCGAACGTCGGGTGACGTAAGCGCCCGAGCAACTCGGCCGAGACCGGCTCCTCTTCGCGCAGCGTCGCCACAATTAAAATGGCCTGATTCCCGCAGTGCTGCGCGATGTGTTGCAGCATGGCGGCGGTCGCGGTCCCGGCCGCGTGCAGGTCCTCGAGAACGAAGAGTGCCGGACGCGGTCGGGCGAGCTCGGCGAAGATGTCGCCGACGACGGTAAATAGCTTTCCCGCGCCGGACGCCCCATCACGTTCGCGGGAACGTTCTTGCTGCTGCACTTCCGGAAGAAGCCGCGAGAGCACGTCAAGATCGTAGGGTTCGCGATTCGAGAGGTCGAGAAAGCCGAGCCCCGCTCGCAGAATTTCCGTAATGGCTTGATAGGGTGCCGTTTCCGGTGACGATGTCGTTCCCCAGAAGACGCGGGCGCCCATGGCTTCGGCGCGAACCGCGAACTCTGAGACCAGACGAGTCTTTCCGATACCCGCTTCGCCGACGACGAGCGCGAACGTACCGGAACCGGCGGCCGCGCGCTGCCATAGCTCGCGCAACTGGTCGAGTTCGGGAAGCCGGCCCTCGAACGGCAGGCCATCCGGTGACGCAAGTTCCGTCGTGACGAGAGGGTTAAGCGGTGCCGCCGGCAACGGATTCCCCCGTTCGATCGCCCGGCGCAGCGCTGCCGTCTCAGGCATCAATTGAGCGCCCATCTCACGTGTTAGCCGCGCCTCAAACTGCGCGCAAATCTGCAGGGCCGAGCTGCCGTCGCCGCTCTCGTATCGCACGGCCATCAGCGCGCGCAACGCGTCCTCGCGCCATGGATCGTCCGCGAGGATCCGACCGAGGTACTCGTTCGCTGCCGCCGCATCGCGCCGGCCGCGAGCCCGGCGAACCAGCTCCCACAGCGACTGAACGTAAAGCGCGCGCAATCGCTCGCGAGCGGCGATCAGCCATTCATCCTCGCAACCTTGCAATAGCTCGCCGTACACCGAAACGGCGGTCTCGAGGTCGCGGTCCCCGGCGGTCAGTCGTTCGAACTCGGTAACGTCGAGTTGAAACGAAGCGGCCGCGTTCCAAGAGACCGCCCGCGAGTCGGCGATCACCCACGGTTTGCGCGAAGGGGGTAAGACCTTGCGCAAGTAGTGCAAGTGCCGGCGCAGGTTCGCGCGCGCGGTCGATTCGCTTTCGTCGGGCCAGAGCGTGAAGGCGAGCTCGTCGCGCGAGATCCGCTCGTTACGGTTGAGCAGCAGGTAGGCTAGTAGCGGCGCAACTTTCGGCCTGGCGGAAAATGGTATCTCTTTTCCGTCATATGCCAGCCGCAGTCGCCCCAACAACTTTACGTCCAGCATGGCGCGCCTCGGGAAACCTTCCATGCGACGCCCCGCTTCCCATGCGGGCAATTGGACTTAGGTCGGTGCCGGTGCCTCGATCCACGATCGGAAATACTGCGGATCCTCACACCGCACGCCTGCATCGGCGAGCTGCAGCGGCTTGAAAGTGTCGACCATCACGGCGATCTCGTCGGTCGAGGTCTTGCCCAAGCTCTGCTCGACGGCGCCGGGCTGAGGACCGTGCGGCGCGCCGGCGGCGTGCAGCGTGATCGAGCCTTCCTCGACGCCGCGGCGGCTCATGAAATTGCCGCTCACGTAATAGAGCACTTCGTCGCAGTCGACGCTCGAGTGATTGTACGGCACGGGAATCGCCAGCGGATGATAGTCGAAAAGACGCGGGACGAACGCACAATACGCCGCTCCGGGCGATTCGAACGTTTGATGTGCCGGAGGCGGCTGGTGCAGCTTGCCGGTGATCGGCGCGAACTCGTCGAGGTTGAACGCGTAGGGATAGCAGTATCCGTCCCACCCGACGACGTCGCACGGATGGTTTTGCACGATGTAGATTGCGTTTCGGCCGCCGTTAGTGACGCGGACCTCGTATTCGCCCTGCGGCCCAACCGGCGTTTTCAGAATCGGCGCCCGAAAATCGCGCTCGTAGTACGGCGCGTGCTCTTCGAGCTGGCCGAACGCGTTACGATAGCGTCGGGGAATCGTCACCGCACCCGAGGTTTCGTAGACGAGCATGCGGGTCGGCGACGACGGAATCACGCGATAGGTCGTACCGGTCGGCACCACGACGTAATCGTGCTCGCGGTAGGCGAGTTCGCCGAACTGCGTCTCGAGCACGCCGGCGCCGCGATGGATGAAGAGCAGCTCGTCGCCGCCCGTATTGCGGTAAAAGTACTCCATCGGCCGGTTTGCCTGCGCGACCGAAATGACGACATCGTCGTTGCCCAGCACCGGAGACCGGGAGTCGAGCGCATCGCCGGCGACATCGAGCGCCGCCGTCTTGAGATGGCGGTTGCGCAGCGGCTCGTTGGGTTCGAAGCGCACGCCGGGACGCTGCCAGGAACGGACGTCGAGCGTGGCGGTCGGCGGGTGAACGTGGTAGAGCAGCGAGTACACGCTCTCGAAACCCTTGGTCGAAAAGAGCTCTTCCGCGTAGAGCCCGCCGTCGGGCCGCCGAAATTGAATGTGCCGCTTGTGCGGAACGGAGCCCTCGCGAACGTACGACGGCATTTACGGCACCTCGGAGACGCTCTCGATCGCGACGGCGCGCTCGGTCGCCGCAAAGCCGTTGGTTTTGTGCGAACCGTCGCAGAACGGCTTGGTCTGCGAGCCGCCGCATCGGCAGAGCGCGATGTTCGGTCCCTGCGCCGTATAGGTGTTTCCGTCGGCGTCCGTGAGGGTTACCGTACCACGGACGAGGTACGGGCCGTTCTCACGGACCTTGATCGTTACTTCTTGCGTTACTTGATCCATCGGTGCGCCGATTCGACGCGCGAGCGAGACGGTCCTAAGGGTGAGCGGCGGTCCCGTCCAACGCGGCTTGCGCGAGGACGTGGCCGGCGATCTCGCGCTGGAGCTGCGGCGCGGTCGGGGGCGAAGCGGCCCCCAAGCGACTAATGTCGAGCGCGTAGAGCGTAAAGACGTAACGATGCGCCGGCCCCGGCGGCGGACAAGGGCCGTAGTACCCCGGGCGGCCAAGCGTCGTTTCGCCGAGCTCACCCCGCGTAAGGGTCGCTCCCGATGGAAGCCGCTGCATGGCCGGAGGAAGATCGTAAGCGATCCAGTGGTAGAACCCGCCGGCGACCGGTGCGTCCGGATCGTGAAGCACGATCGCAAAGGACTTGACTCCGGCAGGCGCACCGCTCCAGTGCAGTTCGGGCGAGCGGTTTTTACCTCCGCACGCTTGCGCCATGGATACGAGCGGAATGACCGCGCCGTCGGAAAAGTCGCGGCTGTGCAGCGCCATGCGCGTCGGACCGGTAGCAGCGAGAAGGGCGCCCGCTAGTGCCCACGCGCGAACCATGGCCGTATGGTATCATGGCGTGGCCATGATGGGAGTTAGGCCTCACGCGGCGTAACCCCGCGAACCCCGCCAGAACCGGAAGGTAGCAACGGTAAACGGGCCCTTACGGGTGCCGTGAGTCCCCTGGCTCTCGTCGTGGCCCGTCTTGGCCTTGGAGCAAAGGATGCAGTTGGAAACGGTCTACGCGGCCGCAGGCGCGCTTGTCGGTGCCCTCGTGGCGCTCTACGTTTATCACGTCGCGGTGGTGCGTCCTAATGCGCGCCGGACGCAGGAGCTGCTCGAGGTGCACGACGGTCTGCTCTCGACCGATGGGGGCAGCGCCGCCGGCCGCCTTGCCGCGCTCGAGAGCTCGTCGCACGCCGCAGGCTCGCAACTGACCGCTCTCGACAAGCGCGTTCGCGAGCTCGAGGCGCTCGCGTCGACCGATCTCTCCCGCGCGGGCTTCGTACGCTACGACGCCTTCGCCGATAGCGGAGCGGGATTGTCGTACGCGCTCGCACTGCTCAATCGCCGAGGGGACGGCGTCGTGATCACCAGCATCTACTCGCGCGAGGATAGCCGCACGTTCGGTAAGGCCGTCGAAGGCTACAAGCCGACGGTGGCCGCCTCGGCCGAAGAGCTCGAGGCAATCGAGCGGGCGCGGCTTTCGGCGCCCACGAACGGCCGCTAGCGGTGAACCTCTTCGTCTGCGACGTGACGCGAGCTCTGGGCTACGCGGTCAACGTTTACACGCTCTTGCTCCTGGTCTATGCCGTGATCTCGTGGATCCCGGAGCTGCGCCGAGGGCGTTGGGTCTACTACCTCGCCGGGGTCATCGAGCCCGTGCTCAATCCGATCCGGCGCATCATCCCGCCGCTCGGGGGCCTGGACCTCGCCTTTCTCGTGCTGCTCCTCGCGCTGCAGCTCTTGATTCGTCCCGCCATCGCGCAGCTCACGCTCAACAGCTGCATTCCCTTCTACTAGGAACGCCGTGGCATTGAAGACCGAGCGGCCCCGCCGCCTCGACGTCGCGAGCAACGTCCGCAACTTCTGCATCATCGCGCACATCGACCACGGCAAGACGACGCTCTCGGACCGTCTGCTCGAGATCACGAGCACGGTAGACGTTCGCAATCTCGAGGACCAGGCACTCGACGCGATGGATCTCGAGCGCGAACGCGGGATCACGATTCGCATGCATCCCGTCACCTTGCAGTACCGGGCGGCCAGCGGCGAGCTCTTCCGGCTGAACTTAATCGACACGCCCGGCCACGTCGACTTTTCGTACGAGGTCTCACGCTCGCTGGCCGCCTGCGAGGGTGCCATCCTCATCATCGATGCGGCGCAAGGCATCGAGGCGCAGACGCTGGCCAACTACCACCTGGCGCTCGAACACGACCTAACGATCGTGCCGGTCATCAACAAGATCGATCTCCCTGCCGCCGACCCCGAGCGCGTGATGGGTGAGGTCGAAGAGCTGCTCGTCATGGAGCGCAGCGAGTGCATCTTGGCCAGCGCGAAAAACGGCATCGGGATCGAGGAGATCCTCGAAGCGATCGTGCATCGGATCCCGCCGCCCAAGGGACACCACGACCGTCTGCGCGCGCTGGTCTTCAACGCGCAGTTCGATCCGTACCGCGGTGTCGTCAGCTACGTCCGCGTGGTCGACGGCAAGCTCGCGGCCGGCACGCGCTTCATGTCGATGGCGCACGAACGAGTCTTCGAGTGCACGGAGGTCGGCGTCTTCGCGCCGCAGATGCGACCCACCAAATCGCTCGAGCTCGGCGACGTGGGATACGTCATCGCAAACATCAAGTCGCTGGGCGAAATCGACGTCGGCGACACGATCACTTCGGCGACCGATCCGGCCCACGTGGCGCTGGCCGGATATCGAAAAGCCGTCCCGATGGTCTACTGCGGTCTCTATCCCAACGAAGGCGAGTACGACGATCTGCGCGACGCCCTCGAAAAGCTCAAACTCAACGACGCGGCGCTGGTCTACGAGCCGGAGAGCTCGGTCGCGCTCGGCTTCGGATTCCGTTGCGGCTTTTTAGGGCTGCTGCACATGGAGATCGTGCAAGAGCGGCTCGAGCGCGACTACGGGCTGGACCTGATCGCCACGTCGCCCTCGGTCGTCTTTCGGGTAGTTTGCACGGACGGAACAACGCTGACGATCGACAATCCGTCGCGCCTGCCCCCGGCCTCCACGATCCGCACGATCGAGGAGCCGTACGTCAAAGCCACGATCATCTCGCCGCCCGATTACGTCGGCGCGATCATGGAGCTGACGCAAAGCCGACGCGGTACGCTCGGCAACATGGAGTATCTGCACGACGGGCGCGTGATCCTCACGTACGAGATGCCGCTTATCGAAGTGATCGTCGATTTCTTCGACGCGCTCAAGTCGCGGACAAAGGGATATGCATCGCTTGACTACGAGGTGATCGAGTATCGCGAGGGAGACCTCGTCAAGCTCGAAATATTGCTCAACGCCGAGCCGGTCGACGCGCTCTCGTTTATCGTCGCGCGCGACAAAGCCGCCGCACGCGGACGCGCGTTGACCGAGAAGCTCAAAGAGCTCATCCCGCGTCAGATGTTCGAGGTTCCCATTCAGGCGGCCATCGGGGGAAAGATCGTCGCGCGCGAGACCGTCAGCGCGATGCGCAAGAACGTACTCTCGAAGTGCTACGGCGGAGACATCACCCGCAAACGTAAGTTGTTGGAGAAGCAGAAGGCCGGCAAGGAACGGATGAAGCGGGTGGGGCGAGTGGAGCTGCCGCAGGAAGCATTTATGGCCGTGCTGCGGTTGGGATCGTGAAAACCTACGTCGCCACGAACAATCCCGGCAAGCTGCGCGAGCTCAAAGCGCTGCTCAAGGGATCGCCGCTGCAGCTCGTCGCGCCCCGAAAGTACGCGCCCGTGCTCGAGATCGCCGAAAGCTATGCCGGAAACGCGATCCTGAAGGCGACGGCGCTGGCTGCGGCGCTGCGCGAGCGGGTCGTCAGCGCGAACGTGCTGGCCGACGATAGCGGCTTGGAGGTTGCGGCGCTGGGTGGGCGCCCCGGCGTTCACTCGGCGCGCTACGGCGGTCCGGAGATGGAGTGGCCGGCCCGGCGTGCGGCGCTGCTTGCGGAGCTGCGCGGAATACCGCCGTATCGCCGCGCGGCGCGATTCGTCTGCGTGCTGGCATACGTCGAGCCGCAAGGCGAGCCGATCACCGCGACCGGAACCGTCGACGGCTTCATCCTCGAAAACGAAAGCGGTTCGGGCGGCTTCGGGTACGATTCGGTTTTTTTATATCCGCCGGCGGGACGCAGCTTCGCAGCGATGAGCGAGAAGGAGAAGAACGCGGTCAGCCATCGCCACGTAGCGGCGCAGGCGCTGATCGAAATGCTGCGCGCGCGTGGCTGACGGCGACGCCGAAGCCGCAACGCCGGAAGACGTGCGCGCGATCGCGCGGAGGCGAAGGTTTGACGACCTGACGGCTCGTCTCGCGTTGCAGTGCGCCGAACGCGGCACGGCATGGGTGCTGCGCGACGCCGGCGAGCCGATCGGGATTGCGATCGCGCACGACTCGGACGACGAACGGTTCGTCGGCGACTACTACGTCGAGCCGTCGTTTCGCGGACAGGACGCGGGTACGCAATTATTGCGAGCCGCCTTCGATGAGGCCGGCGATCGCTCGCGCGCCACGCTGGTCTCCCCGAACGACGCCGCCGCGCAAGCCCTCGCGCTTCGTTTCGGAATGACGCTCGGCGAGCCCATCCTGCGAATGGCCGGCGCGATACCGCCCGAGGAAGAGCTCGCAAAAATGGCGGCGGGCGACTATCGCTTCGAAGTCGCCGCGATCGATGCCGCGGCGCACGGTCCGGCGCTCGACGAGCTGGACCGGCGTTCGCGCGGCACCGCGCGACCGGCGGATCACGCCGAGTTTTGTCTGCGCGCCGGCGGCAACGCGTTCTTTCTTCGCGGCGAGTGCGTCGGGTACGCCTACGTCTGGGCTGACGGAATGGTCGGCCCGATCGCATGCGCGTCCCAAGCCTATCTCGTCCAGATCTTTGCATACGCGCTGGTGACGCTGGTACGCCAGTACGGCGCGTCGTGGTGCACGGCGCTGGTGCCGGGCTCCAATCGCCGCATCGGCCGCGCGGCGTTGCGCGCACGATTACGTATCGAGGAAGCGCTTAATTTTGCGAGCGACGCGTTCGGCGGCGACTTCTCGACGTACGTGGCCTATCATCGTCTGCTGCTCTAACGCTCGAGCGCGGGCCGGTGCAGAGGGTTGGATGCACGATCGCGAAACGTCATCGGCGTTGCGGAATTGCCCGTCGGGACGTAGCTCAGCTTGGTAGAGCGGTGCGTTTGGGGCGCACAGGCCGCTGGTTCGAGTCCAGTCGTCCCGACCAAATCCTATGGTATCCTAGCGTTTGGTTCGCGCCCGTGGTCTAACGGATAAGGCACGAGTCTTCTAAACTCGAAGATGGGGGTTCGACTCCCTCCGGGCGCATGGTACAATGCCGTTTCGTGGTGACTGTAGCTCAGTTGGTTAGAGCGCCGGCCTGTGAAGTCGGAGGTCGGGGGATCGTGACCCCTCAGTCACCCCAAACCAGTACACAAAGGATGCGGAAGGATAACTGCGTACAACTCCTAGCAGCCGACGAGGCGCGCCTTTAGCTCAGTCGGTAGAGCAGCGGCCTTTTAAGCCGTTGGTCCCGGGTTCGAGTCCCGGAGGGCGCAAAGCGCACCGCTAGCTCAATGGTAGAGCAGTTGACTCTTAATCAATTGGTTCGGGGTTCGAGTCCCTGGCGGTGCAAAATGATCGAGCCCTCGCAGTTTGCGGGGGCTCTTTGCACCCGAATGTGACTTTTAGTGCTTCTTATGAAGCGCAGGCTTCAGGCTGACGCTTGTACTCAGGCTGATGCTCGTGCTGGTGCTGGTGCTGAACTTGGGCTTGGTGTCCGCAACCGCCGACGCGCAATCGGCCTTCCCCAGGGTTATGCGGCACGTCTGCTGGGTGATGCGATCCACGCGCCAGAGCACGCCGTCGGTCTCAATGTATTGGTAGCGGAAGAAGAGCTGGAAGACCACGAGCACCGCGATGAGCGCACCGGCTCCGTAGAGGGCGGGCGCAGCCCACGCCACCATCTTGCGGCGCACCCTCCTGCCGCGATACGTATCGAAACGTGATACCGCGCTCAATGCGAAAGCCTCCCCTGACGATCGATAGCGGCCGGACGCCGACACTTGGTCAGAAGGGCGAACAAGCCCTTTCATACCGGCGTCTGTACGGCACCGTACATTAGTGGCGAGCGGGCGCCTCCCCTCCTCATAAAAAAGGGGCCGGCATGAGCCGGCCACCTGCGATCCCCCAGATCCACCCTTACGGCCGCTACGCAGCGGCTTGAGGAGCACTTTCCTATACCCTTCCACCCGCCCGTCAAACTTTTCGTACGCTTCCGGAGCGTCCTCGAGCGGCAGGCCGGTGGCTCACGAAGAAGCTGGGCTTGGCCCTTAGCCGCGACGATGACGTCGCGCAGGTAGACGTTGTAGCGCTTGACCGGGGCTTGCCCCATCTGGAAGGAGAGGCCCTTCTCCTAAGCGGGACCCAGCGAAAGCGTAAACCGACCCGGCTACGCCTCCTCATCGACGCGCCTCGGCGCAGCTCTTGCACGTTGCGCCGGTGCGGTTCGCGGGCGTCGAGGATTTGCTCGGGATCGCCCTACGCAGGTCGATCGGCGTGGCGCCGAGTTCCGCCGCCCTGGCTAGGCGATCGTCGACGCGGTCGACGCCCCAGATCGCGACGGTGTCTCCTGCGCCGACGTGGGCCTGTTCGGTCGCGTGATAGCCGGTCGGAAAGACGTCGGCAAGCGAGACGAAGTCGTCTTCGAAATCGTCGCCGGGCTTGCCGGGGAGTTTGAGGGCGTTGAAGTCGGCGCACGGAACCCGCACCAACTCGGCCTGTCCGCCGCGGTACGGGCCCATCCCCGAATATCCGTACCGCCGCCGTGGCTCTGCGGACTAACGGTGAGACAAGCGTTGGTATATCCGCGCGTACAGTTGAAACAGAACCCGCACGCGATGTTGAAAGGCAGCACGACGCGGTCGCCGGGCCGGACGCTGCTGATACCCGAGCGCGGGAGGAAATGCACCCGGCATGTTCTATCTAACCGGGTCGCCGGGCAAGTGGCGGAACTGGCAGACGCGCTGGATTTAGGTTCCAGTGGGGCGACCCGTCAGAGTTCGAGT
>Ga0070738_10007262_pt1 | contig 11181 bp, 12 predicted proteins | sample Coa_R2_2_FD_66446 | JGI IMG/M metagenome (GOLD analysis project Ga0070738, IMG submission 66446) | Surface soil microbial communities from Centralia Pennsylvania, which are recovering from an underground coalmine fire - Coalmine... | ecosystem: Environmental > Terrestrial > Soil > Unclassified ... | reverse complement strand
AGCGCCGGCGCAAGCGACTTTTCGTGGCGCGACGAGGCTTCGGTGCGCAAGCCGAGCGCCGCGCTCATGCGCCGGATGCGGGGGCCGTTGAAATTCGCCGCTTCGAGGACGATCGAACTCGTCACGGGCGTCACTTCGCTCGACGCCCCGCCCATCAGTCCAGCAAGTCCGAGCGCCCGCTCGCCGTCGGCGATGACGAGGGCTTGCGGCGTAAGCTCGCGCTCCGTGCCGTCGAGCGTGACCAGCCGCTCGCCGGGACGCGCGTCGCGCACGATGAAGTGCAGCTCGCGCACGTTTGCCGCATCGTAAAAGTGCAGCGGCTGTCCCGTTTCGAGCATCACGTAGTTCGAAACGTCCACCAAGTTGTTGATCGGCCGCTGTCCGGCCAGCGCCAGCCGCACGCGCATCCACGCCGGTGCCGGTCCGACCGCGAGATCCTCGAAGCGCTGCGCGACGAACCGCGAGCAATCCGGCGATTCGATCGTGACGCGCGGCGACATCGCGCCGGGCTCGCGCGCGCGTCCGGGATTGTCGAGCGGCGGAACGGCCAGCGGCACGCCGTACGAAGCGGCGAGCTCTCGTGCCAAGCCGAGAACCGACATCGAATCGGGGCGATTGGCGGTGATCTCGACGTCGAGCACATCGGTATCGAGCCCGAAGAGCGCCACGGCGTCGACGCCCGGTTCGATCCCGGAATCGAGCTGCATGATTCCGTCCTCGAACCACTCCTCGGGCAACGCCAGCTCGCCGGCCGAGATCATCATCCCTTGCGAGGCGACGCCGCGCATCGTGCGCGCCGCGATTTCCAGCTGCGGCAGCTTGGCACCAATCGTCGCGACCGCGATCGTTTGTCCGGCCGCCACGTTGGTGGCTGCGGTGGCGATCGTCAGCGGTTCGTCGCCGCCTGCGTCCACGCGCGCGACGAGGAGCCGATCGGCGTTGGGATGCTTTTCGACGGTCACGATGCGCGCGGTCACGACGCCGGTGATCTTGGGGCGCGTCTCGATCGACTCGACCGGAAATCCGAGCATGGCGAGCCGCTGCGCGATCGCGTGCGTGTCGTTCGGAAGCGCGACGAAGTCGCGAAGCCAGCTGATCGGTACGCGCACGGTTTAGGCGCTCAACTCAGCTGCTGCAGAAAGCCGGGTTCGCTCTCGACGAAACGCCGGATGTCGTCGACTTCGTAGCGCGCGAGTCCCAGACGCTCGGCGCCGAAGCCGAACGCCCAGCCGGAATAGACGCCGGGGTCGTAACCGACTTCGCGCAGCACGTTGGGATGGACCATTCCCGCGCCGCCGAGCTCGATCCATCCCGAGCCGCCGCACATCGCGCACGACGCGGCTTTGCCGCGGCATTTCGGACAGGTGGTGTCCACTTCGGCGCTCGGTTCGGTGAACGGAAAGTACGACGGACGAAACCGTACGCGCTGCTCGGCGCCGAAGAGCTCGCGGCAGAGGCCCGTGAGCATGCCTTTGAGATGGCCGAAGTGGATGTTTTCCGCGACGAGCAGCCCTTCCACTTGATGGAACTGAAAGAGATGGCGCGCGTCGAGCGCGTCGCGACGGAAGCACTTTCCGGGCGCGACGACCGCAATCGGCGGCCGGTGCTGCTGCATCGTGCGAATCTGCATCGGTGAGGTGTGCGGGCGCAGCAGGACGCCGTCGGTAATCCAGAACGAGTCGAAGTTCTCGCGCGCCGGATGGTCGGCCGGAATGTTGAGGGCGTCGAAGTTATAGTAATCCGGTTCGGCTTCGGGACCGACGACCACGGCAAAGCCGTGGCGCGCAAAGTAGGCGCAGCTGTCGTTGACGATCCGGCGAACGGGATGGATCGCTCCGAGCTGCGGTTCGATCGCCGCAAACGTCACGTCGATGGTCGCGTTGAGCTCCGACTCGACGCCGCGCTCTTCCAGCCGCCGCCGCAACTCTTCCAAACGCTGCTCCATGGAAGCGACGGCGTCGTTGATCGTTCGTCCGGCCTCGGGCCGCGCGGCGGCGGGCAGCGTTCCAATCGTCCGCCGCACCTTGGTTACCTCGCCGTTGCGGCCGAGATACGTGACGCGCACGCTCTCGAGCGCCTGCTCGTCTGCGGCGCTTTCGGCGTCGGCGTCGAAACGCCGGCGTACGTCGGAAAGGCTGGTTTGTAACTCCGTCGTCATGGTTGAAGAAAGCAAAACGCCCGGTTCGTTTTACGATACCGGGCGCCTTCAAAAGTACGATTTGTTCCCGCCGTGACGGCGGTTTTTGCGGCTACGTGGATGCGGGCGCCGCGTGCAGCCTTCGGTAGGCCAGATACACGTCGATCGAGCCCGTTTGGGCGAAGAGCTTCCAGAAGAGATTGGACGTTGCCATGCGCTTTGCAGTCTCCTTCTGAGCCGTCGGCTCCGGCGCGGCCCTTTACGTCGCCTGAGTATACCATGCGACTTTTACGGCCGGTAGTCTTGACTTTTTAGGACCGGAGTACTCTCTTGACAAGGCTCGGATTAGGCCTTAAAAACGCTCGCTTCGTACAGCGCAATCGATCCTGCAACGGCCGCGCTCAGGCTCTCGGCGCGCCCTCGCATCGGTATCGAAAACACCTTCGCGCAAAGGCTTTCCCAGGCTCCCAGGCCGCGCCGTTCGTGCCCGACCAGAATGGCGAGCGGCGGGCCCAATTCGGCCGCCGCGATCGGCTCTCCCCAGGCCGCCAGGCCGGCAATCCGGACCCCGGCGGCCGAGGCCGCTGCCGCCGTCTCGGCCGGGTCGCCGACGGCCAGGGCTAGGCGGAAGACGGCCCCCATCGAGCCGCGGACGACCTTGGGGTGGTACGGGTCTACGCCGAGCCGTCCGAAGAGCACGCCGGCACACCCGAAGGCGTCGGCCGAGCGCAGCAGGGTGCCGGCGTTGGCGGGGTCGTTGAGATCGGCCAGGACGAGGAGCGGCGAACCCGCGGAGAAGAGCGCCTCCGGGCTGTGGAGCCGGACGGGCCCGACCGCGACGACTCCGCTTGGCGATTGGACGTCGGAGATGCGTTCCGCCGCCGAGGCGGGGACGATGAAGACCTCGCTGCCCGCCGCTTCCAGCTCGTGAATCAGGCTCTCGGCGTCGTAGGCCGCCTGAGTGGCGTAGAGTTCCTCGATGGGGAAGCCTGCGGCGACCGCTTCGGCGAGCAGCGTCGGCCCCTCAAATGCGAAGCGGCCAAGCTCGCGCCGCGCCTTGTGCGTGCGTAACGCTCGCAGCCGGCGCAGCCGTTCCGAATGCAGCCCTAACGCCGTCGCCATCGCGACGTTGCCCACGCCCGCGTCGCAATCAAGACCAGGCCCGAGAAGAGCGCTGCGAGCGCCACCGCGATCTTGTCGTTGAAGTGGTGCGGTACGAGCGAACGGACGAACAGATAGACGGCCGCGACGAAGACGGCGAGAAAATACGCGAGCCAACCGATCTCGGCGGCGACGGAAGAACGCGCTGGCGGCATTGCGCTTGGGTACGAGGCGTGCGCCTTGCGTTCCGCCAAGCCGCAGCCATGGAAGAAGCGCCTGTAGTCCTGCGATCGCACCGAATCTTTGGGGGGCGCGTCTTCGACGTTCGCGCCGACGAGCTGCGCTTTGCCGACGGCGGCGAGCACCGCGTCGAGGTCGTGGAACACGTCGCCTCCGTGGCGATCGTCGCGACGCCGTCGCCGAACGAAGTGGTGCTCGTTCGGCAGTACCGGCATCCGGCGGCGGCGTTTTTGTGGGAAATTCCGGCGGGAACGACCGACCCCGGCGAGACGCCGGCCGATGCCGCGCGGCGCGAGCTGCTCGAAGAGACCGGCTACACCGCGGGCACGATTCGGCCCATCGGCTCGGTCTGGACGACGCCGGGGTTCTGCACCGAAAGCATGCACTTGTTCCACGCCGGGCAACTGACCGCGGGAGAACCGGCTTTCGACGAGGACGAACGGATCGAAATCGGCGTCTTCACCGTGCAAGCTGCACGTCGGTTGCTCGCCGGCAAAACGGCGGATGCAAAAACCATGCTGGCCTTGTATTGGCTGCAGGGCGGGGAAGATAAAATTTGAAGTGACTTTGGTCGATAGTTACTGTAGGCGGCCGGAGCTTCTGCGAAGGCTGCCTAGGTAACGCTCGTGGCGTCGTTGTTGCTACCGGCGTCCCGAGGATCGGCCTTGGAGGTACGTAGTGGAAATACCGAGCGACATTGATGCCGTCCTAAAGCGACTGCTGCAAAGCACTCGTGATTCCGGCGAGTATTCGGTGCTGGCCCCCGAAGACGAAACGTACTTGAACTCGCTCATCGCTTCGGTTCGCGGCGGACGCCGCGCGGTCTTGATCGTCGAAGACGCCGACGAGCATCTCCGGTACATGTTCAGCAACGCGACTCGCGCGGAAGCGGTAACGATGCTTGGGAAAGTGGTCGAAGCCACCGGCCGCCGATTGGCCGACGGCGACGAATAGTCAGACCTAAGCGATCAACGTAATTCCGTCGACCTTCCCGTTAGGCGCGACTTGAAAGTCGTAGCGATACTTCACGTGCGGATAGCGGATCAAAAACTCGTAGAGCGTATCTCCGTTCGCCTCTTTCCTGCTCGAAAGCGGCACGATCGTTTGTAAGGGCCCGAGCGAGGCGAAGTTTTCGTGCTCGACGAGCGCATCGGTGAGATAGGCGCTGAACGACGGCGTCAGCTCCGACCGATCTATTTTCCCGGTCGCGAGCCGATCGAGCCACTCTTTGGCTCGCGTGACGACCGCGTTGTCGAGCGCGGCCGCCGGCGGGCCGAGAACGTCCAAGACGCGCGCGCCGACTTGTTCGGGTATCGTCACGCTGCCGTGCATCGAATCGGCATTCGAGAGCACGATCACGGCGACGTGCTGCTGCGGCAGCACGCCGTTCATCGCGCGATAACCCGAGATTTCGCCGTCGGTCCAAACGTAATTCTGACCGCCGCGACGATCCACGACCCATCCCATGCCGTAATGGGTCGGGCCGGCGGTCGCGCCCGGCGTGTAGATCGTACCGATCGAGTCGACGCGCAAGAGCACCGGCATCTCGATGTCCCACTTGGCGAGATCGTCGACCGTCGTCACGAGCCCGTCGTAGCCGCCAAGCCACGCCGGATCCCACGCCGGAGCGACGACGAACTGCGCGCCGCTGCGCGTGTATCCCGTCGCGCGCGACGGCGAGATGCCGTTGTCGCCGGCTAAGAACGTATGGTTCATCACCAGCGGAATGAAGATGTGCTGTTCGAGATAATCGGAGAGCGTGACGCCGCTGACGCGCTCGACGATGAGCCCGGCTAGCCAATAGTTGAGCGGATTGTTCGCATACGTGCTTCCCGGCGGCGCCGCCGGCGCAAGCTTGTCGACGGCCGCCAAGATCGTCGAGAGTTTGACGGTATGCGTCATGTCGGTCGAGAGTCCCGGCGCGGCCGAGTAGCTCGGAAGACCCGAGGTCTGCGTGAGCAGCTGCGCGATCGTAACGTTGGCGGCGACCTTGAGCTCGGGAACGTATTTTGTAACGGGATCGTCGAGCTTGAGCTTCCCGTCCTGCGCGAGCAGCAGGACGGCGGCGGCCGTGAACTCCGTCGTCAGGCCGCCGGCATAGAACTCCGTGTCGGGAGTGATTGCCGCATGCGGCGAGAGCGTCGAGAAGCCGAAGCCCTTGGCGTAGACCAGCCGGCCGTCCTCGACCACGCCGATGGCGATTCCGGGGGTACGCCCGGCGTGGATCTGGCCCGTAGCGAGCCGATCGATCTGCCCCGAGACGGCCGGAGAGAGCCCCGCAGCGTCCTGGGCCGGGGCAGCAAGCGGCCGCGCCGGTCCAAAGAAGCCGACGACAATAGCCGTCGCTAAGACGGCGACCGAACGCCCCATGACCCGAAGATTATATACCTTCGCAGCGGTGGGGCGCTAGGGCGGTGCGGGTCTTGGTTTATTTTTGAGCGGCTTTTTTCGCCAAACTGAGGAGCGCGCCGAATGCCTTGTCGTCGGTTATCGCCAGATCGGCCAGCGCTTTCCGGTTCAGGTTCACGCCCGACTTCTTCAGGCCGTGCATGAAGACCGAGTAGGAGATGCCCTCGCGCCGCACCGCGGCGTTGATCCGGCTGATCCAGAGCGAGCGAAAGTCGCGCTTGCGGACGCGCCGGTCGCGAAAGGCGTAGGCCAGCGACTTGAGCAGCGCCTCGTTGGCGACGCGGTAGTTCCGGCGCCGCGCCGCGCGAAAGCCCTTGACCAGCTTCATCACCTTACGGCGATGCTTGAGGCCTCCGACGCCCCGTTTGATCCGTGCCATTGTTGTTCGCCTCCCCTAAACCAGATACGGGATGGTCGGCGCGAGCCGCTTGAGGTCGCCCTTGAACGTGGGTTGATCCTTGCGGAAGTTGCGCTTGCGCTTGCGCGACTTCTTGCTCAAGATGTGTCCGCAGCCGTCGAACTGATGACGGTGCAGCAGCTTGCCGGTCGCGGTTACTTTCACGCGTTTGGCGGTTCCTCGGTGGGTTCGAATCTTAGGCACTGGTTGGCTCCTTCGTTGGTACTGAAAACTTCGGCGGACCCGTGGGCACCGCGCGCGGCGCCAAAATCATGAACATGTTCTTGCCTTCGAGACGCGCTTCACGCTCGACCGTGGCCAGCGGCGCCATGTCTTCGGCCATTCGGTCGAGCAGACGGCGTCCGAACGCGGTATACGTGATCTCGCGGCCGCGGAACATGATCGTCACTTTGATCTTGCTCCCGTCGAGCAGCAGCCGTTCGGCCATCCGCGCCTTCGTCTCGTAATCGTGCGTCTCGATCTTGGGACGAAGCTTCACTTCTTTGAGCTCGAAGTGGCGCTGCTTTTTGCGTGCGTCTTTGTCTTTCTTCGATTGTTCGTACTTCAGCCGGCCGTAGTCGGCGATCTTGCAGACCGGCGGCTGCGCGTTGGGCGAGACCTCGATCAAATCGAGCCCGGCGCCTCGCGCGCGCGCCAGCGCATCTTCGGTTTGCAAGATTCCGAGTTGATTTCCGTTTTCGTCGATCACTCGAACCGTGCGAATGCGAATTTGATCGTTGACCCGCAGAGGTTTTGCTATGTGTTCATCTCCAAAAGAAAAAGGCGGCGTTGCCGGAGCAACCCCACCATAGAACCGGCCGAGGGTTCCTTACAGTGAAGACCGGATCGCCGGCAGGCATCCGGTGAGCGGCGCGAGCCGCTGCTTCGGCTCGCCCACAATATCACGCCCGGCCCGGGGAGTGTCAAGGGCGCGAGTCGAGCGCCCCGATTGCGTCGCTGAATCGATCCAAGAAGAACTCGACCGCCTCGTCGTCGATCACCAGCGGCGGCGCGACGCGCAGCACGTCGGGCCGCGTATCCTTGGCGGCGACGCCGCGCTCGAGCAGGGCCTCGGAGAGAGCGTGGGCCGGAGCCCGCAGTGCGACGCCGATCAGCAGCCCGCGGCCGCGAACCTCCGCGATCGAGGGCGAACCCAGCGCCCGCAGGCCGCGGACGATGGCGGCGCCCGCGCGGCGCGCGCGTTCGGCCAGGTTCTCGGAAACGATGACGTCGAGGGCTGCATCGGCAACGGCGCAGGCGAGCGGATTGCCGCCGAAGGTGCTGCCGTGGTCGCCCGGTTCGAAGAGATCCATGATCGCTGCGTCGGCCAGCGCCGCCGAGACGGGGTAGTAGCCGCCGCCCAGCGCCTTGCCGACGACCAGGATATCGGCGCGGACCTCCTCGTGGTCGCAGGCGAACAGATCTCCGGTGCGTCCGAATCCCGTCTGCACTTCGTCGGCGATCATCAACGCGTTATGGGCGTCGCAGAGCCGGCGCACGTCGCGCAGATAGCCCGGGGGCGGTACGTTGACCCCGCCTTCCCCTTGGATCGGCTCGATCAGGACGGCGCACGTGTTGGGGCCGAGCGCGCGCTCGAGCGCCGCCGCGTCCCCGAAGGGTACGGGCACGAAGCCGGCGACGAACGGACCGAAGCCCGCGCGGTATTGCGCGGTCGTGCTGGCGCTCACTGCTGCGATCGTGCGGCCGTGAAAGTTATCCTCGAAAACGACGATCTCGGCGCGATTCTCGGCGATGCCTTTGGAGCGGTAGCCCCAGCGGCGGGCGAGCTTGATCGCGGTCTCTACGGCTTCGACGCCGGTGTTCATCGGGACGGCCTTCTCGTAGCCGCAGAGCCGGGTAAGCTTCTCCAGGAACCCGGGCAAGCGGTCGTTGCGCATGGCGCGCGAGGTTAGCGTCACGCGGCCGGCTTGCCGCACGAGCGCGTCGCGAACCCGCGGGTGGCAGTGACCCACGTTGACCGCGGAGTAAGCGCTCACGCAGTCGAGAAAGCGTCGTCCGGCGACGTCCCACAGCCAGACGCCTTCGGCGCGCTCGACCACGAGGTCGAGCGGCGCGTAGTTGCGCGCGCCGTAACGCTCTTCGCCGGCGATTAACTCTCGCACGGGATCCGAGAGGAGATACACCCCAAAGCTGTTAAGGAATTTTGCTTGGCAACCTCCTTCAGGCGTCTCGAGCGTCTTATCGCTCGCGACCATCCCGGCGTCTCCCCGACGGGCCGAACGATCGCCAACGTGCACGCCGCCCGGCGCGAGCGCGCGGTCGTGCTCTTACACGGCATGAGCGCGAGTCCGACGCAGTTCGAGCGCGTCGCGCGCGAGCTTTTCGAGCGCGGTTATAACGTTCTGGTGCCGCGGCTGCCGCGCCACGGGCACGCCGATCCGCTCTCGCCCGCGCTCGAACGTTTGAGCGCCGAAGACCTCTGCGCCGCCGCGGCCGAGTACGTCGAGATCGCCGGCGAGCTCGGCGAACGAGTTACGGTGGCCGGCTTCTCGCTGGGCGGTCTGCTCACGGCGTGGATCGCGCAAAATTTCGCAATCGAACGCGCCGTTCCGATCGCGCCGTTCTTCGGCATCTCGTGGATTCCCAACGCGCTCATGGGCCCCGTCGCCGAGCGCCTGCTGCGCGTACCCAATCGCTTCCATTGGTGGAATCCGATTTTGCGCGAGCGTCAATTTCTAGCGACCAACGGCTATCCGCGGTACGCGACCCACGCGATCGGGCACGCCTATCGGATGGCGCGCTCGGTGCTCGAAGCTGCGCGCGCGAGCAGTCCGGCCGCGCAATACGTGACGATCGTCGCGAACAAGAACGAAGTCGCGGTCAACAACTATGCGATTCGCCGGCTCTACGAAACGTGGCGGCGGCAGCGGCCCGAGTCGGTCGAACTTTCGATCCTGACCGGCTTGCCGCTTTCGCACGACATCGTGTCGCCGTTGCGGCGATGGCGTCTCGCCGATCGCGCGCATCCGCATTTGCTGCGCGCCATCGACCCCACGCCGGCATCTTCGCTCGTTACGGCCTAGCCCGCTTAATTATATTCGCGCAGGCGCGGCCAGACGGTGGCAAGCGGCGTCGTAATCTGCTCGCACAGCGAAATCGGAAACCCGTTTTCGAACGGGCGCCCCCACGGATTGGAAAAGTGAGCTAAGATGCGGTGGACGCGAAAGAGCCGCGCGCTCGGATCGCAGTCGCCGTGAACGTCGATGACGACGTTGCCCGAAAAGCCGTGCGTTCCCCACAGCCAATACTGGTTGTGGCCCGATATGACCGGCGGAAGCCCGTACTCGCCCCCGAAGAAGTCGATCGCGGCGGCTTCGCCGTAGTTGCTTGCGAAGATCGCCGCCTGCGCGCGCTGCGACGGCGGCAGGGAGTCGTAGATCTTCGCAACCACGGCGGCGAGCTCGCGCCAGCCGTGCATGTCGCCCCAATCCGGCGGAAGATTGCCGATCGTCGTGCGCTCCGACTTGGCGAGATCGACTTCGCGCGCCAGCATCGTCTGGGCGACGCGATCGTACGCCGACATCGTGCGCTCCGGCAGCACCGGCATGAGCAGCGGAACGAGCACGATCCCGGCGACGAGCGCGTAGAGCGCGAGCGCCGGGCGCCAGACGAGCGATTGCGCGGTCCACTGCTCGATCGTCACGGCGCCGGCCGCGATGAGAATCGGGTAGACGTCGCCGGGATAGTAATCTTTTCCGTGCAGGACGATCATCTGCGCGATCAGCACGAGGTAAGCGATTCCGAGAAATCGGACGTCGCGGCGCAAGAGCAGGCCGGCAAGACCGACGATCGAGACCGGAGCCAGCAGCGGATGCACGATGAGAACCTGCGTGAGCGCGTATTGAGCCGGCGAGAGGACGACGTTCTTGTATTCGCCGGCGTCGCGCAGCAGCGTCCACATCGGATAGCCGTGCGCCATTTGCCAGACGAAATTCGGCAGCGCGATCGCGGCGGCGAGCAGCGCGCCGGCGAAAAACCAGGGCGAGCGAAGCACGCGGCGCTGCGGCACGGCCAGCAGTCCGGCCAGCAGCGCGACGGCGAAGAAGATGACGCTGTACTTGCTCTCTAACGCGATGCCGGCGATCGCGCCGACCGCGAGCCACAGACGCGGATCGCCGCCCTTGACGATGCGCAGCACGCAGAGCGCGGCCAGCGGCCAGAGCCACAGCCCGACCACGTCGGTGGACAGCGTCGTTCCGAAGCGCATCAGCACCGGCGTAACGGCGGCGACGAGTCCGGCGAAGACCTCGGCAAAGGCTCCGCCGCCCAGCTCGGCGGCGAGCAGGCACGTCGTATAGACGCCGGCGCCCGCAAAAAACGCCGGTACCGCGCGCAGTAAGAAGAGCGAGTGGCCGAACAGCTGAGAGCCCGCGGCGAGCAGGGGAACGACCGGCGGCTGGTCGACGTAGCCCCACGCCGGGTGAAGGCCGCAGATCACAAAGTAGAGCTCGTCCCGGAAAAAGCCGTAATGGGGATTGGCGATCAGATGCACGAGGAACGTCACGACACCGGCGGCAACCGGAATCGCACGAGCCTGCAACGCTGCTCTTGGGCGACGTCGGCCGCCTTGATCCGCTACCATGACGAGGAGTGGGGTGTGCCGCTCCACGGCGATTCTTCCCTTTTCGAGCTGCTCGTGCTCGAGGGAGCGCAAGCCGGGCTTAGCTGGGAAACGGTGTTGCGCAAGCGCGACCGCTATCGCGAGCTCTTCTTCGCCTTCGACCCGGCGAAGGTGGCCCGGATCACGGCGGCGGGTGTGGGGCGGATCTTAAAGGACCCCGGCATCGTGCGCAACCGTGCCAAGGTCGAGTCGGCAATCGGCAATGCCCGCGCCCTGCTTGCCGTTCGCGAGGAGTTCGGCAGCTTCGACGCGTTC
>Ga0070738_10007261_pt1 | contig 11182 bp, 12 predicted proteins | sample Coa_R2_2_FD_66446 | JGI IMG/M metagenome (GOLD analysis project Ga0070738, IMG submission 66446) | Surface soil microbial communities from Centralia Pennsylvania, which are recovering from an underground coalmine fire - Coalmine... | ecosystem: Environmental > Terrestrial > Soil > Unclassified ... | reverse complement strand
CAAGAGCCAGGGGCGACAGCCCCTGGTCGACCGCGGAGAGCCGAGCCCCCCCTCTCTTCCCAGGAGCCCCGGAGGGGCGACAGGGGTGACTGTCGCCCCTGCGGGGCTCTGCCAAGGGGAAAGGGGCGCCGGAACGGTCCCAGGGGCTGACGCCCCTGGCTATTCACCACCGCCCCCATTCGGGGGCTCAGATACCTTTCGGAACAGACTCTAAGGCGTACTGTGTAGCGCGTGGGTGCGATCCCGGGGAGCAACCTGAGATGGCCGGGCGGAAGGCGTTGGCGATCACCGAGCGACAATTCGGCGTGCTCAGGGTGCTCTGGGAGCACGGGCCCCAGACGGTCCGCGAGCTGATGGAGCACCTGCCCCGCGGCGACCGGCAGCCGTACACCACGGTGCTCGGTCTGTTGCAAGGGATGGAGAAGGCTGGGCTGGTCGAGCACGAAAAAGAGGGCCTCACGCACCGGTCTCGTCCCTCCGTGTCGCGCAGGGAGGCAACCGGCAGCCTCCTTTCGGACTTCCTGGCGCGGTTCTTCCACGGGTCGGCCGAGCAATTGATCCTCGGGCTGGTCGATGCCGGGAAGCTCGCGCCGGACGACCCGCGGACGATCGAGGAGAGGCTGGCGCGGGCGCGGCTCGCGGAGGCATCGCCCGCGCGGCGTGATGCCGAGTCTCCGCCGGGTCCCAGGCTTGGGAGGCGGAGGCGACGACCCTGATCAGCATCATCGACCGCTGGACCGTGCCCTGGCTGTTCCTGCTCGCCGACTGGTCGATTCGGTGGGGTGTGCAGATCGCGGCCCTGGCGTTCTGGTTGGCCGTGAAGCCGCCCCGGCGCGGTACCACGCGCTAGGCGACGCGACCCGCCGTCGAGCCGGTGCTGTCTCTCGCCAGTCCATCGCTGCCGGCGGCGATGCCCGAGAGCGGGCCGGGACCATCGGCCGACTCGCCGCCGATGGTCCTGGCCGTGCCCATCCCCAGACCGCCGGGGCCGCCACGGAGCGAGCCATTGGGCGTGTGGAGGCTGGCGGCCTTGGGGATCGCCGGGGGCTGGGCCCTCGCCGCAATCATCCTCCTGGCCCGGTTGATCGGCGGCCGGTCCTTGCTCAACCGGATGAGGACGGCAGCGGTGCCAGTCGGAGAGGACTCGCGCCGGCTCCTCGATCGCTGTCGCGGGGAGATTCCCCTGTCCCGGCCCGTCGCGCTGGTGGCCCATCCGGCTGTCGCTTGCCCGTTCACGGTCGGCGGCCTGCGGCCGCCTGCTGGTGATCTGGCTGCTCGTGCGACTGGACCGGGAGCGCAAGCTGCTCTGCGATGAGGCCGTCGTGGCCCTGGGAGCCGAACGGATCGGCTGTGCCCAGCTCCTGCTCAGCCCGGCCCCGGAGGCCGGGCCATCGCTTGCTCCTGCCAGGTGCGGGTGCATCTCGTCCCGATTGGCTCCCCTTTCTTGTTCGCCGCACCGTCGCGGTCCGGATCCAGCGACTCCTCGAGGACGACATGGGGCAGAACCACACGCCCGCGCTTTCGCCCCCGTCGGCCCGTCCGTTTCTCGCCCTCGCGACCGTGGTCGCAGCCCTCGCCCTGGTCATCGGCGGGTTGCACGTGCGGGCCGTCGAACCACGGACCGGAAACAAGCCGGCGACCCCTCAACCCCGGATCGTATCGGGCGTCGTGTCCGACTCGGAGGGGCAGACAATCCCCGATGCCGACCTCGTCTGCGTCATCGGCGGCACGTCGCCGAGGCGCGACATCCTGAAGACGGATCGGGACGGCGAATTCTCCTGGGTCATCCCGGATGGTCCGGTCGAGATTCACGTCTACGCCTACAAGCCGGGCTTTGCACCGTCGGCCAGCCAGGAATGGATGCCGGCGGAAGAACGGGGAAAGCGGCTCCAGATCAAACTCCGGAAGCCGGAACCCGTCGCGGGAACTCTGGTTGATCGCGAGAACCAGCCGGTGGCCGCGGCCAAGGTCCGCATCGAGCTGGTCGCCACGCGGCCCGTCGAGACCAAGGGTGTCCGCGGCGGCAGGGTCGCCGTCTCCTTCGAGCACGTCCCGCCGGACGACGTCAGCGTGACGCCGCTGGAGTCGGTTTACTCATGCTACACCGATACCAGGGGACGGTTCACCTTCGAAGTCGCACTCCGGGGGGCGGTCTGAAACCCGGCGTGATCGGCCCCGGGAAGGGCACCATGCGGGTCGTCGTGGAAGGGCTGCGCGGCTCCTCGCTGATGACGGGAAGTGGCGTCGTTCCGAGGGAAGCAACCGCCCGGCCGCTGACCATGATCTCGGCGGCGCGGGTCTTCGGACGGGTCGTGACGACGCTCCCCGGCACGAGTGTCTCGGGCGTGGAGGTCCACGTGCAGGGGAGTCGAGGCCCGGGCGGAAGGGTCACCAATCAAGGTGGCCAAACCACGACCGACGACCAGAGCCGATTCTGGTTCCGCGGGCTCGACGAAGGGACGGCCAAGATCTTCCTGGCGGCCACAGTCGGGATGTCCCCTGGACCTACCGTGCGGCTCAGGACGTGGCGTTCCGGGCCGGCACGACGGCCGAAGTCACGATCGAATGTCCCGGAATGGAGCCGGTCGTGATCACCATCGAGCGCGGCGTGAAGATCACCAGGCGGGTCGTGGATCCCGATGGCAATCCCGTCGCCGGCGCCACGGTCGCCCGGGCGATGACCGGCAGTGACAATTCGTTGACCGGCGATACGCGGTTCAGCGTCCAGGCCGATCGCGACGGTCGCTTCATCGCCTGGCTCCCGGCCAGCGGCCAGCGCCGGTACAACCTCATGGCCCATGACGGAAAGTATGGCCCGTGGCGGACATGGGCCAATGGCGTCCTGCCGCCCATTCGCACGCAGCCGGGCCAGGAGATCCGCGACGTCGAGCTGAGATTGACCCGCCCGGCGATCGTGCGCGGCCGGGTCCTGGACTTCCAAGGGAAGCCCGTGCCCAGGTGCGAGGTCCGAGCCCGCGCCTCCGACCGGTTGGAGCAACACATCTACGGGCCGATAACCAAGTCCGATCAGACGGGTCGCTTCGAGCTCCGCTTCCTGCGTTCTGGAAGACAGTACATCTGGGCGGGGAAGGTCATCTACTTCGGGGAGGATGACGCCTCCGACGACTCGCGGCGGGTGCTCACCGTCGCGGCCGGTCAGATCAGGGAGGGGGTGGATCTCATCCTGCAAGCATCGAGGTAGGCGAATCGAAGGGATCTGATCCTCAGACCGTTCCGACCGGACCCAGAGCGGGGCTGGACTGGGGTTTCGTCATCTCGTCCAGGATCGTCCGTCTTCCCTCCGGGTCGTGGAAGGTCCCATGAGTCTCGATCACCTGCTCACGATAGAGTGCATGGTCTTGCTTCAACAGCTCGTGCAGCCGTCGGAGGCGATAATGAGGAATCGCCGGGAACAGATGATGCGGGATGTGCATGTCCTGACCATAGACGAAGACCGCCCATCGGGTGAATGAATCGGTGAAGAACACCCGCGAGTTGGTCAGGCGCCCGGCGTCGGCGTTGGAGTGCTGATAGACGTCCCGTAAGAACATGAAGAACATGAACGAGGTGGTCAGGGGGACCAGCCAGAGCACCGTGAAGTAAACCGCCGAGACCCCGCCTGTCAACCAGCGCAGATGCGCGAGGACTTCCAGCAGCATCGTGAAGTAAGCCAGTCGGGCCACTCCCCCGAACCGGGTCGAGTAAGCCTGGCGGAATGGTGAGCGAAACACGGCCCAGTCCGGCAAGGCATGAGTCACGCCGGCCGCCAGGCCGATTCCGAGCAATCCGGCCGGGACCAGCCAGTGTACTCGATCGGTGTTCGTCAGGACCCACGTCAGCGCGTTGAAACCGAGCAGGTAGGCAAACCCCAAGACCGTCCCCAGCCTGGGCCAGGGGCCCGCATTCCCGGTACCCGCCGTGGACGCGCGAACATACTCGTTCTTCCCCTGCCCCAGCGTGTTCACCTGGAAATACGCCCACTGGTACTGCACGAAGCGGATCGGCGCGACCAGCAAGCCCAGGTAGATCACCCTCACGAACCGCCCGCGCGACATGGGGAATTCCTGGGCCCGTTTGCCATGCCCCAGGTTCTGAAGGTCCGGATCCCGCTCCGGGTCATTCGTGAACTGGTGATGGGCCATGTGGAACAACCGGTAGAAGTGCACTGTGGTCATCAGCGGGAACATGCACAGCACGTCGGGCACGAAGTCGTTCAGGAACCGGTTCTTCATGAACGAGTAGTGCGACGCCTCATGACCTAACCCCGCGAGCCGGTGCTGGATCCCCCCGATCAACACCATCGCCAGGGCGAACACCGGGATGTTCCACGACCAGGCCAAACCCCACGACCCGCGATACTGCGCAAAGAGCACCGCCGAACCCGCTACCACGATCAAACTCAAGTATTCGCCAGCGAGGTAAACCAGATTCGTCACGTTATCCACACCCCGAAGTCGCATGATCTCGCGCTGCAAGCCCGCGTTGTCGAAAGTCGGTCGCAGGTTCGGCACTGTCATCGCCGTTGATCCCCTTGATCGCCCCGGTTCACCCGCCGAATGGCCCCCCAGGCGACGCGGGCCTCCCTATACGACAGATGATCGTAGCAATCCAGACGAGTTGGGTTAGCTATCCTTCCGAGTTTCTCTATTTTGACAGAGAATTGATACGAATGCGAGAAATCCTCGTCTGGAAGGGATATCGTCCGGGGGGGAGGGATGACATAAGGTGATGGCCGGGGCCTTGCCGACGGGTACGTCCCTTCTCTAAGTTAGGGCGGTAGGGGACCTGGAGCGCCGAGGAGACGATGCCGCCGATGGGGATGGCCGCACTTGAGGCGGGCGAGCGAAGGAGGATCCGGGTGAATGGGCCGGGGACGAGGATTGCGAGTATCTCGGGGTTGCGAGGCGTGGTCGGCGACGGCCTCGACCCGGTCACGGCCGTGGAGTTCGCAGCGGCGTATGCCGGCGAATGCCAGCCGGGTCCGATCGTGGTGGGTCATGATGGCCGCGCGTCGGCGGCCGTCTTCACCGCGGCCGTGGAGGCTGGCGTGACGGCGACCGGCCACGATGTCTGGCTGGCCGGCCCGGTGGCGACTCCGACCATCGGCTGGCTCGTGCGGGAGCGGCGCGCGGCCGGGGGCATCCAGATCTCGGCATCCCACAACCCTCCGCAGTACAACGGGCTCAAGTTCTTCCAGCCCGGCGGCATGGTCCTGGGGGGGAGCCAGGGCCAGGCCCTGCTCGACCGTTGGCGGCGCCGCGATTTCCCCTGGGCGAGCTGGGATGCCCTGGGTCGATCGCACCGGCTGGAGGATCCCGATTCGGGCCACCTGGCCGGCGTGCTCGAGGTGCTGGACGTGGCGGCGATCCGGCGGCGCGGCTTCCCGGTCGTCGTGGACGCCTGCCACGGCGCCGGCGGGCGACTGGCAACCGCCCTGCTCGAAGCCGTGGGGGCGCACGCCTTGGTCCTGGGCGGCGCGCCCGATGGTCGTTATGACCATCCACCCGAGCCCACGGAGAAAAACCTCCGGACCTTCAGCGCCATCGTGCCCGCCGTGGGTGCCGCGGTCGGCTTCGCTCAGGATCCCGATGCGGACCGCCTGGCGATCATCGATGAGACGGGTCGCTATATCGGCGAGGAACTGACCCTGGCCCTGGCGGCGTCGCGCCGGCTGGAGCAGGCCCGGGGTCCGCTGGTGATCAACCTGTCGACCTCGCGGGCCTGCGAGGATGTGGCGCGCCGTCTGGGCTGCCCGGTCGTCCGCACCCCCGTGGGCGAGATCAACGTCGTCGAGGGGATGCTGGCCGAGTCGGCCGTCCTCGGCGGCGAGGGCAACGGCGGCGTGATCGACCCCCGGATCGGCTATGTCCGGGATAGCGTCCTGGCCATGGGCTTGGTGCTCGACCTGATGGCCGCGACCGGAGAACGACTTTCGCGTCTAGTCGCCGGTTTGCCCCAGTATACGATGGTGAAGGAGCAGTATCCCCTCGGTGGGACCGAAGCGGGTGCGTCGAGGGACGTCGCCGCCCTGTGGGACCGCATCGCCACGGCGTTCCCGGAGGCCCGCGCCGACCGTCGCGATGGTCTCCGACTCGAGTGGGACGACCGCTGGGTCCACATCCGGGCCAGCAACACCGAGCCGATCGTCCGCGTCATCGCCGAAGCTGTCGAACCGGCGGAAGCGCGTGACCTGACCGTCCGGATCGGCCGCTGGGTCAGCTCCACAGCGGAGGCAATCGCATGAGCTCCTCTCCCTGGCCGGTCTTCCCAGAACCCCCCTCGGTCGCCTTCGTCGATGTCGACGGCACTCTCCTGGCCCAAACCACCACGTTCCTCTTCGCCCGCATCCTCTACCGGCGCGGCCTGATTCGCCGCTCCTTCTTCCTCCGTGCGCTCTATCATGGATTGCAGCATCGCTTTGGACGGCTCGACTATGGCCGCCTCATCGAGATCGGATTGAACTACATCGCCAGCATCCCCATCATCGAGCTGGAGCGGATCGCCTACGAGAACTTCGTGGAACATGTCCGGCCCCGGCTGTATGACGGGGTCGTCGAGCACCTCGCGGGCCTGCGCCGGTCGGGGACGCCGATCGTCCTGGTGTCGTCCTCACCGGCGCTGGTCATCGAGCCCCTGAGCATCTACCTGGGCTGCATCGACATGTTGACCACCCCCGTCGTCATCGAGCGCGGGCGGCTGGTCGGAGTCGGAACCGGGCCACCATGCTATGGTGAGGGCAAGCTTCAGCGCGCCGAGCGGTGGGCCCTTGAGCACGGCGTGGCGATGGAGCGCGCCGTCGCCTATGCGGATAACTGGAGCGATCGGGCCCTGCTGGAACGCGTGGGACACGCCGTCGTGGTACACCCGCGCCGTCGGCTTCTCCGCCTGGCCCGTGCCCGGGGGTGGGAGATCGTCCGGCCGACCCGGCCCAGTCGATCCAACGTCATGGATGACGCGAACTTAAAACAAGACCATCAGATCCCAAGCTGAGCTGGTCCCACTCGGGAAACCGGGCGCACCCGGCGAAAGATCCCAGCAGACCTTCGCCTTTCCTTGCGGCATAGAATATACTAACAACCCGCATCTTGGCGATTCTCCCCCCGGGCATGGTCCGATTAGGGGGAGAAGGAACGGCTCAAGGCGAACTGGAGCATGAAGCGAGACCGAAGGGTCATGATGCACGACAACCCCTCCCAGGAGCAGGTGCCGGTCGGCCCCGACCCAAACACGCCGGTCGGTTCGGAGAGCCCGGTGCCCCGCACGCGCAGGGCCGCCCCGACCGCCGTGGCGCTGGCCATCGGCCTGGCCGCGTTGTCGGCCCAGGCGTCGGAAACCGACCTGGTCCGAGACATTCAACGCTATTGCACGGTCTGCTGGCGCAACGCCCGGCTCGACCCGAGACTCTGGGATGATTGCACCCAGGAAGTCTGCTGCCGCCTCCTGACCAAGGCCCGCAGCGGACAGCTCGACTTGACACAGGTCCTGGCGGAAGACACGCCGGAACGTCGCGAGCTGGTCCGTGCCATTGACATGGTGCGCAAGCGGGTGCAGCGCACCAAGCGGTTCAAGCCCCTGGACGGGTTTACGACACCCGCGTCCAACCTGGATGAGCGGCAGCGCAACCAGATCGAGCTGGGCGAGATCCTCGAATCGGCCCGACGTGCCGTCTTGAGCCGCCGACAGGATCGGATCATCGAGTTGTGGATGCGCGGCTGGTCGGTCCCCGAGATCGGCACCGAGCTGAATCTGCCCCTGACGCGGGTCAGCGACGAGAAATACAAGGCGTTGCGCAAGCTGGAGCAACACCTCCGCAACCACCGCGAGGAACTGGAGTTCGGCTTGCCCTCCCTGGCCATGGGCTGACCGCGGGACCTCAGACGCCGGGAACCGTGCTCGGCTCGAGTCATCGCGACGCACGGCCTCGGATGGCTTCGATCACCGCCGCGCTGTGGCCCTCGACCCGGACCCGAGGAAAGACCGCGCGGACGATCCCCTGGCCGTCAATCACGAACGTGGTGCGCTCCACGCCCATGGACTTGCGACCATACAGGGTCTTCTCCTTCCAGACGCCATACGCCTGGCAGACCGTGCGTTCCGGATCCGCCAGCAGGGTGAACGGCAGGGCGAACTTCCGGGCGAAGCGCGCGTGCGAATCGACGCCATCGGGGCTCACGCCGACGATCTTGGCGCCCTGCGCCAGGTAGTCGTCGAAGGCGTCGCGGAAGGCGCAGGCTTCCTTGGTGCAGCCGGGTGTATCATCCTTGGGGTAGAAGTAGAGCACCACCGGGCTGCCCCGCAACTGAGACAGCGATACGTCCCGGCCCGATTGGTCCTTGAGCGTGAAGTCCGGCGCCGGCTGGCCTGTTTCGACCATGGAACACCTCGATGGGACATGCGGAAACCTTCGAGCACACCGCCGACCTGGGTTTGCGGATCGTCGCCAGCGACCTGCCGGACCTGTTTCGAACGGCCGCAGCCGGCCTGTTCGACGTGATCGTCGCCAACCGTGCGGAGGTCCGCGACCAGGACGAGGAGACCCTCAGCCTGGCGGCCGAATCGACCGAGGACCTCTTGCTCAGTTGGCTCAACGAGCTGATCTACCGTTGCGAGACCCGGCATCGACTCTATCACCGCTTCGACGTCGATGTCGACGCCAGCGACAATCATCTGGAAGCGACAATCGCCGGTGAGCCGATCGATCGGGACCGGCATATCCTCGACCACGAGGTCAAGGCGGCCACGCGGCATGGGCTGGTCGTCCGGCCCGAGGGGGGCGGCTGGCTCGCCGAGGTCATCCTCGACATCTGATCGGAACGACTCAGCGGATCGGCTCGATGGCGAGCTCATGGCTGGCGACGAACTGCTCGGCCTCCGCGCGGGTGAAGACCCCCTCGGTCGTGCCCACCGCGCGGACGCAACTCGCCCCCACGGCGCTGGCCAGCTTGAGGCATTCGATCTCGGGCCGGCCTTCCAGGAGCCCGACGATATAGCCGGCATTGAAGGCATCGCCGCCCCCCGAGCCATCGACATAAGGGACGGAATAGGCGGCCAGCTTCACCTGCAAACTCTCCGAGACGGAAACGACGCCCCCCTCGCCGCAGGTGACCACCACCCGGCGGGCACCCAGGTCGTGGAAGATCCGTGCCTGCCGCACCGGGTCCGTCTCACCGAGGATGAGCTCGGCCTCGTCGGTGTTGGGCACGAAGAGATCAGTCTGGGGCAGCACGACCTTGAGCCGGTCGAGGTAAGCGCCCGGTCCCGGGGTCGCCACGTCCAGGAGGGTGATGGTGCCGGCGGACCGGGCACGCTGGAACCGCTCCGCCAGCTCGTGCGCCGTCAGCTGGGGGAGGATCAAAAAGTAGCCGATGTGCAAGACCCGGGGAGCCCGATCCAGCAACCCGTCGAGGTCGGCGGCGACGAACCCCGCATTGGCGCCCACCGAGTGGATGAACCGGCGATCTTCCCCCCGGACATTGACGATCAACGTCTGGCTGGTTGCCCGGTTGGGATCGAGTGCGAGCCTGGTGCAGTCGACCCCATGGCCGCGAAGAGTCTCGGTGGCGAAGCGGCCGAAGGCATCGTCGCCCACGCGAGCGCAGATCGCCGCCGTGACGCCCAGCCGGGCGAGGTCGACCGCCGTGTTGGCCGCCCCGCCGCCAATGTTCAGGACCAGCTTCTCCACCGCGATCAACTCCCCCGGCCGCGGCAGGTGGTCCAGTGGGGGACACACATGATCGGCGACCACCAGCCCCGCGCACACCACAGGCGCCGTGGCTTTCGGGATCGTTGTGGATGGTGACATGGCCAGGGCCTCGGTGTTCAGTGTTCAGTTTCCGGTGTTCAGGTTTCAGTGTTCAGTGTTCAGTAATGCCTTGAGAACACGTCCTCGACGGATCACTCCTGAACACCGACACGGAATATTGAACAATTGAACACTCAGGACGGATTATCGATGGAGGCCACGACCACGTCTTTGCTGCTGCGAGTCTCCGCGGTCTCTTCCTCGTCGATGACGCGTTTGCCGACGAGCTCCTCGAGTTCCCCCTCGGTGAGGACCTCGCGCTCGATCAGCGCCTCGGTGACGCGCTCCAGGTCATCGCGATGCTCCTCCAGGAGACGGTAGGCGCGTTCATCGGCCTCGCGGAGGATGCGGGCGACCTCCTCGTCGATGAGCTGGGCGGTGTGCTCGGAGTGGTCGCGCAGCTCGGCCATCTCCCGGCCGAGGAACGGGTGTTCTTCGGAGGCGCGGAAGAAGACCGGACCGACGCGATCGCTCATGCCCCACTGGGTGACCATCAACCGGGCCAGCCGGGTGGCCTGCTTGAGGTCTTCGGCCGCCCCGGTGCTCAGGTCGCCGTAGATCAGCTTCTCGGCGGCGCGGCCCCCCATGATCGAGTCGAGCTTGGCGATGATCTGGCTCTCGTTGTAACTGACGCGGTCTTCCTCGGGCAAGTACTGGGTCACGCCCAGGGTCCGGCCGCGGGGGATGATGGTCACTTTGTGGACCGGGTCGGACTTGGCCGTCAACCAGCCGACCAGGGCGTGCCCCGACTCGTGGAAGGCCGTGGCGCGCTTGTCTTTCTTGGTGATGACTTCCTCGCGCTTGGCGCCCAGGATGACCTTATCCATGGCGGCGTCCAGGTCCTTGTTGTCCACGGCGTTCTTGTTCTCGCGCGTGGCCAGCAAGGCGGCCTCGTTGACCAGGTTCGCCAGGTCGGCGCCGCTCATGCCGACGGTGCTCCGCGCGATCTTGTCCAGGTCGACGTCCGCGGCCAGCGGGACATTCCGGGTGTGCACCTTGAGGATCTCCAGCCGCCCCTTCTTGGTGGGCCGATCCACGGTCACATGCCGGTCGAAACGACCGGGACGCAGCAGGGCCGGGTCGAGCACGTCGGGCCGGTTGGTGGCCGCCAGGACGATGACGCTCTCGCTGGGCGCGAAGCCATCCATCTCGGTCAAGATCTGGTTCAAGGTTTGTTCGCGCTCGTCGTGGCCGCCGCCCAGTCCCGCGCCGCGGACGCGCCCGACCGCATCGATCTCATCGATGAAGAGGATGCACGGGCTGTTTTCCTTGGCCGTCTTGAACATGTCGCGGACCCGGCTGGCCCCGACCCCGACGAACATCTGGATGAATTCCGAGCCCGAGATGGAAAAGAACGGCACGCCCGCCTCGCCGGCGACC
>Ga0070738_10007259_pt1 | contig 11186 bp, 10 predicted proteins | sample Coa_R2_2_FD_66446 | JGI IMG/M metagenome (GOLD analysis project Ga0070738, IMG submission 66446) | Surface soil microbial communities from Centralia Pennsylvania, which are recovering from an underground coalmine fire - Coalmine... | ecosystem: Environmental > Terrestrial > Soil > Unclassified ... | reverse complement strand
CCGGCGGGCCGCTCCGTTGCCCGTGCCGAGTCGCCGCCCTTCTTCACACAAGCACCTGCCCGGCGAAGGCCGAACCGCGGGCTGCTTCTCCCGAAAAGCACCGCTGCCACTGTCAGACCCACCGTGGGCAACCGGAGTCGAAGCCGAAAGAACCGAACCGGACTCCTCAGCCTCCGTGCGAGCACAGCACGGCCGTGGACGTAATTTCCCCGACCGCCGCCGAACGGGTCGCCGGTGACGAGGAGCCGGAAGTTACGGGTGGGTTCAGTCCGTGGTCGAGTACCTTCGCGCACATCACCCTTCCGCCGCTCACTCTTGCGGCACGTGTTCCTATTCCACGCTTCGCTAGCCGTACCCTCCTCCAACTCGCCCACGCCCTCCGGTGCTAGTCGCCAGCGACCTCGGGATCACTGGGGGTGTAAATGCTCGACTTCATACCGCGGCGTAGCGAAGGGGAAACCTTCCGCCCGCGGCGGTGGGAGGGTGTCGCATGCGGTGGTTGCTTTTCCTTGCCCTGATCGCCTTCCGGCTCGGCTGCCAGACCCCCCGCGAGGAGCGGCCGTGGTCCCCGCTTCCACCTTCCGCGGTGAGTCGGCCGGAGAGCCGCTCGGGCAGTTCTCCGGTAATCGTCCCCGCCTCCGGCGTCGTGCCAAGTCCGGAGGTGCGGCCGGCAGGCGGACAGGTTTCGTCGCCCCGCGAAGCTCCCGACGGGACGAAAAGCGCGAACGCGGCTCCGATGCTCCCGCCCCCGGGCCGGCCGCTCGCCCTCGTGGACCTGGAACAGATTGCAGCCGCCAATAACCCGACGATCGCCGCCGCCGAGTCGCTCGTCCGGCAACAGGAGGGCGTATTGCGGCAAGAAACGCTCTACCCCAACCCCACCGCCGGATATATTCGCACTGACGCCGACCAGCCGGGGCAGGTCGGCAGTCAGGGCGTCTTCCTGAGTCAGGACTTCGTCACCGCCGGTAAGCTCCGCCTCGCCGGGGCGGAGCACCAGCGAGAGATAGAAGTTCGGCGGTGGCAACTCGACGCCCAGCGCGGGCGGGTGATGAACGACGTCCGGATCCGGTACTACGAGGCGTTGGGTGCCCAGGAGACAATCCGCGTGACCGAGGAGTTGGAACGGCTCGCGGCAGAAGGCGTACGAGCGGCGGAAGATCTGGTCAAAGCCAAGCAGGCCGCCCGGCCTGATGTCCTCCAAGCCGAGATCCAACTCAATGCCATTCGTACCGCGGTCGATGACGCGAAATACCGACACCAGGCGGCGTGGATCCAACTTGCGAACGTCGTAGGCGCGCCCGGCCTGCCGCCTGCACCGCTCACCGACGACTTGGAGGCGGAGCTCCCGCGGCTCGAATTGCAGGCGAGCCTCGACCGACTGCTCGCGGCGAGTCCCGTCCTGAAAGCCCAACAGGCCGAGATCCAGGCGGCGGAGAGCGCCCTCCGCCTCGCCCGGGCGCAGGCGATCCCGAACGTCAACGTGCAGGTCGTCGTCCAGCGGGACCACGTCCAGAAGTACACCTCCGTCAGCCCCCTGGTCTCGATGCCGCTCCCGATCTTCAACCGCAACCAGGGCAACATCCAGACCGCTGCTGGCGTACTCGACCAGCAGCAGCGGGAGTACGACCGGATCACCCTCGCGCTCCGCGACCAACTGGCCGCCACCTTCCAGCAGTACCTGAGTGCCCGGAGCCAAGCCGAGCGACTGAAGAAGGACATCCTTCCGCGCGTCGAGGAGAATCTTGACCTGACGAACAAGGCGTACAAGGCCGGGCAGTATGATATCACCCGCGTCCTCGCCGCTCGGCAGTCGTACTTTGAGACCCGCACCGCCTACATCGACGCTCTCGCCGCTCTCCGCAAGCTCGCTATCGAGATCGAGGGTCTGGAGTTGACCGGTGGGTTGAATCCGACCGAGATCGGCACCGCGCTTCAGACCCCACTCGGCCCCGGCGGCAGCGGATCCCGGCGCGTCCTGTTGCAGCAGTTGCAGCAGCAGAACAGCGGCGGCAGTCGACGGCTCCCCGGAGCAATTCAGGGTGGCGGACGGTGAGTACCGTTCGGGCGTACTGAAGCAGGCGATGCTGCTCGCTGTCGTGGACACGCCGCGGGCAGCAATGCATAGTCACAGTCGGCGGCGCAGCTCAGTCACCGCTGAAGCCACCTGGAGCAGATTATGTCCCACAGCCACGCCGGCCCGACGCAGGGTAAGCACCTCGGAGCGTCGCTCGCCCTCACTCTCGTCTTCGTGGTCGGCGAGGCAGTCGCCGGCTACCTGTCGAACAGCCTGGCACTGCTCTCGGACGCCGGACACAACTTCGCAGACGCCATCGCACTCGGCCTCTCGTGGTACGCAGTCCGAGTGTCCAAGCGGCCTGCGGATGCAAGCCGCACCTTCGGCTACCACCGGGCCGGAATCCTTACCGCCCTCGTCAACGCGGCCGCCCTGGTCGCCATCGCGCTCTTCATTTTCTGGGAGGCGGCGGAGCGCTTCCGAAACCCGGAGCCCGTGCAGAGCGGCGTCATGATCGGGGTGGCGATCGCGGCGGTGATTCTGAACGGCGTCATCTCGCTTTGGCTGCACTCCGAAGCGAAGCACGACTTGAACATTCGGAGCGCCTACCTGCACATGCTGGGTGACGCCCTCGCCGGTATCGGCGTCGCTCTGGCTGGCGTTATCGTCTGGCTCACCGGAAAGTCGATCGCGGACCCCGCGGTCTCGGTCATCATCGGCCTTCTCATCTTGTGGAGCAGTTGGGGCATTCTGAAAGAGTCGGTAAACATCCTCATGGAAGGCGTCCCCGCCGGCCTCGACATGGACGCTCTCAAGGCGGCCATCCCACAGGTGCCGGGAGTGCTCAACGTCCACGACCTTCACGTCTGGTCGGTTTCGTCGGGTATAGCCGCGTGTAGCTGCCATATTCTCGTGGCGGAGCAGAGCGTCCGAAGTGGGCAGCAGATTCTAAAGGCCGTGGCGGACATGCTCCACGAACGGTTCAACGTCTCGCACACGACGATCCAGGTTGAGGTCGAGGGGTGTGGTCCGAACGAAATGTACTGTGCGCTCGAAGAGGACGCCGGACACGAAGAGCATCACCATCACAAGGACCACTGAGCGACGGCGATAGCCCAGTCCGTCGGGCGAAACCCTTGTACCGGCATGCGACGGGATGGCGATGGCTGAGACGATCGAATTCAAGATCAGCGGACTCTGCTGCGCCGAAGAGGTCGCCGTCCTCCGGCGCGAACTCGACCCGCTAGTCGGTGGTGCCGCAAACCTTTCGTTCGACATTCTGAATGCAAAGTTGACTGTCGCCTGCACGGGCCTGGCGTTTACTGCCAGAGCCATTGAGGACGCGGTCGCCAAGACCGGCATGCGGGCGGAGCAGTGGCGGGAGGAAGCGGTTCCACTCGCCGCCGCCACGTTCTGGGAGCGCAACCGCCGCACGGTCCTCACGGCCGCAAGCGGCGGACTCCTCGTCTGCGGCGTCGCGCTGCACGCTATTCAGGCGGGGGTGCGAAGCGCCTTCGCCGACGAGCCCCCGCCGCAATTTCTTGTCGTGGCGTTGTACGCCGCGAGCATCCTCCCCGGCCTCTGGGCGGTGCTACCGAAAGCGTGGGCCGCCCTCAGTCGCGCCCGGCCGGACATGAACCTCTTAATGGTCGTGGCCGTCGTTGGAGCGGTTGTGATCGGCCAGTGGTTCGAGGCAGCGACGGTCGCATTCCTCTTCGCCCTGTCGCTCACGCTTGAGGCGTGGAGTGTTGGCCGCGCGCGTCGGGCCGTCGCCGCGCTCATGACGCTCAGCCCGCCCACCGCCCGACTCGTACTGCCAGGTGGCGGCGAGAGCGAAGTGAGGCCCGAGCAGGTCGCGGTCGGTTCGCACTTTCGCGTGCGGCCAGGCGACCGCGTGGCGCTCGACGGCACGGTCGTCGAGGGCAGGAGCTCCATCGACCAGTCGCCCATTACCGGCGAGAGCGTTCCGGTGCCGAAGGCGGCCGGGGACGAAGTGTTTGCCGGCACGATTAACGGCGACGGCGCGCTCACCGTCGAATCAACGCGACCGGCCGCGGACACGACCCTCGCCCGAATCAGTCGCATGGTCGGCGAGGCACACTCGAAGCGTGCCCCGAGTGAACAATGGGTGGAGCAGTTCGCCCGCTACTACACGCCCGCTGTCATGATCTTCTCTGTCGCGGTGTTCCTCCTGCCGCCCCTCGCGCTCGGCGGAGACTGGGGCGTCTGGTTCTATCGCGCCCTCGTGTTGCTCGTCATCGCCTGCCCCTGCGCACTCGTCATCTCCACCCCGGTCAGTATCGTCGCCGCACTAGCGACCGCGGCACGAAACGGCGTGCTGATAAAGGGCGGCGTGTTCGTCGAACTCCCGGCTCGGCTGAACGCCGTGGCGATCGACAAGACCGGCACCCTCACCTCGGGCAAGCCGGTGGTCGTCGATGTCGTTCCGCTCGGTGGGCACACGAAGGCGGAACTCGTCGATCGAGCGGCCGCCCTGGAGGCTCACAGCACCCACCCACTTGCTCACGCCGTCCGCGCCCACGCAGCCGCACTGAATCTCATCCCGGAGCCGGCTCACGAGTTCAGCGCCCTCCCCGGGAAGGGCGCAGTCGGGCGCATCGGCGGGACGCAGTTCTGGATTGGCTCCCATCGCTACCTAGAAGAACGCCGCCAAGAAACACCCGAGATTCACGAGCGACTCTGTGCCCTCTCCCGCGCGGGAAAGACGGTACTCGTTGTCGGCAACGACCAGCACGTGTGCGGCTTCATCGCACTTGCCGACCAGGTCCGCGCCGAGTCGCGCCAGGTCGTGTCCGAGCTCCGTGCTCTGGGCATCAAGCAGATCGCTATCCTCACCGGAGACAACCGCGGGACGGCGGAGGCGGTTGCCGCCGAAACCGGGATCGCGGAGGCGTACGCGGAACTTCTCCCCGCGGACAAGGTGACGAGGGTCGAAGAACTCGTCGCCCGCTACGGCGCGGTCGCGATGATCGGGGACGGTGTGAACGACGCACCGGCGATGGCTCGCGCAACACTCGGGATCGCGATGGGTGCCGTCGGCACCGACGCCGCCATCGAGACCGCCGACATCGCACTCATGTCGGACGACCTCACGAAACTCCCCTGGCTCATCCGCCACTCCCGCCGCACCCTCGGGGTCATCCGGCAGAACATCGCGTTCACCCTCGGTGTGAAGGCAGTCTTCGTCCTGCTCACGTTGGCCGGGTATGCGTCCCTGTGGGCTGCCGTCGCCGCCGACTCCGGAGCAACTCTCGTCGTCGTGTTCAACGCCCTCCGGCTCCTGCGGACCGACACGTAGACCCCGGCAAACATGCCGTGCTGACTCCCCGTCAGAGATTCTCTTCTTTTCTCGCCATCTCACATTGAAGCCCACCCCGACTCGCGCTCAGATCGAGCGGACGAGGAGGGCTCGACGATGATGGCTTACGTTTGCACCTGCTGCGCTCAGCGAGGCGAGCGGTCTGTCTGCTCGTGCGTGTTCGGAACGTGCCGCCGGTGTACGCTCTGCGTGAAGCACTGCGGCTGCCCCGAGCGGCACGCCCGCGTGTGCGAGGACACCGACCTCGACGATCCGGACGGGCCGTTCGGACACGTCCCGCCGCACTCTACGGCAGCATCCGAGTCGGCGTGAACGGCCACGATCGATTTCAACCTCCGCCCGGTTGATCCGCGCGGACTCCGAGGAGACCGGTGTTCGTCGCCGGGCCGGCCGGTTTGCCTTTCAGGCCACACGCCTCTAACCCGGTTCCCTCTTCACGCGGATCCCGTTTCGCTCCATCACGTCTCTGCTCGCGCGTGTGGCGAGTGTGCCCGGCGGGTTTTCGTACCACCCCGGGTCCACGTACGTCGTGATCCTCTCGCGCACCTTGAGCACGGTGAACATCCCACCCATCGTGATGTAGTCGTGTTTGCCGCGGTCACCGACCATCGGGATGCTGTTCGCCGGAACTCCCATCCCCATTTCGCCCATCTCGGCCATACCCGACTGTCCCATCGTCATATAGCCCGGGACAACGGCCTGCACCTTGCGGTCGATCGCACCGGGCTTAACGCCGATCATGTTCGGAAACTGGTGTCCCATCTGGTTCATCACGTGGTGCGTCATGTGGCAGTGAAACGCCCAGTCGCCGGGCTCGTCCGCCACAAACTCGATGGTGCGGGTGCTCCCGACAGGGACAAGCACGGTCGCGTGTGGGCATCGCGCCGACTCCGGGATCCGGCCGCCGTCGGTCTCGGTGACGACAAACTGGTAACCGTGAAGGTGGATCGGGTGGTGTTCCATCGGGGAGAGATTGCCGAGCCGGATTCGCACCCGCTCGCCCCGCTTCACCACCAGCGGCTCCGTTGCCGGAAACACCTTCGCGTTCATGGTGAGCACGTTGAACTCGGTCATCTCGTTCGGGTTCGGTCGAGAAGTACCGGGGTCGATCCGCCACTCGTGGAGGAGGATCGCGAAGTCTCGGTCTACCCGCGGCTCCCGCGCCGTGCGCGGGTGGATGACGAACAGGCCGGTCATGCCGAGGCCTATCTGGGTCATCTCGTCGTGGTGCGAGTGGTACATCGCTGTGCCGCTCTGCCGCAGCGTGAACTCGTACACGAACGTTTCTCCGGGACTTATCGCCTTCTGCGTCAGGCCGCCGACGCCATCCATCCCGTTCGGCAGCAACACGCTGTGCCAGTGAACGGTCGTTGCCGCGGGCAAGTTGTTCGTCACGAAGATCCGCACGCGGTCACCTTCCACGGCTTCGATGGTCGGCCCGTGGACCGAGCCGTTATACCCCCAGCACTTCGCCCGGAGGCCGGGCGCGAACTCATGATCGACTTCCTCGGCGACCAAGTGAAAAACCTTCGCGCCGTCCACAACCGTCCACGGCAACTTCTTGCCGTTCGGGACGACAACCGGCGTGTAATCGGTTCGCTCGCCACCTCGCGTGCCGGTTGTGTCACTCGGTCGAGGGCCGTTCGCGCCCGGCGCGTCTTGAGCAAAGGCCAGACCTCTCTGTGCGAAGAGCACTGCGCCGCCAGCTACGGCCGCCGCACTCGCCGCGAGCGCTTCTCGTCTGGTCATCTCACGTTTCTTGTCCATATCCGCGTCTACTCTTCGTGGTGATGTTGGGCTGTCGGCTCGGCGCTCGGCTCGCCGGTGTCACTGTGGTGAGCAGCACCGGTCGGCAGTCGTCGGCCCACCGCCTTCTCCAGATCTGTTCGCGCGAGCCAGTACTCGGAGAGTGCCTGAATGTACTCGCGGTCGGCGTCGATCTCAGCCTGCCGGGCTTCAAGCAGTTGGAACACGCCGAGGAACATGCCGTTGTACCGCAACTGCGACTGTTCAAGGATTGCCCGCTCGACCGGCATCACCTCGCGCCGGTAAAACTCGACCTTGTGACGGGCAAGCGACATTCGAGTGAACGCCGTGCGCACCTGAGAGCGGATCTCGATTGCGAGCGCCGCGTAACGATCCTCGGCTTGAAGCAAGAGGTAATCCGCCCGGGCGCGGGCCGCCTGCCCCCAGTTAAAGATGGGAACCGGAAAAGACAGACTCGGCCCGACCGTGAGCGTCCCCTCGGGCTCGCGCTCGGTGTGCGTGCCGACGGTGAGTTCCGGGAGTAGCCCGGTGACACCCGTGAGCCCTTCCGACTGCGCGAGCGCCGCGAGTTTCTCGCGCAGCGAGGCGAGGTCAAACCGCTCGGTGACCGCCTGCTTCTCTAATTCCGCTGAGGAGACTTCATCCTCGGGGATCTCGGCCAAGCGCGGCGGGATGCGCCACTGCGTCTGCGCTCCCCAAAGACCAAGCAGTACGTTCATTCGCTCGCGCTCAAGCGCCACCTCCAGTTCCGCGTCGGCGAGTTCGAGTCGGGCCCTCGCGGCCCCGCGCTCTTCTTGCGCCGCATCAAGGGCGGTTGTGTTGCCCGCCTTCTCAATCGCTCGTGCCGCGGCGAGCGCTGCGTCCATCGCGCTCACGGCCACGCGGCGCATCTGCTGCGTTTGCTGCGCCGCCTGAGTACGAAAGTACGCGGCACGCACCTCGGCCGAGTGGTCGAGAATCTCGTGCGTAAGCCGGAGCCGCTCGCTCTCGAACTCGCTTTCCGCGATCCGCCGCCGGAGCGGGATCAGGAGCAGACTCATGAACTCCTGAGTCACGTCGTATTCCGCGGCCTTCCCGCTAAACCGCCGCTCGACAGAGAACACCGGATTCTCTGGAAGCCCCGCCGCGACGAGATCGCTTTGGGCAACGCCGAGTTCGTGGTAGAGCGCACGGAGCTGAGGGCTCTTGAGCAAAGACACCGCGACCGCGTCGTCCACGCTCATCTCGTTCTGCAGCAGGCGCGTCACGCACTTGTCCAACGTCTCGTTTCCCTGTCGCTCCGCCTCCCAGTCAACGTCCACTGCGGCTCGATCCGCCACGTCGCGTCGCACCGCGTCGAGCGCCGGCTGCGGATCTACCGCGCCGCACCCAGCGGCTACGAACGCGACGAGGAGACCCGCCGAACTAGCGCGCATGGTGAGCATGGTCGCCCCCGCACCGCATCGCGGAATCTTGCTTCGCATCTGTCGCCGGGGAGTCCCCGTCGGGCGCTGCGCGAAGCGAAGTGAGTGACGAGCCTAATTCCGGAAGCTGGCCAACTGCGGCATCCGGGCTCGCCGGGTGCGCGTCGGAAAGTGGCGCGAGGCCGGCCGGCTTCACGCAGCCGGCCGACGCGATGACAGCTGCGGTCAGCAGGCCGCCGCTAATGGTTCTGTGCATTGGGCTCTCCTTCGAGCTTGTTGATCTCGTTCATGAAGCCGCGCTCCTTCTCGGAGATCTGCGGCAGGTGGCGGATAAACAGCGTGAGCTTCCAGTTATCCTCGTCGCTCCCGCCGAACCCGGGCATCCCGGTGAACCGGATTCCGTTCCGGATGATGTTCATGATCTCTCCGTCGGTGAGGCTCTGTGTCGGCGTTTCGCGCAGGTCTGGCGGCGGCGGGTACATCCCCTCCCCGAGCATCGTCTTCCCGTCCCCACCGTTTCCGTGGCAGACGGCACAGTGGTCAGCGAAATGGTCGCGGGCCTCCGCCAGCGTGAGCGCGGTCGGCCGGATCGGATTTGTTGCCGCCTTCACCGACGACGGCGTGGCAAGATCCCGAACGTGTCGGGCCGCCCACTCCTCAACCGCGTTCGGCTTCGCACGGGCGCTCAGCCCGTGGTATCGCAGATAGCCCACGCCCCCGCCCGCGGCGAGCACGCCAAAGAGGACTCCCAGCGTCTTTCTTGTCATGACTCTCTCTTGGAAATTCCGCCGCCGGGCAACACCCGGGCGGCGGTTTCGTTACCGACGGCGCTGTTACTTGCGATCGCCTCGACTGGCTTAATGGGTGTGTTCCGCGCCGGCCCCGTGGTCGTCGCCGCCACAGCGCTCGCCGCTCGCGTCGTGTGCGTCCCCCTGAACGAGCACGCGAGACGCCGCGAACTGGCCGCTCTCAAGTTTGTGGCCGGAGACGATGACGTGTTCGCCCTCCTTGAGAGCGCCCCGTTCTGCCGGCGCGCCCTCCGCACCCTGCTCGTACTTGGTCTCATCGGACAGGGCGACATTTACAATGCCGTTGTCGGTTGCGACGGCAAGCTGTTCCCCGTTGAGCGAGACCACCGTGCCCTCCACCTTGGGGCCTTTGTGGAATTTGGCGTCGTGAGCGAGAGCAGGCGAGACGAAGAGGAGCGTTGTGACCAACGCCTGAAGAAGTCGTTTCATAATCTAATTCCGTGCGAGTTGTATGTGCTACTGCGTCGCGGGGCGTAGCAGTTCGCTGCGCCCGGACGTGGAAGATGGTTGAGGAACCCGGCGCGGAAAAGGCGCAGGGCCCGCTCAGCAGGGAGGCGCGTTCTGTGCGAGGGTGAGGGAAAGGACGAGGCCACCGGCAACAAGCGGCGGCCCGTGAGACGGCGTTTGCACCGGGAGCGGGCGGAAGATCGGAGCGGAAATGCCCGGGCCATACGCGAGAGCGGGAACAGGCGGAAGGACAATCGCGGCCCCAGGGGCTGACAGGTTGGGCACTGCCCAGGTCATCGGCGCGAACGCCTGGCAGCAGACCTTGTCGGGATAGTGCTCACGCGGTCCTACGGGGGCAGACGAGCGCTGAGGGTGGCAGCAGGCGTGCATGGACTTTGCCGGGGCGGCGAGTGCGCTCGCAACGAAGCAGTGGTTGGCCACCGAGAGCCAGAGAATTGCGAGGATCGATGTGAAAACGCGCTTGAGCATTGCCGCCACCATGATGCAGGCCGACTATAGGCGGCCCGGCGGGGCGAGGCAATGATAGAACCCCCCGCTCAGTGATCCCACACCTGCCAACTCACCCAGACCCAAAAGCCGCCGGCCGCCCGGTCCCGAACTCGTGCTGGCGGGCTCCGAGTCGGGTTTCCGGAGCGGCGCGGCGGGGGCTCGTGTGGCGACACCAGCTACTCTGGGAGCCGCCGGTTCGTCTCGTACGCCCGGCTGATCTGCCGGAGCGATTCGCGTCAGTGCTTGTGGCCAACCATCTTCGCCATCTCGCGGCAGGAGGCCGCGCACTTCTTGCAGGCGTCCGAGCACGCCTTCATCTCCGGCATGTCCGGGAACTTGTCGCACTCGGCCGCGCAGACATCGCACGCTTTCGCGCACGCCTCGCAGGCCGGCCCCGCGAGATCGCTCTTTCGCGCGGTGAGCTTCGCCGAGACCGCACAGAACTCGGCGCAGTCCACGCTCAGGTGCATCGCCTTCGCGTGCTCCTTCTTCCCGCCCTCGACCATCTTGAAGCAGTGGTGGAAGTTCTTCTCGCACGCCACCTGGCAGTCGGCGCAGACCTTCGCGCACTCGTCGAAGTGCTTCTCATGGCCGACCGCCGGAGCCGCCGGCTTATCGTCGGCCCGGGCCGAGTGAACGGCCCAGCCGATCCCGGTGGAGAATGCGGCGAGCGCCACGAGAACAGAGAATCGCTTCACGGGAAACCTCCTGGTGCTAGAACCGGGCGAACTGGGTGGGGCGGTCGCACGCTGCGAACCGCCGTCACTGTCTCACGGGCGGGACGCGGCACTGACTTCGCCCCCCGCCGTCGGGGCCTCCTACAGTGTGCCGACTCACCGCTTCACGTACTCTCCGGGAGGGCGGACCTCCGCGGGCCGGTCTTTCGCGAGCGT
>Ga0070738_10007258_pt1 | contig 11186 bp, 10 predicted proteins | sample Coa_R2_2_FD_66446 | JGI IMG/M metagenome (GOLD analysis project Ga0070738, IMG submission 66446) | Surface soil microbial communities from Centralia Pennsylvania, which are recovering from an underground coalmine fire - Coalmine... | ecosystem: Environmental > Terrestrial > Soil > Unclassified ... | reverse complement strand
CTGATCGCGGGTTTCCAGATCTTCGACCAGGTCTACATCATGACCGGCGGAGGCCCCGAGGGCGCCACGACGACGATCCTCTATCTCATCTACACGAACATGTACGTCTTCGAGGGCAAGCTCGGCTACGCGGCCGCGATCTCGATCTACCTGTTCGCGATCGTCTTCGTCTTCACGCTCGTCTCCTACTTCACGTCGCGCGGCGGCGCGCGGGCGGTGCGCTCGTGAAGCGCCACTCCGCCGCCGGCCAGGGGCTCACCTACCTCGTCCTCTCGTTCGTCGGGCTCACGACCCTCGTGCCGTTCGTCTGGATGCTCTCGACCTCGCTCAAGCCCGAGGGCGCGATCTTCAAGGCGAACCTCGAGCTCATTCCCCGCGAGACGACCTACGAGGCGACGTTCGAGGGGAAGCGCGTCCAGGTCCGGCCCCTCGGCTCGCCCGAGCACCCGAACCGCGCGAAGCTCGTCGAGGACGGCCGCGCGACGCGCGTCGTGGACGTGGCCGACATCCACACCGCGACGCACCTGACGGTCCGCTTCGAGAACTACCCGGAGGCGTGGCACGCCTACCCCTTCGTGAGCTTCTGGCGCGCCTACGCCAACACGCTCGTCGTCGCGGGGCTCGTGACGCTCGGGCAGGTCGCGACGAGCGCGCTCGCCGCCTTCGCGTTCGCGCGCCTGCGCTTCCCGGGGCGTGACGTGCTGTTCTTCGGCTACCTCGCGACCATGATGGTCCCGGGCGCGGTCACCATGATCCCGACGTTCGCGCTCCTGAAGAGCATGCCCCTCCTCCTCGACGGGATCTTCCACACGACCTACTTCTCGCGGGAGTTCGTCCTCGGCGGGCGCGTCCTCGGGATCGACAGCTACTTCGCCCTGATCGCCCCGCGCTGCTTCTCGGCCTACGGCGTCTTCATGCTGCGGCAGTTCTTCCTCGGGATCCCCAAGGAGCTCGAGGAGGCGGCGACGATCGACGGCTGCGGCTCTCTCGGGGTACTCTGGAACGTGGTCCTGCCGCTCGCGAAGCCCGCGCTCGCGACGCTCGCGATCTTCACGTTCATGTGGGCGTGGGGCGACTTCCTCTGGCCCTTGATCGTCACGAACTCGGACGAGATCAAGACGCTCCCCCTCCTCCTCCAGAGCTTCCAGGGGCAGCACGCGACGCAGTGGAACTACTTGATGGCCGCCAGCACGACGGCGCTGGTGCCCATGCTCCTCGTCTTCCTGTTCGGGCAGCGCTACTTCATCGAGGGGATCAAGCTCGGAGCGGTGAAGGGCTGAGACGCAGGGCTCCGGGAAGCCTACCGAGCCCTCGGGATGTCTTCCCGAGCCCTCGAGATGTCTTCCCGAGCCCTCGAGATGTCTTCCCGAGCCCTCGGGATGTCTTCCCGAGGGCTCGGAGAAGGACTCCGAGGGCTCGAGATGTCTTCCGGAGCCCTCCGGATGTCTTCCCGAGGGCTCGGAGAAGCAAGCGGAGGGCTCGCGATCCCATCCCGATGGCTCGGAGAACGATCCCGAACCCTCGCGAAGCTTCGGGGAGGTCAGTCCTTCGAGACGAGAGGGACGACCTTCGCCAGGATCGCCTCGGCGAGAGCCTCGTTGCCCTTGGTCGAGAGGTGCACGTCGTCCACGAAGTGCGCGAGGTCCTTGGGCACGACCGAGCCCTCGACGACGTAAGCCCCGAGCTTCTCGGCATTTCGCCGCGTCACCTCGTCGTAGGCCGCGAGCGCGCGGAGCTCGGTCTCGGGGCGGAGGTTGAAGTCCGTGCGCGGGACGGCGGCGCTCGTGACCTTCTCGTCCTCCTCCTTGGTCATGACGGGCTTCACGAGGATCGGCTCCGTCACGACGAGAGCGACGATCTTCTCGTCCCGGAGCACCTCGAGCATGACGCGCTGGGCGAGCTCGAAGCGAGGGACGCCGCGGAGGAGGAGGTCGTCCGGCGGGTCGCTCGGCGGATTCTTGAGGTGCTCGCGAGATCGGCGCGCGAAGACCTCCTTCGCGTTCACGGGCTCGCGGTGACGCGTGTCGAGGAGCGTGAGGAGCCGGCTCGCCCCGGTGAGCCAGTCCATGAAGCTCGGCGGCGAGGGCGCCGCGGCCATGTGCTGGAGGAGCGGGTCCCACCCCGACGTGAGCGACTCGTGGAAGTCGTTCACGACCGGGTCGAGGCAGACGACCACGTCGGGCTGGAGCGGGAGGACGCGGTGGACGAGCTGGGCGAGCGCGACGCTCGTCGTCGCCCCGGGGACTCCGGCGTTCGCGACCTCGACGCCGCGGTCCTTGAGCTTGGCTTCGACGATGCCGGGGAACGTGTGCTCGTGCGGAAGATCGCCGTTCTCGGTCGTCGAGCCGCCGACGAAGACGATCCGCTTCTTTCCCGCCGGCTTCGGGACGGCGTTGAGAGTCGTCGAGCGGAGCCCGAGCGCGTTCGTCTCGTAGACGAAGGGCTCGCCGGTGTCGATCGCGACCTTGTTCGTCCTGTAGTTCGGCGCGCGCACGAACCCGACGAGGAGGTGCGACTCCCAGTTCGGGGGCGGCGGCAAAGGCCCGAAGACCCGTGCCCCGACCTCGGCGAGCGCGAGGACCGCGACCACCACTCCGACGAAGACGAGCGCGAGCTTGACCCTCCGGTTCATGGGCGCGGGAGCTTGCCGTCCTTCTGGATCGCACGGAGGACGCTCCTCGCGACCGCGTCGTTGCCCGCGCTCGTCATGTGCACGTCGTCGATGAAGTGCTCGAGGTCCTGCGGGACCTCGCGCGCGGCGTCGATGAGGATGACGCTCTCCTTCGAGCACTCCTCGCGGATCGCCTCGTTGAAGGCGTCGAGACCCTTCTTGAGGACGGGCGTCTCGAGGTTCTGCCCGTCGGGGAGCACGGCTCCGACGAGCGCGGCCTCCTCCTCGGGCTTCATGGCGTCCTTGTAGAGGTTGGGCTGCGTCATGAAGGCGCACGCGACGCCCGCGTCCTTGCAGAGGAGCGCGATCCGGTGGAGCTGCGCCCGGAAATACGGGAGCCCGCGCAGGACGTCGACCTTGGGCGGCGTGAACCCGATCGCGCGTCGGTCCCTCTGGTGGCTCTGGTACCAGTCGCGCTTGTTGTCCTCGCGCGCCGAGCGCGCGCGCTTCCGGGCGTCGAGGAGGGCGACGAGGCGGCTCGCGCCGGTGAGCCAGTCCTTGAACGTGGGCGGCATCTCGGGGCTCGAGGGAGCGCCCGGGTCCCAGTCCGAGTTGAGCGTCGCGAACCAGGCGTTGTGACCGACGAGGAAGACGCAGAGGTCGGGCTCGAGCGGCAGGACGCGGTGGACGAGCATGCCCTCCGCGTACTCGATCCCCGTGCCCGCGACGCCGCAGTTCGCGACCTCGACCGGGGGCGCTCCCTTGTAGTGCTCGTTCAGGGCGTCGTCGGTCCGCCCGGGGAACGTGCGCTCCTCGGGGAGGAGCGCGTTCTCGACGGTCGACGCGCCGAGGAAGAAGATCCGGTACGTGCCGGGCGCCTTGGCCGCCTGTTTCATGCGCCGGCCGCGGAAGCCGAGCGAGTCGATCTCGAGCTTGAAGAGGACCGGCGGCTCGTCGATCGAGAGCCGCTCGAACGAGGTCCCGGGGGCGAGCGTCGGCCCGAGGAGCGAGTGCCTCACGTAGAGCGGCGGCGGAGCGGTGAAGACGACCCGGGCCGCGCCCTCGGCCGCGAGGAGCAGCAAGGCCGCGAGCGCGACCGTGGCGAAGCCGATCCTGAGCGCGCGGTCGGTGCGTGCTCCTCCCCCCCGCGAAGCGGGGAGGAGGCCGGGTGAGGGGGGCGGCGCGAAGTCCGTCGTCATGCCCCCCACCCCGACCCTCCCCCCGCTTCGCGGGGGGAGGGAGTCTCGAGTCCTCGGCCGCTCATGGAGCCAAGAGCTTCTCAATTTGCGGCTGGACGAGGGACGCGGCGAGCGCGTGGCCCTTCGCGTTCCAGTGCGTGTCGAGGTCGCGGTAGAGCCCGCCCTGGCTCCCCTGCTCGCGGAAGGCGGGGAGGACGTCGACGCACGGGATCCCCGACGCGTCGCACACGGCCTTCACGGCTCGCTGCGGCTGCTCGAGGTCGTAGTCCTTCTCGTCGAAGCCGAAGCGGCGGCAGAGCTCGGCTCGCTTCCTCGCGTCGACCTGGATCTCGTCCGGGATCACGACCACCATGGCGCGCGCTCCGACCTTGCGAGCGTCCGCCACGAGCGCCCGGAGCTCGGCGGCCGTGAGCTCCCACGCCTCCTTCATCCAGGGCTGCTCCGGCGTGCCCTTCCGCCACTGCTCGATGCGGAGCTTCTCGATCCGCCAGTACTGGTCCTCGAAGAGAGACGGGCCGTTCGCCGCCTTCGGGTCCTGCTGACGGTAGGCGATCCGCTGGTAGAGCTTGGTCGACTCCCAGAGCCTGAACAGCTTCGAGCACTCGAGGATCCTCATGTGGAGCCGCTTCTTGCTCTCCTCGAGGACGAGCTCGTGGTTCTCCTTGAGGACGATGCTCACCGGAACGCGGTCCTTCTCGTAGTGGACGGCCTCCAGCGTCTCCGTCACGTCGTTCCCGACGAAGAAGCAGAGGACGAGCACGTCGGGCTGCACCTTCGCCCCGAGGAGCTCCCATGCCTTGTGCTCGTGGCGCGTCCCCCACCCCGGGTAACAGAGGGAGATCGAGCGCGTCCCCGGCCGCTCGCAGACCTTCGGGAGCACCTCGTTGGCGTGGAGGTAGGCGCCGTAGAGGAACGAATCGCCGAGGAAGAGAACGCGCTTCTCGCCCGCGGGCTTCGCGATCGGGAAGTCCTCGTCGTCGCGATAGCCGTCCTCGTTGATGTTGACCGGGATCCCGTCGTACTTCTTGTCGTCCCTGGGAGGCGGGTCGCCGGCGATGATGTCCTTCGCCTGCCCGGCCGCGAGCTGGCCCGGCTCGTGCTTCACGAAGACCCGCACGAAGACCTCGCCGATCGCGAGGGCGAGGACGACCGAGAGGGCCGACGCGAGTGCCCGGACGAGGATCCGCTTGCGCCGCTCGTTCACGAAGGCCACCCCCGCGCGAGGGCGCGCACGTAGCCGACGTAGCCTCGAGGCGAGAGCGGATCGAGCGCGATCGCGCGCCGGGCGCACGTCCTCGCCTCGACGGTCGAGCCGGTGCGCGAGGCGAGCCTCCGGAGCGAGTCGGCGAGACGCCGGCGCGCCGCCTTCTCGAGGCCCTTCTCACGCAGGAGGTCGGGCTCGCGCTCGAGGAGCCCCTCGAGGACGGTCACGGCGTCGCGCTTCAACTGCGCGGAGCGGGCCGCCCCCGGAGTCGAGGCGTTCTCGCCGTGCCAGCGGACGAGGACGGTCTCCCTGTCCACGAACTTCACCGGGCGACGCGCCGAGAGCTTGAGCCAGAGGTCGTAGTCCTGGAGGACGCGGAGCCGCTCGTCGAAGCCGCCCGCGGCGAGGGCCGCCTCGCGGTCGAAGACGGTCGCGACGAAGGAGACGACGTTCGGGTAGCGGACGAGCCGCTCGAAGAAGCGATCGTCGGGGCAGCCCTCGAAGCTGTGGCCGGGCCCCTTCGGAACGGGCTCGCCCTTCTCCGAGACGACCCGAGGCAGGGAGTAGGCGAGGGCGACGCCCTCTCCGAGGGCCGGCACGAGAGAGGCCGCGTGCTCGGGGAGCCACTCGTCGTCGGCGCAGCAGAACCCGACGAACTTCCCCCGCGCGGCACGGAGGCCCCGGTTGAAGTTCCCGGAGATCCCCCGGTTCTCGCGCGCGAGCTCGAGCCGGACGCGCGGCTCCCGGGAGAACCGCTCGGCGAGGAGCCGCGGCGACTCGTCCGTCGAGGCGTCGTCCACGACGACGACCTCGATGTCCTGGAGCGTCTGGGCCAGGCAGGACTCGACGGCGCGCACGACGAAGCGCGCGTAGTTGTAGGAAGGGACGATCGCCGAGAGGAGCGGGGCCACCACCTACGGAATGGGCCGCCCCCGGAGCGCGTGCTCGACCGTCTCCTCGGGGATGTCGAACGCGTTCCCGATCCGCTTGACGAGCTTCTGCTCGGTCTTGGTGAGCTTCCGGTCGGCGCGGACGATCTGGACGACCGCCTTGAAGAGCGAGAGGCGCGCCTCGGGCTTCTCGGGCTTGTCGATCCCGGTCGCCTTGCCCGAGGCGACGGCGTCGATGATCTCCTGCGCCTCGCTCGGGAGGAGCTTCAAAGCCCCCGCGTGGCGGTCGAGGAGCAGCTTCTCCTCGACACCCAGGGCGCCGTCCACGAGCGCCGCGATCGCGAGCGTCTGGAAGAGGTGCTTCGCGTCCATGCCGGTCCCCCCTGAAACTCCCTTGCCCTTGCCCCTGCCCCTGCCCTTGCCCGTTCAAGGCTGGGCAAGGGCAAGGGCAAGGGCAAGGGCAAGGGACGAAAGCCTGGTTCGCGCTCTACACGCTGAACGAAGACCCGCACCCGCAGCCGCCCTTGGCGTTCGGGTTCGAGATCTTGAAGCCCTGGCCCTGGAGGTTCTCGACGTAGTCGATCTGGATCCCCTTGAGGTAGAGGATGCTCTGCGGATCGATCACGACGTTGAAGCCGTCCTGGGCGAAGAGCGAGTCGTCGGCGCGCTTCTCGTCGATCGTGAGACCGTACTGGAAGCCGGCGCAGCCGCCGCCCTCGACGAAGATGCGGAGGGCCTTGCCCTCGGGCTTCTCCTCCTCGGCGATGAACTGGCGGACCTTGGCCTGCGCCGCCGGGGTCAGGGTGACGGCTCCGGTCCCCGGAGGCGTCGCGGTCGCCGGCCCGTGCGAGTGGCCGTGATCGTGTCCGTGGCCGTGGTCGTGGTGGTGGTCGTGGCCGTGGTCGTGACCATGTCCGTGGTCGTGTCCGTGTCCGTGGCCGTGGTCGTGGTCGTCGTGACCCATCGGGAGGCGCTCCTTATCTAAGAGGACTAGAATAATACCATATCCGCGCAGACCCGCCAATGAGCTTTGCAGACTACGAGTTGGAAGCGGAGATCGGGCGCGGCGCCATGGGCCGCGTCCACCGGGCCCGTCACCGCACGACGGGCGCGGTCCGGGCGATCAAGATCGGCCTCGTCCAGTCCGATCCCGAGCGCGCCCAGCGCTTCGAGCGCGAGGCGGAGGCGCTCGCGCGGGTCACGGGCGAAGACATCGTGCCGGTCCACGAGGCCGGGATCGAGCGTGGCCGCCACTACCTCGTCATGAGCTTCATGCCCGGGGGCTCGCTCGCGGCTCGCCTCGAGAAGGCGGGGCGGCTCGAGTGGCGCGAGGCGGTGAAGGTCGTGCTCCCGATCGCCCGCGGCCTCGCTCGGTGTCACGCGGCGGGGATCATCCACCGCGACCTGAAGCCCGCGAACGTCCTCTTCGATGACGAGGGGAGGCCGCGCCTCGCCGACTTCGGCCTCGTCCGGGACCTCGCGGCCGCCTCGCTCACCGAGACGGGCTCGCTCCTCGGGACCCCCGTCTACATGTCTCCCGAGCAGCTCGACGGGGCGAAGGTGAATGGCAAGGCGGATGTCTACGCCACGGGCGTCATGCTCCACGAGCTCGTCGCCGGCGTGCTGCCCTTCACCGCCACGCGCTCCGTCCTCGCCATGATCGGGGAGAAGCGCAAGGGGAGGCGCCGCGCGCTCGGCGTCCCGGACGCACCTCTCGCCCTCGACGCCCTCATCGACCGGGCGCTCCTCCCCGATCCCGTCGAGCGGCCGACGGCCGCCGAGCTCGCGCGCGAGCTCGAGGACGTGCTCGCGGGGAAGCCGGCTCGGCGGCGAGGCGCCCCGCTCGTCCTCGCGGGAGGGCTCGTCCTCGCGGTCCTCGTGGCCGCGCTCGTTCGAGCCCCGACGCGGACCGTTCCCTTGGCCCCGCCGACGCCGATGCCCGGTCCGCCACCACGCCCGGCGCTCGACGAGCGGTCGCGGACGGACCTCCTCGCGCGCGTCGAAAGGGCGTGGCAGGAGCGTCGCTACACGGACGCGATCGCGATCTGCGGGAGCGCGTCGGCGGCGGGCTCGGACCCGTGGGTGACGGCGCTCCTCGCCGATGCGTTCCTCGAGGCGGGGAACGTCGAGAAGGCCCTCGCCCTCGTGAAGGAGGTCCCGCCCGCGAGCCCCGGCGAGGCCCGCGCCCTCTCGATCCTCGCCTTCGTCCACGAGTCGCGCCGCGACGAGGATGCGACCGCCCTCGCTCTGCGAGCGATCGAGCTCGATCCGAAGCTCGGGCGCGCCTGGCTGGCGAAGAGTCTCGCGTTCGACCGAGCCGCGCAGCGCGCGACGGACGAGACGTGCGGCCCTCTCCTCGAGAAGGCGTTCGAGTCGGCGGGAAACGCCGAGAAGCTCGCCCCGCCCTGCCACGGGCTCGCCGTGGTCACGCGCGGGCACGTGACGGAGGAGATGGCCAGGCACCTCGGCGGGAACGCTCCCCCTGTCTCGGACCCCGAGATCGCGTTCGACCCGTTCAGCATGGCCGGGAACGACCGCCGCCGATCCATCGACCCCCGCGAGGAGAGCGCCGGGACCGGAGAGGCGCTCTTCCTCGAGCGGGCGCTCCGCAGCTACGAGAAGACCTACAACCAATGGAACGCCAGGGCTGCCGCCGACGCCGCCGCGGACGCGCGGCGCGCGATCGCCCTCAACCCCTACCGGCCGTTTGCTCACGCGCTCCTCGCCCATGCCGACCCCGGCGTCTTCGAACAGGAGATCAAGGCGGCCCTCGCGCTCGACAGCTGGGAGCCCTGGGCGAACGACGCGCTCATGCGGGCCGACGCGAGCGCCGGCAAATGGTCGGAGGTCGAGGAGCGCCTCGTGCGCCGCGAGCGGAGGATCCCGGGGACCGGCGCCCAGACGGCGCTCGGGGGCGTCCTCGCCGTGCAGGGTCGGTTCGCCGAGGCGATCGCTGCCCTCGGCAGCCTCACGAACGACGAGCTCAGTCACTCCGACGCCTACCGCAAGGGCGCGCTCATCGCTCTCCACGCGAAGAACGCCGAGTGGGCGACCCGCTTCGCGAGGCTCGCGGTCGCCTCCCGCCAGAGCGAGGCGGACCGCGTCGTCTCCTCGCTCGTCCAGGCCCGGGTGTTCCTCTCGCTCGACGATCCCGAGCCGGCCCTCAAGGCGCTCGGGAGGATCGGGACCCCGCCGGAGCACGCCGACGCCGTCGAGGCCATGTTCGCGCGGGCGAGGCTCGCGAAGGGAGACCTCGCGAAGGCCCTCATCGCGCTCCAGCGGTGCTGCGAGCTCTGCCCCGTCTTCGACGCCGCCTGCAGGAAGGCGGGAATAGACGTGCGGGCCGCGCTCGGCTCCGTGACGCCCGAGGCCGAGATGGCGAAGATCGCCCGCCGCGCCCTCGAGCTCCCCGACGCGCCCGACACCCAGGCGTTCCGGCGCGAGAAGCGGGACTGGTATCTCCTGGGCGAGCTGCCGATCGAGTGGTGATCCCCCTCAGACCGTGACGAAGACGTCCTCGCCCTCGACCGTCACCGGGTAGCTCGGCACCTTGATCCCGGGGTTCATCGTGCTCGCGCCCGACTTCACGTCGAACTGCCAGCCGTGCCAGGGGCACGAGACGTGCGCCCCCTGGACGAAGCCCTCGCCGAGCGGTCCGCCGCGGTGCGGGCAGACCCCGTGGATCGCGTAGATCTGACCGTCGCACTTGAAGACCGCGAGCTGCTTGTCGCCCGCCTGAACCTGGATCCCGGTCCCCTCGGCGAGATCGCTCGCCCGCGCAACTTTCACCTTCTCGGCCACCTTGGGCCCTCCTTGGTAGGATCTCGCATCATGCACCGACTTTACATCGCTCTCCTGTGCTTTTTCAGGATCCTCTTCGGCCGCGCCCTCCCGGTCGAGCAGCTCCCGGACTGGGCGCTCCCGCTCCCGCCGCCGCCCGTCCAGCTTCCGATCTCGTTCGGAGCGACGCCGGGCGCCATGCCTCGGTCCATGATCCCGAAGCGCGACGAGTCGAAGGCGGCCGCGGCCACGGCGGCTCCGACGCCGGCCCCCACACCGGCTCCGGCGCCCGCTCCTCCGCCGGCCCCGAAGGTCGATGATGAGAAGGTGCGCGAGCAGGGAGCCCTCTCCGTCCTCTCGCTCCTCCAGAGAGAGGGGCGGCTCCTCGACTTCCTCATGGAGAAGATCGACGGCTACCAGGACGCCCAGATCGGAGCCGCCGTCCGGGCGATCCACGCCGGCTGCAAGAAGGCGATCGCCGAGCACGTCGAGCTCGAGCCGGTCCTCAAGGGCGAGGAGGAGTCGCCCGTCACGGTCCCGCAGGACTTCGACACGCGCGCGATCCGCCTCACGGGCAACGTGAAGGGTCAGCCGCCCTTCAAGGGGACGCTCAAGCACCACGGCTGGCGAGCGAAGCCCCGCAAGCCCCTCGCCGGCTCGAACGGTGACGCGACCGTCGTCGCTCCCGCGGAGGTCGAGCTTTGAAGAAGTCCGCCAAGGCGCCCAGGGCGCCGCGCTTCATCGTCGGGATCGACCTCGGGACCACGAACTGCGCGCTCTCCTACGTCGACACGACGGTCGAGAAGCCGACCGTCACGTCGTTCGCGATCCCGCAGCTCACCGCTCCCGGCACGGTCGGGACCGCGGCGACCATGCCGTCCTTCCTCTACCTGGCGGGCGAGCACGACCTCCCCGAGGGTCAGCGCAAGCTCCCCTGGAGCGACCCGGGCCCCGGCGTCGTCGGGCTCCTCGCTCGCGATCAGGGCGCCAAGGTCCCCGCCCGGTTGGTGTCGTCGGCGAAGTCGTGGCTCTGCCACCCGGGCGTCGACCGCAAGGGCAAGATCCTCCCCTGGGGCGTCGAGGACCCGGAGATCGCGGGGGCGGGGGGACCGGAGTCCCACGCAGCGTCCAAGAAGGTCTCCCCGCTCGAGGCGCAGGCGCGCTACCTCGATCACATGCGCCGCGCGTTCGACCACGAGGTCGGCAAGGACGACCCGCTCGCGAGCCAGGACGTCTACCTGACGGTGCCCGCGAGCTTCGACGCCGTCGCGCGCGAGCTCACGGTCGAGGCGGCGCACGCGGCGGGCCTCGAGCACGTGACGCTCATCGAGGAGCCGCAGGCCGCGTTCTACTCCTGGCTCGAGAAGCAGGGCGACGCGTGGCGGAAGGCCCTCAAGGTGGGCGACCTCGTCCTCGTCTGCGACGTGGGCGGCGGGACGACCGACTTCACGCTCATCGCCGTGAAGGAGGAGAAGGGCAACCTCACCCTCGAGCGCACCGCC
>Ga0070738_10007257_pt1 | contig 11186 bp, 5 predicted proteins | sample Coa_R2_2_FD_66446 | JGI IMG/M metagenome (GOLD analysis project Ga0070738, IMG submission 66446) | Surface soil microbial communities from Centralia Pennsylvania, which are recovering from an underground coalmine fire - Coalmine... | ecosystem: Environmental > Terrestrial > Soil > Unclassified ... | reverse complement strand
CGATTCGAAAGTCCAAACGCTGTTCAATACGCATTACCATCTCGACCAAACCGGTAACAACGAATTGTTTGCTGCCTCCGGCGCGAAAATTATCGCGCACGACCGGACGCGTCAATGGATGTCGAATGATTTCTGGCTTCCGGATCAGGAACGCTACGAAAAGGCGCGGCCTAAAGCCGCCTGGCCGGCGGAGACATTTTTCAGCACAGCATCCATGAAGGCCGGCGGGGAACAGGTCGAATACGGTTATCTGCTGGAAGCGCATACCGGCGGTGATATCTACGTCCACTTCAAGGATTCCAATGTCCTTGCCGTGGGCGATGTCGCTTCGCCGGTCAAAGATCCGGAACTGGATTGGATCACAGGTGCCTGGATCGGCGGGCGCGTCGACGCCATGGATCTGGTGCTCAAGATCAGCAATGAACAAACGAAGATCGTTCCGGGCACCGGTCCCGTCATGAGTCAGGCCGAATTCAAGGCCGAGCGCGACATGATGGAAATCGTGCGGCAGCGATTATTCAAGCAGGTTCGTGAAGGTGATGGTCCTCAGGACATGTTGGATGGCGGCATCATGAAGGGTCTGCCGCGCACATGGAAAGATCCTTATAAGTTCGTCTACGCCGCAGCAAAAGGCTTGTGGGGGAACCACAATAAGTTGGACCCCAATGTTGTTTAGATAGGAGAGGCAACGTGAAGCGTTTCATTCTCGCCGTTGTTGGTTTGATTGCTGTGGCCGCGCTGTTCCTGGCTCAGGCACAGCAAGGAAAACTTGCCAGCCTGATTCAAGCGGGGAACCACAAAGCCGCGCTGGACATGATTCGTGCGGGAGCTGACGTGAATGAAGCGCAGCCCGACGGGACTCGTCCGATTCACTGGGCGGTCTATCGCGTCGATTACGACGTGCTGGAAGCGCTGATCGCGAAGAAAGCGAAAGCGAACGTTACCAACGAACTCGGATCCACGCCGCTGGCGGAAGCCGTCAAGCTGAACGATGTGCGCATGGTGAAGATGCTTCTCGATGCGGGCTCGGGGCCGGAAGGCGCCAATGCCGACGGTGAGACGGCGCTCATGCTTGCAATTAAAGATGGATCCCTGCCGATCGTTCAGATGCTCGTCAATGCCGGTGCAAATGTGAATGCCGTCGAAAAGGTGCAGGAGCAGACGCCGCTGATGTGGGCCGCCGACGCCACTCAGAATGCCGCGGAGATGGTGAAGCTGCTGATCGCGAAAGGCGCGAAAGTGAACGCGCGCGCCAAATTTACCGACTGGCCGAGCCAGATCACTTCCGAACCGCGGGCCCAATACCATTCCTACGGCGGATTGACACCGCTGTTGTACGCGGCTCGGAACGGATGTTATCAGTGTGTGGAGGCTCTCGTCGCTGCAGGCGCGGATGTGAACTTACCATCGCCCGAAAGCGTGACGCCTTTGTTGATCGCGCTCGATTATGGCCATAACGATGTTGCGAAATTCCTGATGGATCACGGCGCAAACCCGAAAGTCTGGGACGTCTATGGACGCACCGCACTCTACATCGCTGTCGATAAGAAAGAAGGCGGTACGGGCGGCGGATTCGGCGGAGGCGGTGCTCGCGGTGCTGCCGGAGCCGGTGCAGCCGGTCGCGGCGCAGGTGGTGCCGGCCGTGGCGCAGGTGGAGCGGGTGCCCCAGGTGGCGCTGGTTTTGCTCGCGGCGGCGGAAACACGCCGCCGGCTCCACGTGGAGGCGGTCCTGCCGTATCGAGCATGGACATGATTAATGCGCTGCTCGTAGCCGGTGTCGACGTCAACGCACAGCTCAATATGCGCCGCCCCAGCGGTCAAGGTGGACGCTTCAGCGATCCGCTTCTCAGTACCGGCACGACTCCGCTGTTTCGCGCTGTCATGAACAACGACATGCCGGTGATCCGCGCATTACTGGATAAGGGAGCCAATCCGAATATCTTTGCGATGGGAACGACGCCGTTCCTCCTTGCCGCAGGCGTGAACCCCTACGCCGGTCGTGGCGGTGGCGGCGGCGCTGCTGCAGCCGCTCCGAATACCGCACTTCTCGATCTTTTGATTCAGCACGGCGCCGATGTGAACAGCCAGGTGACGGGCGTGTTGTCGTATTCGGCGCGCATTTCCCGGTCGGTGTCCAACACGGAAGGCAGTTCAGCTCTTCACGCCGCTGTCCAGTCCGGACGAGCCGACCTGGTTCGATATCTTCTGGATCATGGCGCCCGCACAGATTTGAAGGATCGCTCGGATCGAACTCCATTGGATGTCGCTATGGGCGTTCCCGTGAAACCAGTGCCGGCGGGCGCCGGCACCGCGAACATTCCGAATCCGTATGCCCCCGAGGAGGTCACGCCGGCCCGCGAGGGCCAGCAGGCTCCTCCGCTTGGCCGCAGCGCATCGCCGGAGATCCGGACGATGCTTCAAGAAGCGGGCCAGCGGAAGTAGTGAGGCGGATGAAGAATGAAAATTGATTAGTGATTAATGATTAATATCCTTGGAACCTGAGCAATTTCACATCTTGCCAAGGACATTAGTCATTAATCACTAATCAATTTTCATTTTTCACCCGGAAGATCACTTCCTTCCATCACCACCAGCCTCAGCAATTGCAGACTCCTCTCGTTTCCCTTGAAGAGGGCCGCTGGAAACCTTCTATATCGCAGCATTGCATCCCGGATTTCCGTGCCGCTGTTATTGTTGAGCCCGACGCCGGCCAGGTACTGCAGGCGAAGGTTCTTGTCCGTGTTGATTTCCGCGCCGGCAACCCATGGAGCGAGGTCCCGGCCCCATCCCGAGTACGTCTTGAGCACATCCCAGATCGTCGAATAGCCTACCTCCGCAAGCGACGCGTTCACTGCCGTATATGCCGCGCTGTCGACCTTTGCTTGCCATGTATCCAGATCAATCGGCGTATTGCTGAGCCGTCCCACAAGCACGACATCGTAACCGCGGCCGTTGCTGTCATCGTTGCGCCATACGGTGCCGTTCGGAAAGACGTTAAGAAACGTTGCGATCTCGCTTCGCACGGCGTCTTCAGTGCTCTCATACAGCGGCACCCATTGCGTCACGACGCCGCCTGGATTGAGGTGCGCCTTCACATTCTCGAAGTATTCTTTCGTATACAGCGTTGCCGCGCCTTTGACCCACGGATGAATCGGGTCCGACGTAATCGCATCGAACTTTTCGCGCGTCGTCAGCACATAATGGCGCGCGTCGTCGTAGACGATCTGCACCTTGGGATTGGTCGCGACAGAGTAGTTCGCTTCTCTGAAGTAAGCCGAGACGACTCTCGGGATAAGCGGCTCCAATTCGCAGATCACCATGCGCTCCATCGCAGGATCGATGCTGATTTCACCGGCTGTGACTCCGGCGCCGAAGCCGACCACCAGCACATGCTTCGGACCGTGCTCCGTCATCGCTGCGGTGAGGTATCCGAGCAGCCGCTGAAGCCGCATGTCCTGCGGTTCCGTCGATGCTTCAACCTTTCCGCTCACATGGAAGTTGCGCCAGCCGTTGGCTTCTTCCGTGACGGCGATGGACGAGTTGATCCCCTCGCCGACGTACAGCGCGTGCGGTTCGCCCTGCCACGCAAGCAACCGGCCCCATGCGACAAGGCCTGCGGGCACGGGCCGTACGTCGACTGCAGCCCATATGGCACAAACGAGCAGGGAAGTAAATGCAAAAGCCGCGCTGGCCGACCGGAAAAACGGAACGAGTGCAACGGCCGCCGAGATTACCGAGACCACGATCAGGACACGCTCCGCGCCTTGTGTGCCGATGAAGGGTACGCACACCAGTCCGATGAGCAGCGAGCCGGCGATTGCACCGAATGTATTCGCGGCGTAGACGCGGCCGACCATGTTCCCCGTATCGGCGTCAGGTTCGCCCTGTTCAGCGGCGGCTGCGACGGCAAGCGGGAAGCTGGCACCCCAAAGAATGGCGGCGGGCAAAATCGTAAATAGCGAGCGTGCCAGATCGAGTTGGAAAGCGAGCCACGGATTTGGCGCCAGTGAAGGATTGATTGGCCAGTATGGCAGCTGTTGCGCTGCCATCCAGGCGCCGTAAGCGATGGTCAACGCGAGGCCGATCTGAACCCAGCCGAGCGCAGCGCGCGCTTTCATCACGCTTTTCGTGAGAATCGATCCGATCGCGCTGCCGATGCCGAGCCCGATCAAGAAGACCGCCAGGATGATGGAGAACGCGTAGGTCGTGGCGCCGAACAGAAGCGACAGCAGACGTGTCCACACCACTTCGGCGCCGAGTGCAGTGAAACCGGAAAGAGCGATGACGACATGGATTTCTGTAGGGGCGGTCTGTGACCGCCCGTTTTTTGTTGCGTCAGCGTAATACGGGCGGTCATAGACCGCCCCTACATTGGAATACATGAACGCAACACTTGCGACGACCACGTTAAGTGCGACCGCCACGAGCGACGCAGTCGTCAGCCCGTAAACCCTCAGCAACCAAAACCCGGCCGCGAGGCAGCCGATCACCGCACCAAGGGTGTTCGCGCCGTAGAAGAATCCGAGCCATGCGACGCCCGAAGGGCTTGCCTCGACATAGCGCGAGATGGCCGGCAGTGTGGCGCCCATTAAAATCGTGGGCGGAAGGAGCAGGACGATGCATACCATCGCGCGCAGAAAGATGCTTGCTGGGCCGCCACCCTCCATCGAGGTGTAGAGGCGGCCGACGAGTGGCATGAGGACGATGAGCAGCGCCCCGGCCGCTCCCATCATTGCTTCGATTTTGGCGTAAACCCGCAGAGGGTGTTCAGCCGGCGAGATGTAACGGGGAAGCAGAAGCGAGCCGGCGAACATTCCGCCCATGAATGTGCCGAGCAGTACGGCCAGCGAAATGGCCGACGCACCGATCACCAGCTGCAGGCCCTGGAACCAGACAATCTCGTAAATCAGCGCCGCACATCCGGAGCCGATAAAAAGGAGCAGTGTTACAAACTTCACTTCTGGGCGACAGGCTTCTCCAGAAGGTTCCGGATTTCGGACCCGCCTGCTGTTTTCGCGGTCAGGAGATCGATGGGCTTACGGCCCTTGGCGTCGGCAATATCGGTTCTAGCGCCTTTTCCTAAAAGGTAGCGCACGACATCCGGCTTGCCGGCGTCCACCGCTGCATGAAGCGCCGTCCAACCTTCATTTGCGGCCGGCGCGCGGGAGACGCGCAGGGAGTACGTCGCCGTACCTGTGATCTGGGCGTTTACATCAGCGCCGTGCTGGAGGAGCAGTTCCATCAGGTCCATGTTGACAGGACCGCCGGCGCTGTATTGAGCTGCAAGCCCCGTTCCGCCGACATTTCCGGGGCCGACTCCGGCAGCCACAAGAAACGCTGTCATTCCCATGTCGTTGATGTTGGGGTTCGCGCCCTTGGCCAACAACGCTTCAACGACTTCCGAGTCGCCGCCCATGGTTGCGCGGAACAGCGGCGTACACCCGGTATTCAACAGAGGATCGATGAATCGCCCGCTGTTTCCTCCGCGGCTGGGACGATGAAAATTGAGCTCCGCATTGATATCGACACCGGCTGCGAGCAAGGTGTTGATGATATCCATGTACGAAACGGCGGCGCGTGAACCACGCGCCGCTGCGGCGCTTCCAGAGCGATTACCGCGGCCCCCGGCAGCCGCTTGTCCTTGACCGCCGGCGTTGCCACAGAGTGGAAAGGTTCGACACTTTCCGGTATTGGTCTCTTTCCGATCGATCACGATGTAGAGCGCCGTGCGTCCCCACCAATCCCAGAGCTTTGGATTTGCGCCACGATCCATCAGGAGCTTGGCGACATCGTTATGGTCATTGTCGAGTGCAAGCATCAGCGGCGTCACAGCTTCCGGTGTCGGAACGTTTACGTCGGCGCCGGCCGCGAGCAGCGCATCGACACATTCGTAGCAACCGTCACGTGCGGCGTACAGCAATGCGGTCAGTCCACCAACAGGACGATATTGCGCACGCGGCTCATTCGTAATCTGGCTTGGCCATTCGGTGTGGAGAGCCCTGCGGTTGAAGTCGGCGCCCTTGGCGAGAAGCAATTTCACCATCTCGGGCGCATTTTTGGAGGCAGTAGCGGCCCACATCAGCGGCGTTTGATTGTGAAATTTCTCGACGGTGTTTACATTGGCGCCGGCTTTGATCAACATCTCGACGACAGGCACTTCGCCCGTCTTGATCGCCAGCATCAGAGCCGTCTGCCCGTCCGCATTGGCGCCTTCGGGGTTCGCGCCGGCATCGAGGAGCATCTTGACCATTCTCGCGTCCGCCAGTTCGGCTGCTTCTGCGATAGGCGTCGCTCCGAATTCGTTTTTGACATTCACGTTCGCTTTTTTTGCGATCAGTGCCTCGAGCAGTTCGTAGTCGACTCGATAGACTGCCCACTGGATCGGACGCGTGCCGTCGGGTTGTGCTGCATTCACGTCGGCGCCCGCGCGGATCTGTTCGAGGGCAGCCTTGCGGTTGCCGGATTCGATCAGGCTTGCGAGGGATGGCTTGGGAGTCTGTGCCATGCCGGACATGGTGAGGAACCACAGAGACACAAAGGACACAGAGGCGCAAAGGCGCATAAGTGAAAACGTTTTATGTCGCGCGTTTGCGCCTCTGTGTCCTTTGTGTCTCTGTGGTTTATTCATATTTAGACCCCCGCGATTGCACCGGTGCTATCTCCGAATTTTTCGCGTTCGATGCCCACCTTCTGCAGGATCGTCAGATGCAGATTCGCAATCGGCGTGCGTTCCGGGAGGATGATGTGCTGACCTCCCAGCTTTACCTTTCCGTTGCCGCCGCCCACAATGATGTTCGGTTCCGGATAATTGTTGTGCAGGTCGCTGTTACTCATATTCGATCCATACATGAAGATCGAATGGTCGAGCAGTGTCCCGTCTCCTTCAGGTGTTGCGGCCATCTTCGCGACAAACTCCGAGAACTTCTGCACGTGCCAGCTTTGAATTTTGACCAGTTTGTTCAGTCTCTCCAGATCGTTGGCATGATGCGAAACCGGGTGGAACGCATCCGGCACGCCGATATGGTTGTAGGTGCGGTTCGTGCCTTCCGCGACCATGATGTAAGAAGCCACGCGTGTCAGGTCCGCCTGGAAGGCAAGAGCGAGCAGATCGAACATCAGCTTGACCTGTTCCGCAAAGTCCTCCAGTTCTCCGACGGGAGCATCGGGAATTTTCAGACCGGTAAGGTTCGATGAACTGGCTTTTTCGGCACGCCGCTCGATCTCGCGGACATTCTCGAGGTATCCATCGAGAACGGCGCGGTCGTTACCTGCAAGCTGGCCCTGGAGCTTTTTAGTCCGGTCCATGATGAGATCCAGGATGCTGTTGGTCTGCCGCGTGATGAGGGCGCGTTCTTCCGGCGTGTCGCCTTCGCCGAACAATTGCAGAAAAACTTTCCGCGGGTTGTATTCCATCGGCAGCGGCGATTCCACATCCCGGAACGAAAGGGTCGTGTACGAACCGCCGCCGCCCGCCGCACTCTGGACGGTCGTTTCGGACGCGAGTTCCAGCGACGGCAGCCGCGTTTCCTGGCCGATGACTTTCGCAATGACCTGATCGAGAGTGGTGGCCATGTGGGCTCGTGGAGCGCCTGTATCCGGGCGCGTGGCGCTGAGCCACGTGGCGGGATTGAAGGTGTGAACCGACCCGGCGCTGGCCGCGTTCTCCAGATTGCCGAAAGAATTCACGTATTTCTTGTGGGGCTCCAGCGCCGAGAGGATCGGGCTGAGCTTGAAATCGGCGCCCGAACCGCTTGGTGTCCATTTGTCCATGGAGGGACCGTGAGCGGTGTTGTACATGATCGCGCCATGAGGCAGATAGAAAAAGGCGGTCCGTAATTTCGGTTTAGCGGTGCTTTGCGCGAGAGCCGTGCAGGCGGGAACCATGGCCTCCAGGAAGGGCAACGCCAGACTGAGGCCGGCGCCCTTCAGCACTGTTCTCCGGGAAATATGTTTCTTCGTGATGAACATAGTTTCTCGCTCCTTATTTGGCCGCCATGGCTTTCGGGGCCGCGCCCTGTTTGCGGAACGCCTCGGTATTGACGATTCCTAAAATGATTGAAGAAAACTTGTAGTTGTCCTTCGCGGCATTACGAGCGACCGCGCGCGCCTGGGGCATATCGAAATACTCCAGCTCCCGGTTGAGCGCGTACGTCATGAGCCGCTCTGTGATGGTCTGCGCGAACATTGCCGGACGGCCGGCCAACTGGGCCCGGAGTTCTACCGGTCCGTTGATCGGAGTGCCGTTCGGAAGCACGGTGCTGGCGTCGATCGGCGCGTTCTCGGCCTGGCGGTCCGTTGTGCGCCATCGTCCGATCGCATCGAAACTTTCCAGAGGCAGACCGATCGGATCCATAACGCCGTGGCACTGCATGCAGATCGCCTTCTGGCGATGTTGTTCGAGACGCGCACGGATCGTCTTGGGCGCCTCGCCTGCTTTCTGATCGAGATTGGTTGCGACGTTCGGCGGAGGAGGAGATGGAGGTGTGCCCATCAGCTTATCCAGAACCCAGGCCCCTCGCAGAACTGGAGAGGTGCGGTCGCCATAGGAAGTCCGCATGAGTACCGCGCCTTTTCCGAGGATCCCCCATCGTTCTTTCTCGGTCAGTGTGACTCTGCGGAATTGAGTTCCAAGAACTCCAGGGATGCCGTAATAGCGCGCAAGGCGTTCGTTCAGAAAAGTATGGTCGGCTGTCAGAAGGTCCATGACGCTTCGGTCTTCCAGAAGAACGCTGCTCAGGAATTGTTGCGCTTCTTTCGAAAAATCGCGCCGTATCGCCTCGCTGAATTCGGGGAACAATTTGGGATCGGGCTGCACCGCATCCAGATCGGCGATGTTGAGCCACTTCATGGCAAAGCTTGTGACCAGGCTCGACGCTTTCGGGTCAGCGAGCATCCGCTTCACCTGCTTTTCCAAAACTCCCGGCTTGGTCAGGCCGTTTGCCGCAGCGACCGTCAGCAACTCATCGTCGGGGCCTGTATTCCAGAGGAAAAACGAAACACGCGAAGCCAGTTCGAGATCAGTAAGAGTTATGTCGCCGTCAGCCGAAGCGTTTCCGCGTGTAGCCGGCACGCCGCGAATCGACCGGTAGAGAAAGTCCGGACTGGCGAGCACGGCCGCGACGACCTGCTCGATTCCGGAATCGAAACTCCCGCCCGACTTTTTACCCGCTTCATAAAACGGCATGAAGCTGTTCACGTCTTCCGCTGTGACCGGACGGCGGAACGCGCGGCGTTCCAGATTTTCCGTGATCTTGCGTGCGCAGGCAGGCTCGCCGGCGGTTTTGGGGTCGCAAACGAAGATGAGCGCGCGGCTCGGCGTCTTCGAAATACCGGTAGGGTTGTACGGCCCGAGAATTTCGATACCGTCGCTGAGAGTCGGCATGCGGCCGTTGCCGGCGCCAAATCCAAGAGCACCGATGCCACCGAAGCCGGCGGCGAAGTTCTCATCCGATTCCACGTGGGAACGGTCAATGAAGGTCACCACCACGTCGCGCACACCGGCTTGAACCTGGACGGGAATCTTGGTGAAACGCGCCATGATCTCGGCTCGCCCGTCAGCGCCTTTGTGATCCACGATCGCCTGATCGGCTGGGCCGCCGATCGGTTTGCGGAACACAATCTTGCCGTCGATCATGATGACGAGCGTGCTTTCATTTTCCAGCGTCGAGGTGTACAGACCCAGGCCAAGGTTGAGGATGTTGATGCGATACTCGCCGTCGGCCGGGAAATTGTGTTTGAACCGCATGCCGCCTCGCGTGCCCGGGGGCAGCGGCAGATCGCCATCCTGATTGGCAGCGACACTGTACTTGACGTTTGCAACCTTGGGATTTGGACTGCCGACCGCGACGGCCGCGATGTGCCGGGCAGCCGTGATGTATTGATCCAGAAACGCCGGCGATACACTCAACACGGACGCGACATTGTCGAAACCACCGACTTGAATGTCCTGCGGCAGGACGTCCTTTGCATTGACGTCCACACCCACGAGAGCCTTCACCGAAGCGGCGTACTCTGTTCGGTTCAGCCGCTGGATCGGAACATAACCGGCCTTCGGCCCCCTGGCTTGCGTGTCAAGCGTGTTCTCCATCCACGCCACGAAGGAGTCGATTTCCTGTTGCGAAGGCTGCTTGTTGCCGGGAGGAGGCATCAGGCGTCCGCGCAACTTACGGAGTGCCTTTTCCCAGACTTGCGCGTTTTCTTCCGGGTTCTGAAGATTCAAGGAATCCAAGGCCAGACCGCCGGTTTTCAACCGGGTGTTGTGGCAGGTAAAGCAGTAAGTTTGCAGCATCGCTCGATGCGGATCGGGATCCTGGGCGCTTGCGGCAGCGGTCTGCGCCTTCATTTGTATAGAGGTTGAGGAGGCCATCAGAACCAGGAGAACGCCCACACCAAGGAAACGCTTACTGCTTGCCGGGATTCGCATAGAGGATCCCATTTTTACATAAAACGCGCCGCATCAAAAGGTTGGGAATAAAAGCCGAAGGCGGCGGTCATAGACCGCGCCTACAGGACGAGGCTTCAAAGCGGGGTGGCTAACGATCGACGCAGCTTACCTTTTTGGCGGTGGCGGAGCAGTGAAGCTGTTCAAGTCCGAGATTCCCAGCTCCATCTCAATCGCAGCGATTTGTTTGCGCGCCTGTTCAAATCCATCCCCGCCGAACTCGGAGTGTTCAATTTCTTCGAATTTGTCGGAAATCTCTTCGAACTGCGTCCCGTTAAACGTTTCTTTCCAGGCGGGAAACACGATGGTGTCTTCGGCGGCTGCGTGGGCTTGGTACATCCGGACGAAGGCGGCGAGGGCGTCGGCCAGCGCCGGGCCATGTGAGCCGATCGTGTCGGTCTTCGTCACGCTGAGAATGTATTCGGTGATCTGACGTCCTCGTTCGTGTTGATTTACAAGGATGTCGGGGTAACCGGATGCGGAGCCCTTCACCGTTCTCACCGTTGGAAAGACGTGGGTCTCTTCCAACATTTTTTCGTGGTATTCCTCTCCGAATTTACGAAAGAGCCGGGCAGTGTCTGCCAGTGCCTTTGCTGGAACGGAACCGGCACTGGCACGGAGCTTCGGTACCGTTTCCGAATAGACAATCAAAGCGCGGCGGAGGATGCCGTGCTCCCGCATGAGATCTTCGGTTGCCAGCACTTCCGGTTTCTGTTTGCCGGAAGATTCATGCTTTTGACCGATA
>Ga0070738_10007256_pt1 | contig 11187 bp, 9 predicted proteins | sample Coa_R2_2_FD_66446 | JGI IMG/M metagenome (GOLD analysis project Ga0070738, IMG submission 66446) | Surface soil microbial communities from Centralia Pennsylvania, which are recovering from an underground coalmine fire - Coalmine... | ecosystem: Environmental > Terrestrial > Soil > Unclassified ... | reverse complement strand
GAACACAAGGCGGCGCCCATGACCGATGTATCCGTTCCTCATGCTCGACCGGCCAAGACGATCGAGGAGATCGACATACTCTGGCTCACCGCGGGACTCGGCTGCGATGGCGATACCATCTCTATCACCGCCGCAACGCAGCCGAGCATCGAGGATCTTCTCCTACGAGCTATCCCTGGACTGCCGAACGTAAACCTGCGCAATCCGGTGCTAGCGCGGGAGAACGGCGAAGAGTTCTTGAACTATTTCCGCCGGGCTGCGGAGGGCGAAATCGGGCCGTTCATCCTTGTCGTCGAAGGCTCTATTCCGAACGAAAAGGTGAAAAAAGAGGGTTATTGGGCGGCATTTGGGACCGACCCGGCGACCGGTCAGCCCATCCCTACCTGCACGTGGATTGATCGGTTAGCGCCGCGGGCCTGGGCCGTTGTCGCCGCCGGCACTTGTGCAGCTTACGGCGGCATCCACGCCATGGCCGGCAACCCGACTGGCTGCATGGGCCTACCTGACTACCTGGGCTGGGAGTGGAAATCGAACAGCGGCGTTCCTCTGGTCTGCGTGCCCGGCTGTCCGGTGCAGCCGGACAATTTCATGCAAACCCTGCTCCACTTGCTCTATCAAGCGGCAGGATTGGCGCCGATGATTTCGCTCGACGAAGCGCATCGGCCGACTTGGTTGTTCGACGCTACCGTCCACGAAGGCTGCGATCGGGCCGGCTACTACGAAGAGGCCGACTTTACCGATCACTACGGTTCACCGAAATGCATCGTCAAGCTCGGCTGCTGGGGCCCGGTGGTTCAGTGCAATGTCCCCAAACGCGGTTGGATGGCCGGCATCGGCGGCTGCCCCAACGTCGGCGGCATCTGCATCGGCTGCACCATGCCCGGCTTCCCTGATAAATTCATGCCCTTCATGAACGAGCCGCCGGGAGCGACGCTGTCCCGAACGGCGGTGCTCATGTACGGCCGGGCCGTCCGCGCTCTGCGCAGTTTCACGCGGGCGTCCATGAACAAGGAGCCGATTTGGCGCCATGGCCGTCCTGAACTGACGACCGGCTACCCGGACCATACATCCTGCGGAGCACAGAATGCAGAGTGAAGGACGTGCAGGTTTTCATTCGGCATTTTACATAGGCCATTCCGGGTTTACACTATGTTGGTCGGGGGTTCGATTCCCTCAGCGCCCATTGTAAATGGAATCACATTAAGACTTGTGGTGATTGGGACTACGACTTTCCTAGCACGAGATCCACCACCCAACAGCCTCGCACATGCTCGCCCCCTGACCGGCAGTGAGCGAGGATGTCCTGATCCCTGCAGCCGGCTTCTTCCAAGACATCGGCCAAGATGGGCAGGTGGTCAAAAGCCCGCTCATCGTAGATCGATTGGGCTAACTTCAATACGGTGCCGTCGTTCCACGTCAACCACGACAGATCAACCGCAACAGGACAGAACGGGTTGCCGAAGACACAGCGGACAGCCGCCACTTGCTTCGCCCTTTCCGCCTCTTCAGCGGCGTTCCGGGCGTTGATGCTCGCTCGATCATCACCATCAGGACCGCTCAGGTAGGCGGCGTCTAAGAGTGAACGGGCGGCGTACTTCGCAATTTGCCCAATCCCAGGGAATGCGATGACGTTTAGAGCCGCGATAATCGAATAGTCGATGGGGAACTCTGAGCGTTCTCGCCGCTTCGCTACGGCTACAGCTAGCAGAGCCATCAACTGGTTTCTTAACGGCTGTAGCTTCATCCATCGCCATCCGCTCACTCTGACATCTGCGAACGATTCAGCAGCCTCGATCACCGCCCAATCTTCGTCGGTCATGACGAATCGGAAGCGGCGGCAGCAGGCGACGGCGAATAGTCTTTGCTTCCTTTCACTGACCTTGTCCCGAAGCTGTGCTAGCATCTTCTGCGGATCGGTAGCTTGCAACCACCCCTGCTCAGTCATAGCAGCACCTCACGATTTGCCCAGGCACAAATCCACCACTCAGCATCCGCGTACGGGGGCCGGGTCCACGCAGAACGAAAGTCTTTGAAATGTCACGGCAATGACCAGCAAATAACACGGCTTTCCCGCTCCTATCACGGGCAACCGCAACCCGCACCACGTCTTCAGGGGCGCTCCAAGGAATTTTTTCTCGCCTCCTCGTAATGGATTGTAACGCAGAGTTGGGCTGTCCGATGGATGGCACCGGAATTGCTTTCCTCTCTCCGTATTGTACCCTTAGGGGGTCGATGAACGCTGTTGTTGCCTCTGAGGGCTGCCTTTCAAAATCGAGGAATTGCACGATGGTCCATCGAACGGGAAGTACCGGCGTCTCCAGCAAGATTCATCGGACGGCCAGAGCCGCCAGCCTTCCCATCCGTGGGTCGAACGCGAGTCTGCGAGCGATCGGGGCGACGCACGAGGCGATCACCGCCGCGCTGGAGGATTGGACGCAACTGTCCCGCGTCGTCATCCCTCCGCCGTCGCCGGGTGAGGGCCACTGGGCAGGTGCGCCTCATGCGCTGTTCCGTGACGGGACATTCTGGCTGGCCTATCGGTTGCGCCGGCCCGTAGGGCGCGGTTTCGCTAATGTCGTGGCACGATCGGACGATGGGGAACGATTCCAGACGGTTGCCGTGGTGCATCGGGAGATGTTCGCCGCCGCATCACTGGAGCGTCCCGCACTCGAGATCACCCACGATGGGAGATGGCGACTGTATGTCAGCTGCGCGACACCTGGCACGGCCCACTGGAGGGTCGATCTGATTGAGGTGGAGTCACCGGAGGGCCTGGCGGCCGGTCGGCCGCGGACCGTCCTTCCCGGCAGCGACCGGATGGCCGTCAAGGATCCGGTCATCCACCGCGATGAGTTCGGCTGGCACCTGTGGGCATCGTGCCATCCACTCGACGATCCCGCCCATACGGACCGCATGACGACCCGATACGCGATCAGTGACGACGGTGTGGACTGGCGCTGGATCGGCACGGCGCTGATAGGCCGTGAGGGCCATTGGGATGCGCGGGGTGTGCGCGTCACCGCCGTACTCCCGGATCCCGCGTTTTCCCTCGCCTTCTACGACGGTCGGGCAACCGCCGGCGAGAACTACGAGGAGCGGACCGGCTTGGCCGTGGGCCATAATGGTTTCGAGGGATCATTCGCCGCGGTGGGCGAAACCCCAATCGCGCAGTCTCTTCCTCCGGCACGCGCGCTGCGGTATCTCAGCGTGGTCCCGCTGCCGGACGGCTCTCATCGCCTCTACTTCGAGGCCGGGCGCCCCGATGGTTCGCACGAATTGCGGACGATGCTCGTGCAAGGCAAAACCTCGGACCGTGATCAGGCCGCGGGGAAGTGACTGCTGGGATGCGAGATGGCCTAGCTGGGACGCCCCGGCAAATTTCTGTCAGACGCGGCGAAGGACGCACAAATCACCGCCCCGCGACGCCGATCCACCACCTCGGCTCGGGAGAGCGCCGGCATGGCCCTACCCACCTTCTTTGTGATCGGGGTCCCCAAGGCCGGGACGACGGCTCTGCACGTCGCGCTCGCCCGGCACCCACGGCTGTACATGTCGGAAGTCAAGGAGCCGAAATTCTTCCTCTGCGAAGGGCCGCCGCCGACGCGCGGAGGGCCTGGCGACGCCAAGACGTTCCGCGAACGCATCTGGCGGCGCGAGGATTACGAGGCCCTCTTCGCCCAGGCTCCGAAGGGGACATTGTGCGGGGAATCGACGCCATTCTACCTCTACGACCCAGACGCACAACGCCGGCTCCACCAGGCTGTGCCCGACGCTCGGCTGATCGCGGTCCTGAGGGACCCGATCGACCGCGCGCACTCCAATTGGACGCACCTCTGGTCCGCCGGGCTGGAGCCGGAGGGTGACTTCCTGGCTGCTTGCCGCCTCGAGCGTCGGCGGGCCGAGGCGGGCTGGGCGCAGTTCTGGCGCTACCTGGACCTGGGCCGTTACGGCGAGCAGTTGCGGCGTCTCTACACCCGCTTCCCCCGCGAGCAGGTGCTCCTTCTCCGGTACTGGCAACTCCGGGATGAGCCGGGCCCCACGCTGGATCGGATCTGCCGTTTCCTCGGCGTCGAGACCGGCCTGCTGACAGAGATTCCAGCCGCGAACGTGACGACGCATGCGACTGCCTCGCTGAAGAACCGCATGCTCTCCGAGCTGCTGCGCGGCCTCGCCGCGTTTGAACAATACTTGCCCGGCCCAATCCTGCGTCTGGGCGGGAATGCGCTTTCGCGGATGATCCAGTCCGAGCAGCAACGCCGACACCCCTTGACCCCCGAGCAGCGTGCTGCGCTCATCCCCCACTTCGCCGCCGATATTGCCCTGCTGCAAGAACTGACCGGCGAATCGTTCGACGACTGGTTGCGAGTGGAACCACGGACCTACAAGGCCGAGGTCAAACCTGTCGGTCCCTTCGGGACCGCGTACCAGAGCATCGATCGGCCGCTTGGCGAACACCGCGAGCGCGTAGCGCAATCAAGGGGCGCCTCGCCGCCCTCCGCCGATGCGTGAGGAGTGCTCGGGCTGCAAGGGCTGCCCGCCTTCTTGGTAAAAAATCAAAAAAAACTTTCGCCCATCGCGTTCTTGCTCGAAAGGAAAACTATCCCCTTCGCAGCCGTTCCGAATCGCTCATCGGGACGGCACGCCCGGTGGCAGGACTCGGAACTGCTCGCGTGGCGGCCGGTCCAAAGCCAAGCCGGGACTGCCTCCAGACGCCGTCGAGCGCGTCCGGAGCCGAGCGGCCTCGTCAAGATGCCGCTGGGCTTCCTCCAACTTCCCCAGACGCGAGAGGGCGGTCCCCAAGTGGTGATGGGCCTCGGCATCATGCGAGTCGCCGGCTATCACGCTGCCGAACCGCTCGCAGGCCTCCGCGAATTGCTCGTCCAGCTCCAGAACCAGCCCCAGGTTAAAGCAGGCATGTCCGTTCCGCGGGTCGCCGCTCAGGGCGGTGAGGAAGTGCCCCCATCCTGCCTCTCGTTGGCCCTCCCGCGCGAGCAACGCCCCCAGGCTCGTGTGCGCCTCGACATGTTTCGGATCGACTTTCAGGGCCGAGAGGAAGTAACTCTTGGCTTCGCGGGACCGCCCCTGGCCCTCCAATACCACGCCCAGGTGATAGCGCGCGTTGGCGCTGCCCGGATTGCCGCGCAGTGCCTGAGTCAGCTCTGCCTCCGCCTCGCGGAACTTCCCCTGCCGTTCCAGGACCAGTCCCAGGTAGTAATGGCCGGTGGTAAAGTCCGGATCCAGGCGAACCGCCTCGGTCAGGTGCTGCTGGGCCTCATCGAGTTTGCCTTGCTCCAGGAGGATGTGTCCCCTGTTGAAGTAGGCCTGGGCATAGTCGGGATAGAGCGCCAGCGCCTGGGCAAAGTGTTCCAGGGCCTCATCGGACCAGCCGTGCCGGGCCAGGAAGACACCGACGTTGTTGTGGGCCACCGGAGTGGGATCGCTGCGGACGGCCTCAAGGTACTCGATCCGGGCCTTGTCGATATTTCCCTGCTTTTCCCACGCCTTGGCCATCCCCTGATGGGCGATCCCGGACGGGATGACCGTCATGGCGTGATGCCACAAGACTTCGTCGTCCCGCCAGGTCGGTAGCTGCCGCCAGGTGAGCAGCAGGCACCCGGCCAGCAGCCCACCGGCGACAACGGCCGGCGTCCGGACTAGGCGGCGGCGGCGCCCCAGGAGGTCATACGTTCCCCAGGCGAGCAGGAGAAACAGGCCGATGAGCGGGATGTAGGTGTAACGGTCGGCATAGGCTTGCCGGCCGACCTGGACCACGCCGATGACCGGCACCAGGGTGCCGAGATACCACAACCAGCCCACCGCCAGGTACGGCCTTTGCCGCGCCTGCCACAGCGTCAGAGCGGTGAGGACCAGCAGCAGCCCGGCCGCCGCCAGCGCCACCCCGAGCGACAGGCTCGGGCCAGGATGCGGGTAGAAGACCGTCAGATGCATCGGCCAGAACATCTTGCCGATGTAGGCAAGGTAAGCCACCGGCACATTGGCGAGGCGGTAGGACATCGGCAGGAATTCGAGCGGCTGCATGATGTCCTGTTGAGCTTGAAGTGTCAGCACGGATGCGCCGCCTACCAGGGCGAAAAACGGCAGCTTCTCCATTAGCAGCCACCAGCCAGATATGAGCAGCGGCCGGATCCCGCCTTGTCCGGTGTCCAACCGCCCTAGCGGCCAGTAGTCGAGCAGCAATAGGACGCAGGGCAGCGACACCAGCATCGGCTTGGCCATCAGCCCCAGGGCGAACAGCGTCAGAGTCAGCAGGTAGCGGCCCCACCCTGGCCGGACCGCGTAAGCGGCGTAGGCCCAGAGCGTCAACATCCAGAACAGCGTGCTGAGTACATCCTTCCGCTCAGCCACCCAAGCGACCGACTCAATGTGCAGGGGGTGGACGGCGAAGAACGCCGCCACGGTCGCGCTCCGCCATAACGTCCCGGTCAGCGACCGCAAGACGAGGAACAACAGCACTGTGTTGGCCGTGTGGATCAGGACATTCGTGACGTGATAGCCGAGCGGCTTGTTCCCATAGAGCTGCCAGTCCAGCTGGAGCGACATCCAGGTCAGGGGGTGCCAGTTGTGCGAGTGGTAGGCGGTCAAGGCCCACCACAGGCTCGCAGGAGTCAGCCCGGCTTGCACCTGCGGATTGGCCGTGACGTATTCGTCGTCATCGACATTGAGGAATTGATAGCCGCCGCCCAAAATCGGGGCATACGCGATCAGGGCCAAGGCAGCGAGGCAGAGCAACACCAACGCCGCGCGCCCCGGTGCTTCGCCTTCGTTTTCTGTGGGCTTCATCTTTAGTACCATGTTCGTCGAGAGGAAAAATAGAACACGGATGAGACGGATATTCACGGATCTGACAATGAAAAAGCAAAAGATTATTCTTTCAATCTTTCCGATCCGTGAATATCCGTCTCATCCGTGTTTATCCGTGTTCTATTTGGCGGTTCGCTCTCTTCCAGTCGCTTCAATAACCCCCCAACGACAGCGAATTACCTATCAGACAGACTGACGAGATCGTTTTCCGCGAAAGGGATGGAAAATGCAAGAACAAGCCCAATACGCCATCGGCTGGGGGACGCTTTCCCTCATCAACGCCGGCCTGGCACAATCGAAGGGGCGGAGCGGCCTGATTTGGTGGCTGTGCTCGCTGCTCCTTGGACCTCTGGCTACCTTTTTCATCGTGATTTTGCCTGCGGTCGAGTCGGCCGTGGCAATCCGACATGAATAAAGAGACCGCTTTTGTCTACGGATGGGATTCGCTTGCCGCAGACAGCTGTTGTTCCAGATCATCGCGGCGGACGAGCTGCGAATCGCGGCGGCCGTGCGTCAGCTCGTAGATGCTCGGTGATTCCAGTGTCTCACCGGGAGCGAGGCGGCAGGCGGCTTGCTTGGCTCGACTGCGGCGAAACGTCTCGGCCAGGCATGCGGGGCAGCTCAGGGCATAGGTCTTCAACTCTTGCGTCACCCCATCGCTCCAGCGCGCGGCGATCTTGTAGACGGCCAGTTCATTACAGCCGCGGGTGTAGCAGCGAACAGGATAAAACATAAGTAGCAAGTTCCAAGGACGAAGGACAAAAAGGAACGAAAAGGACAAAAATTTTGTACTTTGTCCTTCGTACTTCGTCCTTCTTTTAATCGTGCTCGAACGGCACCGGATCGCCGTTGACTTGGGCCAGGGCGTTCATGGCGGCGCGTTGCTCGGCTTCCTTCTTGTTGCGGCCCCAGGCGCCGGCGAAGGTGTGTCGGCCGATGACGGCGGCGATTTTGAAGCACTTGCTGTGGTCCGGCCCTTTTTCGTCGAGCAGGACGTACTGCGGAGTGGAGCTGAACTCACGCTGGGCCACCTGCTGGAGCAGCGATTTATAATTGCCGTGCGCTCCCTCGGCCACTTCCTCGATCTCGGGGCCGAGGTGCTTGAGGATGAACGTCCGCGCCGCTTCCAGACCACCATCGAGATAGATGGCCGCCACCAGCGATTCGTACACGTCGGCCAGCATGCTCGACGGCACCGCCGACGAGTGCAGATGGTTCATGCCCTTGCCGAGAAAGATGTACGCCCCCAGGTTCAGGGCCTTGCTGAAACGGGCGCACGTGCGACGGCTGACCACCACGGATTTGATCTTGGTCAGGTCGCCTTCTTGATAATCGGGGAAACGCAAATACAGCTGCTCGCAGGTCACCAGGCCGAGCACGGAATCGCCGAGAAACTCCATACGTTCGTTGGAGGCCAGCCGAGTGTTCGCACTGGAGGCATGCGTGAGGGAGGCGCGCAACAATTCAGGTTGGCGAAATTGGTAACCGATCGCTTTCTGGCACTCTTCCAGAATCTCGGCTTCGTGATTGATGCTCAATTCCGGTGGCATGATCCACATTAATCATTTGGTCCGCGAGCTTGTCTGGAAAGTACCAAAAGTGCCGCCGGCTTGTCAACGTCGCCGTGATCTTGAACAAGTGTATCCGAGCCGCAGCCGTGAGGGAGCGGCGAGCGGGGTCGCGTAAGCGCCCCGAGTTCTTCCTTCTCGGGGCGCTTACGCGACCCCGCTCGCCGTTCGGTTCTTCCTTCTCGGGGCGCTTACGCGACCCCGCTCGCCGTTCGGCTACTTCGCCAGGAACTTGACGCACACCGGCTTGCCAACTTCCACCTTCTCGCCGGTGGCTTGCAACGCTCCGGTTTGGCCATCGACGCGGAAGACGAGGATGCTGTCGCCGTCCTGGTTGGCCACCAGCACGAACTTGCCGGTTGGATCGATGCCGAAGTTACGCGGCGTCTTTATGCCCTCGTCTTGATGGCCGGCCGCGGTCAATTTGCCGGTTTTCTCGTCGATCGTGAAGACGGCAATGCTGTTGTGGCCGCGATTGGAACCGTAGAGGAACTTGCCGGACGGATGGACCTGCACCTCTGCCGTCCAGCTTTGCTTGTTATAGCCTTCGGGTAAAGTCGAGATGGTTTGAATCGGCGTGAGGACGCCCTTCTCGGCGTCATACTTCATGGCCGTGACGGTATTGGCCAGCTCGTTGATGACGTAGGCATAGCGGCCGTTGGGGTGGAAAGCGAAGTGGCGAGGCCCAGACTTCGGCTCGATCTTCGCCGACGGCGGCTCGTTCTTCTCCAGGCTGCCCTTGTCCGAGTCGAAGCGATAGACGAACACCTGATCGAGTCCAAGATCGGCAACAAAGGCATAGTGGTTGGCGGCATCGAGATTGATGGAGTGAGCGTGCGGCCCTTCCTGGCGGGCCGGATCGGTGCCTTTGCCGCTGTGCTGGGCGAACGCCGTTCGCTCGCCGAGTCGTCCATCGTCCTCGATGCGCAGCACCGCGGCGCTGCCGGCGCCGTAGTTGGCGAGCAGCACGTTTTTGCCCTTCTTATCGACGACCACATGACAGGGACCGGCGCCGCTGGATGGCTTCTGATTGAGCCGCTTTAGCTCGCCGCTCTCCGGATCGATCGAGAAAGCAGTGACGGCTCCGCTGGGTTTGCCCTCGAATTCGCCGGTCTCGCCGACGGCGTAGAGAGAGCGATGGTTCGGATGGATTGCGAGGAAGGAGGGATTGGTCATCTCGGCGGCCAGCATCGGCTCGCTCAGCTTGCCGGTGGCCGCGTCGAATTCGCAGCGATAAATGCCCTTGCTCTTGCTCTTTTCGCCGGTGTAGGAACCGATGTAGACCCAAAACTTGGTTGTTTTCGCCTGTGCGTTGGCGGCCTTGAGTTTCGCGACCGTGGCCAGGGTTGCATCTGGGTCCGCCAGCGCCCGTTCCTCGCAGCCCTTGCAGCAGAGGAAGACGGGTTGGTCCTTGACCATGATCTTGATCGGCTTGCCCATTTTGCCGAGGCGATTTTCCGTTTCCACGGCGCAATATTTCTGCTCCTCGGCCAGCGTGCGATCGGCCGGGTCGAGCTTATCCAGCGACGCCTTGATTTTGGCTTCCTTGTCCGGTCCGGATGAGTTATTTTCGCCACATCCAGACGCGATGAATAATAGTACGATGGCCGGGAGCAGCCCGAGGCGCGATGCGTTCATGGCACTTCCTCCGCGAGTTGACAGCAGGCAAGGAGGGTAGCAAACGCTTGCCACCCGATCCACGGTCCCCCCTTGTGTTGTATGCTTATCTTGCGGTCGCCGGACAGGGGAGAGCGGATAGCAGTCGATGATCCAAGTCGAAAATCTCCGAAAATCGTTTCGCGATCTACGGCGCGGCCTGGTGCATGCCGTCGATGGCGTCAGCTTCACCGCGGCCCCAGGCGAAATCTTCGGCCTGCTCGGTCCCAACGGCGCCGGCAAGACCACGACCATGCGGATCCTTTGCACCGTGTTGCGTCCCACGGGCGGCACGGCGCGCGTGGCCGGCTACGATGTGGGCACGCAGCCGGCCCTCGTTCGCCAACACATCGGCTTTCTGTCGGCCAATACCGCCATCTACGATCGCATGTCCGCCTGGGAGCTGGTCGAATACTTTGGCCGGCTCTACGGCCTGGACGGAGAACGGCTGCGGCAGCGTCTGGAGAGTGTGTTTACGACCTTGCAAATGAACGATTTCCGCGATTTGCTCGGCGCCAAGATGAGCACGGGCATGCGGCAAAAAGTATCCATCGCGCGAGCAATCATTCACGATCCGCCGGTGCTGATCTTCGACGAACCGACGGCAGGTCTGGATGTGTTGGTTGGCCGGGCCGTGCTTGATGCCATTGAGGAGCTACGCGCGCTGGGCAAGTGCATCCTTTTTTCAACGCACATCATGCGCGAGGTCGAGCGCTTGTGCGATCGGGTGGCCGTCATCAGCCGCGGCCGCGTGCAAGCATGCGGGACGCTGGCGGAGCTGCGCCAGCGCTACCAGCAAGACGACCTCGAAGAGTTGTTTTTCACGCTGGTTTCGTAACAAAGCATGGCCAGCCCGCAGCGCCAGCAAGGGACTATCATTCCCTTGCTGGCGCTGCGGGCTGGCAAGAAAAACCGCCTACAGGGCCTTGCGGCCGTTGAATCCGCCCATGCCCTTGCCGGCGAAGCCCATCATCCCCCCGCCCATACCCATCATCATGCCGCTCATGCCCATACCGCCCATGCCCATGCCGCCCATGCCCATCATGCCACCCATGCCCATCATGCCGCCCATGCCCATCATGGACATTCCACCCATGCCCATCATGCCGCCGCTCATGCCCATCATACCCATCATGCCGCC
>Ga0070738_10007253_pt1 | contig 11191 bp, 9 predicted proteins | sample Coa_R2_2_FD_66446 | JGI IMG/M metagenome (GOLD analysis project Ga0070738, IMG submission 66446) | Surface soil microbial communities from Centralia Pennsylvania, which are recovering from an underground coalmine fire - Coalmine... | ecosystem: Environmental > Terrestrial > Soil > Unclassified ... | reverse complement strand
GCGGCAGTGACGCCGCGGCCGTCGCTCGTGATGTTCGCGATCTTCGTCGGCATCACGCTGGTCGTGACGTACTGGGCCTCAGGTCAAAGCCGAACGAGCATCGGTTTTTATGCCGCACACCGCCGAATCGGCGGCCTCCAGAACGGCTGGGCAATCGCCGGCGACTACGTCTCCGCCGCTGCGTTCCTAGGAATCACCGGCCTCGTCGCTTTCTACGGCTTCGACGGCTTCATGTACTCGGTTGGATGGCTGGTCGCATACCTCGCCGTGCTCCTGCTCGTCGCGGAGCCCCTGCGCAATACCGGCAAATACACCATGGCGGATTTGATGTCGTTCCGGCTGCGCGGTCGCGGCGTTCGCGCCATCGCCGCGATCTCGACGCTGGCTATTACGCTGCTGTACATGATCGCGCAGATGGTCGGCGTGAGCGCGATCGTCAATCTTCTTCTTCCGTGGCTTCCGGACGTCGTCGCCATCGTCGTCGTCGGCATACTGATGCTGGTGTACGTACTCTTCGGAGGAATGCTCGCGACGACGTGGGTGCAGATCATCAAGGCGGGACTCTTGCTGCTGACCGGCATCGGCCTCTCGCTGTTGGCAGTCCGCCATTTCCATTTTTCGATCGCAAGCTTCTTCGGCGCGGCCGCCTCGGTACCCGACGGTGCCGGCCGGTCGAATCTCCTCGAGCCCGGCTTGCTCTTTCACGGACAGCTGGGCGCATGGAATCTGATCTCGTTAGGATTGGCGCTGGTTTTGGGAACCGCCGGCCTTCCGCACATTCTGATGCGGTTCTTCACGGTGCCCTCGGCCAAGGCGGCGCGCACATCGGTCGCCTGGGCGACCGTACTGGTCGGTCTGTTCTATCTAACGACCTCGTTCATGGGACTGGGTGCCGCGACCATCGTGGGTAAAGAGCATATCGGCCGGCGCCTCTACGCCGGCGAGGCGATCGCCTATATCGCGCGCCATCCGGGCGACGAGAAGACACTCGACGCTCAACTGGTACGCGGCGGCTACATCGTGCCGCACCCGAACAGCAACCTTGCGGCGCCGTTGCTCGCGGAACAAGTCGGGGGGTCGCTGCTCGCCGCGTTCGTCGCCGCCGTTGCGTTTGCCACGATCTTGGCGGTGGTCTCCGGGTTGACCATCACAGCCTCCTCCGCGTTCGCGCACGACATTTGGTTCAGTCTGTTGCGCAACGGGGTCGGGGACGAAAACGAGCATCTCTTCATCGCGCGCGCCACGGCGCTCGTGGTCGGCGCCGTCGCGATCGCGCTCTCTATCGCGCTGCGCGGCTTCAACGTCGCGTTTCTGGTCGGGCTTGCGTTCGCGGTCGCGGCTAGCGCCAACGTTCCGGTGATTCTGCTGGCGCTTTCCTGGCGGCGGTTTTCACGACTGGGCGCGATCACCGGAATGCTCGCGGGGCTCGCCTCGTCGATCCTGTTGATCGCGATAAGTCCGGTCGTACTGGGCCGCCACGCGCTCTTCCCGTTGCAAAACCCCGGCATCGTTTCCATTCCGCTCGGCTTCGCCGGCGCCGTTTTAGGAACGATCTTCGCGCGCGACTCGGAATCCGAGGCGATGTTCGACCAGCTGCAAGTGCGCGCGGTTACCGGAATCGGCGCCGAGGTCTGACGCGCCGCCTATTGCGGCTTGATCGAATAGTGGTCGGTAATGAGTAGTCCGACCGGCCCTTGCTCGAGGTTGAAGGTAATGTAGTACTCGCCGGTCGCGGTTTGGACGTCGGCGGTCACTTGATACTGCTGCGGCCCCACATTAGCGGTATGGATCGCCTCGATGCGCGCGGCCGGCGTCATGAACGTTTCGTTGGGCCTTCCGCGTGCGAGATACGAACCCGCTGCCGCGCGGTCGCCGCGCGCGAGCGCGTCGAGGTACGAGCGCACGACGGTCGCAGCTCGATCGGATCCGGTCGTCACCCCGGTTGTGGGCGGTGTCGGGGCCTTCGCAGATGGCGTCGGGGCCTTCGCGGCCGGCACAGCCGCGCCGGCTTTCGGCGTTGTAGCTGCGACAACGCGCGCCGCATGCGGCGTTTGGGTCGGAGCGACGGCGGGCACAGCGGATTGCCGCGGCGCCGGCTTTACGGTCGCCGACGGCTTGGGCGCCGGCGTCGCGGTTGCCGCCGGCGTCGCGGTTGCCGTCGGCGTCGCGGTCGCATGCGGCGTCGCGGTCGCTTGCGGCGTCGCGGTTGCCGCCGGCGAATGCGTCGAGAGCGGTTTGGGCGTAATGCGCGGCGTCGCAACGGGCGAGGGCATCGGCGCGGCCGGCAGCGGCGTTACCGCCGCTACTTCCGGCACCGGCTTCGCACGGACTTTCGGAGCGCCGAAAAAGTGCGCGAGCGCGCCGCCAAGCAGCAGACCTGCCAAGATGACGACGAGCACCAATGGGAAGAGCGGCAAACCGCCGCCGGTTTCGTCGTCGGAACGACGGCGGCGGCGCTGCTCGCTCACACGCCGTGCCGCGCGGCTAAACCGTCGCGAACGAACGCCGGGAGCGCGCCGATCGAGTCGGGACGCCGCTCTACCAACAGTATCGTGGCTTCCTTGATGAGATCGGCGTTGGTCCGCGCGTACGCCAGCAATGCGCCGACTGCTCCGCGCTCGCCGCGCTCGATCGCCTCGAGCGTCGTACCCGACTCTTCTGCGGCGTCTTCGGAGGACTCGCCGCGCTCCCGAAACGCGGTGAAGATCGCTTCGACGAACGACTGCACGACGTCGCGCGGCATCGCCGGTAGTTCTCGCTCGTAGAACGCCGCGAGATCCGTCTCGTCTATCTTTGCGAGAAGCTTCTCAACGGCATCCGCGAGCACGTCCGGCGGCTCGTTTCCGAAGGACATTGTCGCCGGTTGATTTATCCTCGCCGGCAGGCAGCTCCTCGATACGGCAGAAAAAGACGGTTCGATGATCCGCGTAAAGGTGCCGCTCGACCTCCACGCCGTCGCCGTCGGCGGCTCCGGCGCCTTTGCGCTTGCTACGCCTCTGCGCATCCGCGATCTCCTGACGTTCGCCGTGCGAGAAGCGATCGGTTCCCGGGCGCCGCGCGACAAGTTCTTGCGCAGCATCCGCCGCACGCTCGCCGGACTGGCTGCCGGCGACTTCATCGTCGACGTGGACGGCCGCTCGTTCGCGGATCCCGACGCAATCGTGGTCTGCGACGGCACTGCCGACGTACGGTTCTTCCTCACACAAAGACGGCCCGCGCTGCGCCGCCGGTAGCACCCCGTATACTCGCTTCTTGCAGCGAGTGCTACTGTAGTAGAAAAGGCCGCGGAAGAAACGGAGCAGCACATCAGGTATGGCGTAGCCTTGGTCGTCGCGTTTTTGGCAACGACCGGTCTCGTTCGCGCCGACGTCCGGTACGACACGTCGGGGGAAGACCTCTATCGGATGGCCGGGAACGGCCCGGCCTCGCGCGTCTCGTATGCCGGCGACCAGCGTTTGACCGTCACCCGCGAGGGCAAGCTGCTGCGGTTCGAAGCCCGCGTCGCGTATACGCGGGTGGGGGCGGACGGCAAAGCCAAGGCCAACGCGCTCTTCGTTGCCGTTTCCAAGCCGGACGGCACCTTCGAAGACCGCGTTGACGACGACCCCGACTTCCTCACCGTTCTCAACCAGCCGTTTGCCGTTCGCCTCGATCTCGCGACGTTGGGCGACTTACGAGCGCTGCACGGCTCGGTGCCGTTCGCCGCGACGTCGCCGCTCGGAGCGCAAGCGGTGCTGCACGGTTTCCTTCGGCACGCGCCCGGTGGTCCGGTCGGGGGACGCGAGGCGGTCGCCGTCCGGTTCGACGCCGAGGGCGCCATGGCCGGTCCGCTGCCGGGTTACGCGGAGATGCTGGTCGCGGGAACCATGCGCATGGACGGCATCGCGTACTACGCGCTCGACGATGCGACGCTGCTGGCGCTCGACGTCACGCTGCGGCTCGACGCGCGGCTGTCGCAGGGTCGAACGTCGGCCTCGGTCCCGGTCGAGATCGTCTATCGCCGCGCGATCCGCGCGACGGCTAAAACGCCCCTACCAGTTCCACTTGCAGGGGATGGCGGAACGGCTGCTCGCGCAACTCCGTAAGCGGAGTAAAGGCCAAGTGGTTTTGGTGGCAATCGATCAGCATCTCGATGCCCCGCTTCACGCATCCCGTCTCCTCGACGTACTTGGCAAGCTTCTTTTTGAAGTAACCGTGCGGATCGCGAAGCACCTTCGCGTAATACGGGTCTTCGGTTAGACCGGCCGGATCGACGCCTTCCTTCGGGACGAGCCACACGAACCACGGGTCTTCGCTTTGCCGGTAACCGATGAGCGCGATCGGGAGCGCGCGCGACGAGTTGATGTCGGGCAGGAAGCTGCACAACGTGTAAGCATCCAGCGAAATCTCCGTGGGCTCGATGGCTTGTTGCATAACCCGCCTTTCACATCACGTAGAATGAAAAACCGCTTGTCTCCTCACCGAGACGAAGCGGTTTGTTGCCAGAACCGGGCGGCGGCCCGAGCGTCAGCGGCATGGTAAAAGCTTTACCAAACGCCGGTCCAAACCCCTGCGGCTCGCCGCTCGGTCGCGAGCGCCGGAGTGGGATTTTTGCTTGAAGCGTGAAACCTCGGGCCTATCAGCGGTGGTCCGGGCAACTGTATGAGCGCGCTCGCACCACTCCTGTCGGGAGTACACGTGCCACCAGCGATCAAGCCCGGGCACTCCGCGGCGAGCCAACCCTCCGATTCGGCACCCAGCGTGGCGAATTTCGAGCGCATTGTCGACGATTACCAGCGCCGCCTGTACGGCTTTGCGCTGCGAATGACCGGCAACCGGGAGGATGCCGAGGAGATCGTCCAGGACGCCTTCGTGCGGGCATATCGGGCGCTCGGTAAGATGTCGCCCGAGCAGCGGGCGGATCTGAGGCTCCAGCCCTGGCTTTACACCATCACGCTGAACGTCACGCGCAACCGGCTTCGCAGCAAGCGCCCCTCCAACGTGGCCCTCGACGCGTTGGCGGATCCCGACGCAATCCTGCGCGAATCCAACGAAGGGCCGCCGCAGCCCGAGACGATCGTCGAGCAAAACACCGAGATCGCACTGGTCGAGCGCGCGCTGTTACAGCTGCCGATGCACCTGCGCGCGGCCGCGACGCTGCGGTTCATCGAAGGGCGCAGTCATCCCGAGATCGCCGAGATTCTCCATCAGCCCATCGGCACCGTCAAGTCCCACGTCCACCGGGCGGTGCGCATTCTGCGCCGCATCTTGGGCCCGCAGATCGGACGATTTGCCCCCGAAGGAGTCCCCCTGCATGCGTTGTCGTGACGTCGAAGCGCTGTGGGACGAGCTTCGCGGCGAGTGTAAAGCCTCGCTCAAGGAGACCGTTCACAGCCATCTGCGAGCCTGCCCGTCGTGTCAGGCGATGTACGAGCAGTACGAAGGCGTGGCGTATTGCCTGTCCTGTCTGCCCCCGCCCGAACCCTCCTGCGATTTGACCAAGCGCGTCGTGCAGCACATTGCGACGCTCAAGGGCAAGTACTCTCCGCCCATCGTGCTCTCCGCGGTCACGACTCCGGTCGGGCGCCTTTACGTCGGCATCAAGTGCGACCGCATTGCGTACGTCAGTCTCGATACCGGAGAACCGCTCGACGCGGTGGCGCAACGTGTGGAGCGGCGGCTCCATCGTCAGGTGGTTCCGGGCGACCCTCCGGCGTGGCTCCTTCAGGCTCTAGAGCGCTTCTTCAGCACGTGGAAGGTCGACGACGCGCTCGTCGACATCAGCGACCTGACACCGTTCGAACAGGCGGCGCTGCGCGCGGCCGCGCGCATCCCGCCCGGAGAAGTGCGATCCTACTCCTGGATCGCGACGCAAATCGGCCGTCCCAAGGCCGCGCGCGCCGTCGGACGCGTCATGGCGCGCAACCCGCTGCCCTTTCTTCTTCCGTGCCATCGCGTCGTGGATTCGTCCGGCGATCTGCACGATTATTACTACGGCCGCGAAATGAAAGCGAAGATTCTGCAAATGGAGGGCTACCGAGGCTAAACGCCAACTTGAGCGAAGGTGGCGAGCTCGGACCCTAGGATCGCAGCAATTCCCGACGTTCACGGCCACGCGAAAGGGGAGCACCGGCCGTACACCGAGGAGCGACCGATCGCGTATTCCGCGCGGATGCTTTTTTTGTGGTTCTATCACGCGTGCCGGCGCGGCTCTCCGCGATTCCTGATGGTGGCCGATCACGCGAACTACCTAACCTTTGAAGATCCCGGCGCCGTGAGTACCGTGCGCCGTGCGTTCAATCTGGCACAGGCCGGGGATCTGCTCGGCGCGGCCGAAACGGCCGGCGTCGACATCCCCCACGCTGCGATCGTTTCCGAGGGGTTGCGTCGCGGCATGCGGTTTTCGCTGGGTGCCGAGATCGACAACGACCCCCGCGCGCGGCCCGACGCACAAAACATCGTCGACGCCATGCGTCCCGACGGAATCATACGTTCCGTCCATTTCGTGCCGATCACCCATCCCGAAAAAGGCGCCGATTGGCTCTGGCCGTTCGACAACGAAGAGTTCCGGTCGCTGCACGACGTGATCGGCCCGGATCAGCTGTGGGACGCCTACATCGTCAAGCTCCTCGACGACCTCGAAAAACTGCCGGCGCATATCGTCGGGCACTTTTACGCTCCGGCGACGTTCGGCCGCTGGCCCGCCGCCAAGAAGTTGGAAGAGTACGAGGACCGGATGCTCGACGTCGCGCACCGGCGCGGCTTGGCCGTCGAGATCAACACGCGTTTCCTCTATCGCGACCATCCCGAAGACCGTAAAAAGAAGTATCTCGAGGCTAACGCGCGGCTCATCCGCAAGGCCAAATCGCGCGGCGTCGGCATTGCCGTCGGCTCCGACGCGCACAGCCCGAAGGACCAGGGAAACGGGTTCGACTTGATCCTCAAGCTTCTCGACGACGCGAAGATCAACGAGGTGGTCTTCCCGGTCGGCGGGCGCCTGGCGCGGGTCGCGCTTCGCGCGACGCGCGAGCATCTGGAAGCCGACGCCCAATCGCGCCGGCAGCCGAGCGCCCCCGGGAGCAGCATCACCGGCTACGGCCGGGCGGAGCTCGGGCTTCCGGAGGAAGCGGAGCCGTCAGCGCGGCAAGGCGCGCGTTTGCCGCGCGAGAGCGGACCGCGCAAGCGTGCCGTCGACTCGGCTCGAAGCTCCAAGCGCCCGGCGGCGCCGATCGCCGGCGCGGGCACCTCGCGGCGCACGCCCGAATCTTCTTCGTCGGCGAGTAAGGCCAAAGATGTGCGGTTGGCTAAGCCGCCGCCGGCCAAGAAAAAGGAAGCGCCGAAAAAACAGGCTCCGAAACCGGCCCCCAAACCGCGCAAGAGCGCGGCCAAGAAGGCCGCGCCCGCGCGAGCGCGATCGGCCAAAAAGGCTCCCGCGAAGGCGCCGGCGCGCCGTAAAGCCGTCGCAAAAAAATCGCCGGTTCGCAAGCCTGCGGTCAAGAAAGCCGCCGCTAAAAAGCCGGCTTCGCGCAGCACCGCCAAGCCGAAGCGCGGTAAAGCCGGGTACGCGGCGAAAGGCGTCAAAAAGAAGAAATCCGCGGCGAAGCGCCGCTAATTTACCATTTTCGACAGGGGAAGACTGCATTGGCGGATATCGAGCGCCTGAGGAATATCGCTTTCGTCGGACCGCATCACGCGGGGAAGACGACGCTCGTCGAGGCGATACTCGCCTATACGGGTGCCATCGGCCGTCGCGGCGCGGTCGCCGACGGCACGACCGTCACCGATCACGAACCCGAAGACTCCGCGCATCTGCAATCCACGACCGTCGGCTTCGCGCACACCGCCGCCGATGGCATCGATATTACGATCGTCGACACGCCGGGGTTCGTCGACTTCTTCGAAGAGACGAAACAGGCGCTGGCCGGAGTGGATGCGGCCGTCGTCGTGGTGGAAGCCGACCCGGCACGAATCGTTCAAACGCAGGCGACGATCGATTACTTGGAATCCGTCCGCATGCCGCACGTCTTCGTCGTCAACAAGATGGACCGTCCGGGCGCCGAGTTCTTCCAAACCTTGGCCGCGCTCCAGAGCGCGTACGGCCGCCACGTCGTCGCGGAGCAGCTTCCGTTGGGAAGCGCCGAGCAGTTTAGCGGCTACGTAGATCTCGCGCGCATGACCGCCGTTCGATTCACGGGAGACGCCGCGACGGGGATGTTCGGCGAAAAAGAAGAGGCGATTGCCGCCGACGTCATGCCGGAGGCGCAGCGTCTTCACGTCGAGCTGCTCGAAGCGATGGCCGACTTCGACGACCGGCTGATGGAAGAACTCCTCGAAGGCGTAGAGCCGCCGATCGACGAGATCGAGCGCGACCTCTGTGACGAATGCTCGCACGACCAAGTGGTTCCGGTCCTGGTCGCGGCCGGCGCGTCGGGCGCCGGCGTCGCGGCGCTCGTCCGCGCGATCGAGAAATGGTTTCCGTCGCCGGCGCAGGCGGCTCAGACCGATGCCGAAGGGCGGCCGATCGAGCCCGATCCCGCCGCGCCGGTCGTCGCGCGCATCATCAAGACCTCCATCCATCCGCAGAGCGGAAAGCTTTCGATCGCGCGCATCATTTGCGGCACCCTGAAGTCCGATGCAACGCTGGCGAACGTCACGAAGCGCGACGAAAAGGTCAGGCTCGGCGGCCTCTTCCGGCTCCAAGGCAAAAAGCAAGAGCCGATCGCCGAAGCCGGACCCGGTTCGATCGTCGCCCTCGGCCGACTCGAGTCGGTGACGACCGGCGATACGCTGACCTCCAACGGCCACAAAGTGCTCTTGCCGCGCGTTCCAGTCGCCGAACCCGTTTTCGCCGTAGCGATCAAGCCGAAGGAACGGATCGACGAGGCCAAGATCTCGCAGATGCTCGCGCGCATCGTGGACGAAGACCCGGCGCTGCGGCTCGATCGCGCCGACGTGACGCACGAGCTGCTTCTACTCGGCCGCGGCGAGCAGCACGTTTCCATCGCGGTCGAGCGGCTGGCCCGAAAATATAAAGTCGAAGTCGCGACCGCGGCGCCGGCGATTCCCTATCTAGAGACGATCACCGGCGGAACGGAGATCCATTCGCGCTACAAGCATCAGACCGGCGGACACGGTCAGTTCGGCGACGTCTGGCTGCGCTTCGAGCCGCGCGAGCGCGGCGCCGGCGTGACGTTCGAGGAGAAGATCGTCGGCGGCGTCGTCCCGCGACAGTTCATCCCCGCGGTCGAAAAGGGCGTCCGCGAAGCGCTCGCGCACGGAGCCAGCGGCTACCCGGTGACCGATCTTCACGTCACCCTCTTCGACGGACAGTATCACGACGTCGATTCGAGCGAACAATCGTTCAAGACGGCAGCCGGCATGGGCGTCCGCGAAGCGCTGCCCAAATGCAACCCCGTCGTCCTCGAGCCGATCGCGCACGTGACCGTGACCGTTCCGACGTCGCATACGTCAACGGTGATTCAGCAGCTCACCGGCAAACGCGGCCAGATCCTGGGCATGAATCCGGCCGAAAAGAGCGGCTTCGATCTCGTTGAAGCGTACGTTCCGGCAGTCGAGCTCTCGCGGTACATCACCGAACTGCGTACCGCGACCCAGGGTTTGGGTACGTACAGCTGGCGGCACGAACGATACGATCCGGTCCCCGGAAACAAGGTCGCTCCCAAAGCTGCGGTATAGTCGGGCTGCTACGCCGCCCTCCCGCCGCATGCTAAGGAAGTTACCGCGCATCCCCGATCCTGCGGCACTCCGCAGGTCGCTCGCTGCTTTAGGGCTGTTGGTGGTTGGAACTGCGGCGTGCTCCAAGGTTGGCAATCAGATCGCGGGCGAGCGGCACTCGTGGACGCAGGCGGGGGTTTTGCGCGTTGCGATCGCGACGGATCTCAAGACGCTCAATCCGTTGCTCAACTCCGATACCGCCGATGGATTCGTCGACCGCTTCATGTTCGAGCCGCTGCTGACGGCCGATCCCAAAGGCAATCCGTTGCCGATGCTCGCGTCGCAGGTCCCGACGCAGGCGAACGGCGGCATCAGCAAAGACGGATTGACGATTACGTACCGTTTGCGGCGCGACGCCAAGTGGACGGACGGCGTGCCGGTCACGTCCCGCGACGTCAAGTGGTCGTGGCAAGCGATCATGAATCCGGACAACGACGTGATCTCCCGTCACGGCTACGACGACGTCGCCGGCATCGATACGCCCGCGCCGTATACGGTGGTGGTCCATCTCAAACGGCCGTTCTCACCGTTCGTCAACACGTTCTTCGCCGAAAGCGACCAGCCGTACATGATCGCGCCTGCCCACGTCCTGGCGCGTTATCCCAACATCAACCAGATCCCGTTCAACAGCGCGCCGCTGGTGAGCGACGGACCGTTCAAGTTCCAGCAATGGTCGCGCGGCGACCACATCAGCTTGATCCGCAACGACGGCTTCTTTCTCGGGCGTCCCGGTCTCCAGCGCGTGGTCGTGCGGACCGTACCCGACGAAGACACGGCCGTCAATCTGCTGCGCACGCACGGCATCGACTATATCTTCCAGGCTTCGATCGAAAACTACCCGGCGCTGCGCGCGCTGAGCGACGTGCGCATCGTATGGGTCGACGTCAACGGCTATTCGTACGTCCAGCTCAACCTGGCGCGGCCGTTCTTGAAGGACCCGAAGGTGCGGCTCGCCGTCGCCTACGCGATCGATAAGCGTGAGCTGGTAGGTACGCTTGCCTTCGGAACGCAAACGGTCGCGACCGCCGACATCCCGGATTGGATGTGGGCGTACAACCCGGCGCTGCGAAACTATCCCCACGACCCCGTTCGGTCGCGAGTGCTCTTGCATCAAGCCGGCTGGACGGTCGGTCCCGACGGCATCATGCGTAAAAACGGCGAATCGCTGACGCTCGTGATCGTGACCAACAACTCCAGTGCGACGCGCCGGCGTGAGGCGCTCGAGATTCAAGCGATGCTTCGCCAAGCCGGCATCGATTCGGAGATCAAGTCGTATCCCGCCGACGTGCTGTTTGCGCCCGCGGGCATGGGCGGCATCCTGCAGCTCGGGAAGTTCGATCTCAGCGTGAGCGGATGGTACGCGGGAGTCGATCCCGACGACAGCACGCAGTTCACCTGCAATAACTTTCCGCCGGGCGGATACAACTACTCGCGGTACTGCGACGCCCAGATGGAAGCGGCCCAAAGGATCGCCTTG
>Ga0070738_10007251_pt1 | contig 11194 bp, 10 predicted proteins | sample Coa_R2_2_FD_66446 | JGI IMG/M metagenome (GOLD analysis project Ga0070738, IMG submission 66446) | Surface soil microbial communities from Centralia Pennsylvania, which are recovering from an underground coalmine fire - Coalmine... | ecosystem: Environmental > Terrestrial > Soil > Unclassified ... | reverse complement strand
GAGATCTTCTTCGACAATCTCGAAGTGCCCGCCGCCAATCTCATCGGCGAGGAGGGCAGGGGCTTCCGCTACATTCTCGACGGCATGAATGCCGAGCGCATCCTGATCGCCGCCGAATGCATCGGCGATGCCCGCTGGTTCATCGCCAAGGCGAGCGATTACGCCAAGAGCCGGGTCGTCTTCGGCCGGCCGATCGGGCAGAATCAGGGCGTCCAGTTCCCGATCGCCAAGGCCTATGCCGCGAGCGAGGCGGCGGCGCTCATGGTCGAGCGGGCGGCTGAGCTCTATGAGGCCGGTCAGCCCTGCGGCAAGGAAGCCAATATGGCGAAGTATCTTGCGGCCGACGCCTCATGGCAGGCCGCCGATATGTGCCTACAGACGCATGGCGGCTTTGGCTTTGCCGAGGAATACGATGTCGAGCGCAAATTCCGCGAGACCCGGCTCTATCAGGTGGCGCCGATCTCGACCAACCTGATCCTTTCCTACATTGCCGAGCATGTGCTGGGATTGCCGCGGTCTTATTAGTCGGAGCAGCACGGCAGATCAGAACAGATCAAGAACTCGTGATTTGACAGTCGTACGCACATAGCGTATAGCGTCGGTCGACCCGCGCCGGAGGTGAGCGACGGATGGTTCCATGCCCATGTTTCGGCTGACGCAGCGAGGCGGTGATGGGCTTTGCTGCGACGCAAGCGGCGTGGCGCTTGGACCCGTAGCGTTGGTGGAGGCGGCGGAAGCGAACGGACGCTGCGTTTACCGGGTGCGCCCGGCAGAGGAGATCGCCCGCGCCTTGGCGCTTGCCTGCGATCCCTTCACGCCCGACGATCTCGCCCGCCGCCTTTCCGGTCTTGAGGTCGCCGCCCGCGCGCTCGAAGCGGGCGACATGGCGAAAGCCGCGGCTGCCACGGTGCTGCGGAAGCTGCCGCCGCTCACGGTTGGCGCGATGGCCAAGCTGGCGCGCGATCCCGCGCTCAAGAAATACAGCCCCGATCAGCCGCGCGACGAGCGCGGTCGCTGGACGAGCGGCGCAAGCGGTGCCGATGCAAGCGATGACAAGCCGGGCCAGCCTCATGATCTTGATCCGCGCACGGCCGATCTCATCAGAGTCGGCTACAAGGTCGATGAGAGTGGCGTCTTCGGTCCCGGTGCCCACCCCCGCGGAAATTGAGGCGGCGCACGATGTGGCGCGACAAGTTGCTGCTTCCAACGATACCCGCCCTCGTCTTCACCGCGGCCGTACTGATCCCCATGTACATCATGGTGCTCGGTCCCTTGACCGTGTACTGGCCATTTGGTGATCCCTGCACCACCGCGATCAGAGGCAAGATATCCAATCTATCGGGCTTCGATTTCGAGACGACCAGTACGGAATGCAGTGCGGTCGCTCATTGGGGATGGACAAGCGTGTTCGTCTCGGCGGCGGGCGATCGAAAGAAAACGCTGTTGTTCAAATACGACCCGGCGGTTGACGAGATGCCGGTGATCTCCGTTGCCGATCGCACCCACATCACGATTGCCGTCCTGCGCGTCTCGGAGCTGATTTTTCAGATGCACGACTGGGGAGACGTCCATATCGAATATCAGATCGGACACGTCGGGCCATATGATCAGCCCGCGGATTGGCGGTGATGCATGGCGACAGGTTACAAGCATGAATTCTTGCAGAACGAAGCCAATTTTGCCGCTCGGGCATCCAGCGGCGTTCTGTATCCCTGCTTTTCGCAGGGATGACGGCGAAGATATTGGACCGTAGGTCGGCCTACAGCCACGACACCCGGTATTTCTCGGTCAGCGTCCGCCCGCGCTTGCGCGCGCTGCGCCGCGCCCGCCGCTCGCGGTATTCAACCCAGGCCACATCGGCCGACAACACGCCGCCGACCAACAGGATCGCCCATCCGACGCTCGACATCTCGGCACCCACTCCGGTTGCGTTCCTCTTGAAACGCCAACACGTCGCCGATGGGTTTAGTTGCGCGAGATCCGTTTACGCTGCGCGCGGCCTCTGCCGATCATCCGCGCGCGGGAAAATTGAGCTCGATCATCACCTGATTGGGGTCTTCGAGGAAGAGCTGGCGGATCGCGGCGCCCGGCACGTCGCGCTCGTTGAAGCTCACGCCCAACCGGCGAAGCTTCTCGCGCATGCCGTCGAAATCGTCGGCCGTGAAGGCGACATGGTCGAAATTGCCGGTATTGGGCGCCTCGCCGCCGCCGATGCCGTCGCTCTTCGGCACCAGATGGACCACCGCCTGCTCGCCGCAATAGAGCCAATAGCCGGGAAAGCGCAGGGGTGGGCGCGGGCCGGGCGCGAGGCCGAGCACGTCGTTGTAGAAATCCCTGGTGCCCTCGAGATCATCGGTGCGGACGGTGACGTGGTTCAATTGCGTGAGCGGCATGGCCTTCCTCCGACGTCGCTAATAGGATTTGGGCAATCCTAGCACCCGCTCGGCGATATGGCAGAGCACGAGCTGCGGGCTCACCGGCGCGATGCGCGCGATCTGGGCTTCGCGCAGATAGCGCTCGACATGATATTCCTGCGCATAACCGAAGCCGCCATGCGTCAGGACCGCGGTCTCGCAGCTCTTCCACGCGGCTTCCGCGGCGAGATATTTGGCGGCGTTGGCCTCGGTGCCGCAGGGCTCATCGGCATCGTACAGTGCCGCGGCGTGGCGCATCATGAGCTCGGCCGCCTTGAGCTCGGCCCAGCATTGGGCGAGCGGATGCTGGATGCCCTGGTTCTGTCCGATCGGCCGGCCGAAGACGATTCGCGTCTTGGCGTAATCGGCCGCACGGCCAAGCGCGGCGAAGCCCAGCCCCACCGCTTCCGCGGCGATCAGGATGCGCTCGGGATTCATGCCGTGGAGGATGGCCTGGAAGCCCCGGCCTTCCTCGCCGACGAGGTCGGCGCGCGGCACGCGCAAGCCGTCGATGAACAGCATGTTCGAATCGACCGCCTTGCGCCCCATCTTCGGGATCTCGCGCACCTCGACGAAGCGGCGGTCGAGATCGGTGTAGAAGAGGCTGATGCCCTCGGCGGGCTTGCGCACCTGGTCGAGCGGCGTGGTGCGCGCCAAGAGCAGCATCTTATGCGCGACCTGCGCCGTCGAGATCCAGATCTTGCGGCCGGAGACGACATAGTGATCGCCCTCGCGCATGGCCTTGGTCTTGAGATGCGTCGTGTCGAGGCCGACATCGGGCTCGGTCACGGCAAAGCATGCCTTCTCCTCGCCGCGGATGAGCGGCGGCAGGAAGCGGCGCTTCTGCTCGGAGGTGCCGAACTTCACCACCGGGTTGAGGCCGAAGATATTCATGTGGAGCGCCGAAGCGCCGCTGAAGCCGGCGCCCGACTCCGCCACCGCCTGCATCATCACCGCGGCCTCGGCGATGCCCAACCCCGCGCCGCCATGCTCCTCCGGCATGGCGATGCCGAGCCAGCCGTCCTTGGCGACGGCGGCATAGAACTCCTCGGGAAAGCCGCCCTGGCGATCCTTGTTGAGCCAGTAATCATCGCCGAAATCGGCGCAGAGCCGCAGGATCGCCTCGCGGATGCGAAGCTGCTCGGGTGAAAGCGCCGTCATGCGACGGCGATTCCCCCCACCTCACCTAACCTCTCCGCCCCCAGGGGCGGAGAGGGAGGGACCCGCGAAGCGGGAGGGTGAGGTGGGGCCGATGATTGGTGACGGCTCAGCCACGACTGCCGCTACACCTGCTGGATCGCCGAGAGCAGCCAGTGGCCGCCGGGGCTGCGGGCGAAGGTCCACATCTCCTGGGCGTCGCTCGGATGCTGCGGGTCGCCCTCGACCAGCCAGCCGGGCTGGCCAGGCTCGCGGTCGGTGCGTACCGTGTAGTCGATGGCGCGCCAGTGGAGCAGCGCCGTCGCATATTGCAGCGCGCCCTCATCCCAGGCCTCGCGCACATCGCCGTTGATGAGTTCGACCTGCTCCACATGGTTCTCGACGCCCTGGCTCGAATTGCCGGCGAGCTCCTCGCCGAAATAGGAGAGCATCTCGGGCGTCACGTAATGGCTGAGCGCGCGGAGATCGCCTTTGCTCCACGCCCCCTGCACCGCTTTGAGGATCGCCTCGAAGGCGGCGTAATCGGTCTCGCTGACGGTGAGCGGCCGGCTGCCGCTCGGCATTCCGCCGCCACCGCCGCCATAGCTCGACCGCGGGCTCTGATAGCCCATGCCGCCGAGGTCGGGGCTGGTGAGCGGGAAGCCGCGGCCGCGGAACAGGCGAAAGGCGAACCAGATCAGGCCGATGATGATGAGCCAGGAGAACAGCGAGCCGAAGACGCCGCCGCCATAGCCGTAGCCATAGCCCCAATGCGGGAAGAGCAGGCTGCCGAGCCAGGAGCCGAAGAAGGCGCCGCCGAGGCCGGTGAGGAAGGGATGATTCTGCGCGAAGGAGCCTTGCCCGCCGTAATAAGGCGAGTTGGGCTGGCTCTGCGGCGTGATGCTGCGGTTGAGCGGCTGCGCGCCGTTACTGTTGTTCCAGGTGCGCGAGCCCATGCTGCCCTGGCTCGAATACCCCATGCTGCCGCCGGGCCGCGCGCTGCCGCCGGCGCGCGCATCGGCCAAGCTCGGCGTGAGCAGCAACGACATGCACAGCAGCGCGAAGAAGATTTTCCGCCATTTGCTCATGGGAGTCCTTCAAGGGCGACGCGAGGAACGGCCCCCTATATCTCGGGAGGCCGGGTTTGTCATGCAAGATCGGGCAGGAGCGGGCGTTCAGCTCTTCGGTCGGAGATCGATCACGCGCTTGGCCTTGCCGATCGAGCGCTCGATGCGGCCGACCGGCACGATCTCGACCGCGGCGGTCACGCCGATGAGCGACTTGATGTCGTGCTGGAGCTTGGCTCCGAGCCGCTCGCCGCCCTCGCCGCCGGGCCTGAGCTCCGCCACCACCTTCAATTCGTCGAGCTGCCGCGGCCGGCTCAGCTCCAGCACGTAATGCCCGGAGAGAGCGGGCTCCCTCAGGATCAGCTCCTCGACCTGGCTCGGGAAGACATTGACGCCGCGGATGATCAGCATGTCGTCGCTGCGACCGGTGATCTTCTCCATGCGCCGCATCGAGCGCGCCGTACCGGGCAAGAGCCGCGTCAGGTCGCGCGTGCGATAGCGCACCATCGGCAGCGCTTCCTTGGTGAGGGTCGTCAGCACGAGTTCCCCGACGCTGCCATCGGCGAGCACCGCGCCCGTCGCGGGATCGATCACCTCGGGATAGAAATGATCCTCCCAGAGATGGAGCCCGTCCTTGGTCTCGATGCATTCCGAGGCGACGCCCGGCCCCAGCACCTCGGAAAGTCCATAGAGGTCGAGCGCGTGCATCCCCATGCGGCTCTCGATCTCCTGGCGCAGCGCATTCGTCCAGGGCTCGGCGCCGTGCATGCCGATCTTGAGCGAGCTCGCCCGGGGGTCGAGGCCCTGGCGCTCGAACTCGTCGGCGATCGCCAGCATGTAGGAGGGCGTCACCATGATGATGTCGGGCCGGAAATCCCGGATGAGCTGGACCTGCCGCTCGGTCATGCCGCCCGACACGGGAACGACGGTGCAGCCGAGCCGCTCGGCCCCGTCATGCGCGCCCAAGCCTCCCGTGAAGAGGCCGTAGCCGTAAGCGTTGTGGACGAGATCGCCGGCGCGCCCGCCCGTCGCGCGGATGCAGCGCGCCATGAGATCCGCCCAGGTATCGAGATCCTGCCGTGTATAGCCCACGACGGTGGGCTTGCCCGTGGTGCCGCTCGAGGCGTGAAGGCGGAGCAGCTTCTCGCGCGGCACGGCGAACATGCCGAAGGGATAGGTGCGGCGCAGATCGTCCTTGGTGGTGAAGGGGAATTTGGCGAGGTCGGCGAGCTCCTTGAGGTCTTGGGGTGCGACGCCGAGCGCGTCGCATTTCCCGCGGAAATGCCCGACATTGTCATAGGCATGGCGGAGACTCGCCTTGAGCCGCTTCAACTGCAGCGCGGCAATCTCGTCCCGGCTTGCGATCTCGATGGGCTCGAGCGTACTGCGCGCTGGCGGCGCGACGGGCGGCAAGGCCACGCTCACGACCCGCCCTCCATCTCGAAAAGCATCCGCGCCATGTCCGTTCCTCCCGCCGCGAGCCTCCTACGCCCTCGCCGCTCCGTCAAGGCGCACCGCCCAGCCGTGTCGAGGCCCAATACTCAGCCTGTGCACCACCAAGGACTCGGGCCTTGTTCACAATAATTAACAAATATTAACGTTTGTAAATAGACTATTGGCGAGACCTACAGTAAATCTCAACCAGATGGTTAAACGATTCGCAGTAATTTCACCTCGAAACACCCTTTTGAGTTATCGCAATGTCACGCCGATGTGCTTACGCTAAATATGAGGGAGGGCAAGCGCCTTAGTGGAGGTCAAGATGACCTACAGCATCATGGTAGTAGAAGACGAAGACGATGTGCGGGATCTCGTTTCCGCCTCATTGCGCGATCACGGTTTCTCGGTGCTCGCCGTCCCAAATGCTGAAGTCGCACTGCAAATTCTCAAGGAGCAGGTCAAGTTCGATTTGCTCTTCACCGATATCATCATGCCCGGCACGCTCAACGGCTTCGAGTTGGCGGACCGCGCGAAGGAGCTGCAGCCCGATCTGAAGGTGCTCTACGCCACTGGCTTTGCGAATTTGCCCGAGCGGGCCGCCGGGGCGCTCCATGGCCGGCTCATCCGCAAGCCGTACCGTCCCGCCGAGATCGCGTCCGAGGTGCAGCACACGCTCAAGCATTGAGGCGCGGTTCCGCCGGCGGGGGCTGGCGTCCCCGCGGATCGGCCGGCCGATCCTTGCGCATGGCTCCGCCGTTCACCATCTCATCACCGATCTTTGCCTTCGCGTAAGGCGCGCCGCGGGCTACCTTGGCGATCAGGAAGCGTGGTCGGCAACTTTGACGCGGGCGGGTCGTTAAGATCTAAACCGCGCGGACCCATGATTGCCGCCGGCGCTGCGGAGGAGGGCCTGGCCCCTATGAGATCGATCTCTCCAGAGCCCGCGCCGGTCGAGCGGGCCCGCGAAGACCTGTCGCGCCGCTATGGCGAAGTGCGCCGCCGCACGGCCGCGCTCGCCGCGCCGCTCTCGCCGGAAGACCAGACGATTCAGTCGATGGCCGATGTCAGCCCGACCAAATGGCATCTGGCGCATACGAGCTGGTTCTTCGAGACCTTCCTGCTCCAGCCTTTCCTGCCGCGCTATCGCGCCTTCGATCGCGATTACGGCTATCTCTTCAACTCCTATTACGAGGCGGTGGGGACGCGCCATCCGCGGCCCGAGCGCGGCCTCCTGTCCCGTCCCGGGGTCGCCGAGATCGCGCGCTATCGCGCCCATGTCGATGAGGCGATGGGGCGCCTCATGACGCGCCTCGACCACCGCGTGGCGCCGCTCGTCGAGCTCGGCCTCCATCACGAGGAGCAGCATCAGGAGCTGATCCTGACGGACATCAAGCATGTCCTGTCGCTCAATCCCCTGCGGCCAGTCTATCGCCCAGCGCCTCGCTCGGCGGGCGCGCCGGCGCCGGCCTCCTCTTGGGCCGATTTCGCCGGCGGCTTGCGCCAGATCGGCCATGGCGGGGACGGCTTCGCCTTCGACAATGAGGGGCCGCGGCACAAGGTGTGGATCGAGCCCTTCCGGCTGGCGACGCGGCCCGTCACCTGCGGCGATTATCTCGTCTTCATCCAGGCCGATGGCTATCGGCGGCCGGAGTTCTGGCTGTCCGATGGCTGGGCCACGGTCCAACGCGAAGGCTGGCAGGCGCCGCTCTATTGGCAGCGCCGCGAGAGCGGCTGGTCGATCTTCACGCTCGCCGGCGAACGGCCGCTCGACCCGGCGGAGCCGGTCTGCCATGTGAGCTTCTACGAGGCCGACGCGTTCGCGCGCTGGGCCGGCAAGCGCCTGCCGACCGAGGCCGAATGGGAGGTGGCGGCGGTCGAGGCCGATGTGCCGGTCGCCGGCAATCTCATGCCCGGCGTCATCGGAGAGGATACCGGGTTCCACCCGGCGGCGGGTGGCGACGGCGACGGCCTGCAGCAGATGTTCGGCGATGTCTGGGAATGGACCGCGAGCCCCTATATCGCCTATCCCGGCTATCGCCCGGCGGCCGGCGCGATCGGCGAGTACAACGGCAAATTCATGTCGAACCAGATGGTCCTGCGCGGCGGCGCTGTGGTCACCCCCGCCGATCACATCCGGCCGACTTACCGCAATTTCTTCCCGCCGGCGGCGCGCTGGGCGTTCAGCGGGATCCGACTGGCGGAGGATTCATGAGACAGGGCGGCGCGCTTGCGGCATTTCACGACCTCGCCCCGGCCGAGCAGAGCTTCCGCGACACCGTGCTCGCGGGATTGTCGCGACGCGTCAAGGCATTGCCCTGCCGGCTGCTTTATGACGAGCGCGGCTCCGAGCTCTTCGAGGCGATTTGCGAGCTGCCCGAATACTACCTGACGCGGACCGAGATAGCGATCCTGGCCGATTGCGCGCCGGAGATCGCGCGCCTCGTCGGGCGCCATGCGCAGCTCATCGAGTTCGGCAGCGGTTCGAGCCGCAAGGTGCGGATCCTGCTCGACGCCCTGGAAGAGCCCTCGGCCTATGTTGCGATCGACATCTCGCGCGAGCCGCTGCGGCGCGCCGCCGAGGATCTCGCCGCCGAATTTCCCGCTATTCCCGTCGTCGCGATCTGCGCCGATTATCTCGAGCCCTTGCGCCTGCCGCCCTTGCCGACGCGCGGCGATGGCCGGCGCATCGGCTTCTTTCCGGGATCGACGATCGGCAATTTCACGCCCGAGGAGGCGGAGGATTTCCTCCGCGGCTGCCGGCGCGTGATCGGGCGCGAGGGCGCCATGCTGGTGGGCGTCGATCTGAAGAAGGATCCTGCCATGCTCGATGCCGCTTACAACGACCGCGCCGGCGTCACCGCCGCCTTCACGCTCAATCTGCTCGAGCGGATCAATCGCGAACTCGGCGCCAATTTCGATCTCGACCGCTTTGAGCACGACGCCTCCTACAACGAGGCGGCCGGCCGCATCGAGATTTATATCCGCAGCCTGGTCGATCAGGTCGTCACCGTCGCCGGGCATGCGATCCGTTTCGCCAAAGACGAGCGGATCCACACCGAGGATTCCTGCAAATATGGCGTGAGCGAATTCCAGCGTTTGGCATCACGCGCCGGATTTCGGCCAGTACGGGCATGGGTCGATGACGACGAGCTCTTTTCCGTTCACTTGCTGGATGCAGCACCGTAAATAGAGTACGCCTTCTATCTTTGGTAGATGAACGGAATCGACTTATCGCAATTAACAGAAAGTTTACGGGATCTACGCGAGGATCAATTCGAAGAATAAGTACTCGGACGTGCAGCGGTGAGCGTGCCTTTTCCGGTGCCACCAGACGAGGCCGAGCGCATTGCCGCGCTGCGGCGGTACGAGATCCTTGATACAGGCCCGGAAGAGGCTTTCGATCGGGTGACGCAGCTTGCCGCATCGCTCTTCGCGGCGCCGATCGCGATCGTGTCCTTCATCGACAGCGAACGACAGTGGTTCAAGTCGCGGATCGGCGTGACGGCCACCGAGCGGCCGCGCGCCGTCACGTTTTGCGCGCACACCATCATGAGTTCCGGGATCTGCTGTATCCCGGACGCGCTGAAGGATCGGCGTTTCGCCGCCAATCCCTTCGTCGCCGGTCCGCCGCATCTTCGATTTTACGCGGGCGCGCCGCTCACGACCCGCGAGGGGCACCGCCTCGGCACGCTTTGCGTCATGGATTTCGCGCCGCGCCGCGAGTTCTCCGCCGAGGACGGTACGCGGCTCGAAACGCTCGCCCGCGTGCTGATGAACGAGCTCGACCTTCGCCTGGAGCTCGCCGCGCGCCGCCGCGCCGAGCGCGACCTCAAGCTCGTCAACGATCTGATGCTGGCTTTTGCCGAGGCGCCCAACGTCAATACCGCGATCGAGACCTCGTTGAACCTCATTTGCCGGGCCGTCGGCGCCGCCCATGGCCGTGCCTGGACGGTGGTGGGACGCGGCGCGCAATGCCAGCTCGTCGCCGCCTGGGGACCGAGCGGCACCGAATGGGCGCGGCGGCTCGATCAGCAGCGCACCTCGCCGCTGACGCTCTCGAACAGCGCGGTCGGCACGGTGCTGAGCGAAGGCAAGCGCCTGGTGATGGCGGAGATGTCGGAATTCGGGCAGCGCTACCGTGCCGCCCAGGATGCGGTCGCGATCGGCTTGCGCAGCGCGGTGATCGTCCCGGTCAATCAGAACGGGCGCAATTTCGCCTTCAACTTCATGTTCGACCATCGGCCCGACAATATCGAGGCGCTGGCCGACCGCATCGAGGAGCTGGCGAAGAAGATCCGGCCGGTGCTGGCGCGCAAGCTTGCCGAGGAGCGCATCACGCTGCTGCAATCGGTGGTGCTGCACGCCAATGACGCGGTCATGGTGGCCGAAGTCGATGGCGGCTTCGATGATCCCTCGGCCGCGCGCATCGTCTATGCGAGCCCGGCGATGACGCGGATGACGGGCTACGCGCTCGAGGAGCTCTATGGCCGGCCGCCCAGCATATTGTGGGGCGCCGATCCCGAGAGCGCCTCGATCTCGACGCTCTATCGCACGGTCGAGCGCGGCGACCCCGCCCGGCTCGAACTCGCCTGCGCGCGCAAGGACGGCTCGCAATTCTGGGCGGATATCAGCGCCGTTCCCGTCATCGACGAGCTCACCGGCGACCGCAAGCTGATCGCCATCCTGCGCGACACGACCGAGCGTCGGCGTCTCGAGGAGGCGTTGCGGCACAGCGAATTGACCTTCCGTCTCCTGTTCTCCAGCAATCCCATTCCGATGTGGGCCTATGATTTGGAGACGCTGCGCTTCCTCGAAGTGAACGACAGCGCCGTCGAGCAATATGGTTACAGCCGCGAGCAGTTCCTGGCGATGACGGTGGAGGATCTCCGCGCGCCGGGAGGTTCCGACCAGCGCCGTGCGGCGCGTCCGGCGAACTTCGGGCGGCTTGGCGTGCGGCACCATCGCAAGGCCGATGGCAGCGAGATCACCGTGCAGCTCGTCTCGCATCGCCTCGAATTCCAAGGTCATCAAGCCGCGATCCTCGCCGCCATCGACATCACCGAGCAGAAACATGCGGAGGAGGAGATCCGGCGCGCCAAGGAGGCGGCCGAGGCGGCGAGCCAGGCCAAATCCGAA
>Ga0070738_10007250_pt1 | contig 11195 bp, 4 predicted proteins | sample Coa_R2_2_FD_66446 | JGI IMG/M metagenome (GOLD analysis project Ga0070738, IMG submission 66446) | Surface soil microbial communities from Centralia Pennsylvania, which are recovering from an underground coalmine fire - Coalmine... | ecosystem: Environmental > Terrestrial > Soil > Unclassified ... | reverse complement strand
CAGGTCGATATCGCGCGTGACCAGGAAGTTTTTGGTGATGATACAAACCGGATTGCGGAATTCCGCAAGGACAGCCAGGCACTTGCGCGTCAATTGCAGCCGGCGTTCCACCGGCTGATAACAATCGGTGACCCCGCTCATTGCCAGCAATTGCGGGTTCCAGCTTTTGCTCGAGAGTTCTTTCCGCAGCAAGTCCGGTGCGTTTTCCTTCACCATGATTCGGCTCTCAAAATCCAAGCCGGCCGAAAACCCCAAATACTCGTGCGTGGGCCGGGCGTAGCAATAAGAGCACCCGTGTTCGCAGCCGCGGTACGGGTTGATGCCCGCCCTGAAGGAAATGTCGGGGCTGTTGTTGTAGCTGATGATGCTTTGGGAAAGGTCTCGCAGAAACTGCGTGCGCGGGGCGGGGTCCTCTTCGGGATTCCACTCGGAGTCTCTCTCGAGAGTCACGCTCTCGAATCGATTGGGCGGGTTGGTCGCGGCGCCGCGTCCGCGCGGGGAACTCTGGCCGGCTGTCACGAGCCTATCATCCCGCCGCCGCCCTGAATTGTCAAAGTAAGGATATCGAATTCCGAAGTTTAAACCTGCTTGAAAAGGGCCGCTGCACCCACCACTGTTCTGCAGTGGGGGCCCGTGAGGATTTTTGCCCAGCCCCTGACCTGATGACGCAATTGTCCAAGCTCCGAATCCGATTCCGGGCGCGCCCGGCGATCCTGTTCTGCGTGTTCGGGCTCTGCGCGGCGGCCCGTTCGGCCGAGCCACCCCGGGAATATCGCCATCCCGGAACCCTTCGCATGGCGCAACGGCTCGAGCGATTGGCCGACCAGGCCAACCCGGTAAACAATATCTTTTTAAATGATGAACGGGTGAAACTGCTCAGGGCCGAGGTGGCCAAGGCCACGCAGCCGGGGCAGTCGCTGGCTCTCAAGTATTCGCTGGCCAGCGAACTTCTTGACGCCGGGAACAATTTAGAGGCCTTGCAGGAGTTTGAATCCGTGGAGGAATCCCTCAAAGCTGCCAATCCGAAAGCCTATAAACAGAATTGGAGCAAGATCCACTTCAAGGAAGCCCTTTGCTGGATGCGCATCGGGGAGATGACGAATTGCCTGGCGGATCACAATCCTGAATCGTGCCTTGCGCCGATCCGGGGCCGCGGGGTTCATCGTTACCAGGACGGCTCACGAAACGCCATCAAAGCGCTCTCTGAGATCCTGGAAAAGAGCCCGGATGATCTTTCGGCGCGCTGGTTGTTGAATGTCGCCTACATGACGGTGGGGGAATATCCCGCCAAAGTGCCGGGCCGCTGGCTGGTTCCTGAATCCGCGTTTGGTTCGGAGTATGACATCAAACATTTTCCCGAGGTGGCGGGCGCGCTTGGATTGGACCCCATGAAACGCTCGGGCGGGAGCGTCGTGGAAGACTTTGACGGGGACGGCAACCTGGATGTGATGTGTTCCTCGATTGGGCCGCGGGAACAGCTTCAGTTTTACCATGACAATGGGGACGGCACGTTCACCGAACGGACTTTGGAGGCCGGGTTGCTGGGCGAAACCGGCGGGTTGAATTTGGTCCAGGCCGACTACAACAACGACGGCTTTCCGGATGTGCTTGTGTTAAGAGGGGCGTGGCTCGGTAACGAAGGACGATTCCCAAAGTCGTTGCTTCGAAATAACGGGGACGGGACGTTTGAAGATGTGACTGAGGAAGCCGGTTTGCTTTCGTTGAAGCCGTCGCAAACTGCGGTTTGGTTCGACTACGACGGAGACGGCTTTATCGACCTGTTTTTTGGGAATGAATCCACGGAAGGGAGCACGAACCGGTGCGAGCTTTTTCACAATAACGGCAATGGCACATTTACGGAGTGCGCGCTGGAATGCGGCGTGGGCTTTGTCGGGTTTGTGAAAGGAGCGTGCAGCGCCGATTACAACCACGACGGGCGACCGGATCTGTTCCTGTCCGTGCTGGGCGGCCCGAAGATGCTCTACCGTAATGACGGGCCGATAACGAATTCCGCCGGCAAAGTGACCTGGAGATTCACCGATGTGGCCGCTCAGGCGGGAATTACCGGGCCGGCGTACAGCTTTCCCTGCTGGTTTTTCGATTATGACAATGACGGTTGGGAGGACCTCTTCGTCTGCGGCTACCACATCACCGATGTGGGGGACATCTGCGCCGATTATCTTGGGTTGCCCAACCAGGGCGAGCGCCCGAGGCTGTACCATAATAATCACGATGGAACCTTCACGGACGTCACGGCCCAGGCCGGTTTGAACCACGTTTTGTTGGGGATGGGCGCCAATTTCGGGGATCTCGATAACGATGGGTTCCTTGATTTTTACGTCGGCACCGGCAACCCGGACCTTTCCACAATTGTGCCGAACCGCATGTTTCGCAACGACGGCGGAAGACGGTTTCAAGACGTAACGACGTCCGGCGGTTTTGGCAACCTGCAGAAGGGCCATGCGGTGTCGTTCGCCGACATCGACAATGACGGAAACCAGGATGTGTATGAGAACATGGGCGGCGCTGTCAGCGGCGACGTTTACCACAACGTTCTGTATTTGAACCCTGGCCACGACAACCATTGGCTCACATTGAAGCTTGAAGGGGTCCAATCCAACCGTGCGGCGATCGGCGCACGGGTCCGGGCTATCGTTGAAACTGGGGGAGGGGAGCGCAGTTATTTCAAAACTGTGGGAACAGGAGGAAGCTTCGGCGCGTCCCCTTTACGGCAGGAAATAGGACTTGGCCAGGCCCAATCGGTGAAGCGGGTCGAAGTTTTCTGGCCGCGCACAGGCAAAACCCAGGTGCTTACCGGGCTCGAATTGGACCATTTTTACCGCGTAAAAGAAGATGAACCCGCGCCCATACCATGGAACGTGAAGAGAATCCATTTGAACACGACGAACACCGAAATGCACCACCACCATCATTCGTAGGGCGGTAACCGCGCCGCGACGGGGTAAATTTTTCTCGCGCATGCGGTGGGCTACCGGTTCAATAGCCTGACATGGCTCGAAGCAGGTTTCATCCCTCGGCTTGTCGCTGCTTGTGGCTTGTTCCATTTCTCGTCGCAACCGCGATTTTTGGCGCCGACAGTTTGAAATGGGAGACAACGCCGTACGGCCGCCGCGCAACATTGCAGGTCCCGCGGGAAGGCAAGCCCGGGTTTACCCTGTTGCCGGCAGCCGAGACCGGGGTTGTTTTCACCAATGTTTTGTCCGATGCCCGCGCTGCGGAAAATCAGATTCGATTGAATGGGTCCGGTGTTGCGCTGGGCGATGTTGACGGCGACGGCCTTTGCGACATTTACCTGTGCGGTTTGGAAAATCGCAATGCGCTTTACCGCAATCTCGGGAACTGGCGTTTTAAAGATGTCACAGAGGAGGCCGGGGTCGCTTGCGAAGGCCAATATTCGACTGGCGCCGTGCTTGCCGACGTCAATGGCGATGGCGCACTGGACCTGCTGGTCAACGGGGTTGGAACGGGCACGCGGCTCTTTATTAATGATGGCCACGGTCACTTTTCGGAATCGCAAGACAGCGGCCTGGTTCGCAAATACGGGGCTACCTCGATGGCCCTTGCGGACATCGACGGCGACGGCAACCTGGATCTTTATGTGGCCAATTACCGGACCGAAACCATAAGGTCCACCGGCTACATGGTGATTCGGGATGGGGACAAAATCATGCCGCTGCCGCAGGACCGGGAACGGCTGGAGATTACCCCTGAAGGCCGCGTTCTGGAATCGGGCGAGCCGCACATCCTGTATCTCAATGATGGCAAGGGCCATTTCAAGCCGGTTTCCTGGACCGAGGGCCGCTTTCGCGACGAGCAAGGGCATCCGCTTCAGAAGGCTCCCTTGGACTGGGGGCTGACGGTTTTGTGCCGCGACTTGAACGGGGACGGCTTTCCGGACCTTTACGTGTGCAACGATTTCCAGAGTGAAGATCGTATTTGGCTGAATGACGGGCACGGAAATTTCAAGGCAGCTCCGGGCGTTATGTTCCGTCATACCCCTTCGTTTTCAATGTGCGCGGACATGGCGGATATTAACCGGGACGGCCATTTTGACCTGTTCGTGGCGGACATGTTGAGCCGAACGCATTCGCGTCGGCTGATGCAGTTGGCTGAAACCGCGCCCTACTCGCCAATCCCAGGGGTGTATGAGGACCGTCCACAGTTTGATCGGAATGTGCTTCAATTGAACCGGGGCGATGCGACGTTTGCGGATATCGCGCCGTTCGCGGGGCTTGCCGCCACGGAGTGGACCTGGGTGGGAGCCTTTATGGACGTGGACCTCGACGGCTACGAAGACCTGCTCTGCACGACCAGTCACCAGTTCGACACGCAGGATTTGGACGCGGAAGCTTATATTCGGTCGAAGGGCCCATGGCCGCGCGAAAAGGTCGCGCAAAAATTGCTGCTCTTTCCGCGCATGACCCAGCCGAAGCAGGCATTCCGCAATCGGGGCGATCTGACGTTTGAAGACGCCGCTGCGCAATGGGGGTTCAACCAACCTGGGGTGAGTCACGGAATGGCATTTGCCGACCTCGATAACGACGGTGACCTCGATATCGTGGTCAACAACATGAACGGCGCGGCCGGCATTTACCGGAACAACGCCGTGGCGCCGCGGATCGCCGTAACCCTGCGCGGAGCGCCTCCCAACCGGTTTGGAATCGGCGCGTTAATCGAGTTGGTTGCGGAAGCCGAAGACAGAAAGCCCGGTTTGTCTCCCATACGGTTTATCCAGAGTCAGGAGATGTGCGCCGGGGGACGTTACCTCAGCAGCGATGCTCCCGCGCGTGTGTTTGCCGCCGACGTGACCCAAGCTTTGAAGAAACGGATCGAGCAAGCGCCCGGCTCGGGAACTTTGGGGACCGTTCGCTTGCAGCTCCGGGTTCACTGGCGTTCGGGAGTGGAGACTGTCGTCGATGGCGTTCAGCCGAACAGTTGGTACGAAATTGCCGAGCAAAGCCCCACCACAACAACCCCGGGCAAGGCGACCAAGGCCGAGTCAAAGCCTCTGTTCGAGGACGTCAGCGCCCAACTTCGCCACACGCATCACGAGGACTTGTTCGATGATTTCGCGCGCCAGCCGTTGTTACCTCGCAAACTTAGTCAGCGCGGGCCGGGGGTCAGTTGGATCGATTTAAACGGAGACGGTCGCGAGGACCTGGTCATCGGCAGCGGCCGCGGAGGACGAGTCGGCATGCTTCTGAACACGGGGTCGGGCGCGTTTGAACCGGTGACAAACGCGGCATTCGCCACGCCTGTTCCACGGGACCAGACGTGCGCAATTGCTGTGGGTTCCGAGTCCAACCGATTGGTTTTGGTTGGGTCCAGCAATTACGAAGACGGACAGGCGTCAGGCTCGATGCTGCGGATATACGATTTCAAAGCCGGCACGGTTTCCGATTCCTTTGCAGGACAAGAATCCAGCACGGGCCCGCTCGCGGCTGGGGACGTCCACGGGTCCGGTCGGTTGGATTTGTTCGTTGGAGGCCGATGCATTCCTGGCAAATGGCCCGAACCGGCGAGCTCATTGTTGTTTGAGAACCAGAACGGCCGATACGTTCTGGACCTTACAAATTCTGTGGCGCTGGCCAACGTAGGCCTGGTGAGTGCGGCGATCTTTGCCGACCTCAATGGCGACGGGTGGCCTGACCTGGTGCTGGCGTGCGAATGGGGTCCAATCCGTGTGTTCCTCAACCACCATGGTGTGCTCCAGGACGCCACTGCGGAATTGGGGCTGGCTTCCTATGTCGGCTGGTGGAATGGAGTCACGGTGGGGGATTTCGACGGCGACGGACAATTGGACATTGCCGCATCGAATTGGGGACTGAATGGAGGGACGGACGGGTACGAAAGGCCGGCACTGGTTTCGGGCGGGAACCCTCAGTCGGTTCCGGGAGTGCCGTTGCTGTTTTGGGGCGATTTCACCGGCGAACAGGGCGTCGACCTGGTCGAAGCCGAGTATGACGCCGAGCTGGGAAAAATAGTGCCGACGCGCGCAAAGCCGGCGATGGAGCTGGGGCTGCCTTTCGTTAATGCGCGTTTTTCGAGCTATGCGGCTTACGACACGGGCAGCGTCTCCAACTTGTTGGCCGATCGCTATGCCGCCGCCTCGAAATATGCCGCTCCCTGGTTAGCCTCGACGGTGTTTCTGAATCGAGCCGGCAAGTTTCAAGCCGTGGCGCTTCCGAATGAGGCGCAATTCGCGCCGGGCTTCGGAATTTGCGCCGGCGATTTTGACGGCGATGGGAAGGAAGACCTGTTTGTGGCCCAGAACTTCTTTGAAGTGCAGCCCCAGGCTGTGCGCTGCGATGCCGGGCGTGGAGTTCTGCTTCGTGGGGATGGCCGCGGAGGCTTTGAAGCGGTGCCCGGGCAATTGAGCGGGCTGCAGATTTATGGAGAAGGGCGGGGCGCCGCGGTTTGCGACTTTGACGGAGACGGCCGCCTCGACCTGGCGGTCGCTCAGAACGGAGCAGAGACCAGGCTCTTCCACAATCAGGGCGCCCGGCCAGGCCTGCGGGTGCGTGTAGCGGGCCCGTCTGCCAACCCCGATGCCGTGGGCACACAAGTCAGGGCTGTTTTTGCCGACCACTCCGGACCCGTTCACGAGATTCATGCCGGTGGAGGTTATTGGTCGCAGGACGCCGCCGTGCAGGTCCTGGGCACACCCGAAACTCCGAAGGCGATCTGGGTCCGCTGGCCAGGTGGCACGACCAATATCTTCGAAGTACCTGCCGGGGCGAGGGAAATCGCAATCCCAAAAAAGCGCCCCTGAAGCGCAAACAGCGGCTCCGCTGCTATTGTCAATCTTCATACAGGTGGTTGATCACCGTAGTGGCATGGGGCCGCCAGGCATACGATTGTGACCGGAAACAAAATCATCTTATGCCAAAAAAAACTCAAAGCACCGGGAAGCGATTTAATACGGGCGAAGAACCCGAGGACAACAGGAACAATGATCTGCAGGAGTTGTTTCTGGACGAGCTGGCCGATGTCTACAGTGCCGAGCAACAATTGATCAAAGCATTGCCCAAGGTGGCCAAGAACGCAGACAGCGATGAACTGCGCGAGGCGGTCGAGGAGCATCTCGAGCAGACCAAGGAGCACGCCAAACGTCTCGAAGAGGTCGCCCGGGGCCTGGATCAATCCATCAAACGCAAGACCTGCGCCGCAATGAAAGGGTTGGTTGAAGAAGCCAATGAAGTGATGCGCGAACAAAAGGGATCGTCAGCCCTGGACGCCGCGATCATTGCCGGGGCTCAAAAAATCGAGCACTACGAGATCGCCAGCTACGGAACCCTGATCGCCTGGGCTAATCAACTCGGCTATTCAGAGCAGGTGGAGGAACTCCAGCAGACTCTTGAGGAAGAGAAAGAGACCGACGAAAAGCTGACGTCTCTGGCCGAAGAAATGGCCAATCAGCGCGCCCAGGCCGAATAACAAAAAAACAGTCCGAGCATCCAAGCCCGGACTGTTCATTGCTTATTTTGAAGGCGCCGGGACTTACAACCCGTAAGTGCCGCCTGGTTTTTTCGCGCCCGGAAGCGCGGCCGAAGCTGCTCGGTCCGATTGCGGCGCCAACCGTGCAGCCGAAGGGCCTGTTGGCGCTAATTCGAACCTGTCGAGGTTCATTACCTTGTTCCACGCCGCCGCAAAGTCGCACACGAACTTTGTTCCGGCGTCGGCACAACCGTATACTTCTGCAAGAGCGCGCAGTTGTGAATTTGCGCCGAAAATAAGGTCAACCCGCGTGGCGGTCCACTTGGGTGCGCCCGTTTTACGGTCGCGTCCTTCGAACAGGTCAGCCTCCTTGGACACGGGTTTCCATTCGGTGCTCATATCGAGGAGGTTTACGAAAAAGTCATTCGTCAATGCCCCGATGCGTTTGGTAAAGACGCCATGCAGGGCGCCTCCGAAGTTGGTGTTCAAAACCCGCATGCCGCCGAGCAGGACAGTCATTTCGGGGGCCGTCAAGGTCAGCAGTTGCGCCTTGTCGATCAGGAGCGCCTCGGCGGGGATTGTATAGTTCGCCTTGAGATAATTGCGAAAACCGTCGGCCATGGGTTCGAGCACTGAAAACGAAGCGGCGTCGGTTTGGGCTTGAGTGGCGTCGGTGCGCCCCGGAGTGAATGGGAGGCTAATTTTGTGCCCGGCATTTTCAGCCGCCTGTTCAATCGCGGCGCACCCGCCCAGAACGATCAAGTCGGCCAGTGATACTTTGCTGCCGGAGCGGCCACTGTTGAATGCGGCTTGAATCCCTTCGAGGACCTTGAGCACCTTCGCCAGTTGAGTCGGTTGGTTGACCTGCCAATCTTTTTGCGGCGCGAGCCGGATACGCGCGCCATTGGCGCCGCCGCGTTTGTCCGAACCGCGAAACGTCGACGCCGAAGCCCAGGCGGTGGAGACCAGTTCCGACACAGACAATCCCGAAGCCAGGATCCGGCCCTTGAGCAAAGCAATCTCCGCGTCGTCGACGAGCTTGTGGTCGACTGCGGGGACGGGGTCCTGCCAGATCAGTTCCTCCGCGGGAACTTCCGGCCCGAGGTACCTCGAGCGCGGGCCCATATCGCGATGAGTCAGCTTGAACCAGGCGCGGGCAAACGCGTCCGCGAACTGGTCGGGGTTCTGGAGAAAGCGCCGGGAGATTTTTTCGTAGGCGGGGTCGAACCTCAGCGCCAGGTCAGTGGTGAGCATGGCCGGTGCGTGGCGCCGGGTGGCATCGTGCGCGTCGGGGACGGTGTTGGCACCGGCGCCGCCCTTGGGAGTCCACTGGTGCGCGCCGGCGGGGCTTTTGGTCAGTTCCCACTCAAATTCAAAAAGGTTCTTCAGGAAATTGATGCTCCATCGTGTCGGTGTGCTGGTCCAGGTCACCTCCAGCCCGCTGGTGATCGTGTCCCCGCCTCTGCCCGAACGGAAACTGTTTCTCCAGCCCAGCCCTTGTTCTTCGAGACCTGCGGCTTCGGGGTCGGGGCCGACAAATTTGGCCTCGCCGGCACCGTGCGTCTTTCCAAAGGTATGACCGCCGGCAATCAGGGCCACGGTCTCCTCATCATTCATGGCCATGCGCGCGAAGGTCTCGCGGATGTCCCGGGCGGCTGCAATCGGATCCGGTTTGCCGTTGGGTCCTTCCGGGTTGACGTAGATGAGCCCCATTTGCACAGCGGCCAGGGGGTTCTCAAGATCGCGGTCTCCCGAGTAGCGCTTGTCTTCCAGCCATTTGGTTTCTGAGCCCCAGTAGACGTCGTTGTCCGGTTCCCAAACGTCTTCGCGGCCGCCACCGAAACCAAAGGTCTTGAAGCCCATCGTTTCCAGGGCCACGTTGCCCGCCAGGAGCATCAGGTCGGCCCACGAGATTTTTTTGCCGTATTTTTGTTTAATCGGCCACAGAAGACGGCGCGCCTTGTCCAAGCTGACGTTGTCAGGCCAGCTGTTGAGCGGGGAGAAACGTTGCTGGCCCCTGCCGCCGCCCCCGCGCCCGTCGCCGGTGCGGTAGGTTCCGGCGCTGTGCCAGGCCATCCGAATAAACAACGGCCCGTAGTGGCCGAAATCCGCGGGCCACCACTCTTGCGAATCGGTCATCAGGGCGGCCAGGTCCTTTTTAAGCGCCGCGTAATCCAGGCTCTGGAACTCCGCCGCGTAGTCGAAGTCCTGGTCCATGGGATTGGATTTGGTGGAGTGCTGGTGCAGCAGCTCGAGCTTGAGTTGATTCGGCCACCAATCGCGGTTGGTTGTGCCGCCGCCGCTGGTGTGATGAAACGGGCATTTAGATTCGCTGGACATAATTTTCTATTTCGTTAGCTGGCTCTTCAAAATTGAGTTTATTTACCTGGTTCAGGGTTGCCTCAGGATTGCATCCGGCGGGCGGGCCGCAAGCTCAAAGGATTGTGCCTTGACGCCGCGCGGCGGGAATCCTCTTGTTAAATATCGTAACGCGATATATTGTGCTCGCGTTTCGTGACCAGGTGAGCTGAACCGATGTCTATTGATTTGATGGCGGCTAAACTGAACAACGGCGATCGTTTGTCGGATTTTCGTACTGACAAGCGCGTGCTGATCCTCTCGGCGCTGGCGTTGCCCATCGGCGCCATCAGCGCGCTGGTTGCCAAAGCCCTTTTGTGGTTGATTTCCGTCATCACCAACCTCGCTTTTTTTCACCGGTTTTCCGCCGCCCCGGCCTTGCCACAGGATCATCACCTGGGATACTGGGTGGTGATTGTGCCGGTGCTTGGGGCGCTGATCATCGGCCTGATGGCGCGTTACGGGTCGGAAAAGATCCGAGGCCACGGGATTCCCGAGGCCCTGGAGGCGATTTTGCTCGGGCGCAGCCTGGTGCAGCCGACGGTTGCGATTCTCAAACCGATTTCGTCGGCGATTTCCATTGGCACGGGCGGCCCGTTTGGAGCGGAAGGGCCGATCATCATGACCGGCGGGGCATTTGGATCCATTTTTGCCCAGCTCTTTCATTTGAGCAGCGCGGAGCGAAAGACGCTGCTGGTAGCGGGTGCCGCCGGGGGAATGGCTGCGGTTTTCGTGACTCCCGTGGCGGCGGTGCTGCTGGCGGTCGAGTTGTTGCTCTTCGAGTGGAAGCCGCGCAGTTTCATTCCGGTGGTGGTGGCATCGGTGACGGCCGCGGCGTTGCGAGTGCCTTTGCTGGGAGCCGGGCCCATCTTCCCGGTGAACGCCCACTCGGCCTTGGGTCCGCAGGTGATCTTGATGGCGGCGGGAGTCGGGTTGCTGGTGGGGTTGGGCTCGTGTCTTTTAACGATCCTGGTTTACGCATGCGAAGATTTGTTTGGGCATATGCCCATTCACTGGATGTGGTGGCCGGCCTTAGGCGCTGTGGTAGTTGGATTGGGCGGGGCCTGGGATCCGCGGGTGCTGGGAGTGGGATATGAAACGATCCGTGAGCTTTTACGAGGTGAACTATTAGGTACGGCTTTGATCTCGTTGCTGCTTCTCAAGGCGTTGGTGTGGTCTGTGGCGTTGGGGTCTGGGACCTCGGGGGGAGTTCTGGCGCCTTTGCTGATTATGGGCGGGGCGCTGGGAGCGTTGGTGGGACAGTTTGTCCATTGGGGCGATCCCGGTTTGTGGGCCATGGTGGGCATGGCTTCGATGATGGCAGGCACGATGCGTTCTCCTTTGACGGGCCTGGTGTTTGCCTTGGAACTGACCCACGA
>Ga0070738_10007249_pt1 | contig 11195 bp, 14 predicted proteins | sample Coa_R2_2_FD_66446 | JGI IMG/M metagenome (GOLD analysis project Ga0070738, IMG submission 66446) | Surface soil microbial communities from Centralia Pennsylvania, which are recovering from an underground coalmine fire - Coalmine... | ecosystem: Environmental > Terrestrial > Soil > Unclassified ... | reverse complement strand
GCCAGCCAGACGACCTTGAGATCGGGAATGATCTTGCGCAATTCGCTGGCAACGGCGATGTCCCGGCGGCCATGGCCGAGCCCAATCGGTGAAGACAGGTAGAGGGCCCGCTTGCCTCCATGGCGCGACGGGATTGCCTTCGGCCGCGCCGAGACCTCGAGCTTTCGCTCCAGAAATTCCGCGATCAGGGTGTTGCACCTGGCCGGAATGCGCCCGAGCGGATTGTGACCGCCGCCCTCGATGGTCACCAGCTCTGCGCCGGTCAGCTTCGCCACGAGCTGCGCCCGCGAATAGGGCTGTATGTGATCGTTATCGCCATGTATCATGAAGACAGGACATGTGATCTTGCGGTACATCGCCTCGCCGACGTCGAAGGCCGGTCGTCTCGCCCGTGCCTCTACCGTCCTGGCCAGGATGGGCCCCGTGGTATCGCAGGCCCAGGCCACGCCATCCTCGATCTGCTTTGTGGAATGCGGCTCGCAAAAGATGTTGCCGATGAAATGCGCGGCAAAGTCGGGATAGTTCGAGAGCCAGTAATCGTAGTTGTATTTGTCCCAGTCCACGAATTCGGACCGCTTGAGGTGAAAATGGTCATTTCCCATATAGGGATAGCCTGGCCCGATGGCGGCGGCCGTGCCGACCAGTATGGCGGCCTTGACCCGTTCCGCGTGATAGGCGGCGAGCAGGCAGGCGATCATGGCGCCGAATGAAAGCCCGACGATGATGGCCGGACCTGTCCCTGTCGCATCCATGACGGCGACTGCGTCGGCGACGTAATTGTCCAGCGTGTAGGCCGCAACGTCGTCCGGCCGGTCGGATTTCCCGTTGCCGCGGCCGTCATAGGTGACGCAGCGAAAGCGCTCGCTGAACCAGGGCAGTTGCGCCTTGTAGACGCGCGAGTGAACGATGCTCCATGGCGGCACGAAGACGATCGTCTCGGTGCCCGTGCCGTAGACCTCATAGTGCAGCTTGACGCCGCCTCGCTCGACAAAACCCTCTTCGACCGGCAATTTGGCACGCATGACGTCACCTCATTTGCGGGCAGCGGCTTCCATCATTCGAATGAGATCGCCAAAGCGGCGGAGCGATCGCCGAATGGGAGCGCCCTTCTTCTCCAGACCGAGAAGGTGCTGGCTTTCCGCGCCGAGGAAGGCGCTCGCAACCAATGCAGCGACTTCGTCGGCCGTAAACGGACCCAGCCCGCCGAACTCGCGCTCGGCGCGCTGCGCCAATTCGACAAGAAGCTTCAGCCATCCCATGAGACCGGCCTGGATCACCTTCGCCACCGGGCTGTCGGCCCAACTCGCAGCAATCAGTTCCTGGAGCACGCGGACATAGCCGGATGAGATGTCCTCATCGAGATAGTCGCATGCCAAGTTCCATTGCTGGGACAGCGCCAACGTGCTGTCGTGAAACATCGCATTTTGGCGATCGAGCAGCTGCGAATTCAAGTGCTCGAATAACGCCAGCACCATCCCCTGCTTGGAACCGAAGTGGTAGTGGATCTGGCTGAGCGGAACGCCGGCAGCCGCAGCGACATCCCGGGTGGAGAGTTTCGAGTAGCCATTTTGACGCAGCACCTTTTTTGCGGCCTCCAGCACCACGATGGAGGTCTCAACCCTCGCCGCCAAGTTCCGCGCCATCCTCGATCTCTCCAGCCTGTTCCCAAAGCTGGCCGATTCATAATTCGGTCGATCGACCGACGTCAAGCGCCGCGATAGAGCCGCTCAAAAAAAGGTGAGCGTCTTGACTCTTCTTGCGGTTACGATGCTAATTCGGTCGACCGACCGAATTGTGATCAGTCGATCGGTATTGCAGGGTGCAATTTCTTATCTGAGGACATTCTGGAAAAGGATTGAGTCATGACGGCTATCGACAATGACAAGCTCAACGCCCTGGTCGGAAAGATGCTGGGTGATCTCGGCGGCGCGTTCAGCGTGCCCACGGCTGGCATCGGTTTCCGGCTCGGATTGTTTGATGCGCTGCATCGTGAGGGCCCGGCCAGCGCGTCCGAGCTCGCAAAGCGGACTGGTCTTACCGAGCGAAGCGTGCGCGAATGGGCACTGGCGCAGGCCTCCAACGGCTATATCGCCTTCGACAAAAAGGAGCAGCGGTTCAGTCTGACGCCGGAACAGGCGATGGTGTTCGCCGTGAAGGACAGCCCCGTCTATCTCGAAGGCGCGTTCGATCTGGCAGCAGCGATGATGGAGGGTCGCCCCAAGGTCGAGGCGGCGTTCAAACACGGCAAGGGCGTGGCCTGGGGCGAGAGCTCGGGCTGCTGTTTTGCGCGGTCGGCTCATTCTTTCGGCCAGGCTACGTCAACAGCATCGTGCAATCCTGGCTTCCCGCGCTGGAAGGCATGCCGAAAAAGCCGGACGATGGCGTCAAGGTCGCGGACATCGGTTGCGGCGTCGGCTTCTCCACGCTGCTGATGGCGAAAGCGTTCCCGAAAAGCTCATTTATCGGTTACGATTTCCACGCTCCTTCGATCGAGCAGGCCAATGCCCATGCGGCGGCCCACGGTCTGGCCGATCGTGTGCGCTTCGTGAATGCGCGCGCCAAGGACATTGTCGAGCGCGACTTCGACCTCGTCACCATGTTCGACTGCCTGCACGATATGGGAGATCCCAAGGGTTGCGCCAAGCACGTGCGAGGCTTGCTGAAGCCGGGCGGCTCCTGGATGATCGTCGAGCCGATCGCCGCCGACGATCCCGCGGACAATGTCGGCAACCCGATCAGCCGCCTCTACTACAACGCATCGACAATGATCTGCGTGCCTACCTCGCTCGCGCAGGAGGTCGGCGAGGCCCTCGGCGCGCAGGCTGGCCAGGCGAAGCTTACCGAGGTCTTGAAGGAGGGCGGCTTCCGTCAGGTCCGACGGGCGACCGAGGGTCCCTTCACCATGGTGCTCGAGGCGCGGGCCTAGCAACCTGTTGCGAGCAGCTGCATAGCGAGCTGCAACCGCTCGCTCGCCTTCGACGAAGGCAGCGGAGTCTCGTCGATCCGGTGTCCCGCGAAGGCGATGCGGTCCTGCAAGGTGCGGGTGCTGATGATCTTGCCATACAAGGTCCGGCGGGGTGCCGACGTTGCGATGGAGGGTACAAAGGGAAACAGAGGGAAACAGAGGTACAAATACGGGGGCGACCGATCTCGATGTCAGATCAATCGTGGCCGGTGTTCGACATTCTCGTGGAGAAGCGTGGCCGAAGCTAGCGGTGGTTGGTCTCGACCACTACAGGAGCGCTCGTTATGGCCGGCGTTACGAGTAGCGTTATCTGTTCGATGCCTGTGCGCTATCGCGCCTTGGTCCGTGGAAATCGCCCTTGGTCCGTGGAAATCGCGTTGGCTGCTGTACGTCCGAGCGCGCCAACGCTGTCTCCAACATGGACTCACCGAGTCCATTGTCAAGCTCAGCCGATGGAGCGCACGTTCGCTGCATTCAGCGATCTTGAAATCATGATTATCGGTCGAATTTCAACGCGCGGGCCGCTGGTGCCTCTGGTGGGGAATGCCCTGACATAGGGACGCCCAGCACCGAGACGATGCTGGGCGGGGCTGCTACCGAAATAGGGTCGCTATTGAGCTGGCTTGCTTCAGGCCGCCGCGCGCAGCCTGCCGATCGTGGTCGCACCAACCACCAAGGCGCTAGCCAACATGTCTGAGGCGGAACGCGCCGCCAGCCATGTCGGAATCTTCTAGAGGATAAGGCCCACTGTCCCAGCGCGCCGCGAGATGCTTGATCTCGTCAAAATTCAACAGCCACGGCTGGCCCTGCCGCAGGATGGAGGCGTGACAACGCTGCTCCGGCGGCAGGACCATTGCTCTTGCCACGGCCGAACACAGCGTCATCGGGCCATGGTCTTCAAGGATGACGAACTCTTCCGGGTGTAATGCCATAATGAACACCTTTACGCACTGCCGATCGGAATCGGCGAAAGCCCCCGGGCCCGCGTGAAAGGCTGAATCGAGAATGGTTAATGATTTGTTAAGCCGAAGATTAAAGGGCGAAATGCGCCCTCAAGGCTGTTGAAAAAGCCTCTTTGTCGGTCACCCCCAGTATGCGAAACCTGATGCGAAATTCCTGCGCCGCTCGCTGGTGAGCTTTTGGCTGGGCCCAGACAACGAAGGCCGCCAGCCCGGCAAACGGCTAGCGGCCTCTCCTATCCGATTAGGCTTGTGGTCTGGTGCTTAAGCCGCCGCCCGCGCTGCCAGCCGGGGGATCGTGCTCTGGTCGACGCCCAGTAACTTAGCCACCGCGCGCTGCGGCTCGCACTTACCGGCCGGCATCGCCGAGCGAGAGCCTATCCGTGTTGTGGAGACCAAACCGAAGCTTAAAGACGCCGCGTCGAAGCGCACGACTAAGACTAAAATGGCCCGCGCATCTTACACGCCAAGTGGCGGGGGTGGCCTTTATCCGGAGAACCGTTGCCTCATACCGGCGAACAGCCTTCGCCGAATACCCCAGAGCACGATGCTCGGCTGGTCCCCTAAAGCACTACCCTGAAGGCAACTCCGGCAGTCGAGCTGTCGGTCGGGTCGATTTAGGACCCAGCGTTGCAGCCAAGCGCTACGACAGCAGTACCTCTTTGTGATCTGACGCGTTTGACGCGCTTCTATCGGTTCCAGATTTAACCGAGATCGCGCCCATCAATCTTAACAGTTGAGTTCGGTTGCAACTTGGCGCCGCCCTCTTAAACGATGAGCCGCCGAAAATTGCGTTTCGGTCTGGGCTGTGGAGGAGCTGCCGCGAACATACTCCGAGCGGCGGCTCCTTTCTTCCGAAGTAATAGGTTGAATATGCAATCGAGCGCGTGCCGCGTCGCCGACGATGACCTTGATGACAGCTTGCAACCCGGATGGGCGCACGTCTGGCACGTCTGGCGGATCATCGTGCTGAGACGTGCGATAGATCGCCGGCTCGTGTGGGGCACCGTTTGGCACCGACATGACGGCCGGCGGTGGATTTACAGACACCTCGCTGGTTTCGACGAGCATTGACCTGAGAACAGGGCAATTTCGACATCAGTGCCTCCAACAACCGTGATCATAGAAGACAACGAATGGGGCGGCGTCGAGCGTCGGCGAGCCAAACGCAAGCTCGTGGCAGAGAGAGTGCAACTCGCGCTGCCTGGCCAGATCACCGTTCAGCCATGTAACCTTCGGGATTTGTCGGCCCTGGGAGCCGGTCTTCGTTTGGAGGGCCTCGTCCTTTTGCCGAATTACTTCGCCCTGTCTTTCGATGGCTTCCGAACTTCCTTCACGTGCCATCTGGTCTGGCGCAACGGCGATCGCGGCGGAGCGGAATTTCGCGCCTGACGCTGCTGATCTGTCACAAGCAACCCCGTATCTGCATAGGTGCTAGACCAGATGTGGGTTGCTACCGCACCGCACTTGTGCAAATCCGAAAAGAGACAATTAAGGCAAAACCGTTCATTAATACAAGGAGTTGGCGTAGATGGGACGGGGACTTCTCATTTTAGCAGTTCTGTTAGGGTTTTCATCAAGCGGCTATGCGAGCGAGCGGCCCGGCTTCCTACGCTCCGTCTCTTGCTCCGTCGTGCGGTATTACGTTGCGAAATATAGTCAGGCAGCGGCAGAGGCATGGGCAAGAAGCAAAGGCGCCAGCGAGGCGGAGATCGATGCTGCGAAGCGATGTCTAACGCCCGAAACGATGCGGACTGCTAGAACCCAGACTAGGCCGATGGCCCTCGGATCGTACGGCTGGTAATCGCGGCATCCTTACTTTCCAATTTCTAATACCCAGAAACGCGGCATGACGCCGCGCAGAGCCGCTGACGCGTGCGCGTCCGTCAGAAGCGGCACACTCCTGATCGCATCGAGCGATCTCTTCCCTCAACAGCACGAAGGACTAAGTATGCGTAAAATCGTGGCTGGAATGATTTTGCTCTGCACGTTCGCATCGAACGCCGAAGCAAGAACTCCTGTTCGGCACCACTATCATCACCACTATTCGCAAGGGCACTCTTACGCCGGCAGACCACCCGCGTGGTGCGGCTGGTACATGCGATCGCAGGTTGGGAGCGATCCGGGTCCTGAGTACAACCTTGCAAGATCGTGGGCTCACTATGGCAGCAACGCGGGCGGCCCGTCGGTGGGTACCATCGTCGTGTGGCGTCACCACGTCGGCAAGATCGTCGGTCAGCAGAACGGCCAATGGATCGTGCAAAGCGGCAATGATGGCCATGCGGTGCGGACGCGGCCGCGATCCGTGACGGGCGCAATTGCCTTCAGGCGAGCTTACGCTTCCATGTAAGCTGGTGGTGGTCGAATCAGACCCGTCGCGCTAATAGTCTCCCCGGGCGGGCTGCCAAAAGCGAGCCGCCAAGTCCGGTAAGAGGTCGGTCGGCACCGTCATGAACTGCTACGTCGCGGCTTCCCTGACCCCTATCCACGGCTCATATTGCTGACGAGGCGGCGGCAGCCGGGGGACACAATGGCTCGATTGCAGAAGTTCATTGAGAGAGGAGCGTTTGGCGAGGGGCCTCTGCGGACTGCATATACGCTCGGTGCCGAAAAACTGCCCGAACCCACAGAGGGCGCACGATGGTGTCCGGTGAGCACATTCAGCGCTGCGGACGAACTGCTGGAAAATTCCGCGCTCAAGGAAGTGATCAAGAACGCGATCGACAGTGGGTGCGCGGTCATCTCGCCGAAGAAGCCATAGCAGTTACCGTCCCCTCGAAAGGCGTTCGAGCACGGCGGCTCGCACGCGGTTCCAGATTTAACCCCTCTGGCGGCCATCAAGCTTAACTTGAGGCTCTCGTTGTGTCCGGAATGAACCGCCATAAGGTAACCCCAGTCATGCGGGCTTTACGCCCTCGACATTAGCGCCCGCAGCATCAGGGGACGTCGCCGCCCTGCGACGTCCCCGCCGAACTTGTCGGATCGCAGTATGCAGCGACGAAGCACCGCATTGAGAATGATGGGAGCGGCGGCGTGGGCGTTCATGCTCCTAGGCGCGCTCTTCTACTTACTTCGCTGGAAGCGCGATGCTAAAGGGGAGCGTCGGCGTCAATGACCGGCGCCCATTCACGCCAATTCCGCTCGCCGAATTCAAGGGAAACTTGATCCGCCGCCGATCTGATGTGTTTCGGCCTGGGGTCTCAGCCATGATCGGCGGGGGGATGCTGCGTCTGGGCGGCGAAGTTCTGGCGTCTGTGCTTGAGGATGACGCATTCCCAGTTTGACAGGATAACAAACACGATCGCAAGCTTGTCATGAGATGCAGTCCATAGCGCCTGATGCTATACATCGCCGAACCGTCGCCATCGCACCGGCCTTGCGAGCGCTGTCGCGAACGACCCCGCGCTATGTTCTTTGCACCGGCGGGTCGGAGGAAAATATGGTTCTTACTGAATCCTATGTTGCCGGACCGACTACGCCTGAAGTCCGGGAGATGACGTTTGGTGATCTGTTACGAAGGGCGGCCGAAGCTGCGCCCGACAGCCTCGCCTTGATCGCGGGCGTTGCGGATCCTGCGCTGCGGCGCCAATGGACCTATGCGGAATTCTATCGGGAAGCCCAACGCACCGCCCGAGCGCTGCTTACCCGCTTCAGGCCGGGAGAGCGCATCGCGGTTTGGGCCCAAAACATTCCGGAATGGGTGATGCTCGAGTTCGGCGCTGGGATGGCTGGTCTGATCCTTGTCACCGTCAATCCGGCCTTTCGCGCCAAGGAATTGGAATATGTGCTGAAGCAGTCGCGATCGGCCGGCGTTTTTGTGGTCTGCGGCTTCCGCGGTAATCCGATGCTCGAGACCGTGCAGGCGGTGGCGCCAAACTGCCGAGAGCTCCGCGAGATCATTTGCTTCGACGACTGGAATGCCTTCATTGCCGCAGGCGACGACGAGAACGTCAAACTGCCGATCGTCAGTCCCAATGATCCCGTCATGATCCAGTACACGTCTGGAACGACAGGCTTTCCAAAGGGCGCCCTGCTACGACATCGCGGACTGCTGAACAACGGCGCCGACACGGCCGACCGGATGGGGGTCGATCCCGGAGACGTCTTCATCACGACCATGCCGCTGTTTCACACCGGCGGCTGCGTTTGTTGTGTGATCGGATCGGTCTCGAAAGTGGCGACGCAGGTGTTGATCGAGGCCTTCGATCCCGCACTCGTGCTGGAGATGTTCGAAACATATCGTGGCAATGCGATGATCGGCGTTCCGACTATGCTGATCGCGATGCTGGAGCATCCGACCTTCCCAACCAGGGATCTATCCACCATCAAGGCAATCTGCTCCGGCGGATCTACAGTGCCTGCCCCGTTGGTGAAGCGGTTCGAGGAAAAGCTAGGAGCGGCCTTTACCATCGTGTTCGGGCAAACAGAATGTTCTCCGGTCGCTGCACAAACGCGAACCAACGACAGCGTCGAGGACAAGGCCAATACGATTGGGCTCCCCCTTCCCAATATGGAAAGCAGGATCGTCGATGTGACCACTGGCAGGACCGTGCCGGTCGGCACAATCGGCGAGTTCTGCACACGCGGCTATCATGTGATGCTTGGATATTTCGAGATGCCGGAAGCCACGGCTGCCGCCATCGATGCCGACGGATGGCTGCATACCGGAGATCTCTGTGCGATGGACGCACGGGGATACTGCACGGTAGAGGGGCGCCTCAAGGACATGATCATCCGTGGTGGAGAAAACATCTATCCCAGAGAGTTGGAGGATCTGCTATTCAGACATCCCAAGGTTGGCGAGGTCGCGGTCATTGGCCTCCCTCACGAGAAGTGGGGTGAAGAGGTCGCAGCGTTCATCCGTCCGGCCCCAGGAGCGATCATCGACAAGGAGGAACTGATAGCCTACGTGCGTGCTTCACTCGCGCCGAACAAGACGCCCAAGCACTGGTTCGTCGTGGACGCGTTCCCGTTGACGGGATCCGGGAAGATCCAGAAGTACAAGCTACGAGACGCCTGGGCCAAGGGCGAGTTGGCGGCGATCTAGCCGGATTTCAGTTCACCGCTTCCCAGGAGACCTGATGCATCCACTATGGCGGCTCTGTGCCGCCGAGTCCGACGACGAGGGCGTGCGCTATCCCCGTGCAGACACTCCTGACCGCCTCGTCCGGAAGCCCCCAAACCCGACCGAAGAGGCGAGCACGCTGGTTGCGAAGGCGCAACGGCCGGCTACGTTACAGACAGCCATGTAGCGGGGACCATCCCCTTGAGCCGATATTTGCTCGAGCGGATATTGCGACAACCGGAGAAATCTGCTTACCGCTGCGAGGTCGACGGTTGACGACTTGAAATCAGCATATCAATAGTTTCGTGAGGAGATTCGGGCGAGCATGAAGGCGGCAAGGTCATCCCAGCGTTCCGGTGACCGGTCCCGCAATCGATCGGCTAAGCGCCGACCGAAACCCTCCTCAACCTCCCGCAAGCGCAAGACGGCGCCGGACAAGGCCACGCCGAAATCCGAGCGATCGCGCGATCTCATTCTGCGGTCTGCAGCCCAATTGTTTCGCCGCCAGGGCTTTTCCGCCACGACGCTGCGCCAGATCGCCGCAAGAGCGAAGATCAAAGCCGGCAGCATCTACTACCATTTCGATTCCAAGGAAGAGATTCTCGAAGAAGTGCTGGACCGTGGTCTCCGTCATGTCTTCGAGACCGTGAAGAACGCGGTCGATCACGCCGGCAAGGTATCGCAGCGGCGCAAAATCGGGCTCGCGATCGAGGCCCACCTCATCGCCCTGCTCGAAACGAGCGATTTCACGTCGGCCAACATCCGCATCTATGGCCAATTGCCCAAACATCTGAAGGAGCCGCACCGGCCATTGCGACGAGCCTACGCCGAATATTGGGACCAGCTCTTCCTCAATGCCAGACAGGCCGGTGAGCTTCGCGCCGATATCGAAGTCGTGCCGTTACGCATGTTCGTCCTTGGCGCGCTCAACTGGACCATCGAATGGTTCAGGCTCGAAAGCACGGACGCGGTGCTCGAACTGGCAAGCCGCACCGAGATGCTGATCTTCGAAGGCGTTCGCAAGGCCTGACGTCCGCTACCTGCCCTGCCAGACCGGCCTTCGCTTTTCCGCGAATGCCTTCGGTCCTTCGATGGCGTCGAGGCTTGCATAGACCTCTGCATGAAGCTTCTCCGCCTCAACTATGCCCTTCGCGTAACCCATGTCCATCGCGGCAAGCACGCTCGCCCTCGCCGCCTTGACGGACAACGGGGCACCTTCCACGATCTTCCCCGCAAGGATTCGCGCCCGATCGCGCACGTCTTGCGGTGTATCTTCGAGGTAGTTGACGAAGCCGTGCCCGGCGAGCCGCTCGATCGGTATCGTCTCGCCGGTCAGGACCATCTCCATCAGGAGCGGTTGGGGCAACATCCACAAAAGCGGTACCGCCCACGGACTGCCACGGCCCATTTTCACCTCGGTGATTCCTGCTCGCGTGCCGCGCAGCCCGACCCGCAGATCGCACTTGATCGCAAGCATCATCCCACCGGCCATCAGCGATCCGGTCATCGCCGCAATGATCGGCTTCGAAATCCCTCGCATGGCGTTCTGCATCGGATCCTGCATGAGCCTGAGGATGTCCGTCCCATCCCGCGCCCTGATCTCCGCCGCCTGCTTAAGGTCTAGTCCCGCGCAAAACACTCCGCAGTCCGACGAGGTCAGGATGACGACCCGCACCAACGGATCTGCTTCGGCCCTTCTCCAAGCCTCCGTCAGACCGTTCATCGCCTCGACCGAGAGCGCGTTCTTGCGCTCAGGCCGATCGATGGTCACGGTCGCGATACCGTCCTCCGCCACATAGCGGACCTGCTCGTTGTCGGGCACGACACGGCTTCCTCAATTTCTAACGTCTGTTAGAATACATCGCGGGCCAACAAACACAAGAATGCGGCTGCGCGTCGAAGTCAGGAGGAAGCACGATGGCGTATCTATGGACGCCTCCCCCGGAACTCGTGGAACGGAGCAACCTGACGGCTTTCCTCCGCGCCACGGAGCAACCGGACTTCGACGCACTAGCTGCCAGGGCAGAGGCGGATCCGGCGTGGCTCATGCAGGAAGTATTCGGGTTCTGCGGCGTACGCTTCTACCGCGACTATGACACCATGCTGGATCTCACGCAGGGCCAGCCCTGGGGCCGGTGGTGCGTCGGCGGAACCACGAACATTGTCCTCAACTGCATCGACAAGCACCGCGGGACCGCGATTTGGG
>Ga0070738_10007248_pt1 | contig 11196 bp, 8 predicted proteins | sample Coa_R2_2_FD_66446 | JGI IMG/M metagenome (GOLD analysis project Ga0070738, IMG submission 66446) | Surface soil microbial communities from Centralia Pennsylvania, which are recovering from an underground coalmine fire - Coalmine... | ecosystem: Environmental > Terrestrial > Soil > Unclassified ... | reverse complement strand
GAAAATGCCTGATCTCAATGCCAATGATATTGAGGCAGCAATGAAAATCATTGAAGGCACTGCTAGAAACATGGGCGTCACAATCAAAGATTAGTCATTCTAACAAAATAGGGGGAGAGGCAAGGCTTCGCAATTAACCCCAGGAGAAAAAAATGGTTAAGAAATTATCGCGTCGGCTACAGGCGCTGCAAGAAAAAGTAGAAGACAAGGATTATCCACCCCTCGAGGCATTAGCTCTTCTTAAAGAGACTGCAACGGCAAAGTTTCAGGAAGCTGCTGAGGCACATATTCGATTGGGAATTGACCCAAAGTACACTGATCAACAGTTGCGGACGACAGTAGTACTACCCAAAGGCACAGGACAAACAGTGCGGGTGGCAGTCATTGCCAGAGGGGAAAAGGTAACAGAGGCATCCAATGCTGGTGCTGATATCGTAGGCTCAGAAGAGCTGATAGACGAAATTCAAAAAGGCAGAATGGACTTTGACAAGCTCATCGCCACACCAGATGTGATGCCACAAGTGGCGAAGCTAGGTAAGTTACTAGGTCCACGTGGTTTGATGCCATCGCCAAAAGGTGGGACAGTGACATTTGATCTAGCAAGTGCGATCGCAGAATTTAAAGCAGGTAAATTAGAATTCCGGGCAGATCGTACTGGTATTGTCCATGTTATGTTTGGTAAGGCATTCTTCTCACCGGACGATTTACTCGTAAATTTGAAGGCGTTGCAAGAAACTATTGACCGAAACCGTCCTTCAGGAGCAAAGGGCCGCTATTGGCGCACAATCTATGTGTCTGCTACCATGGGACCATCTATTAAAGTCGATATCAATGCTTTACGAGAATTGAAGCAGAATGAAGCTGCTTAAAAGGGAATAGGGAGTAGGGAATGGGAAGTAGTGAAATTCCCCACTCCCCAATTAAAAAATAGCTAACAGCCACAGACAGCAGGTGCCATTGGCTTAATATCCTGCCGAGGTTGATGCTTGAATTGCCTAACATTTCCACTCATGGTGGTGAAGTGATGGTGGCTTTGCGAGTACAACGACTAAACCCTGGCTGTTATAGCTGGGGTTTATTGTTTCTGTGGCTAGTTGTCCTTTAAAGGAGGTGAACAAAGAATGAGCAAAACCTTAGCGCAAAAAAAAGAAATAGTTACTGAACTCAAAGAAATTTTGAGTCAGTCTCAATTAGCGCTTGTCATTGACTATCAAGGATTGTCTGTTGCGGAGATTACTGATTTGCGGCGGCGGTTGCGTTCAACTGGCACCATTTGCAAAAAAGCGAAGAACACGCTGATGCGAATCGCTGTTGAAGGCGATAACAGATGGCAGCCAATGAATCAGTTTCTTGAGGGATCTTCTGTTTTCCTGCTGGTGCAGGAGGATATGAAGGGGGCAATCAAGACTTATCAAGACTTCCAGAAAGCTACCAAAAAGACAGAACTTCGTGGTGGTGTCTTTGATGGACAGGCTTTGACTCAGGACGATGTCAAGGCACTCACTGAACTGCCTACCAAAGAAGAACTCATGGCACGCTTGGCTGGAGGGATCAAGGCTATTCCTACAAAGCTGGCTGTGGGACTCAATGCCGTGCCAACAAAATTGGCAGTGGGTATCAAAGAAGTTCCTGGTTCCCTGGTACGCGCTATCAAAGCTGTATCCGAAAAGGAACAGGATGATTCTCAAGCTGCATAGGCTAACAACACTTAACAAGCACTTGTCTTGTTCAAAATCACAAATTTTAGGAGTATATCCATGTCTGCAAAAACTGACGCAATTTTGGAACAGTTGAAAGAACTGAGCTTGCTCGAAGCTTCTGAATTGGTCAAGCAAATTGAAGAAGCTTTCGGGGTTGATGCTTCCGCTCCTGTAGGTGGTGGCATACCAATGATGATGCCTGGTATTGGTGTTCCTGGTGGTGGTGGAGCTGCTGCAGCTGAGCCAGTTGAAGAAAAAACCGAATTTGACGTGATTCTCGAAGAAGTGCCAGCCGATAAGAAGATTGCTATTCTTAAGGTCGTCCGCGAATTGACTGGCTTAGGTCTGAAAGAAGCGAAAGACTTGGTAGAAGCTGCACCAAAGCCAGTTAAAGAAGGCGTTGCTAAAGAAGCCGCTGAAGATGCTAAAAAGCAACTCGAAGGTGCTGGCGCAAAAGTCAGTGTGAAGTAGTCAATGGCTTTTGGGCGTGGAGTCATGCTCCATGCCTAATGCTGATTTCCAAAATGCCCGTCCCACTGGGGATGGGCATTTTTAGCACTTTTTATCTACAGATGGACTGACAAAATCATGTAAGTCCTGATTCCATATACTAATGTAAATTAAGCCACAATCTTGACGGACAATTTGACCCTTTAAGGAGCCTTTTGTAAAGCGGAAACTATCGGAATGATGTTGTTGTACTTGTTGTAATCCCTGCTTGATACTTTCAGTACTTTCACCACCCAACATTCCTGCTAAGGTTGTCTGCATGACCTGTGGATCAATAGATTGTGCAAAAGCGACCTCGGTTTGGAGCAGTTCTCCAGAATGGCGATCAAATAAGTAGCCAAGGTCAATTTGATTTGGTACTAGTTTGTAGCTAACTGCTCGGGTACTACCCCAAGCACCTCTTAAGTCTTTGGCAGGTTTCCCAAGCGCTGCCTCTACAGCACCTCTTGGTGTACCTGTAGGAAAGGCTGGAATAGTTTGTATGTTGGTAGCCGTAGTTCTGGCTACTTTATTGCGTGGTGCTTTTTTGGTACTAGTCGTGCTGGCTGGGCTAGTAGGTGGCACTTTGTTGTTCTGTAATGTTGGACTTGCTTGTGGGGTCGGAACCTCAAGTTTGTTGTTATCTTGTTCTGGTGATGGTGTTGATGCTGTAGAAGATTGGGGAGTAGCAGAATTCACTGGCTCAGGTTCTAACTGTGGCTTTGAGACAGCAGGATTTGGGGTAACTGTTGGTATAACGACTTGCTGCTGTGGTGTCGAGATAGGTACAATTGGGACGGCACGCAGGCGTTTGGAAGCAATAGACTTGTGAGTAGGTTTAAAAGTTGGTGTTGGAGATTCTGGTACAACAGCTAAATTTCTGCCAAATTCTGGTGAAGGTGTAGATATAGGTGAGGTTGCAGTGGGTTCCTCAGAGGATGGCTGATGATTAAAGTTAGCGATCGCCATAGCACCAATAAAGCCTCCTGCAATCAAACTACCAACAATCCAGATGATCGGCTTTTGCAAGTTTCCGGGACTGGAAGATGTTGCAATAACCGGAGGGTTTTGACTAGCAGAAGATGGTGATTGACCGACAACAGGGGATAGAGCAACTGTGGCTTGAGTTGGATTTGGACCTAATGTTGGGGGAACTGGACCCAATGTTGGGGGAACTGTAGCACTAGACTGCAATGCGTACAGCATTTTGCTAGCAGTGGTGTAGCGATCGCTAGAATGAGGCTTTACTGCTTGATTTAGTATCCTGGCAAAATCCGGCGACACTCCAGGTGCGTAAGGCTGCCAAATGATTTCGCCTGTTTGAAGGTTTGTTTGCAGCTGATTTGGATATTTACCTGTCAACAGATAAATTGCTGTCAAGCCCAAGCTGTAAATGTCACTGGCATAAACTGGCCGTCCTATAGCTTGTTCGCTAGGCATATAACCTGGTGTGCCAATCACGAGTGATTGAGTAGGGTATCCAGGGACATTCACCACTGAACGTATAGTTTCTTTGACTGCACCAAAATCAATCAAAGTTGGCTTACCACTCACAACCCCTCCTTGAGTAGGAGCACTATTGTAAAAAGAAGGGTTGCGGAGAATAATGTTATCAGGTTTAAGATCTCGGTGAATGATGCCTTTGCTATGGACATAATCCAAGACTGCCAGCAGACTCAATAAAATTTCTCTAACAGCAGCTTCGCTAAGTGGACCATGGGCTGTGACGATATCTGTTAGGGTTTGACCTTGAATCCATTCTTGGACGAGGTAAAATTGTCCATTTTCCGAAAAGTAAGCATAGAGTTTAGGAATTTGATCACTCGCTTCGCCCAGATACTCCAAGGTAGCTGCTTCCCGTTCAAACCGTTTTTGAATCATCGTGTAGGTTTGCGGGTCATTGGTGATTGGTTTAAGTTGCTTAATCACACAGCGACGACGAGAAGGCATATGAGTATCTTCTGCCAAAAAGGTTTCACCAAACCCGCCGGCACCGAGTACCTGGATAACTTGATAACGATTGTTCAGCAGCGTTTTTGTCATGCTTGGTTCTTAGCTTAGACGCGTTCGTCTTTGGGCATTGCCACAGGCTAGCGGCATGTCATTAGACATCGTTCTTCTAAATGTATACTAAAGCTTAGACGTCTGTAGAAAAGTAATGTAATCAAACAATTTGGTTAGTTATATAGCAATCCTAAATCATTTGTGAGCAGAAACCCGATAGCTTTTACGAAATCGGGTTCCTTGCACTTTGGAATTTTCAAAGTATTAAATACTATTGCTATAGTTAGTAGTTTTTTATGCAACCTAATAACCTATATCAAAGCTATTTTGTATCATAAATCACCCATCTATTATTTTCGGCATCCCACAAAAGGGAGAAGCGAACCGAATTTGTGATGATTTTCCCAGTTTTTAGCAAGTATTTTAACTGAGCATAGACTGTAGCCGTTTCTGTATTTGATTTCACTAAATCTACTTGCTCAAGCTCTACATTTTGAACTTGTCCTCCCCACCAGTCAATATAAGAAAGATAACCATTTGGATGAAGACGTTTGTTGTTTTGGTAGTTAGGAGATAACTGCTTCCAAGCAACTTGATACTGACCTTGATTAATAGTTAAAAAATAGTTTTGCACAGCTTGTGTTGGTGATGGTCTATCCACTGGCAATGGCGTTGAGGAAAAAAGTTGAGAAGATGGGGTTTGGCTGGAAGAAGGAGTTGCAGAAACATTAAAAGACTGTGTAGGTGAAGTCGTATTTTGAGGTTCTGTATTTTTAGGTTCTAAAGATGCAACTGTCGGTTGTGCGTGACTAGAAACTTTTGTTTCTATGGATGCTGTTGTTGGCTCACTTTGTGGTGCTTTATTAAGCGCTACGAGACCAATAATGATAGACGCGCCAATGACAGTACCTGCAATTAAACTCCCAAGAAAGATTCCTCTTTGTCCAGGACCTTGAACAGAAGGTTGAGGAGAAGTTCCTGGACTCACAGGCATTGTGTTTTGTGGTGAGAGTACAGTTGGTTGTGCAGCTACCCCCGTAGGTGGATAAGGTATGGTAGGGGGAACAGGAAAAGCTTCAAATTGTAAGGCTTCTAGCATTTCTCTGGCGTTGGAGTAGCGATCGCTTGGATTAAACTGAATTGCTTTATCCAACACAGTGGCAAAACTTGGAGTGATGCTGTTGGCATAATTGCGCCAGAAAATAGCACCCGATGAAGGATCTGTTGCCAACTCTTGTGGCATCTTGCCCGTCAGCAAATAGATTGCTGTTAGTCCTAAACTATATATGTCACTGGCAAAAAGTGGGCGTCCAATAGATTGTTCATTGGGCATGAAGCCAGGTGTGCCAATGACAATTGACTTAGCCGAGTTTCCAGAAGGAGTCAAGAGTGTTCCTACTGTTTCCTTAACTGCACCGAAGTCAATTAATACTGGCTTACTATCGGTATATCGAATGAGGATATTGTCTGGCTTGATATCTCGGTGAACAATGCCCTTACTATGAATGTAATTGAGTACTGGTAAAATATGAGTCAATATTTCTTTGACTGAACTCTCACTGAGAGATCCTTGCTGTTGTAGTTTACTTGAGAGAGTTTGTCCTTCAATATACTCTTGTACTAAATAAAATTGGCTGTTTTCTGAAAAGTAGGCATACAATCGGGGAATTTGATTGCTTCCATCACCTAACTCCTCTAAAATCGCTGCTTCACGCTGAAATCGTTGTTGTACCAACTGATATATTTGAGGGTTGTTTTGAATTGGTTTGAGTTGTTTGATGACACAACGGCGATTGGAAGGCATTTGGGTATCTTCTGCTAAGAAAGTCTCACCAAATCCACCCCTTCCTAAAGTATGAATAATGCGATAGCGGTTGTTGAGCAGCATTTATAACAATGAGCGTCCGTAATAAACGACTAAGAAGTTAGGTCACTTCTTAAAATACCTCAGGTTATAACGGTCTTGATAAGCGGCAATATACTCAACATTTTTCTTTTCTAAAGGTGATAGTAAATTTAACTGATCAAATTCATCAGGTGAATATTTGGCACTATACCAAGGTTGACGATTGAAGTAGTTTTGCAGTCCAGGAGTTTGAAATCGGCGACCATGACGTGCAAAAATCGCATTTCGCATAATGTCTAGCGTGAAGCTATCTTTACCATCTAAGTCAGAATCGGTGACTGGTCGAGAAGACAACCATGAATAATCGCTGTCGTCAGTAGGAATCCATTGAGGAGTTGGTATTGGAACTATAGTTTGAGATGCTGTTGTTGACTGAGTTGGTGTTGGCGTTGGGTTTGGTATGTTAGTGGTTTGAGATGCTGTTGTTGACTGAGTTGGTGTTGGCGTTGGGTTTGGTATGTTAGTGGTTTGAGATGGTATGGCTATGGGAGTCATGGAAGATTGTGGCTGCTCTGATGGCGGGGATGGTGTGAGCATGAGACTAGTGAGGACAGACCCACCAACTAAAGTACCTATGATTAAACTGCCAACAAGGATTCTTTTATGACTATTGGTGGAAGGACGATTTCCCGCATTTTGTAAAGCATTCAGCATTTCTGTTGCTGTTGAGAATCGGTCTCGTGGATGGTAAGCGATCGCCCGATCAATGACCGTTGCCATCGTCAAACTCACATGAGGGGCGTATTGTCGCCAGACCATCTCACCTGTTTGTGAATTTGTTGCTAGTTGTTGTGGTTGTTTACCTGTAAGGAGATAAATTGCGGTGATTCCCAAGCTGTATAAATCACTGGAATAAACTGGTCTACCTGCTGCTTGCTCACTAGGCATATAGCCTGGGGTTCCAATCACAATTGAGCTTGTGGGACTACCTTGGGAATTCATCACTGTACCCATTGTTTCTCGCACTGCGCCAAAATCAATCAGCACTGGCTTTCCATCACGATGGCGCAAAATGATGTTATCTGGCTTGATATCACGGTGAACAATGTGCTTTGAATGTACGTACTCCAGAACTGGTAATAAGCTGATGAATATTTCCCGAACTGTATTTTCACTTAATGCCCCTTGTTGCTGAACTTTCGATGTTAGCGTATCGCCTTCAATCCATTCCTGAACCAAGTAGAATTGCCCGTTTAGCTGAAAATAAGCATACAAGGCTGGAATTTGGTCACAACTTCCACCGAGTTCTTCTAAAATTGCTGCTTCCCGTTGAAACCGTTCTTGCACCAGTTGATAAATCTGGGGATTGTGGTGTATCGGTTTGAGTTGTTTAATCACACAACGGCGAAGGGAGGGCATTTGGGTATCTTCTGCTAGAAAAGTGTCTCCAAAGCCACCGCTTCCTAAAGTGCGAATAACTTGATAGCGGTTGTTTAGCAGCATTTGCATCAATGAGCAGCAGTTCCAAGGGTGAGCGCTTGTCAAGTATTTTACCGGCTTTTTCTATTATTCATGGCTCAACAATTGTTACCTGTAAATTTCTGTAAACAACAGTAGAGACGTTGCATGCAACGTCTCTACATCTGTGAAATGTTCTTAATGACCTATCGAAGCCTAAAACGGTGGTAATGGCCTGCAGCCAGATATTTTCAACTAGGCTTCACTACCAAAACTGAACAAGGAGCTTCTTCAACAACTTGGCTACTGACCGAGCCTTGGACAATGCGCTTCATACCAGTTAACCCACGAGTGCCAATGACAATCAAGTCAGCCTTATAAATGTTAGCAAGGCGAATAATCTCTTCTGCGGGGTCGCCTGTAACTAACTCCAATTCACTTTTGACTGGTAGCTCATCTTGGTAGGCTTTCAGTTGCTTTTCAACTTGTAAATAAGATAGTGCTGGTGATTCTGGATGAGGACGATCAGCGGGTAGTTCCATTTGCGACTCCAACGTAGGAAAGACATGAGAGAGAACGACTCTACAATCTTTTGGCAGGACCAATTCCTGTAAAGTCTGAATCACTCTATCTGCAATTTCTGTATCGTCTAGAGCTACCAAAATAGTTGTCAGCACCGCTCTCGTCTCCTCAACAGTGACTGTTTAAATAAGTGTTAGGCGAGAGTGATTAGTAACTTAACCAACTGCCTAAACTAGGAAATTAGTTTGTGTAGCCTCAAACCTTGAGTTTGGAGGCATAAACTAATTTTTACCAAAAGTAAGCAGGAAAGAAAAATTAAGAATTTAGAATCAATCTTCCTTTTGAACTCGACGTCTCACTGAATCAGCATGGGAGGGCAAACCTTCGGATGTTGCCAGTACGTCTATTGCACCAGCAACCTTTTCGAGTGCGGTTTGTGAGTATTGGATAATACTAGAATGTTTCAAAAACGTTTCAACACTCAATGCCGAGGCATAGCGAGCAGCGCCAGAAGTTGGTAAGGTGTGATTTGGTCCAGCCAAATAATCTCCTACTGCTTCTGGTGTGGAATAGCCTAAGAAAATAGCACCAGCATGACGAATCTGTGGTAGCAATGCCCAAGGATCTTCCACTTCTAGCTCCAAATGTTCGGGTGCAAACTCATTCGATAACTCAGCCGCAGCTTCGAGGGATTCTACAATCACAATCAAGCCGTAGTGAGCGATCGCTTTTTCTGTGTCGAGCCGACGGGGATGATTGACGAGTTGTCTTTCCACAGCAACCTTGACGTTTTTCGCCAAACCAGGATCTGTTGTTAACAAAACTGCTGCTGCCATGGGGTCGTGTTCTGCTTGTGCCAACAAGTCACTAGCAACATAGATTGGATTTGCTGTTTCATCAGCAATGATCAGCACCTCACTTGGTCCCGCTAAGGAATCAATGCCGACAGTGCCGTAGACAAGTTTTTTTGCTAGGGTGACATAGATGTTACCTGGTCCAGTGATGACATTAACTTTAGGAATCGTTTCTGTACCGTAGGCTAAAGCAGCAATCGCTTGTGCCCCACCGACACGATAGATTTCTTGTACCCCAGCCTCTTGTGCAGCAACCAAAACTGCTGGGTTAATTGTTTTTCCTGCTCTTGGTGGTGTGACCATCACCACCTGTGGGACACCAGCCACGATAGCTGGAATTGCATTCATAAGTACCGTACTTGGATAGGCAGCACGACCACCCGGCACATACAACCCTGCTCGGTCTACGGGAGTGTAGCGCTTGCCTAGCACTACATCATCATCGCCAAAGTTTACCCAGCTTTTCGGAACTCGCTGGCGGTGAAACGCCTCTATTTGGCGGCTAGCGAGCCGAATTGCCTCGAGCAACTCCTTCGAGACTTGTTGATAGGCAGCATCGAGTTCCGAGCCTGTGACACGCAGTTCTTCTGCCGTAAGAGTTTGTTGATCAAACTCGGCTGTATAATGCAACACAGCTTTGTCACCTTGGCGCTTCACTGCCTGCAACACTTCCCGTACAGTTGCTTCTTTGTGAAGCACTTGTTCATCTTGGGTGCGATCGCAGATCCGTTGTAGTTCTGCTCTGACGTCTGCCTGCTGAGTAATGATTCGCAGCATGGAGTAAGGACAATGCCAAATGATTGAAAATTCTTGAATTGAGAGTAAGTCTTGTGCCTGACCCAAGAGGGTGAAAAGCGAATCCCCACTCTCTTCTCTAGCTTAACCTGGATTTTTTTGATACTTCCATAACTTTCAGCATGAAGTTCTTTTGAGAAGATGACTAAATGGCTTACTATTACTGCCTTTTTAGCTTCTTTGAGTTTGAAAAAATCAATTTTAGCTTCAGTAGGAAGTAAAGGTCCAAATTCACATCACACCTGTCGTTTCTCCGAAATTTTTCAGGAGATAACAGCGGTGTTTCACCTTCTTCAATGCAGTTTCTGTGGGTAACCTACAGACAACTGTGTTAGCTGGAGGATGCTTTCTCCTCAATTTAACAGTCTTTGTTGCTGCCAACTACCTGTTAAAGATAGTAAGTGTATAGTTTTTACCTATTTTTTTGAATTTACTAGCCTACGTTTTTACAGAAACCACATATCAACTTTATGCATTATTTAAAACCCTCAATATCCTCTTGTCTGTATCTCCTTGTTTATTGCAATACATCTTGCTTAGGCTCAAACTATATTTGAGACGATTAGCACCACTTTGTAACCAGTGGTAAGATTAGGTGGTAGTCATACTAGAGTAATCTATTTTAACGTATTTCCAAGCTGAAGAACAAATTGAAGAAAGACTTTTGATAAGTAAAACGATGTGAATAAACACAACTTTACGCTGGAACTGTTTAGTAGTTAGTCGTGAGTTGTTAGTAGGAAAGACAGCGTCTCAACAACACTTGTTTACAAGTTCAGGTTTACCTGCGCTTACCTGACGTGAAAATCATCCTTATCAACCTTGCACTTACAGCACCAAATTCCAGATAACAATGGTGTACAATTAGTTCTTCAAAAGAAACAAAACAAATGAAAACTTTATCAAAAAAACTAATATTTCATTGAGGGTTTATACCGTTTCTTTTGCGAAGATGCATTATATAGCAATCCTAAATCATTGGCAAATATGAAGAAACCCGGTTTTTTAAGAAACCGGGTTTGTGAATTTGACAAATTTGTTACTCAAATAGGATTGCCATATCACACCTCATTCGAGAGTGAGAAGTTAAGAGTTAAGAGCAACCAATAAAACTCCTAACTTTTAACTCTACTCATCCTCATCGTCGAAATCGTCGTCGTCTTCTTCGTAATCTTCCTCGTCGGCAACATCGTCGATTTCATCAGCTATCAACTCATCATCGTCATCCAGAATAGACCTTTCTGTGTGTCTATTACCGAAGCTTGATTCACTAAGGGTGGGAGAATCCAAATTGTAGGTGCGGGCTGTACGATCATCTAGCACCATATCTAATGGATCATCCACTTCGTCTAAGACACTGCTACTCATATCAGCAGCATAGTCATCAATTGCTCCGGGTTCTTCATAGGCATTGAACCCAGTACCTGCGGGAATCAATCGTCCAATGATGACGTTTTCCTTCAAGCCGCGCAGCCAATCTGATTTACCTTCAATTGCTGCCTCAGTTAAGACTCGTGTTGTTTCTTGG
>Ga0070738_10007247_pt1 | contig 11196 bp, 7 predicted proteins | sample Coa_R2_2_FD_66446 | JGI IMG/M metagenome (GOLD analysis project Ga0070738, IMG submission 66446) | Surface soil microbial communities from Centralia Pennsylvania, which are recovering from an underground coalmine fire - Coalmine... | ecosystem: Environmental > Terrestrial > Soil > Unclassified ... | reverse complement strand
CCGGTCGTCCAGGAGACCCATCCGACCTACCAGAACCTGATCGGACGGATCGAGAAGGAGGCTCATTTCGGCACCCTCACGACCGATTTCACCCTCATCCGGGCTGGCGCCCTCCAGCGCGCGAACGGCGGCTACCTCGTCCTCCAGGCCGAGGATGTGCTCCGGCAGCCGCTCGCCTGGGACGGCCTCAAGCGCGCCCTGCGCAACCGCGCGGTCGCGATCGACGAGCCCGCCGACTGGCTCGGGGTCACCACCGTCCGGACCCTCCGGCCGGAGCCGATTCCCCTGCAGGTGAAGGTCATCCTCGTCGGCGAGCCGATGACCTACTACCTGCTCTATGCCCTCGATCCGGACTTCCGCGAGCTCTTCCGGGTCCGGGCCGATTTCGATCTCGAGATGCCCCGAACCCCGGAGAACGAGGCGGCCTTCGTCCGCTTTGTCGGCCGGGTCTGCGACCAGGAGAGGCTTCGGCCGTTCGATCGCGGGGCCCTGGCGGCAGTGATCGAGCACGCCTCGCGGCTTGCCGAGGATCAGGAGAAGCTCTCGGTTCAGTTCGGGGCGGTGGCTGACCTCGTGCGCGAGGCGAGCTACTGGGCCGGCCGGGCCGGCGCGGCGACGGTCACTGCCGCACACGTTCGCCAGGCGCTCGACCAGTCCGTGTATCGATCCAACATGATCGAGGAGCGGATCCGCGCCATGATCGCCCGCGGAACGCTCCTGGTTGATGTCGACGGCGCCCGGGTCGGTCAGGTGAACGGCCTCGCCGTCCACGACCTGGCCGGCTACCGCTTCGGTCGCCCGACGCGGATCACCGCGACCGTCGGCATCGGGCGCGAGGGGGTCATCGACGTCGAGCGGGAGGCGAGCCTCGGCGGGCGCCTCCACAGCAAGGGCGTCCTGATCCTCGCCGGTTTCCTCGTCGACCGCTTCGCCGTTGAGCATCCGCTGAGTCTGAGCGCTCGCCTGGTCTTCGAGCAGAGCTACGAGGAGGTCGAGGGAGACAGCGCATCCAGTGCCGAGCTCTACGCCCTGCTCTCACGCCTGGCTGATCTTCCTATTCGACAGGGGCTCGCAGTCACCGGCTCGGTGAACCAGAAGGGCGAGATCCAGCCGATCGGCGGCGTCAACGAGAAGGTCGAGGGTTTCTTCGCGGTCTGCACGGCGAAAGGGCTCACCGGCGACCAGGGGGTACTCATTCCGATTGGGAATCTGCCCAATCTCATGCTGCGGGAAGAGGTTGTCGAGGCCGTCCGCCAGGGGCAGTTCCACATCTATCCGGTGCGGACGGTAGACGAGGGGATCGCCCTGCTCACCGGCATGCCGGCCGGCGAGCGCGATGCGGACGGCCGCTTCCCCGCCGATACGGTCAACGGCCGGGTCGCGGCACGACTGCGAGCGATGGTCGAGGCACTCCGCGCCGCGTCGGCCGGCACGGAAGCGCCAAGGGACGGTCACTGATATTGCGGCTGCCCGGGCGGCGTTCAGGAAATGTTCAGCCGCGGGCCAGGGTCATTCAGGATGCCGTCAGGGACGCGATCATATCCTTTTTCCCGTAGACCGGTTGTGCGGCCGTCTTGCCCGTCCTGATCGTCCCGCCCCCGCGCCGCGTCGCGGCCGACGCCGCGCGCACGGACGGCGCACCCGGCCCCCGACAGGCCGGGCCGCGATGCGGGAATCGCGATCGCCCCCGGGCACACGGGCGGCAGCCGGGGACACGGTGCGGGAGGCCAGCGCAATGACCGACGACGGGGCAAACCGGCCGGTCATCCTGGTGATCAGCGATGACCCGGAAATGGCGCGTCTGATCAGCCTGAACCTCCGGCGGCGCGGCTTCGCCGTCGAGCAGGCCGACCTGCTGCGCACGCGTTCCGATCGCTGGACACCGGTGCGTCCGCGCCCGGACCTGATCATCCTAAACCTCGAAAACCCGGAGCGCATCTCCCCGACCGAGATTCAGGACCTCTCCGCACGACCGTGGGCCCGGGCGATCCCGTTCATCCTGGTGGCCGAGAGCCCGCCGCTGTGGCAGGCGCTCGCGAACCTCCGCGCGCGGGTGACCGTGATGCGCGGCACGGACATGGGAGCGATCCTCTCCGCCGCGCGCGCCCTGCTCCAGAAACCGCCCCCCTCATCCCCCCTCTCCCCTGCTATAATCCTTCCGGGGGAAGTGACCGATGGGCCACGTCCAGAGTGAAACGACCGAGGAGCTCGCCTGGCTTCGGGCGGAGAACCGCCTCCTGCGGCGGTACTTGGGGACCCTCGGCGACATCGCCCTGGCGGGCGAGCTCCCCCTCCCCGACCTGCTCCAGCGAATCGTCGAGATCGCGCGCGAGCTCCTCCATGCGCGCTACGCCGCGCTCGGGGTCCTGGACGGGCACGGACGCGTGACCGCCCTCTACACGGCCGGTCTCTCTGCCGAGGAGCGCGCCGCGATCCCCCATCTGCCAGTCGGGGCGGGTCTGCTCGGGTACATCATCCGGGAGCGCCGCATCGTCCGCTGCCGCCGGATTGCCGACCATCCGGCTTCAGTCGGGTTTCCGCCGAATCACCCGGTGATGACCAGCTTTATCGGCGGTCCGATCGCCCGGGGAGAGGTGGTCTACGGCAACCTCTACCTCACCGACCGGATCGGCGCGGAGGAGTTCTCGCCGGAGGATGCGGAGCTCCTCGACCTCCTGGCGCGTCAATCCGCGGTCGCCATCGAGAATGCCCAGCGGTTCGCGCGGGCCCGCCGGGAGGAGCAGACCACCCGGGCGCTGTTCGAGATCGGCAAAGCCCTCTCCGCGCTCGCCGAGCCCCGGGCGGTGATCGAGACCGCGGTCCGCGCCGCCCTGGATCTGCTCGGCGCGGAGGTGGCCGGACTCGCCCTGCGCGAGGATGAGCCGTCTGGGGCGGCGCGGATCAGCTGGGCGGTCTTGCGCGGCTCGCTCTTCCACCTCCGCGAGGGCGCGCCGGTCCCGGCAGGAGGAAGTCTGGTTGGCCAGGTCTTCGAAACCGGCATTCCCCTGGTCCTTGACGACCTCTCGACCCGCGAGCTGACCGCAGGTACGAATCCTCTCCTCGATCAGGAAGGGATCGCCTCGCTGGTCCTGGTCCCCCTGGGCGGCGAGGCGCGGCCGCGCGGCGTCCTGATGGTTGGCTGGCGTACCCCCGGCGCCGTTCCGGATGGCGCCGGCGAGATCCTGGCCCGGCTCGCCGATCGAGTGGCGATCGCCCTGGCTCAGGCGGAGCTGAGGGCGCGCGAGCAGGCGGCGCTCCGCCAGAGCGAGACCGAACGGCTGAGCCTGGAGGCGATCTTCGACAGCCTGCGCGACGCCATCGTTACGACCGACCTCGCCGAGCGTGTCGTCCGCCTCAATCATCAGGCCGCGCGCTGGGCCGGCGCCGACGTCACCGGCCGTCCAATCAGTGAGGTCTTTCGACTGCTGAGCGAGAAGGAGGAGCACGCCCGCTCTCGCGCGCCCGCATCCCGGGCCGGCGAGGATGACGTCGTCCTGATGCTCCCCAGCGGTGAGCAGATTCCGGTCGAGCACATCAGCGCGCCGATCCGCGACGCGACCGGCGAGGTCCGCGGCGCCGTGCACGTCTTCCGCGATCTCCGTCCCCAGCGCGAGGTGGAGCAGCTCAAGGCGAACATCATCTCCCTCGTCTCGCACGAGCTGCGGACGCCGCTCTCGCACATCAAGGGCTACGCCTCATCGCTCCTCCAGCCCGATGTCGAGTGGGACCCCGAGACGCAGCGCGACTTCATCGCAAGCATCGAGCGGCAGGCCGACCGTCTCGCCCGCCTGATCAGCGACCTGCTGGAGATCTCCCGCCTCGATGCAGGCGGCACGGCGCGGCTGGAGCCGGTCGCGGTCGCCCCGGCGACGCTGATCGAGCGCGGCCTGCGCCAGGCCGAACCATTTCTGGGAAACCATCCGGTCACTGTGGACCTCGCGCCCGATCTGCCGCTCGTCCGCGCCGATCCGAGCCACCTCGAGCGCGTGCTGAGCAATCTGGTAGAAAATGCCGCCAAGTACTCGCCGGACGGGGCACCGATCCGGATCAGCGTGACGTATGATCCCCCCCAGGTGACCTTCGCCGTGGCTGACCGCGGCCCGGGGCTTACCGCAGACGAGAAGGCGCACCTCTTCGAGCGGTTCTACCGCTCGCCGCGGGTCAAGCACCGCACCCCGGGCACCGGGCTCGGCCTGGCGATTTGCAAGGAGATCATCCAGGCCCACGGCGGGCAGATCTGGGCCGAGAGCGTGGAGGGCCACGGGAGCACCTTCCGATTCACCCTGCCGCTCGCCGACTGACCGGCCGCGTAGCGCGGCCGGCGGACCGGGCGCCGGGGAAGCACGGGCGGGAGAGGAGAGTCAATGAAGAAAACGCGCGTCCTGATCGTTGACGACGAGCCGGAGACCCTCAAGTACGTCGGGGCGAACCTGCGCGTCCGCGGCTACGAGGTCGTGACCGCCGCGGACGGGAGCGAGGCCCTCCAGCGGGCCGAGGAGGACCGGTTCGACCTGATATTGCTCGACATCACGATGCCCGGCCCGGACGGCTTCGCCGTCTGCGAGGCCATCCGCCGCCACAGCGCGGTGCCGATCATCATGCTCTCGGCGCGCGGCCAGGAGAAGGACAAGGTGCGCGCGCTCGACCTGGGGGCGGATGATTACATCACCAAGCCCTTCGGCATCGACGAGCTCCTCGCCCGCATCCGGACCGTCCTGCGGCGCAGCCAGCACACCGATACGGCGGATCGCCTCGTGATCGGCGATCTCGAGATCAACTTCCGGGACCGCCGCGTCACCCGGGCCGGCGAGGAGATCAAGCTCACCCCGACCGAATACGAACTCCTGGTCCAGCTCGCGCGGAGCGCTGGCAAGGTGCTGAATCACACGACCCTGCTCCAGCGAGTCTGGGGACCGGAGTACGGCCAGGAGACTGAGTACCTGTGGGCCTACATCCGCCGCCTGCGGCGCAAGATCGAGGCAGACCCGGAGCACCCCCGCTACCTGCTCACCGAGCCCGGCGTGGGGTACCGCTTCGCCGCCCGGGATGAGGCCGCGCCCCCGACCCCGTAGAACCAGCGCTTGACCAGCTCAACCAGCGACAGATACGCCGCCAGCGTGACGCCCGTGAACAGATACAGCACCGGCGGCGGTGAGACGAAGCCGACCAGCGCGCCCACGGGGAGAAGCGGCAGGATCAGGCCGACACCGACCGCTCCGAGGGTGCTGACGACCAGGCCGCGCGACGGCCGCGAGCGCCACGGGGCGCGCATCGTCCGGATGACGTAGATCGCCAGGACCTGCGTCGCCAGCGACTCCATGAACCAGCCCGTCCGGAAGACCGCGGGCGCGGCGTGGAGGCCGAACCAGAGGACCCCGAAGGTCAGGAAATCGAACAGCGAGCTGATCGGGCCAAAGACGAGCATGAAGTTCCGCACCAGCCGCCCATCCCACCGCCGGGGCCGCTCAATGAGCTCCGGGTCGACGTTATCGCCCGGCAGGGTCAGCTGACCGAGGTCATAGAGGAGGTTATTCAGGAGAATCTGCACCGGCAGCATGGGGAGGAACGGGAAGATGAGCGTCGCCCCGGCCATGCTGAACATGTTGCCGAAGTTCGAGCTCGTCCCCATCATCACGTACTTCAGCGTATTCCCGAAGCAGGTCCGTCCCTCATCAACCCCTTCCTGGAGTACGGCGAGGCTCCGCTCCAGCAGGATGATCTCGGCGGCCTCCCGCGCCACCGCCGAGGCGCCGGCAACCGAGATCCCCACGTCGGCGGCGTGGAGCGAGGGGGCATCGTTGATGCCATCGCCCAGGAAGCCGACGACGTGGCCGCGCCGCTTGAGGGCACTGATGATCCGATTCTTCTGGATCGGTGTGAGGCGCGCAAAGAGCGTCACCTTCTCGGCGATCGCTCCGAGGGCGACATCGTCTAGGCCGTCGACATCGGCCCCAAGGAGGACCCGATCGACCGGGAGACCCACCTCCGCACACACGTGCCGGGCGATCAGGGGATCATCGCCGGTCAGGATCTTGAGGGCGATGCCGCGCTGGCGCAGTCCCTCGATCACGCCGGCGACCCCCTCCACCGGAGGGTCCGCGAAGCAGATCAGACCGACGAACGTCAGCCCCTGCTCATCCTCCGTTCGATAGGACCCACGCGCCTCGACCACGCGATAGGCCACCGCCAGACACCGGTAGCCCCGCGTTCCCTGCTCCTGGAAGAGCGCGGTGATCTCCGCCCGGTCGTCCGGCCCGAGGGGAACCGGACGACCGGCCAGATCGCGGTAGTCGCAGGCCGCAAGGACGCTCTCCGGTGCCCCTTTGGCGATCAGGAGATGCCGTCCGTCCGGGGCCCGCACGATGACCGAGACCCGCCGGCGATTGAAATCGAACGAGAGCTCATCGACCTTCTGGTACGTCGGAACAATCGTCCGATTGGGAAGGCGGGCGATCGCCTCGTCGAGCGGGTTCCGGAACCCGCTGACCAGCGTCGCGTTCAGGACGGCCAGGTCGGTGAGGAGTACGGGATCGGCACCGCAGGGGAAGGTCGCCGCGACCTGCACTGCCCCCTCGGTCAGGGTGCCGGTCTTGTCGCTGCAAAGCGTATCCATGGCGCCGAGGTTATGAATGGCCTGGAGGTGGCGGACGATGACGCGCTTCCGGGCCATCCGCAGGGCCGCCTCGCCCAGGGTTACCGTCACGATCATCGGCAGGAACTCCGGGGTCAGACCGACGGCCAGGGCGACGGCAAAGAGGAAGGACTCGAGGGTGCTTCGCCCGTAGAGGGTGTTGATCAGGAAGACCAGCGCCACGAGCGCGGCCACCGTCCGGGCGATGAGCGCCGCGAACGCGTGCATCCCCCGCTCGAACTCGGTCGCGGGCGACCGGCTCTCCAGGACCCGCCCGATGTGGCCCAACTCGGTCGCCGGGCCGGTGCGGACAACGAGCGCCGCGGCCTCACCGCTGACGATCGCACTCCCCAGGAAGACGGCGTTGGCGGCCGCGCCGGCCTCGTGCACCGCTGTTGGCAGCTCGCACGCCTCCTTGCCAACCGGCAGCGACTCTCCGGTGAGTGCGGCCTGGTTGACCGCCAGGAAACGGGTGTGGAGCAGGCGGCAGTCCGCCGGCACCAGATCCCCTGCCTTCAGCTCGACAACATCGCCCGGCACCAGCGTGCGGAACGGAACCTGGATTAGCTGTCCGTCCCGGCGAACGGTAGCCGTCGCGGCAACAGACTCGGCGAGCCGACGGGCCGCATCCTGGGAGCGGTGGGACTGGGCAAAGTCGAGGGCCAGGCTGATCGCGACAATCGTCGCGATGATGGAAGAGCCCGCGAGGTCGCCGAGGAGCGCGGCGATGCCGCTTGCCAGGAGGAGGATCAGGACCAGCGGGTTGAGCAGCAGGCGGATCGCCTCGCCAAGCGCCCGGTAATGCCGCCGTGGGGATGTCTCGTTCGGCCCCCAGAGACGAAGCCGCCGAGTGGCTTCGTCCTCCGACAGTCCGGATGGCGATGTCTGCAGGGCCTGCAAGAGATCATCGAGGGGCAGGTTCCAGAAGTCCGGTCGGGACGGAGCGCCTCCCCGGAGAACAGCGCTGGGGGACGGCTCCCAGTATGGGAGCCGTCCCCCAGCCAGCTGGCCGCCGACGCGGCTCACCCGCGCCTCACCCAGCCGACTTACCGCGTGGCATCGGCAAGGCGTCCTGGCGCCGGGCCGGCCGCGCCGCGGCGGAAGAGCGCTCCCGGATGCCCCGGAACGCCCAGGGCCGGCAGGAGCCAGCGGTCAACTCCCCAGTAGCCCGCGACGCGCCACGCCAGGACCAGCCAGGTCGCAAGGATGAAGAGGATCGGGTTCGTGCTCACCGTCCCGGCGAGCAGGTAGTTCGCGTTCATAAACCCGCCGAAGAAGGCCGCGATGCCGGTGAACAGCCCGAGGATCAGTCCGATTCCGACGGCGATCTCCCCCAGGGTGATCAGCCAGCTCCAGAGGGCGGCGTTCGGCAGAACCACCCCCTGCAGGAAGGCGGCGTACCAGCCGGTGACGTCGGGATGATCACCGGTCGTCTTTTTCAGCGCGCCCGCGACAAAGCCGGCGATCGCCGTCCCGGCCTTGGGCCCGGTCCAGACGGGGTTTCCCAGCTTTTCAATGCCGGCCATGAGCCACTCGTAGCCCGCGTAGAGGCGGACGATCAGCCAGAAGGGCGCCAGCCGCGTATCGTTGAAGAGGAACGCCGAGATCGGGGGCTCGGCGATAGCAACCTGGTACCGTGAGCTTTCGTGCGCCATCCTTGACCTCCCTCGGGTCGGTCTGCTTTCGTTCCCGACCCCGGTCACAATCCTAGCACCCATCCATGATAACGGCCTGAACGGGAGACCGCCCTTCCTGAAGGCTTCCTGAACAGGGCCGCGGATGATACGGCCCTCGCGCCGATCCTCAACCGTGCGCCATCGCGCCGGTCCAGCGGCGGTGTGCCCCCAGGAGCTCGGCCCAGGAGAAGAGGGTTCCCCCCTGACGTTCCTGGAACTGCCGCGCCGCCGCCTGGCTGGCGAATGCAGCTAACCCTGAGCCGTCCGGGCTCTGCACGGCAGGGCTCTGGACAAACCAGGCGTCATCGGCCCGGACCCACTCCTTCGTCTGGTAGTCGTGAACGAAGACCGCGGTCAGCTGAAGCGCGTGGGCCTGGCGGTAATCGAGGAAGTCGCCGATGTCGTCGAAGAGCAGCGGCGCCCCGCGGTCCGGGAGGGCCCCCACCGCGAAGCGCGGGTCATCGATGATCATGCCACAGCCGGCCGAGACGTCCTCGCCGTAGCGAATCGTCGGCGGGGTCGGCGCGGCCGCGGCGGACCTGCAGCCGACCAGAAGGACGACCAGGCCAATAAGGATGCCGAGGGTTCGACGCAGCCTCATCGCATCTCCTCGTGGACCGTCCGGATGCCGGCGACGAACAGCGGCACGACCAGCCACGCCAGCAAAATAAGGAGCAGAAGCGGCAGGACCAGCGGACCCAGCAGGTGCCGTGCGGCCAGACCGGCCGGCCCGAGGAGGTCGAGCGTTCCCTCGAGGGTGGAGATCGCGGCGATCCGGTAGCTCTCCAGGGGATTGACCAGGGCGGCACCGAGCAGGACTTCCGGCGGCAGTTCCAGCGCAATGGTCGTTCCGATCAGCCCGAGGTCGCCGAGAAAGGCGAGGGCCAGCCATACGACGACGGCGACGCCGAGGGCCGCGGACGTGCGGCGGGCCCGGCTGGAGATCAGGCAGCCCAGCCCGAGCGAGATCCAGGCGAGCAGAACGGTGAGGCCGGCCAGCACGGCAAAGGCGCCGGCGCCGCGGCCCTCCCCTCCCAGGCCGATGATCAGCGTGCTCGCGGCGAATCCGGCCAGGATCGCTCCCCCCAGGGCGAGCCCCAAACCGATGACCTTGCCCGCGAACACCTCGGCGACGGTCACCGGCTGGGCGAGCAGGTAGGCGAGGGTGCCGCGCTCCCGCTCGCCGGCGAGCGACTGCGCGCCGAGCGTGAGCCCCATCAGGGGGGCCAGGAGCAGGACCAGGTTGACCATCCCGGCAGCCGCGCGGCCGAATCCGGCGGGATCACCGTAGCTCGCGCTGAAGAGCACGAGGAGCCCGACCCCCGCGCTCAGGGCCGCGAAGCCGATCGTGTAAGCCTGGAACCAGCGGTTGCGCACGGCGTCCTGCACCTCCCGACGCGCAACGAGCGCAATCATCCGGGTCATCACGGCTCCTCCTCGATCTCAAAATCGATGACCGGCAGGCCGGTGCGGGCCAGCAGGGCCAGCGGCTCCGCTTTCCGGTTCGACGGCACGGCGACCGCGACGGCAGCGCCGTCGCAGCGCGCGGCGAAGCCGTGGCCGGTCAGCAGCGCCGCGGCCTCGGTCGGCCTATCCGCCCCCAACCGAACCCGCAGGGTGATCCCCGCGCCTCCGCCGTCCACCCCATCAGCCGGCCCGGCGGCTGTCTGCAGCCGCCCGCCCTCCAGGCGGAGGACCCGATCGGCGAGCGCAACGACATCGCTCCAGCGGTGCGAGGTGAAGATGATCGTCAGCCCCTCCCGCTTGAGATCCCCCAGAAACCCCAGGAGCTCGCGGCGGCTCGCCGCATCCAGGTTCGCGGTCGGCTCATCGAGCAGGAGGAGCGGCGGCCGCCCGATCAGGGCGAGGGCGATCGCCAGCCTCTGGCGCATGCCGCCCGACAGCGTCGCAATCGACCGGTCCCCCAGATCCGCGAGGTTGAAGCGATTCAGGTTCTCGCGTGCCCGATCGACCGGCACGCCGCGCAGGCCGGCGATCAGGCGGGTGAGGTCGGCCACGGTGAGGTCGAACCCCAGCGGTTCCTGGGGAACGAACCCGATCAGCGCGCGCACCTGCCGACCATCACGCGCGGGGGAAAGGCCGGCGATCGAGATGGTCCCGCGGTAGCGGGTCCGGCCGAGCAGGCAGCGCAGGACCGTCGTCTTGCCCGCTCCGTTCGGGCCCCACAAGGCCAGCGCCTCGCCGGCCCGCACGCTGAACGAAAGATCCCGGACGACCTCCCGGCCGTCATACGCCTTGCCGAGACCGGCGACCTGAACCAGCGGCTTACTCAGTCCTCCCATCCTTCCTCGTCCTTCTTCGCCTCTTTCGCACGCGGTCCGGGTGCGCCCGGGCCGGCCGCCGCCGAGCCCCCAGCCCAGCACGCCGCCAGCAAGGCCGAGCAGGGCCAGCCCGAGCGCGCGCAGCGGCCAGGGCGAGCCGGCCGGCTCCCGCGGCGCCCGGACCGCCGGGACCGGCCGGATCAGCGGGGCGGGGTCCACGACAACCGGGTCCGGCTGGAAGAGGGGGAAGGCGCGCGCGGCCAGATCGAGCGCCTCCGCCGCGGCGCTCGCGCGAAAGAACTGGAGCGGCGGATACCGCTGCATAAGCTGATCGGCGAGGCTCCGCCCCTCGTAGGGAACCGCGCCGGTCCTGCCGTCGGCCCCGACGTATCCCACGTAGTCACTCCAGTAGTTCCCAGTGCCCCCCTCGCTCCACTCCAGCCGGCCGGTCAGCGCGCCCCCCTCGACCGCGACCTGAACCAGGTTGTCGATGAGGCTGTTCCGGGTGAAGACGCTGTTTCGATCGGTCGCCGTCAGGAGCAGGCCGACATCGTTCGCTGCCAGCACGTTGCCCCGGTAGACGTTGTGGACATCCGGCGAGAGCGGG